>Ga0193696_1000679_pt1 | contig 11307 bp, 18 predicted proteins | sample L3m1metaG_FD_145074 | JGI IMG/M metagenome (GOLD analysis project Ga0193696, IMG submission 145074) | Soil microbial communities from a riparian zone of the East river system, Colorado, United States - L3m1 | ecosystem: Environmental > Terrestrial > Soil > Riparian zone | place: USA: East River... | reverse complement strand
ATGGGTTGGGTGACGCCGAGCAACGTCGAGCTCTCCGGGCGCGGCGCGGCACCGTTCACCGCCGCCACACCCAACGCCTACCCGCGCGGCAGCGCGCAGCAGGGCTACGACCGCATCGCCAACTCGCCGGTCAGCTACGTGCCCGAGGCGGCGGACGACATCTTCCGGATGGCGACCCGCCATATCACGCAGCCGGCGATCAACGGCAGGGCCGCCGGCTATTCGGCACAGAAGGCGCCCGAGGTGCATGACACGCTGGCGCAGTGGCGCGCCTACATCCAGCAGCGCGGCACGCCCATCACGCCGCAGGACCTCGACACGCTGCGGCAGAGCCTGCGCGGCCTGCCCGACGCCAACGGCCCGGCCGGGGAGCACGCCGTCACCATCCTCGATCGCTACATGGTCATGGCCCCGCCAAGCCGCCGTGCGTCCGGAACGGCGCAAGACGTCGCCGATATGCGGGACAACTTCGTGCAGGCGCGCGGCGACTACCGCGGCGGCGAGACATCGCGGGCGGTCGAGGAACGCATCGATCGGGCCGGCACGCGACAGGGCGCCACCTATTCTGGCCTGAACGAGAATGCGACGCGGGGGGAGATGGCCGGGCTGGTCAGCGACCAAGGGCGCGCAAGCAGGATACCGGGCGCGACCGACGAGGAGGCGACCGCGATCTGGCAGGCCTCGCAGGGCACCAAGGAAGGCAACGCCAAGCGCGCGGTCAGCAACATGCTGGGCGGCGGCGGCGGCATGCATGGTGCGATTACCATGGGAGGCACCGGAGGCCTTGTCGCCGCTCCCCTGATTGCGATGGGCGTCGATCCATGGACTGCCAGCGCGCTGGGATTTGGCGGCGGTTTTGCGGCGCGCACATACGGCAAGAACCTGAAGCTGGGCAATATCGAGCGCACCGTGCAGGCGGCCGAGGACGCCGCTCTATCGCGAGAACCTCGCGGCGGCCGAGGCGCGCGGCATGGGCGAGATGGCGGACCCGCGATCGCAGATGCTCGATCGCATCACCATGGCACTGATGCCGGGCGCGCGCGACACCGCCAACGCCTGGGTGGACGATCTCTACACGCCGCCGGAATACAAGGGCGAGGGCAATCCGCTGCGCCTCACCGTGAGGCCGTAAAGCACATGACGCGCACTCAACTCCAAGACGTAGGAGGCTACAATTCCCCGCGACGGTAGTGGCATTTATACCCGCCCCCTCCCCAATGTGACGCCGGGGACGACGATCGAGAGTACGGTCTACAACACGTTCGTTGCCGACGTGGAGACGGACCTGAACGCGGCGCGCCCGATCATCGCGGGCGGCACGGGCGCGACCAACGCAGATCAGGCGCTGGTCAATCTTTCGGCCGAGAAGGCCACGCAGTTGGTCACCAACTACGACAGCCACCTGTGGCGGCCGGGTTCGTTCCGATCGGATGCGGCGGCGACCGGAGCGCCCAATTCGACCAGCAAGTTTGCTGGCGTCTGTTACATCGGCGAGGCGTTGGCGAACCCGCCGACCAACCAGAACGTGGTGATCGAGGCGCGCGACCAAAGCGGCACTGACGTGCCGGGGTTTTTGTGGATACGCGAGAAAAAGGTGGGCGTGTGGAGCGCGTGGACGCAGAGCGCCGAGAGCGTTGCGGTGCGTTACGACGTGGCGCAGTCGCTAACCGACGTGCAGAAGACGCAGGCGCGCAGCAATATCTACGCTGCTCCGTTCGACGCGATGGCGTATAACGGGATGCAGGTGAATGGGTCGATGGAGGTTAGTCAGGAGAAGGGCACGACTGGCATCTCACCCACGGGCACGCCAGCTTATATAGCTGATGGTTGGCTGGCAGCAATGACGCAAACCAGTAGTGGGACTGGATGGGCGTCGGCGCAGACTGCAGCAGGGCCAGCTAACTTCTCAAACGCGATCTATATTGGCACGAACGGCGCAGCCACTTTTGGGACGGGCGACTATGCACAACTAGTCCAAAATATCGAGGGTTATCGCGTGGCGCGACTTGGCTATGGCACTGCGTCGGCTCAACCAATCACAATTGGATTTTGGGTGGTTTCAAGTTTTACTGGGACTTTTTGCGTATCGGTACGCAATAATGCACTCGATCGGACGTATGTGACGAACGTCGCGATCAACGCGGCAGCCACTTGGGAATATAAAACCATCACTATTCCCGGTGACACCACAGGGACTTGGCGTAAGGATAACGGGATAGGGCTTCGGATTACGTTCGCCTTCGCTGGTGGTACGACATACCGAACAACAGCAAATGTTTGGACTGCCGGCAACCAATTTGCGACGCCACAGATCAGCAACTTTTGGTCGGCCGCCAATACTATGTACCTGGCAGGCCTCATCGTCCTCCCCGGCACCCAAGCTCCCACCGCAGCACAATCACCGCTGATCATGCGTCCGTTTGATCAAGAGTTGGTGACGTGTATGAGGTATTATGAAGTATTGGAGAGTATATCCGGTTATCCAATATTTGCCATGGGCGTGGCAACAGCGACGACGCAGGCAAATATGTGGTGCCCACTTCTCGTGAAAAAACGTGTTATACCCTCTTGGAGCTATTCGGAACTCGCACATTTCAATATAGCAAGAAACGGATGGGCTGTTGCTAGTGCTCCCTCCGCCCTGACGGCTCAATATCACACCCTGACTGGTGTGCAATTGCAGGCAGTTACAAGTAGCCTAGCGCCTCCTGAAAGTGTTGCTCTGACCGCAAACAATGTTGGCGCTAGTGCCCGGCTATTTGCCGATGCGAGGCTGTGATGGCAGATTATCAACTCACCGCAACCGATGTCGTAATTCGCACTGCGGATCATGCATCCATCCCGAACGACCCGGCTAATCGCGATCGCATCGAGTACAATTCATGGATCGCGGCGGGCAACACGCCAGACCCGGCGGCGCCTCCACCCCCGCCACCGCCTCCACAGCGTGACGCCAACGCACGGCTCGATGCGGGCGTACTGGCGGCACTCGATGTCGTGCTCGCGGTCAAGAGCGCGATGCAGAACATCCCCGACACGTTCAACAATGCCAACTTCATCGCAACCAAGATCCAGTTGGACGCACTGACCGAGGCCATGGCCGCCATGCTGCAGGGACAGGCCGCGCTGCCCGACATGCCGGGGATCATCAAGCCGCCAGCGATCAAGCCGCCATGATGGTCATCGACACCAGCGGCAAGGTCGCGACCGCAGCCGTTGATGCGATGAAATCCACGCCGCTCGCGATTGCGCTGCTGCTGGTGAACATCGGGTTTCTGGCCTTTGCCGCCTATCTGCTCGGGCATGTCGCGGACAACGCGAGCGAGCGCAACAAGACCCAGACCGAGTTGCTTGCGAAGCTGATAACCGACATTCGCGACTGCCGGCAGGGGCCGAGGGAAAACTGAGGAGGCGACCATGCTCTCGATGGCGATAGGCGTGCTCTGGTTTCTCATCGGGCTGATCATCCTCGCGGGCGTGGTGTGGCTGGCCATCTACGTCATCGAGAGCATGATCCAGCCAATCCCCGAACCCGTTAAGCGTGGCGTATGGCTAGTGGTGTTGCTGCTCGCAATCATTGCGCTGTTGACAATCATGCTGGGCGGGGGGCTCGGCAGTCTCCGGTCACCCTTTCACTGATCATCGGGAAAGTCAGGTGCCGGCGCTGCCACCCTATCCGCCGGCGCCGCCGCCGATCTGTGTCGGATGCTGAAAGGCCCCGGTGGATGCCGGGGCCTTTGTCTCATGGCGGCAGGACGTTGGTGTCGGGGGCGTGCCGCAGGTCGAAGTTCGGTGTCGGCAACCATCGGAGGGGGTGCCAGCGCACTCCTCCCGGGCGGGGGTGGGGGTCCGACGCCCGCACCGGTTCCAAGCGCGCGTACTCACGCGGCACCTCTGGCATGATGCGGGCCGCCTTCCATGCCGGCCGCCACTGCGCGCTGGCGGTGCCGGTCAGCAGCAGCAGGATCACGAGGGCTCTCATGAACGCAAACTCCTCCGGGATAGCGGTGTTTAAATGGCCCATTTCAACGTCATTGACAGGCGACTGATCAAACGCCGTTTGCGGCCTGCAAATCAGTCGCTCAGCCTGCCCGATTGTTATCACGACGTTATCTTTGAAACAGGCCAATCCGAGAAACCGCTGCGGCTGTAGGATAACTTGCGACAATTGACTTCCCGAACCAGATGATCTATGCGTTTATCGCATGTGATGCATAGCGTCGCATTACATCGCAGAAGCCACTGCAGCAGTAAGGTAAATTCAACACGCCTCTATTGCACTGCGTCGCACTGAGATGCACCCTATCGCAACCAAATGTTATCAAGATAACAACTTCCCTCCGAGGGAAGTCATACATAGGAAGCCAATCATGCCGACCCTCAAGCTCAACGACGCGATTGTCCGGAACCTCAAGCCGACCGACAAGCTGGTCAACTACGGCTTCGCCGGCCACAAGGGGCTGTTCCTCCGGGTCAGCCCGGCCGGCATCAAGACGTTCTCGATGATCTTCCGCAGTCGGGTTACTGGCAGGCTCGAGAACATCAAGATCGGGCGCTACCCGGAGGTGTCGCTCAAGGATGCGGTCGACCGCGTCCACGCGGGCTGGAAGGACGCCGCGGCCAGCAAGCCGGTGGCCTTCACCGAGGTAAAAAAAAATGGCTCCACGGTCGATGAGGCGCTCGCCCTCTACGCCAAGCGCAAGCTGAGCGCGCAGCGCGACGGCGGCTACGAGGTCAACCGCGACATTTCCTGCATGGTCACCCGTCATAGCTGGGGCGCCCTGCCCATCACGATGCTCACCAAGGCGCTGATCCGCGACGCGCTCAATCACACCGTCGAGCAGCGCGAGGCGCCGCAGGCCGCCCTCAAGTCGCAGTCGCGCATCTCCACGTTCCTGACGTGGGCCGTGAAGCACGACCTGATCGAGTTCAATCCGATCCCGCGCGGCGGCCTGCTCGACGTGCGGCCCGGTCACCCCCGCACGCGCGTGCTGGACGATGCCGAAATCCGCAAGCTCTGGCGCGCCTGCCAGAGCGCCGGCACCTACCGCCTGTCGCCCAGCTTCGCGCGCGTCCTGCAGCTGATCCTGACGACCGGCGCACGGCCCGGTATGGTCTGCGGCATGGCCGACGCAGAGCTCGACCTGCAGGGCGCCCGCGGCGCGCTCTGGGACGTCCCGGCCGGGCGCATGAAGATGGGCAAGGCGTTCGCGTGCCCGCTGAACGATATCGCCGTGTCGCTCATCCGGAGCGGCGAGCGCGTGGCGCTGAACCCGCGCGGCCTCGCCAACGCCGTGCACGGCCTGTGTGAGACGCTGGCGATGGTCCCATGGACCCCGCACGACCTGCGCCGCACGGCCAGCAAGCGCCTGCGTCAGGCCGGGTACACCCGCAATCAGGTCGGGGCGTTCCTCGCGCACGAGGCCGAGGGCGACGCCACCATGCGGCACTACGATCCGGAGGACAGGTGGGACGACCTCGCCATCAAGCGCGAGATGTCCGACCGGCTCGCGGTCATCATTCGGGAGATTGTGGGCGGCGTTGTCGAGCTCCGAAGCGTGGCCTGATCGGCAGGATCACGATGGGGGAGGCGCGCTGCGCCTCCCGGTCCTTTTGCCACGCCACGACCTCGTCCTCGAAAAACGCGATGACGCTGTCGCCCAGATTGATCGGCTGGGGGAACTGCTCGCGTTCCATCCAGCGATAAATGGTGCTTTTGTTAACGCCGATCATCTTGGCGACGGCGGCCATGCGGAGCATCGGGCGCAGGGTGACGACTTGGTCGTTCATGTGCTATTCTCCATGTGCTTTGGACCCTAATCGACCCAAACAGCCTTTGCCGCCCGGTGTCATCATTGGGCGGCTTTTTTTGTCAGTCGATCCACTGCACCCGCAGGGATGTCAGTATCCCGCGATACCGTTTGACCTCCTCGCGCAGCCGCTCGATCTCGATGTCCTTGCTGGTATCCAGCATGCGCGTGGCCAGGGTTGACGCCAGCTGCGAGGCTTTGGCTTCCAGCCGCTCGATCTCGTCTGCGGCCTGCTTGCACCACAGCTTCGGTATCTCGGCATGATCCGCCCACATGGGATCGTCCTCGCAGGCGCGCAGCCGCTCTACGATGTCAGTCATGTCTCACCTCGTTTGTGGATGTTGAGTGCGGCGCGGGCGATGCCGCTCAGAATGTCGGGCCGACCCCGCAAATCCTCGTCCACGTCATCGTTTGCAATCCGCTCCAGCGCCGCCGTCAGCCGATCGATCTCGGCTGCGGCCTCGCGCTCCAGCTTTTCCGTCTCGCTGTCGCTACGTTGATGTGCGGCGTCCCAAAGCAGCCGCTCTACGAGGTCGGTCATCTCACCACCTTGCCGCAATCAGCGCACATCCAGTGGACCCTGCCGTCGTGCTCGATGGTGCCGCCGCAGCAGTGCAGCCAACACTTCAATCCCCACCAGTTTCGCCAATATCGTAGGACCACGCGCGTCATACGTACCCCCAGATGATCCAGCAGATCACGACGGCGCCAAGGCCCCACGCGAGCCATATGGCCGGGATCACGGCTCACCTCGCCAGATGCGCCGCACATGCTCGTAGTCGAGGTCACGGTGCCACGGTATTGAACCAAGCTCTGCCCACATCGCGTAGTGCCGCTCGATCTGCCATGCCAGCCGAATGGCGCGAATGTGTCGGATAATCGGCCACCGGCTCATGCTGCTGTTCCCCAAAGAGCAGCCGGGGATTTCTCCCCGGCTGTTGCGTTACGCCGCCAGCGCGCGGCGACGGCGATGCAGGCCGAACAACATCGCGCAGGCCGCGACAATGCCGGGAATGCCGGCGCCAACGATCGGGCCGGGGACTGCCGCGGCCGACGTGATGAAGAAGCTATCAGGGCCATCGTTGATGTTGGTCATACGCGAATAAAATGCGTACTGATGTCCATCAATAAGGGCATCCGTGTTCAGTCCGGTCAGCTGAAAGTCAGGAAAGCCCGTTCCGTTGGCAGCGGCCAGAAGGCTGATGTCATCGAGCAGGCCCGGCAGGAACGAGTAGATGACCTTTTGCGAAGACAGATCGAGGAGAAAGAAACTCTCCAGCGTCTGCGGCTTGTTGGTGTCGTTCACGTCGATGCCGATCGAGAACCCGGTGCTGCCGGCATTGCCCGCCAACGCATTGACTGCCGCCACGACGGCCTTCAACTGCGAGCCGCTGTAGTTCACGAGCGAGATCGTGTCCGGGAGAAGGCCCGTGTCGCGCATATTGCCTGACGAGAAGAACGCCTCCTGTGTCAGGTTGCCCTGATTGCCGTAGTCGGTGTAGCCAAAATTCAGCGCCGTGTTGGTCTGGTTGGGCTGGTTCGCACCGCAGATGATGCAGGGATTGTTCTGCGGCTGATTGCCCGGAGGCTGGGCGACACTGAACCCAAGGGCGGTGCCCTGATCAATGTCCCAATTCAAGCCGCCGAGAGCGCGGAGAGTGGCGGCACTGGCTGGTGTGGCCAGCGCCGCGAGAACCGCGCATGCGAGTAGTAGCTTGGTCTTCATCGCTGTCGCTCCTTTGTTGCAACATCATCGAACGTCTTCATCGTGTCATTTCCCATTGTGCGTCGCACGCCGGGCATTCCAACATCATGCGCCCCTCGATCCGCCGCACCGTCTTGGTGGCGCGGCTGTCGCACTTCGGGCAGGCCCGCGGCGAGACGGTGCCGCTGCGCTGCAGCCCCGGCAGCGGATCGCCGGGCGCGAGCCACAGGCTTATCTCCGCGGGCGTAGTCCCGACGACCGTCTCGATGATCGCCATCGGCTCGCCGAGCGGGGCGGGGGCGGGTGCGGCCTCCAGTGCGTCGGCGGCCTCGATCAGCAGGGCCGTGGCGTCATCGATCGCTTGACCGTTTGCGCCGATGCCGGCGCTCGCCAAGTGCGCCGCGCAGGTCCGCATGCGGTTGGTCAGGTTGGTCATACGTTCATCCCCAGATGCAGGCCGTGCCTGGCCAGCACATCCTTCACGGCGTTCACGGTACGTCGGGCAATGTTTGGCTCGCGCAGCAGTTCGGGCTCGGTCATTCGCGCGAGATCGCGCACGGTGGCGGGCGGCGCATAGTCTCCGTTGCCGAGATGGCGCGGCTTGAGCATTTCATAAACGCGCACGCCATAGATGCGGCCGAACAGGTTTCTGCCGGCCTTTCGGCTGTCTAAAGTCCGGTCAAGAAACTCCTCGTCTATCGGGGTTTTGATTTCAACGCGGTCGTGGATGACGTTGTGTGCGTGGCGCCACGCCGCAATGACGGTCTGGGCCTCATTCCAGTTTGGGATTGTCAGCATGGCGTGCAGCGCCTCGATCTCGTCTGCCGCTTGGCGCAATGCCTTGGCGTCGAGCGCGCGCAGCCGTTCCACGAGGGTCATCTGCGGCATCTCCACCGTTTACCGTAATGTACCTTGCGCATTCCGTGCCGGGCACAGATGCCGTTGCTGCCCCGCAGTGCGGCGTGGCGAACGCGGGCCGGCCGGGGCCTGACCTCCCCGACCGGCCCCTCGCGGCTGGCCTCCGCGGGCGCTGCGCTCGCAACGCGCGCCTGCGGCTGCTTCACCACGGCCGGCGGCAGATCGCTCACTGGCGACCACCGCAAGCGGAATGAGGCGGCATCCATGCGCTGTGCGCGGATGCTTTCGGTCGCCACCGCCTTGGCCACGATCACGCTCTCCCGCGGCCACGCCATCCAGACGAGGATGGCGAGCGGGATCATGGTCAGGATCACGGTGCCGCGCATGTTTCCTCCGTCCGCGCCGAGGCTTCGACCGGGTGGATACGAGGCCCCGGCGCGGCGATCTCCGATGGGGTGCGGTATTGTTGGTTACCCACCGGAAAGGATGGTCTGCTTCGGCGCCGGCTCGAGATCGGCGACCAAGACGGTTCGCAGCCCGAATATCCCCGTCTCGATCACGGCACAGGACTGGCCGTCGACATCGCAGAGATCGACCACCTTGCAGTCGTTGAGCGGCATCGGCATCACGCCGCGGCCGGCGGCGATCGTGCGCGCCTTGCCGGGCCGCCACGTCACGGTGTCGCCGACCCGGATGATGGTGACCCGGTTGGCTTTGATCCGCTCGGCGAGCGAGGTGAACGACTTCATTCGGTGGGGCGGCATGTTTCCTGCTCCAGTTTGCGCGCATCTTCGATGGCCTTCAGCAATTTCTCGGTCCCAAGGTGCGCGGCGCACGACAGCACGTGGATGCGGCTGTGCAGCGACACGAGGTACTGCGCCTCCTGCATCACGGCCCGATAGGTGGCGTGCAGCCGTATCAGCAGGTCAGCGGCGTCATCAGTGGGTTGCTTCATTGCCCCGCCGCGCCTCGTTGCCTTCCTTCAACTTTTCGTAGGCCTGCTCGAAAGCGTGGACTTCCTGCGCCATCAGGATCAGCGCCATGGGGCTCTTGATCGCGCCGCGGATCGCCCTCCGCGCGCCCATCCAGAACGACAGGCCGTGCCCGGCTCTCGTCTGGGCGTCATAGCCCTTCGCCTCCAGCAGCTTGTTCAGCCGGTACCATTCCTCATCGAGCGTTTCCGGCGGCTCGGCCTCCTGCGGCTTGTCCGTCATGTGGCGTCCTCGCCGCGCTTGGCGAGCTCGTCATTGATGACCTGCATCAGGCGGGTGTGGTTGCCGGGGCTGGCCTGCGAGAATGCCACGAGGCCTTCCGCATTCTCAGTGACCCAGTCGTTGAGCGTGTCGACATCCGGCGCGGCGCGGACGTAGGCCACCAGCTGCTGCGACCAGTCGGTCCAGTGCGCGAGGTCGGCGCCCTTTAACTCGATCGCGTATGGCGCAATGGCGGCGCGCGCCGCGTTGGACATGTGCTCGACACGCTCTGCGAGCTTCTGGTCGTGGATGCGCACGATCGGTTGGCCATCCTGCTGCGGCTCGGCATGCATGGTGCCGGTGGAGATGTTGGACATGGGGAAGGGCACCGGCTTCGGCTTGTTGATCGGGTCCCGATTGAGGTCAGCTTTGAGTGCCTCCTCGTAGGTCCTGCCGGCGCGAAACGGCGTCTTGGGCCGTTCCTCGACCGGCGTGACGTCGATCGTTTCGCCCTCGAACAGCAGTCCCATCAGCACTTCCGGCGCGTGGCGGCGGCCCCAGATGCGGGCGCCAGCGTAGGCGAGCTGCTGCTCGGGCTGGGTGTTCCAGACGGGGTTCTTGGTCCTCACGCCCGCGATGTCGACGCGCACGACGCGCGGGCTCGTCTCGTTGGCAAAGCGCCCGGAGACGGTGACGGCGACAACCTCGTCGGGCCTGTTGCGGATAGGCCCGGCGCCCTCGCCCTTCGCGTATTCGTATTCGTAGTTGAGCTTGTCGGCGAGGTGGCCGCTCGTGTTGAGCAGTGCCGCGGTGAGTTTGCCGCTGAAAAACAATCGCCCCTGCACCACGCTGCACTCGCCCACCACCATCATGAAATCGAGATTGCGGGAGCGACAGAAGCTCATCACCAGCCAGCAGTCGGCCGGCGATTTTTGGAAGTGCGGCGGGATCAGTCTCGCCATCGCGAGGCGCTCGGCCAGATGCATCAGTTGCATCGGATCGGCCGGCAGCGCGACGGCGGTGCCGGTGGTGGTGGTGAGTGCGTTCATTTATCTGTCCTTTATCGTCAGGCCGGGTTCAGCGTTGGAAAGACTGGCGCCTGGGACCGAAACGCCACTGGTGAGGAAATCCTTTATCGCAACACGGTCGGGCTCGCGCTTGGTGCGGATGCAGCTTTCCGGCAGCGCCGTCTCGTCGGTGATGACGACCTTGGGCGTGCCGGCGCGCACGACGAGCGTGGCCAGCGCGAGCTCGATCTTTGGGACGTTGGCGTGCTGCATCAGCTTGAAGGCGAGATTGCGCATTGCGCTCACGCGCCGGTCGATGCGCTCATGCCGCTCGCGGTGCTTGCCGATGCGCATCTTGATGGTCTCGAGCCTGTCCTCGTCATCGTTTATGCGGTCGACGATTTGCGTGAGCGCCTCGTTGAGGTCGGTCTGCCCTTCGAGGCTGTCCGCGAGCAGCTGCTCGTTTGGCTCTTCCCACAGGTCGGGATACATGGCGTACAGCTGGTCGATCTGCTGCAGCACCCAGTGGGGATCGATGCGCTTGTTCATGTGTCATCTCCGCAGCAGGCCGCGCATGCAAACGTCTCGATGCCGGTGACCCAAGCGCGCTGCAGCGGCACGCCCTTGGCGTCGCAGCAGTCGCAGCGGCCGATTAAGCGGCGGCGCGAGCGAACGTGGCGATCGCGCTCGTCTTCCGGAGACATCAATTTCCAGTGGTCGTACCCGGGGGGCAT
>Ga0193696_1000678_pt1 | contig 11314 bp, 6 predicted proteins | sample L3m1metaG_FD_145074 | JGI IMG/M metagenome (GOLD analysis project Ga0193696, IMG submission 145074) | Soil microbial communities from a riparian zone of the East river system, Colorado, United States - L3m1 | ecosystem: Environmental > Terrestrial > Soil > Riparian zone | place: USA: East River... | reverse complement strand
TGCCGCCGGGCCGTTTGCCGGTAAAACTTTCGTCCTCACCGGCACGCTGCCGACCCTGAAGCGCGAAGAGGCAATCGCCAAAATCGAAGCGCTCGGCGGCAAAGTGTCGAGCAGCGTCAGCAAGAAAACCGACTACGTCGTCGCGGGTGAAGACGCCGGCTCAAAACTCGACAAGGCGCAGAAGCTTGGAATCCAGATTCTAGACGAGGCACAGTTTCTGAAGGTTTGCGAGTCAGGCGGTTGAGTGTCAGGACCCGCAAAGTTCCCGCAGGATCGTACCGAGTCGCGCAATGCCAATTGGAATGTCGCCGTCCGCAGCTCCGCCGAAGCTGATCCGCATGTCGCGATTCGGTTTGCGCCGCGCGGGATCGTCCGAATAACAGAGCTCGCCCGGCACATAGAGAACACCGCGCGCCAACGCAGTCTGAAACAATTTCGATTTGACGCCGGAAGCCTTTCCCGGTGGCGCGCTGGCCCAAACGTAAAGCCCGCCGCGTGGCTCGGTCCAACTCACGTTACCCGGGAAATGCGATTTAATGGCCGCGGTCATGAGCTGCGCTTTGCGCCGATAGCGGGTTTGGATTTTGCCGACGTGCGTTTCGTATTTGCATGTTTCCAGTGCGCGCAAGAGCAGGTGTTGCAACAGGTTTGATGTGCCAAAGTCATGGTTGCCTTTGATGCGCACTGCGGCCGTCAGGACCGGCTCCGGAAGGATGCCGAACCCAACGCGCGCACCGGTTGCAAACGGTTTGCTGTACGTGCCTGCATAAAGAACGCGATCGCGAGATTTTCGCGCGGCAAGGGCGGAGGGCATCTCATCACCCGCAAAACGTAATTCGCGGTAAGCGGCATCTTCGAGCAGGTAAATCGGATGACCGGCCGCGCGTTCGTATTTTCGCAACAATTCAAGCGTGCCGGCCTTTCGGTCATATCGCGAAGTCCATCCGGTCGGATTTTGGAAATAGGTGATTTGGTAGAGCATCTTCACGCGCTTCAACTCACCGCGACGTTTCAGGTCACCCAGGACTTCGTCGAGGTGTTCGAGGTCCATGCCATCCGGAGTGAGTCTGACCCCGCGAGCCCGAATTCCATGGCTCCGCAGAATGTCGAGATAAACAAAATACGTTGGGTCTTCGACGAGCACGATGTCACCGGGATCACACAGCGCCTCCGTCAGGATATAGAGAAGCTGCTGAGAGCCATGCGTGATGATCACATTGGCCGGTGTGTAGCCCGTCCTGGCGCCGTCGAGCTTTTCAACCCGTTCGAGCGTGCGTTTGCGCAGCGCCGGATCGCCGGCCGTACTGCCGTATTGCAAGGCGGTCTGTCCCCGTTTGCCCGGCTTCAAAACCTCGTTCAAGATCTCCGCCGCTTCGGAAACAGGCAGCGATTCGCTGTCCGTGAACCCTGCCGCTAAAGAAATCAGTTTCGGCCGATCCAGCCTTAGCTGCATCAGCCACGAGATCGCCGGGTCGGCGGTTCGGCGAGCGAGTTCAGATAAACCAGTGGACCGCATTGAAGCGCTAAAAATGCACCAGATAACCCGCCAAAGCGAGCTTCTTGATTACCTGAAAAACTCTCCGGCTTGACGGGGCAAAGAGGATCGTTATGTTCGCCAGTGTGAATTGGGGCAGCTTTGGTTTTTATCGCGAGTGTCGCGGGTGGTTCTATTTTACCGACCCGGCGGCCTGCGACTGAAGCTGCTTTGATCTGAGCTTTGCCGCGGGTTTGTCGCCTGCGGCTTTTTGTTTTTTATGATCATTGTCCTCAAGCCGAAAATCACAAAGAAACAGGAACTGAGCGTCCTCCGCGAAATCCGCAAGCTCGGTTATCGCCCGCATGTCATGCGCGGCGTTGAGCGCACGGTCATCGGCGCGATCGGCGATGAGCGAACGCATCAGACGCTGGAAACACTCGTGAGCTGGCCGCAGGTCGAGAGCGTCATGCCGGTGCAGAAGCGCTTCAAGCTCGTCAGCCGCGAAGCGCATCCGACGAATTCGACGGTCAACGTGCGCGGGAACGTCATCGGCGGGAGAAAATTTCATGTCATGGCGGGGCCATGCTCGGTTGAAAGCGAGAAGCAATTAATAACCACGGCCGTGGCGGTCGCGAAAGCCGGTGCCACAATTCTGCGAGGCGGCGCCTTTAAGCCGCGGACTTCGCCGTATGAATTCCAGGGGCTAGGAGAGAAAGGCCTGAAGTTGCTCGACAAGGCGCGGCGCGAGACCGGCCTGGCGATCATCACCGAACTGCTTTCGGAACAACACGCGGAACTCGTCGCCGAGTATGCCGACATCCTCCAGATCGGAACGCGCAATGCGCAGAACTTCCAGTTGCTCATCGCGGCGGCAAAAACCGGAAAACCCATTCTGCTGAAGCGCGGCTTATCGATGAAGATCGAGGAATGGCTGCTGGCTGGGGAATACGTGCTCGCGAACGAGAATTGTAATCTGATGTTCTGTGAGCGCGGGATTCGGACGTTCGAGAGTTACACGCGCAACACGCTCGATCTTTCGACCGTGCCAATCATCAAGAAGGAGTCGCACCTGCCAATCGTCATCGACCCGAGCCAGGGCGTTGGCCGCGCGGACCTCGTGACGGCGATGTGCAAGGGAGCAATCGCCATGGGCGCCGATGCGTTGCTGATCGAGGTGCATCCCAATCCGGCTGAGGCATGGAGCGACGGCGCCCAACAGGTGTCGATCGACATTTTCAAACAGTTGATGAGCGAGTTAAGGCCGTTCATCGCCGCGGCGGGACGCGAATAATCATTTACGATTTTCGATTTACGATTGAAGGAGCAAGGGGACAGTCAGCGAAGAATACGGGCGGCACTAGAGAAATCGCGCAATGACCTGTTGGAGCAGCGCAATGCGGCGGGATATTGGGAGGGCGAACTTTCAAGCAGTGCTCTTTCGACTGCCACCGCGATCACAGCATTTGCGGTGTATGACCGCGCGAAGGGCCCCAGACAGTTCGCGCAACAGATTGACAGCGGCCTGAAATGGCTCGCCGGGCACGTCAATGCCGATGGCGGTTGGGGCGACACGATAATCAGCGGCAGCAACCTGAGCACAACAACGTTGTGCTGGGCGGCGTTTGGAGCAGCAGGCACCGACGAGTCATTTGCTAATGTCATCACAAATGCGGAGCGCTGGTTACTGAATGTCGTCGGAAGCTCGAACGTGCACGCGCTCGCGCGTGCGGTTATCGAACGATACGGAAAGGACCGGACCTTTTCGGCGCCGATTCTGACGATGTGCGCGTTGTCGGGTCGCTTCGGTTCAGACCCGGAAGCATGGGAGGAAGTGATTCAGCTTCCATTCGAGTTGGCCGCCGTGCCGAGCCGGTTTTATTCTTTTCTGCGGCTCCCGGTGGTGAGCTATGCGTTGCCGGCGTTGATCGCTGTTGGCCAGGCGAAGCATTTTCACGCGCCCACCGGGAACGCAATCATTGACGGCGTTCGCAATTGGTTAAAGCCGCGAACGCTCGAAATTCTTCGCAGCATTCAACCCTCGAGCGGTGGCTTTCTCGAAGCAACGCCGCTGACGAGTTTTGTGGTGATGAGCCTCGCAGGCAGCGGACAGGCCGAGCATCCGGTCACTCGCAAAGGCATCGAATTTCTGGGAGCATCGCAGCGGGAGGATGGCTCATGGCCCATTGATACGAATCTTGCAACATGGGTGACTACGCTCGCAGTCAATGCGTTAACTTCCGACGGTACGGTCGAGTTGCCGGGCGTTCGTGATTGGCTGCTCAACCAGCAATACACCCGCGTCCATCCGTACACCAATGCACCGCCGGGTGGTTGGGCATGGACCGATTTGCCGGGTGGCGTTCCGGATGCGGATGATACCTCGGGCGCGGTGCTGGCGCTGGCGCGACTCGGGCCGGACGATCCGAAAGTCCGCGAGGCAGCATCCGCCGGGTTGCAGTGGCTCATCAACCTGCAGAACGCTGATGGCGGATTGCCCACGTTTTGCCGCGGCTGGGGTGCATTGCCGTTCGACCGCAGCAGCGCCGACATTACGGCGCATGGGATTGAAGCATGGCTGGCGTGGCTCAATCACGTGCCGGACTCGACGCAAGCGTTGCAGAATGCAATTCGCTCCGCCGTCCAATTCCTTTACAAGCATCAAATCCCGAGCGGCGCCTGGGCGCCATTGTGGTTTGGCAACGAACACGCCCCAGGTGAACAGAATCTGACTTACGGAACGTCACGAGTTGTGACCGCCCTGGCAACACTGGCCACGAGCAAACCTGGAGATTGGTTCGAGCCGTATTTTCAGCGCGCGTTGCGGCACATGCTTGCAACCGGAATCGCCTGGCTGCTCAAAGCCCAACAGCAGAATGGCGGCTGGAGCGGAAGCGAATCAGGACCGGTATCGATTGAGGAAACGGCCCTTGTGCTGACTGCCCTGGCGAGCGCACAGCCGCACGCGGGCACGAACGTGACGCACGCATTAACACGAGGGACCGATTGGCTCGTCCAGCAGGTCGAGTCCGGTGCGTGGAAGAATCCTGCGCCCATCGGCTTTTACTTCGCTCGATTGTGGTATTACGAACGGCTGTATCCGATGATTTTCACAGTCGGTGCCTTAACTGGTAGGGTCGCGACGCCGCTCGCGACCGGCTGAACGCTTACTTTGTACGCCAGCTAAACAACTTCGACTGGGCACTTTGGAATCGCATCGAGGAACGCCTGGCCGTAGCGCTTGTTGAGAACCCTATTGTCGAGCACGACGATGATTCCCGAGTCGCTTTTCGTCCGAATGAGCCGGCCAACACCCTGACGAAATCTCAGGATCGCTTCGGGCAGCGAGAACTCGCTAAACGCATTGCCGCCGCGCGCCTCGATTGCTTCGATGCGCGCCTCAATCAGCGGGTGATCGGGCACCGCGAACGGCAGCCGTGTGATGATCACATTCGAGAGCGCTTCGCCCGGTACGTCGACGCCCTGCCAAAATGAATCCGTGCCGAAGAGGACGGAGTCCACATCCGCCTTGAAGTTGTCGAGCATCAACGAGCGGGGCGTCCCGGTGCCCTGGACGAAGCATTTGACGCCGAGTTTGTTGAAAAACGTCTCCATCTCTTCCGCCACGTCGAGCATCAACTTGAAGTTTGTGAACAGGACGAAAGCTTTGCCGTGGGTTTTCTGGACGAAATGCTCAATCCATTTGATCAGCACCTCGCGATGACCCGGGTCGCGCGGTTCGGGAATTTTGTTCACCACGAACACCTTCATCTGGCGCTCATAATCAAACGGCGAGCCGACCTGCAGTTTGATCGCCTCTTCCGCGCCAACCCGTTTGGCAAAATAATCGAGCGCAGTTCCCGCTTTCTGCGTCGCACCGGCGAACTGCGTCGCGAGCGTCGCGCTTGTCATGATAATTGAGGTTTCACTGCCGAAAAGCCGTCGCCGCAAATAATCAGCCACGTCAACTGGCGCGGCATTCAGGGTGAGGTTCTTCTGCGTTTTGCCGCTGCGTTCGACCCAGTAAACGTGATCGTGGGATGCGTGGCTGAGGAACAGCGCGACTTCCTCTCGCAGCTCGGTAAGCCGGCGATTGCATTCGGCCAACTCGCTCCCCATGTCTGCGTCATTGCTCGCTTTGATCAGGTCACTCACTTCTTCGCGCACGCGCTGCATTGGCAGAGTGACCGTGTCATTCACCAGGTCCGCGTTGCGGATGCGCAGCTCGCTCCAGCTCCGGCCCGTGCTTTGTTCGCCTGTCTTGCGCTTTTGCTCGCGGCGAAGTTCTTCGCACGCTTGCTCGACTTCGTGAAAAAATTCCTCTCCGTGCTCCAGCGCGTCCGCCACCAACCCCACACCGCGTCCTTGCCGCAGCGTCGCCAACAGGCCCTTTTGCGTCTTGGGGTTCCAAAGCCGTTGCAGCGTATAGCGAAACTGCGCGTTGGACACGCTCAGTCCAATGTGCCGCGACGCGACCTGTTCGACTGTGTGCGCCTCGTCGAAGATTACAAAGTCGTTGCGAAAGAGAATTCCTCCCTCCACTTCCTCGGCCGCGGTGCCAAGCAACGTAAAGAAGAGCGTGTGATTGAGCACGAGAACGTCGGAGGACAGGATGCGCTTGCGCGCGCGTTGGAAGAAACAAACCGCATCATTCTCCTTCGCGAACTGCGACTCGAACCCGCATTGCTTCGGCGCGCAAAGGCCGCGCTCGGAGCACACCTGTGTCCACACTTTCGGATCCGGTTCGATTTCAAAATCCGATAAACTTCCGTCCTCGGTTTTCTTCGACCATTCGTAAATGCGCTTCAGTTCCTCGATTTCCGGTGAAGTGAACAAGCTGCCGGCCTGCAGCATCGTTTTGTGCAACCGGCGCGAGCAGAGATAGTTCCCGCGGCCCTTCAGCATCGTGAAATTGAACTTCCCCGGCAGGATGCGTTCGAGCATCGGCAGGTCCTTCTCGATCAACTGCTCCTGCAAATTGATCGTGTGCGTGCTGATGATCGCCTTCTTGTTGCGCGCCACCGCGAAAAGGATCGCCGGCACGAGATAACCAAGGCTCTTCCCCACGCCGGTGCCCGCTTCCACCGCGACGTGTTCGCCATTCTGCAAAGCTCGCGCAACCGCGACCGCCATTTGCTGTTGCTGCGGGCGATACTCGAAGTTCCTGGCTCTCGACAAAATCCCGGTCGGAGAAAAAATCTCCTCCACTTGCGCGACGAGATCGGGACCCGTGGCCGCCGGCTGGGCTTCGATAATACTGATCATGCTTGAACGCGGGCGGTGTTGCTCCGCGGGGGTATTATATCAGGCGCCGCGAGGCTTGCGAACTACTACTTCGATTGCGGCCTTGTTTTTCGCGATCATGTTGGCGGGCAAAATTCCGCGCCAGTTCGTGCAGGGATAAATAATTGCGCCCCGCCCAATGATGCTGCCGGGATTCAGGACCGAGTTGCAGCCCACTTCCGCGCGGTCGCCAAGCAACGCGCCGAACTTCCGCAGCCCCGTGTCGAACGGCACACCATCCTTTTCGACCATCACGTTTCCAGGAACGAGTTTTATGTTCGAGATTTTCACTCCCGCGCCCAAATGCGCGCCATAACCAAAAATCGAATCACCCACGTAGCTGAAGTGCGGCACCTTCGCCTCGTTGAAAAGCACCGTATTCTTGAACTCGCACGCATTTCCGATTACGCACTTGTCACCAATGATTACGTAGTCGCGAATATACGCATTGTGGCGGATCTCGCAGTTGCGTCCGATGATCGCCGGCCCTTTGATCATCGCGCCATCCTCGACGATCGTCCCTTCCCCGATGAAAACGTGATCGCCGATAAACGCCGTCCCCTCGCATTTATTGCGCAACCCCGGCTTGAGCCTGGATTTGATGTAATCCTTCAGCTTCTTGAGCGCATCCCACGCAAACTCGCAACCCTCAAACAGTGTCGCATGTTCTGTTTGCTTCAGGTCGAACAAATCCTCTGGCTTGAACATCGGTCCGTAACCTAATGCAACGCATCTCCAGTTCAAGCCGCGAGGTAAAGGCGCATTGCGCAAAAGCTGTTGATGGCAGGGCGCAGGTGTCCCCACCGCGTCGCGTTGATCGTGCGCGCCGCTCCGTCTCGCTAATGTGCCCGAGCGCTTGCCGGCGCGGCCTCCGAGGTCACCTCGAGAAGGTGGCGCTGCCAGTTCATAAGGTCGCCTTGATGTGTCTGCCAGTCCTTCGCCAGCAGCACCAGCGTCGCGCGGCTCGCAATCAACGTCGCATCGATTCCCAGTTCTGCCGCCGCGCGGTTGCGCCGCTTCTCGAGTTCGTGCATGCGGCGCTTCTCGGCTTCGGTCTGGCGATAGGGCGCGGCGCGAATCGCGCCCGGAGGTTTTCTCACCGCGAGACCTTTTGTCACCGCTTTCATGATCCCGTCACGGCGACGCGGCGTCAGGTGCGGCGGCAGCACATCCTGCACACCACCCGTCGCCGCTGCCGTGTTGGCGAGTTGCACCATCGTGTCCGGCGGCAGGATGAAAAACGGCGGGCGATTCGCTTTGATCGCTTCCTGTTCGCGCCAATGCCACAACTCGCGCAACACTCCCAATGCCGCCGGCTGCAAATGATGGCTTCCTTTCACGCGCCACACCACGTCGGTATCCTGCGGTCGAATCTGTGCGCAATCCTGGATCAGCCGCTGGCACATCTCACGATGCCATTCGATTCGCCCTTTCTGCATCAATTGGTCGCCAAGAATGTCACACAGCGGTTTGAGATAACGCGCGTCGTTGCGGGCGTAATTGGCCATCCTCTCCGTCAACGGCCGCCGCGCCCAATTCGCCTTCTGCGGCCCTTTCTCCAGCTTCACGTCCAAAAATCGCGTCACGAGATTGTTCAGCCCGAACTCCCGGATCCCCAGCAGGCGCGCCGCAAGCATCGTATCGAACATCGCGCTCGGCACAAAATTCAGGCTCTTGCGCAACAGCCGCAGATCGTAATCCGCGCCGTGCATGATCAATTCCCGCGCTTTAAGAATACTCAGGATCGGCTCAAGCTTCGCGGCCGAAAGCGGGTCGAGTAATTCGTCGGCTCCTTCCACACTGATCTGCAGCAGGCAAAGCTTCTCCGGATACGCGTGCAAACTGTCGGCTTCGGTGTCGAGAGCAACCCACTTGGCGTGGCGCAACTTCTGGACAAACCCTTCCACCTTTTCGTCCGTATCGATCACTGCGCAATATAGAACAGAAGATCGCGCCGAAAAGGAAGTGTCGCTTGCGGCGTCAAAACTGGAGCGATTACCCCATATGTTCTCCCGAACAAAATAGCGTTATCTTCGACACGCTCAGTAGTGAGTACTCAGTAACGAGTAAATGTGGAGCGGGGTTGAGCCTTCATTGGTCCTCCGCTCTTCGCTTTTACTCTAATTCCTACTCAGTTCTTACTCTTTCGTTTGAATCAGCCTCCCACCCTCCCAAGAAAATCGTGCAATACACCTGCGTTCCGTGTAAGACACCGTCCACCAGATGAAACGAGCAACGGTTCTCCTGTGGTGCGGCCTTATTTTCAACTGCGGTGCGCATGATGAGTTGTATTGCCGATGGAGTGAGGCCTGGCTGGCCCCGCCCGATTCCTCCGCGCACAGAAAATACGCGCCCGACCGCAACGCCGACATTTTGCACCTCGCGCTCGATGTCACCCCTGACTTCCGCGAACGCAGCATCCAGGGTGAAGTCACGCTCCGCTTCAAACCCAACGCAAAACCGTTGCACGAACTCAAACTGGACGGCATTGATCTCACCGTCGAGAACGTCACTTCCTCCGCGAAAGTCGCCGCCTTTCAGGTCACTGACAAAAATGTAATCGTCACCTTCGCCGACCCGATTCCCTCAGACAAAGAGACCACCGTCACGATCAAGTACTCGGCGCGGCCGCGCAAAGGCCTCTACTTCCGCACTCCCGAAATGGGCTACAAACCCGAGGACATGCATCTCTGGACCCAGGGGGAGCCAATCGAAGCGCGTCACTGGTATCCGAGCTTCGATTCGCCGAATGAAAAGTTTACGTCCGAAATCACCTGCCGCGTCCCCTCGGGCATGGTTGTTCTCTCGAATGGCAAATTGATGTCCGAAGAGAAACAGGGCGGGTCGGACCTCGTCGCGGTGCGCTGGCTCCAGGACAAACCGCACGTTAACTATCTCATCTGCCTCGTCGCCGGTTACCTTAAAAAAGTGGAGGACAAATATAAAGATGTCCCCCTGGCATTGTACACACCCGCTTCGCAGATCGAGCAGGCCATGAATTCATTCAAGGACACCAAAGAGATCATGGCATTCTTCGAGAAGGAGATCGGCGTGCCATATCCATGGGCGAAGTATTACCAGGTCTGCGTCGATGATTTCAGCATGGGCGGCATGGAGAACACGACCCTGACTGTGCTCACCGATCGCACCCTGCACACCCCCGACTTTGAAACCTTGCGCGACAGCCAGGGCTTGATCGCCCACGAATTGGCGCACCAATGGTTCGGCGACCTTGTCACCTGCAAAGACTGGGCGAACCTCTGGCTCAACGAAGGCTTCGCCAGCTATTACGACCTGCTCTTCGATGGCCACAAACACGGCCGCGAGAAGCTCCTCTACGATCTCTACACCAGCGCAAAGAGCATCGCCGCGCAACCCGACCAGACCAACGCCGTTGTCCGCCGCGATTACAATGATCCCGAACAGCAATTCGGCTATCAGGTCTATCCCAAGGGCGCATGGGTGCTGCACATGCTCCGCAGCGAGGTGGGCGAAGACTTGTATCGCCGCTGCATTAAGACCTACCTGGAACGCCACCAGTTCGGCAACGTTATCACTGAGGACCTGAATGCCGTCTTCGAAGAATTCTCTGGACGCTCCTTCGACCAGTTTTTCGATCAATGGGTTTACCACGCCTCGCAACCCGATCTGGGAGCAACCTATTCCTGGGACGAACGAGCAAAGCTCGCGAAGATCACCATCGAACAAAAACAGAAACTGAGCGAGGACGTGCTGCTGTTCAATTTCCCGCTCACGGTCCGTTTCAAATCAAAGGCCGGGACGACCGACCGTAAAATCACCGTCAAAGAAAAGGCGGAGGATTTTTATTTTCCGCTCCCCGAAGCCCCTGAATTTGTGCGCATTGATCCCGAACTGACGATTCTCGCCAAATGGACCTTCACCCCTCCAACCTCGATGCTCTACGCGCAGTTGGCCGACAAAAACGACATGCCTGGCCGGGTAATTGCCGCCGAGCAATTGGGCACGAAAAAGGAGCGCGGCGCCGTCGCGAAACTCAAGGACGCGCTGAACAATGATTCCTTCTACGGCGTGCGCATCGCCGCGTCCCAGGCGTTGCGTTCTATTCAGAGCGACCAGGCCTATGACGCGCTTCTGTCCTCGGCGAAGCAATCCGACGCTCGCGTTCGCCGGCAGGTCTTGTCCGACATCAGCGGCTTCTATCGCGATCGCAGTTATGAATTTGCCAAACGCGTCCTCGACGACGACAAAAACCCTGATATCCGCGCCCGCGCTTTGACGACCCTGGGCGCGTATCACAAGGAAGCTATCTCCGACACGCTCACGAAATACCTCCGCGGCGAGTCATATAAGAACGTCCTCGAAGAAGCCGCGATCGGCGGCATGCGTGCACAGGGCGATGCCCGCTACATCGAGCCGCTCATGAAGGAACTGCGGGAACGCGAGAAACGCTTCACCAGCGGCACGTTTGCGCGCGGCCTTGAGACGCTCGCGTATCTGGCTCGCCAGGAAGAAAAGAAAGACGCCGTGCGGGAGTTCCTCGTCAGCCACGTTAATCACAAACGCTCGCGCATCCAG
>Ga0193696_1000677_pt1 | contig 11332 bp, 7 predicted proteins | sample L3m1metaG_FD_145074 | JGI IMG/M metagenome (GOLD analysis project Ga0193696, IMG submission 145074) | Soil microbial communities from a riparian zone of the East river system, Colorado, United States - L3m1 | ecosystem: Environmental > Terrestrial > Soil > Riparian zone | place: USA: East River... | reverse complement strand
AACCAGTTATCCCAGTCGTCACGCACGCGACCCTGCTGGCTTAGACCTGCGACGGCTTCTATCTCGCCAGTGTCGGGCTTCATGCGAAAATCGCGGCCGCTCAAGTCTGTTTCTTTGCCCGTGGCGCCACTTTTGATTTTGCCACCGAAGAGTCCGCTCGCTCCGTAGATCCACCCATCAAGACCCCACCTGAGGCCATTCACGCGCGCCTGATAATTGTGCGTGGCAAACCCGGTGAAGTTCGTGCGCACCAAATCGGCTTTTCCATCGCCGTTTGTATCTTCGGCGTAGAGAATATCCGGCGCTGCGCAGATCAGCGCGCCGTTTCTCCACGCCATGATTCCAGTTGGAAAGGGCAGGCCATCGAGAAACAACGTGGACGTTTCGTACTGACCATCTCCGTCTTTGTCGGTCAGCACTTTGACGCGACCGCCGGGTTTGTATTTTCCATCAAGACCCGCCGGATAATCGTGCATCTCGACAACCCAAAGCCGGCCATCGGCACTCCAATCAATCGCGACTGGATCAACAATGAGCGGCTCAGCCGCGACGAGTTCCACTTCGAGATTCGCCTTCGTGCGAAATGCCGCCATGGCCTCCGCCGGCGATTTCGGTCGCGGAAACTCTGCCTTCTTCGGATCGGCAACAAATTTTTTGGGCAGCAAGTCGTGAACGGTATTCACAATCAAATCTTCACTTTCGGGAGCGAGCCGCGCCGGGCGATCGTAATACCAAAGCGAGCCTTCGGCTTCGTAGCCGCCTTCCTGGAGAATTCGTCGAGATGGGATATAGCATGGCACGTCGTTGGCATATGCCGTCACCCAGAGACGCGCTGAATCGAATTCCTTTTTCAGTCGAAGCGAGTAATCCACCACGACTTCCCCAGCCAGGAACACCATCGCCAGTTCGTCACCGAACGTCCATGTGCTGATCCGATAGGGAAGGGTGGCGGGCAAGTTCTCTCCCCGGTCCAGGCGGGCCAGATTCTTGCGCGCATGATACCCGACGATTGCAGGTTGCTTCGCGCGCTCTTCCCACTCTTCGCGCGTAAAATGCTTCTGAAATGGCAGTTGAATTTGTTTGCTTTGAAATCTCGGCAATTCATTTAGCGGCACGAACGTGCGACCCAACAGATTCTTCACCTCCGCCGCGATTTCTTCCCCGTGTTGTTGCGCATTCTCCAGCTTCCCGCGTGGACTGGGATTCGCATCAGCCCCACAACCGATGCTGATGAGTGCGATCGCATCGGGGTTATCGCGTTGCAAAAACTCCTGCGCATAGCCTGCCCAATCACCATGGAATTGATTGAACTCGCCTCCCAACGTCGTGCAATGGCAGGCATAATTCGCAATAATCGCACGGACCTTTCCGCTCGTATCAGTCACACGGAGCATCGCCAAAGCGTGATCCACTGGCCCGCCCTGTGTGCGCCGGTTCGCGGCGAAGCGCGCCTGCCCCTGGGACCAGGAAAGTTGTGCGGGCTTGCGGTCGTTCAATGCGGCGCGAGAGACCTGCTCGAGTTTGTCGGCGAGTTCTTTGGTGTAGTGGTCGATGCGTTGCTGGTGTTCGGGCGGGATGTCGGTCGCGAAAATGTTGGGCGCGAAGCCGTTGACCATGGGGGCGGAGTGGGTGTGTGAGGAACAAACGGCAATCCGCTCTGGAGTGACGCGCTCATTGCGCAATCGGCGCGCAAGATCGTCGACCATGATTCCCTGAACGCCGCAATTGTCGACGGTGATGAAAAGCGCCGGTTCCTTGTCACCAATTGCCAGGGCCTTTGCCCAGATGTGTTGCGCGGCATTCGTGGCTTCGGTTGTTCGCACGGCATAGCCGGTCATGCGCACGGGGTAGGCGGGGGTGATGTCAATCTTCGCGACGCCGGCGCTGAGGGTTTTCTGAACAGGAGCAGAACTCGCGGCAGTGACGAATGCGAAGAGGATGAAAATCGCCCGATTCATTGGGCGTTTTATATGCCAGTGATTGCGCAGTGCGAAGCTAAATCACACGTCGTTGTTTGGTGCCGGGGAAACCCCTACATCGGTCCGCGTAGTTGGTTCGATCCAAAATCGGTATCTGCCCGGATTGTCGGATGTTCGCGGAGGATGATAGTAGGATTGCAATTGAGCGGGGAAGCAGGCATTAAAGTGTTGGTGTCTCTTCCCACAACGACAACAATCGTTGAGTTTTTGTAAGGTCGAGATGAAAACCGTACTGGTCCTGGCGCAGCACCCTGAATTGGCGCAAGTCCTCCCGCAGGCACTAAACGCCGAGCAGTACCGCGTGCTTCATCGGGCGACGCTGGAAGAAGCAGAGCCGCTCGTGGCCGGTGGAATGGCCGACGCATGCATTGTCGATGTCGAGGTCGGCACCGTGCAAAGCATTTGGAATATCGAAAAGCTACGCCGTCGGATGCCGAACACACCCCTGATCGTTTACGTCGGCAGCAAGCCGTGGGATTGGGAGGAGGAAGCGTACGTGCAGGGCGTTTCGTTCGTGCTGACGAAACCCGTGCGTGGACGAATGCTCAATGTGCTTTTGGAAAGGCTTTGGAAAATTGCGCCAGCGACGACGGCCCTGAGTGTCGTGCCCCGGTCTCAGCCCTCGGCGTTGATCCGGTCACAGCCGCTCGAAGTGATGCGACCGGAAGTGACGGCGCCTTCCTCTATCCAAACGCTGACCGCGCTGCGCGATTTTTCTTCCATTTTAAGTCACTCGCTCAGCGCTGAAGGGTTGCTAAAACAGTTCCTGCTGTTGTTGCGCGATATCGTGGGTGTGAATCGCGCCGCGATTTTTCTGCGTTCGCCGGCGGCCGGGTTGGGCGATGCGCCGCGAATCGAGAGCCGCCGGTTGCACTCAGCGTGCGCTCTTGGGCTGCGAGGCTCGGTGCTGGAGAATTTCCAGCTCTCCTTGGAGAGCGGGATCGGCAGCTATCTTCACCATCATGGGCGGATCTTGCGCAGGGACAGTTACGAAGTCGCCAACGATCCCGAGATGGAGCGGGAGTTCGATTTGTTGGGCGCGCAAGTGGCCGTGCCCATTCTGGACCGCGAGACGCTGGTCGGCGTTGCGGCGTTTGACGGACGTGTCACCGGGGAATCGTTGAGCAACGCTGAACTGGAATTGCTGTTTCATCTGCTCGAAGAGCTCGGGCTCGCAGTGAAGAACATTTGGTTGCACGATCAATTGGCTGCGAACCACGGGATGCTCACCGATATTTTCCGCGAACTGAGCAGCGCCTGTGTGCTGGTGAGCCGCGACTTGACGGTTTTGCACGCGAACAGGACCGCGCGCACTTACTTTGGTCGCGCGAGCAAACGCTCCGGCGAACTGGAATTTGCGGACCTGCCGCTCGTGCTCGGAAGCAAGGTTTATCAGGTGCTTAAGACCGGCACGGCGATCGCGACGTTCCGCTTCGAGCCGCCGGACAACCCGGGCCTGATTTACCAGGTCACTATCATGCCGTTTCAGAAGCAGAGCTCCGGCCTGCCGAATTCGGTTTTGCTCGTGGTCGAGGATCAAACTCAGACCGAACATTTGAAGCGGCTGGAAATTGAAGCGGCCAACTTGCGCCTCGTGCGCACGATGGCGGATCGTCTCGCGCATGAAGTCGGCAATGCGCTGGTGCCGTTGTCGACGCATCAGCAGTTGCTGGCCGACAAGTTTCGCGATCCCGAGTTCCGCGCTTCGCTCGATCATGCGCTAGCGGATGGCGTGAAGCGGATTTCGCGGCTCATCAATCAGATGCGCTTCCTTGCGCGCGAAGGCGTGGTGCATCGTGAAACCTTGCCGCTGAACGAGTTGATCAACGAGGCGTTCCAGGACGCGCAAAAACATCAACCGGCGAAGAGTTCAAAGCTCAAGCAGGAAGGGAGCGAACAGCCGATTGTGCTTGCGGGCGATCACGCCGCTTTGCGCCATGCGTTATCTGAAGTGTTTCTCAATGCGCTTCAGGCGAACCCCTCCGATCCGCGGATTGCGGTGCGCTCGCTGACAGATACGGACCTCGCGGGTTCGCGCTGGGTTCACATCGATGTTGAGGACAACGGGAGCGGTTTTACTCCCGACGCGCTCAAGAAAGTGCCTGAGCCGTTTTTCACGACGCGCAACGTCGGCCTCGGTCTGGGCCTGACCGTAAGCCGCAAGATTATCGAGACGCACCAGGGGAAACTGGCGATCCTGCCGCCGCAAGAGGGACACTCCTCGGTGGTGCGGATATCTTTGCCGCTTGCTCAGATGCCGTCGTCGTCCTGACCAGGGTCTCGGTCGAAACTATCACCGCGGGCGGGAGACCTTTGGCCTCGCGATGTGTCGCTTCGACCCAGCGCACATGCCGGAGGGCAAACGCGCGGACCTGCGGGTCGTCGGCGTTTCGCGACGCGGTTTCAAATCGTTCCAGCAATTTGCGCGTGCTGCGCTGCGCGTAACGCGCGTATTCCCGCTCAAAGCTTCCGTTGCGGCTGTTCATGAGCCGCTCAAAGTCACGCGGTTTGGCGATCGATCCTTCCAGCGGCAACGCTATCTTTCGGTCGTTCGCAAGCCCCTGAAGGTCATCCTGGATTTCCTGCAAGGTCCTCAATGTGAAGGACGCCTCCTCTTTCGAAATGGAGGGTTCAAGAGATTCGAGGACAGTGTTGATCGCCATTTTTTGGAGCAGCAGGTCTGCCGCTGTGGCGGTCAGGAACGCACGGTCTTCTTTGGTGACCGGCACATTCTCGATCGGCCGCGCCGATATATCCTGCGGACGCAAATCGGCCGCAAACGTCGTAGCAGTCATGAGCGCGATCATGCCGCAGGTTGCAATTGGATATTTCATAATTGTCCTTCTACTTGACCACCGGCATTGTGTCGGTCGTCACCTGTTGTGCTCGCCTCAATCGTCGCAATCTGTGCGTGACCAAACTCTCTTCAAAAAGGTCACGGTTGATCGCCTGGGCTGCGATCGCGCCCTCGCCCGCAGCGATGATCATCTGGCAATTCGCCGGCGTCACACAACCCGCTGCATACAAACCACGAACATTTGTCGCCATCTGATCATTGACACCTACCTGACCCTCGGCATCTGTATGCGCTCCGAGCGCGCGCGCGATTTCATTGTAGAAAATGTCGCCGCGAGTAGTGAATAGGGCCTCCACCTCCACTTCGTCGCCGTTTTCAAGGATTAACGACTGAATCTGGCAATCGTAATGGCGGGCTTCGGTGATCGTTTGCTGAAAAACCGGCAGTTCGTATTCCCGAATCCAGAAGGCGTGCTTACGGTCCCATTTCGGTTCGCGTCCGTCAGTGACGATCATCACCACGGGAGTGTAGGCCAGCATCGCCAGGGCGTATTCGACGCTTTCGTTGGTCCACCCATAAATGGCGACGCTCTTGTTTTGCACGCGGCAGCCATCGCAGTCCTTGCAAAAAAACATGCTGTGCCCCAGACATTCGGTGAAGCCGTTGATCTCCGGGGGGATATGGAAAATGCCCGTGGCCAGGAGCAGACGAAGGCAGCGGTAGCTGTTTTCAGCGCTGCGAATTTCAGAGACGTGGTTGTCGCGTGAAGCACCAGAAATGTCGTCTTCGACGAATTCAACGTCGAAACGTTCGGCTTGCGCGCGTCCACGCTGAATCAGTTCTCCTCCCGAAATGCCATCGGGAAACCCGAGGTAATTCTGCACATCGGGTTCCCAGCGGGCCATCGGTTTGCCCGAATGGATCACGAGGGTCTCGCGTTTAGCTCGTCCGAGGTAAATTGCCGCCGATAAGCCCGCCAGTCCGGCGCCCACAATGATCACTTCGCGTGTACGCAAATCACCGGCAACGGCCGCCTCTTTCGTGCGCGCGGTTGCCGGTTTGCTCACAATCCTTTCCGGACGGGTACAATTATCGGCCCGTGGGCGTCAGACCGCTGGCATTCCAGTAGGGCTGCTTCCCGTAATACTGGTAGATCTCAGTAGCCTTTGTCGCGTTGGCCAGCTCACGCAAATTGGCCCGGGCAACCTTTGGCGCGGCTTCGAGTTTCGCTTTGTCGAGGCCGGTGACCAGTGTCTTCTGGTCGCTGCCTTTCGTGAATGCATTCGGCGGGATCGCCAGCAGGTTGTCGCCTTTGGCTAACGCCGGCGCCGAGACGATCACATACAGCACACGCGCATTGGCGAGGTCGATCATGAGGTCTGTTACCTGGCCGATGTTCTCGTTTTGGGAGTTTTGCACTTTCGCGCCAAATAATTCTTTCACGCGATGCACGTTGTTGAAGTTGCCCGACGCTTCAAACCAGTTGCGCTCCTGGCCGTAGTGTGTGTAAACGCGATTGATGAAGTCGGCGCTGGTCAACTCGAAGTTGTTCTTGTCGCCGAATTCGGGCGCTGTTTTGAGCTTGCTGGCATCGCCTTTGAAGCGAAGCGATTTGTCATCGCCGGCCAATGAAAGGCTTTGGAGCGTCACGGGTTTAACGGTCCCTTTGAGGTTGACGACGCCGTAGAGCGCCCGGCCGGACTCAAGGTCCGCCACAATTTGCTGAAGTTTGCCGAGGTCTTCATTGGCGGCGCTGCGAATGTCCATGCCAATGAGCCGGCGCGCCTCTTCCACGTTGCCAAACGCGGCGGTTGTCCGTGCGGCGTTACGCTGGACACGCAACCCGCCGTTGTCCTTGTTGCGATTCGCGGAAGCGCTCGTATTGGCAGACGCTGCCGCGCTGGCGGCGTTTTGTTGGTTGTCATAAACGCGGCTCTCGTCGCGACCCGTCGGTGTCAGGTTGACATCCCAATAGGGTTGTTTGCCGTAATGCTGGTAGATCTGGGCCGCAAAGCGCCGATCGGATAATTGATTCCAGTTGTTGTTGAATTGCGGCGCGCTGGCCAGCTTGTCCTTGTCGATGCCAGTAGCCAGGCTCTTTTTGTCGGAGCCCAGGGTGAACGCGTTCGGCGGCAGGGCGTATTGTTTTTCGCCTACGCCAAGGGCGCCGCCGGTTCCGAGGATTGCGAACGCAACACGGCCCGCCGGCAGATCAATGCCGAGGTCGTTGATGTCGCCGATTTTTTGGTCGGAGACATTCTTGACGTTCATGCCGATGACTTCGCTGGCTTTGTGGACGTTATTGAATGAGCCTTCCCAGCCGAGCGATTGACCGAAATGCTGATAGGTCTGCTTCACGAACTCTCCGTCACCCAGTTTTGATTCCTGGTCTTTGGTGAAGCGCGGTGCAGCCTTCAGTTTTTCTTTGTCGATGTTCATCGTCAATTTGTCTTCTGCCGAGGAGGTGAACGCTCCCGGTGGCACCGCGGTCAACTCGTCACCAACGCCGAGAAAACCCCCTGCCGAGACCACGCCGTAGAGCACACGGCCTGATTCCAGGTCGATGACCATGTCTTTGACGTCGCCAATTTTCTGGTCCTGAGTGGTGTGAATCGCGCGGCCGATAAGCTTTTTGGCGGATTCGATTTTTCCGAATTGTTTGCTGTCCGCGGCGCGACTTGCCGGCAGAGCCAGCAATAGTCCCGCCACCGCAGCGACGGTGAAAATGGATGTTCGTTTCATGTTCTTCCCTTCCTTCGGTTTAGTATTTCAGTGTCAGTGGCTTCGATTACGTGCAGCCCCGGAGCAGGAACAGAATTAACAAAACGGGTATCGGAATCCCTAATAACCACAGTAACACCCATCCGACTTTCCCTTCCTCCAAATGCCGATTTGTTCTTTCAATCAACTTCAACTTCATACTCCGTCTTTCCGTGCGGCCTGTTCGCAACAAGCCCGTCTTGATAAGGCAACCTCGGCTACGAACGCCGAGTGCCGCTATGGGGTGAAGTGCTGAAAAACTGGAGAGTTGCCGAACACAAAGGGCGAAATGCGCGATCTTGCGACCGCCCATTCGCCCCGGTTTTGATCGCAGGAGGAACTGCAGACCAAATCGAATCCACATCGGCAACGTCGCATTGGTTGGCAGGATGGAATATTGGGGTGTTGACCCACGGCTCCTTCCGGAGGGACACTATTCCAGACTGGGATCTTCCGATCGGGCCATTGTCGCGGGCGCGGGGGCCAGGCCGCCGAGGATAAATAATGCGCCGAGGACGATATGAACGATGTGGTCCATACGACCGAGGATCAGTTTGTCGGGGATGACAGTGAGGATGCGTTCGGGTCCGGGGTTGCCCACGAGGAATCCGAGGACGCCGAGCCCGGCGTAGACGAGTCCGAAGGTGATGCAGAAGGCGCGTGCAGCGGAATAGGTTCCGGCGACTCCGAAGTAGAGGGCCAGGACGCCGGAGAGGAGGTGGATGAGGTTGTGGGCGGGGTTGAGGTGCATGCCCATGATGTCGGGGGCGATGAAGCCGACGATGCCGACGAGGAGAAATCCGATGCCGAGGATTGTCGCGATTGTTTTTGGCATATTTTTATTCCTTTGTTGCGAGCCGTGCTTGTTCGCGGCCCAGCGGTTTTAAATCTGTGATGGCGGGACCGTTGAGGACGCTGCCAAATCGATCGAATCGAGAGCCATGGCAGGGGCAGTCCCAGGTTTTTTCGGCGTGGTTCCAGTGAACGATGCAACCCATGTGCGGGCAAATGGCAGAACGTTCGTGGATGGTGCCGTCTTCGCTTTTGTAGGTGGCAATTTTGTGCAGGCCATGGCGAATGACGGCGCCACCGTCGGGAGTCAGTTCCGCGGCGGTCCGAACGGAAGAACCAGTCTGTCCCTCACCCCGGCCCTCTCCCCGAGGGAGAGGGAGCTTGTCGCTGCCGGTGAGGTATTCTCCGTATTGGGCGGCGACGTTGAGGTTTTCGCGGGCGAATTCGGGCAGGGCGCGTAAGGTTTTCCGCGATGGATCATACAACTCTTTCCATGGGTTATCGTCGCCTGTGATCAAATCGCTCAACAACATGGCGGCAATGGTGCCGTGGGTCATGCCCTGGCCGGAATCGCCGGTGGCAATGAAGATGTGTTTGTCGCCGGGGTTGCGACCGATGAAGGCGAGGTAGTCGACCGGTTCCATGACCTGGCCGGACCAGCGATAGGCTATTTCCAAAGTACCAGTCTGTCCCTCACCCTGACCCTCTCCCCGAGGGAGAGGGAACAGCTTCGCACGGGCTTTTGAAGGTTGGGAATCACCGGATTCTGTGGCTGTCTTACCGGCAGGAACGCTGCCTACTATCGGGAATCGTTCGCAGGTCCAGTCGATGAGGGCGTTCCAACGTTGTTCGGGATCATTACGGCTACCAGTCTGTCCCTCGCCCCGGCCCTCTCCCCGAGGGAGAGGGGGCATCGATGGCTGGCTTGGAAAATGGGGCTGGCCGGTTTTGTGGTCCTCGCCGCCGACGATTAGAATGTCCTGGCCGTTCTGATGTTGGAGGCGCACGTAGTGGTAAGGATCGGCAGTGTCCCAAAGGAGCAGGTGAGGGATGGTGTTGAGGGGCACTGGAACGGCGATGACGTAGGTGCGGTAAGGGGCCTGTTTGGTGTGAATGGTGACGCGGTCGTTTACGGGCGTATTGGTCGCGACGACGACGGCGTCGGCCTTCACCGTCCGGCCGGTATTTGTGTGGACGCAACAGGGAGTGCCATCGGTGACTTTGTCGACGTGGGTGTGGCCGAAGAGCAAGGCTCCCTGGCGGGTGATCGCGGCGACGAGTGCGCGCAGGTATTTGAGGGGGTTGAATTGGGCCTGTCGGGGGAAACGGAGCGCGCGGCCGGTGTCGAACGGGATTGAGGGCACGCGAGACAGGAGTTCGACGGTGGTCAACCCAGCCTGGTGCGCTGCTTCCAGTTCGCGCTGAAGCAATTCTTCGGAATCGCCCGGCGCGGCAAAAAGGTAGCCGTCGAGGCGTTCGAAATCGCAGCTGATTTTTTCGCGGAGGACGGTGTCTTCGATGTAGTCGATGGCGGCGGTGTGGCTTTCGGCGGTCAAGCGGGCGGCCTCTTTGCCATGAAGGCGTTCGACTTCGAAGAAGCGGTCGTCAAAGGCGTGGGTGAGGTGGGCGGTGGTGCGTTCGGTCTCGCCGCCGGCAAGGAGGCCATCTTCGAGGAGGACGATTTTACGGCCGCGACGGGTGAGTTCGTAAGCGGTGGAAAGGCCGGCAATGCCGCCGCCGATGATGCAAATTTCGGTTTGCAGGTCTTCGTTAAGGAAGGTGGGCACGGGGAGGGGTCCACTATCCATCCAGATCGAGCGAGTTGTTCCGGAGTGGTCCGTCATGAGTTGAGTGAGAGTTGAGGTTGACCCTCCGCCGCCAAGGCAGGGAGGGTCGAACCGTTTCTCTATCTAGCGTGTCCCCCGACCGCCTCCTGTGTTGCCTGTTGAATCTGTGGAGCCTGTGAGGCCGGAGGTGCCCATGCTGCCGTAGCCAGGCGTGGATTTCGGAAGGTCCGTGGTCAATTCAGGGGATTCGACTTTTTTGCCGTGGATTTCGCCGCGCCATGCGCCGGTCTCGCGTTGGCGTGTTTGGATGAATTCTTTGAAGCGCTGGAGGTCGCCTTCGACGCGCCGGCCAATCACGCCCAAAGTGTCGGCCATGTTTTCGAGCGGGCCTTCGGGATCATAATTGAGTTTGAGAGAAATCTTCGTGGCATTGTTTCCAACGGGGCGGAAGAGGACCTGGCCGGTGTTCTTTGCGCCGCTCATGCTGCGCCAGCCAATGCTTTGATCTGGAATCTGCTGGAAGATTTCGGCGTCCCATTCTTTGCGTTTGCCGCCGATCTCGACGACCCAATGGAGGCGTTTGTCGTCGAGCTGGCGGACTTCTTTGACGCCTTCCATGAATCGTGGGAATTCCTCGAATTGGGTCCACTGGTTGTAAACGGTGCTGATGGGAGCATCCACCTCGATGGTTTTTTCCATGGTTTCCATAACTAGTCTGGTTTGAAAGTTGTTCCTGTCCCGTTCTTTGACTAACACCCCACTAAAACCGTAGGAGTGACTCTCTGGGGCAGCCATGGGGTTTTTTACCACTCTCCTTCGCCAGCTATGGAGAGCAGGCGGGTGAGGGATCAGTGTTTCGGTATTGGTCTTGCTACATTTCCTTGACTTGTGGAGTGGGGCCGTCCATTAGCAAGCACGGTCGTCGCCCTTAATTGCGTGGCAACGCATAATAGAACGATGAGTTTGGCCCTTGGCGCGAGCAAGGGTGTTCCCACTTGTCTCTCAAAACCATAGGAAAGGAATCAAGGCATGGATCTTTTTAGGCGTAAGAGTGTGGCAAGTCTGCAGAGGGAAGCGGCGACGGACCAGAGTCTGAAGCGGGCGTTGGGGCCGGGGAATCTGGTGATGCTGGGGATTGGGGCGGTGATTGGGGCGGGGATCTTCGTGCTGACGGGACAGGCGGCGGCGAAGTATGCGGGGCCGGCGATTGTGCTGTC
>Ga0193696_1000676_pt1 | contig 11341 bp, 12 predicted proteins | sample L3m1metaG_FD_145074 | JGI IMG/M metagenome (GOLD analysis project Ga0193696, IMG submission 145074) | Soil microbial communities from a riparian zone of the East river system, Colorado, United States - L3m1 | ecosystem: Environmental > Terrestrial > Soil > Riparian zone | place: USA: East River... | reverse complement strand
CGCGCGAATTCGTCCCTCGTTGGTACGAGTTCGCGCCCAGCATGTATTTGGCGCACCCCAGCCCCGATAAAGCGTTGCTGTTGGTCCAGGAAGGGTTCACTCACGCGCCGGACAATGCGACGCTGCATTTGTACCGCGGCATCGTCTTCGAGATGATCGGTCCGAGGGAGGCCGCCTTGGTCGCCCGATCGCGGTTGCTCACACTGAGACCCGGTCGCATGGAGGCGCCACTCGAAGCAGCCGCCCGAGCCTATGGGCTTGCGCTGAAGGCCGACAGTCACATGACCGTCGCACGGATTCATCTTGGCCGAGTCCATTTCCTGCAGCACGATTCGCGAGCGCGCGCCGATCTCGAACAGGCACTCGCAGAGGCCACCAATATCGGCACGCGGTATCTGGCGCATGTGTTTCTTGGCGATCTCGCCGAGAGCGACAAGCGCCCGGCCGATGCGCTGCACGAGTACGAAGCGGCGATGGCCGTCGGACCACAGCATCAGACGGCGTACGTGGCGGCCGCCCGAATGGCCGATGCCCTCGGGGAATTCGAGCGCGCCCGCGAGATCGCCCTCGCGCTGGTCGGCATCGAGAAGCGCGAGGATCCGTGGTGGAACTACCAGCTTGGCGAACTGAACATGCCGGCCCTGCAATGGCTGCGGACGGCGGCGCAGGAACCGTGATTCGCGCCGCCGCGCTGCTATCGATCATCGGATGCGCTGCCGTCATGGGACGGGCGCAGGAACGGCCGGTGTTCCGGGTTGGCGTCGAGGTCGTCGAGCTCGACGTCTCCGTCACACGTGGCGGGCAGGCGATCGCCGGGCTGACCGCTCGAGACTTCGCTCTCACGGACAATGGCGTGGCGCAGCAGATCGACAGCGTGACGCTCGATGCGCTGCCGCTCAGCGTGCTGCTGGCGCTCGACACCAGCGAGAGCGTCGCCGGCGAACGGTTGCGGCACCTCATGGATGCGGGCGACGGGTTGCTCCGCGCACTGCGGGGCGACGATCGCGTGGCGCTGCTCACGTTCTCGCATGCGATCGATCTGACCGTCCCGATGACGAACGACGTCGGTCTCGTCAGCCAGAGACTGCACGCGATTCAGCCGGCCGGATCGACGGCGCTGCGCGACGCCGTGCAGATTGCCATTGACCTGCGTCCGCGCGATCGAAGCCGGGCGCTGCTGCTGGTCTTCACGGACGGCCAGGATACCTCCAGCTGGCTGTCGTCGAAGGCCGTCCTCGATTCGGCGCGCCGTGCCGCCATCGTCGTGCACGTGGTACGAGTCGAGTCCGACGCGTTTCTCGATCAGCTGGCGGACGTCACCGGCGGACGGACGTGGTCTGCGACGTCGGATCGGCAGCTGCGCGAACTGTTCACGCAAGCCTTGGAGGAGATGCGGGCGCGGTACTTGATCACGTACACCCCGCGCGGCGTGTCGAAGCCTGGCTGGCACGAGCTGAAGGTCCGCGTGAAGGCGGGCGGCGCGGACGTCATCGCACGTCCTGGCTACTTTGTCACAGCCGCGCGCTGAGGCGCGCGTAGCCGGATCGACTGACCGGGAGCTTGCGACCGTCTGAGAGCACAGCCAGGCGGTTTTCGCGCTCGTCAGTCTCGACGCGCGCGAGCCGATCGAGGTTGAGCAGATACGATCGGTGAATCCGCACGAACTTCGCCGGATCGAGCGCCGCTTCGGCCTGCGCCAGTGTCTGATCCTTCAAGTAGTCCTTGCCGTCGCAGCGAAACGACACGTAGTCGTCCTGCGCCTGCACGTAGTCGATTTTCTCCATCGACAGGACGTGCACCCGCGAGCCGTCTCGGACCAGCACGCGCCCGGCCTGGCTCGCGTGCGCCCTCGCTTCGCTGACGATCTCCTGCGTCGCCAGCCGCTCGCCGCGCTGCAATCGCCCGCGTGCGCGCGCCAGAGCCTCGGCGAGACGCTCGGCGCTGAACGGCTTCAACAGGTAGTCGACCGCGTGGACGTCGAATGCGCGGAGCGCGTACTGATCGTACGCGGTCGTGAAGACGACCGCGACGTCGCGGCCGACCAGCTCGAGCACCTCGAACCCGTCAAGCTTGGGCATCTGGACGTCGAGAAACAGCAGATCGGGATGGAGCTCCGAGACCACTTTCACCGCCTCGAAGCCGTTCTGGCATTCGGCGACGATGTCGACATCAGCGGACGCGGTCAGATACTCGCGTAACACGGATCGCGCCAGCGTCTCGTCGTCGACGATGGCGACACGGAGACGGGACGAAGGCGTGTCAGTCATCGGTGAGGCACGGCATCGCCAGTTCCACCCGGTAGCGCCCATCGTCGGCGCGCGCGTCGAGCCTGGCGTCGGCGCCGAACATGGCCATCAGGCGCTGGCGGACGTTCTCGAGCCCGACGCCCCGACGCGCGGCTCGTGGCGAGTCGGTGTCGCGCGGGTTCTCGATCGCAATCGACAGGCGTTGGTCGCGTCGCGAAACATCGAGCCGGATGACACCGCCCTCCAGCAATCCGGCAATGCCGTGCGTCACCGCGTTCTCGACGAGCGGCTGCAGCAGCAACGGTGGGACACGGCATTGGGCGGCGGCGCCATCGACGTGGCGCTCGACCTGCAGCCGATCGCCGAACCGCACCTGCTCGATTCCGAGGAAGCGGTCGGTCAGCGCCAGCTCCTCGACCAGCGGAATCTGATTCCGCGAACTGACGTTCAGCGTGTCACGCAGGAAATCGGCGAGGAGCACGCACATCCGTCGGGCGCCCGCAGGATCGACGGCGGTCAGCGCGCTGATGGAGTTGAGGCTGTTGAAGAGAAAGTGCGGATCGAGCTGCGCGCGCAGCGCCCGGAGCTCGGCTTCGCGCGCCAGCACTTCCGTCCGCAGTTGCCGCTGCTCCGCGTCCCGTGCCAGCTCGAACGCGAGCAGCAGGTAATGCACCGTCAGCGCGAGCAGGAACAACAACACGCCGGCGGCGAAGAGGAGCGGCTCGTGGCCGGCGTAGCGGGCCGCGGACTCCGCGAAAGGCGGAAGCTGGACGAGCGCCGAGACCCACAGGCGCATCAATGCGATCCAGAGTCCGCTGGCGATGACCGCGGCGAGGGCCGACGACGATAACACACGCAACACCCCGCTGCCGCCTCCGCCCGGACGGCCTCGAGTGACGGGCTTCGGCAGGCCAGGCGAGGTCAGCGGCGTGGCGCGGCAGACATACCAGGCGGACAGACACGCGAAGCCATAGACGAGGCACATCGGCAGGAGCAGCGCGAGCGCCTCCGCCCAGCCGAGGCCCTGGCGCGTCACCACGGCGGCCAGCAGAACGGCGACGATCAGCCAGGCTGCGAGATACGTCGTCAGCCGTTCGGCGCGCGCGAGAATCGGATGCATCGATCAGTTGCGCACTTCGAGTCCGCCCATCATCACGAACCCGCGCAGGCGGAGGCGCGGCGCGGACGGGTCGGCCGGATGGCGCGTCTTGTCCTCGTATCCTCCCATAAGCGGCACCACGTCGACGATGACGTGCCACGTCTCGGGGGTGACGATCTCGAAGCCTCCCATCACCGCGAGGATGTCGACGACCGCTTCGGGCCCGGCGATCTTGGCTTCGCGCAAATCGAGCTTCCCGCCACCCATGAACGCGGTGATATCGGCGCCCTGGAACCCCTCCGCTGTCACCCGTCGATCCACGCCGCCCAGCACCGCCAGGGCCGACAGACGAGCGGAGGAATCCGCCACGCCGGACGGTCCCGCGGCCGTCATGGACCTCACGACGATCCAGGCGCCGACCGCGACCAGCAGGAGCGGCCAGAAGCGAAGGCCCGCCGTGATCAAATGGAGGCGCTCACCGAGTAGAACGGCCCCGAACACAATCCAAATCGATCCGCCGATCATCGTCCCGATTGTGCGGGCCTGCGCGAGCTGCGAAACGCCGATCACAATCAAGATCGCCGGCCAGTAGCGCAGCACGTCGCGCGCGCGAATGATCTGCAGGTTGTCGAGCGTGAACAGTACGCCCAGCGCCGCGATCAGCAGCCCGGCGAAGAGCTGCGACGTCAACCTGATACGCGGCGCCGAAGATTCAGTGATGGTCATGGTTCACCAGGAATTGTCAGAGATACCGCAGGACCGCCGCGAGCACGTGCGCGACGGCGCTGGCCATCGCCTCCAGGACCGGCATCAGGTCCCGGTTGCTGACGGCCCCCGCCACGGTCAGCGGCTGAGTCAGGAGCAGCCACGTGATGAACGCCGCGGCCGCCGAAGTCCCGAAGGCAACCAGGGAAGAAACTGTCAACACCGTCTCGCCTGTTCGTGTCATGGCGCGCTCTCCGTTCCGTCCGACCACGTATGACAATACGGGAACGGAAACGCGCCGGCCGGGGGCTTTCGGTGAACGGGGGGTATTTCCCGGTCAAAGGCCGAAAACCCGGACCGAGGCGGCGACTGGGACGGAGTTAGCGCCGGGGCAGCGTCGATTTGCGGATCTTGGCGACGACGGTGAAGTTCGGATCGACGACGTTGGCGATCTCGTACTCGGTGGCCTGTCCCATGAACGCCTGCGCGCCGCGTTCGGTGAAGCCGTAGTCGGCCATCAGCCAGCGCTGCAGCTCGCTCGTGGCGTGCTGGAAGGCCTCGAGCAGCGGACGCGCGCTGCCGAGGACCATGATGTGGGTGTCCTGCTCGAGCCGCGGCCAGCCGATCGCCTTCTTCTTGATCAGGTCGACGGTGAACTCGACGTCCAGTGACGTTTCGAGCCCGGTGCCCGCCACTTCCCCTTCACCTTGACGGGCATGGCCATCGCCGAGAAACAACAGCGCGCCCGGCTCGTTGACCGGCAGCATCAGCTTCACGCCAGCGCCCATGAAGGCGTAGTCCATGTTGCCGCCGAACGCGCCAGGCGCCGCGGTCGAAATCGCTTCCTTGCGCGCCGGCGCGACACCGACGCAGCCAAGCATCGGCCGCAGCGGCAGCTCGATGCCACCCGGCTGCACGTCCGCCTGATCCAGCCGCGCGACCGCGCGCGCCTTGTCGATCGTCCAGGTCAGGCGCTTTGCGTCGCGGTCGACACGCGCGCCAATCGCTGCCGGATCAACGGTGTAAGGCGCGAGCAGGCTGCCGGAATACGCCATCGCCCGATTCGTTTCCAGCTTCTCGATCGAGACGACCAGAACATCACCCGGCTCGGCGCCGTCGACATAGAACGGTCCGGTTTGCGGATTCGGTCCGGTGCCGACCTGCTTGCCGTTCCAGTCGACTCCCGCCGCGTCAATCGTCTTGGTGACGACACGATCGCCGGGCTTGATGCGGAGCGCGGGCGGATGGGCGAACGAGTAGGTGTTGTAGAACTGCTGCGGGACGTACCGGTGAGTCTCGGCGGCGATGGGCGTTGACGCCCCGACCGACAGAGCGATGACGATCAGGAACAGACGATTCATCGCGATCTCCCCTGACAACGGGGTCAGATCTTGATTTTCAGCACGATGCATCAAATCAAGATCTGACCCCGTATCGGCTTCTCCGATCAGGTGCGCGCCGCGAACGGGTTCTCGTCGGCGCTGGGACCGTAAATCGACGGAACCGCCACGTCGAGCAGCCGCAGGTACACCGACAGCTGTCCGCGGTGGTGAATCCAGTGATTCATCACGATCGAGCGCACGAGCGCCGTTTTCGGCATCGACATCAGCGTGTTGCCACCCGCCTTGGCCGTCCACGTCGCTTGGAGACCTTCGTCGCCCAGCTTGCCGAGCGTTTCCTTGACCGTCTTCACGCCCTGGTCGTGCGCGGCGAGAATATCAGCCGTAGACGACGGCGTCGGCGGTTTTTCGCCGCTGAAGGTGGTCTCGTCCTGCGCGCACCAGCCGGCGATGACCCCGGGGCTCGCGGCGACGTGCAGCGCCAGCTCGCCGAGCGACATCGATTTGGGATGCGGCTTCCACGATAGCTTGTCAGTCGGCACACGCTCGAGCACTCGGCGCGTCGTACCGGCCTCGGTGTCGAATTCCTTGAGAACGGCGGAACACATGGACATGACGGAACCCTCCTGTCTTTGGAACCTCAGATACTACCTTACGATTTCGGCTTTACGGCAAACGGACCGACCGCCGGCTTCGGCTGCGTGTTGGCGAGCGCACCGAGTTCGTCTTTCACACCGCGCGCAATCGCGGCCGTCTCGCTGCCCGCCTGGAAGCAGGTGAAGTCCGGACGATCGCGCCACGCGAACGGTCCGCACAGCCGCTTGTTGGCCTTGATGGCCGCGTCGTGCACCATGTTGATCGCGCGCTCGTAGTCGGGTGTGCCCTGACGGAAGCCCGAGAAGTTGCCGAGATCGCCGCTGGCCGCGAACACCGCCGTCACGCCCGGCACCTTCGCGATCTCGTCGGCGTTCTTCAGGCCTTCGAGCGTCTCGATCATGAGAATCAGCACGATGTTGTCGTTGATCGTCTGCCGATAGCCACCCGGCACGCCGCCCCACATGTTGCCGTCGAACGCCTGACCGCCGCCGTTGCTGCGCCGGCCGAGCGGCGGGAAGTAGGTCCAGTTGCGTGCCTCGATCGCTTCTTCAGCGGTGTCCACCGTCGGAACGACGACGACGAGCGCCCCGGCGTCGAGCGCGTGCTGGATTTCCCGCTCGTCGGTGTACGCGACGCGCACCCCCGGCACCGCGCTGGCGTTCGGACACGTACGCCACATCCGCGCCGCGGCGCCCCAGTCGCGGTCGTTGTGCTGCATCTCGGTCCAGATGAAGTCGTAACCGGCGTTGGCCATCGCGCAGTAGGTCGCGGGATCGGTCGCGCTGAACACCGTGCCGCCGGTGACCTTGCCGCCCTGATTCATCTTCAGCTTGACCGGATTCCAGATCTGCGACCCGGCGGGCGGATCGAACGCGGGTCCGTACTTCCAGTTGGCCGCGTTGAACACCCCCTGGTTCACGGCACCAGCCGGCGCGACCTGGCGCGCATTGCTGTCGCGCCCGGCGGGCGCGGCCAGTGGAAACTGCGTCGCGCCGGGGTTCGCGTTGTTCGCGTACGGATCGGCGGTCGGCGGGGGCTGTTGCGGCGGCGGCTGCTGCGGAGTCTGTTGCTGTTGCTGGGCTCCGAACGTGACAACGCCCAGCAGCACGAACATCGCGGCGTAGAAACGCAGATGCTTCACGGTCAACCTCCCTTAGAGACTGCAGACCAGTTCGAAAATCGATGGTTCCACGGGAATGCCCTGTTCCAGGTTCTGCCGGCGTGTCTCCAGCGTGCGCTCGCCAGGATAGCGCGTCTGCAGATCCTCGAGTATGGCGTTCACGGTTCCCGGCGTTGTCGCCAGCGGCTCCAGACGCGACAGGTCAGCGGCTATGAACACCTGTGACAACCCGGTCTCGTGCTCCGGATGCGCCGGAATCTCGTGCGTCGCCCGGCCGCCCGAGAGCAGCGCCGCCATCATATCCAGCATCAGGGCCAATCCGGAACCTTTCCAGAATCCGATCGGCAGCGGCCGGTGCGACGCTTCGATGGCCGCCGGATCGGTGGTCAGCTCGCCGGACGCGTCGTAACCGCCTGGCACCGGCAGCGCCTCGCCGCGGCGGCGATACGAGGCGAGCGCCCCATAAGAAAACTGTGACATCGCCATGTCGAGGACGACGTGCGCGCCCGAGCTGCCCGGGCGCGGAACGGCGATGACCAGCGGGTTGTTGCCCACACGCGGCACGGTGTCGCCCCACGGCGGCAGATTCGGCAGAGTGTTCGTCCAGCACAGACCGATGACGCCGGCCTCGGCCGCTTGCCACCCAAACGCGCCACCGCGCATCCAGTGATTGGTGTTCGCGAGCGCGACGCAGCCTATGCCGTGAACGCGCGCGAGCGCGATGGCGGCGTCCATGCTGGCATGTGCGTTCAGATTGCCGATGCCCCGCTGTCCATCCCAACGCTCGAGGGCGCCGGCGGCGGATACGCGAACCGGCCGGGCGTGCACGTCCACGACCCCGGCACGGATCATCGCGATCAGCCGCGGAAAGAGGTTCAGGCCATGCGACGGCACGCCATCGCGGCTCGCGTCGGCCACCAGCCGCGCGCACAATCGAGCCCGATCGTCGTCGAGTCCGGTCTTGCAGAGCACTCGAACGAATGCGTCGAACAGTTCCTGATACGGGACTCTCATGGCTCGAAGTCGGGGCTGGGGGCTCGGGCTAGCTGTTGCTGCGAGCTGCCACGGTCAAGTCAGCTAGCCCCTAGCCCCTAGCCGCTAGCCCGGTAATAATAGCCGCGCTTTGGAGATTCACGCGCCGCACAAGCCCGTGCACTCGCTGCGCGAAATGCTCACCCACCTGGTGCTGGTGACGCTCGGCGTACTGATTGCCCTGTCGTTCGAGGGCATCGGGTCCTGGCGCGAGCATCGCGCGCTCCTGCACGAGGCCCGGGCGAACATCCTCAGCGAGCTTCGCGACAATCAGAAAGAGCTGGCGCAACGGCTCGAGGGAATCCCGAAAGAACGCGACAATCTCACGGCCGCGATCGACGTGGCGCAAAGGCTGATGGACACGAAAAAGCTCGAAGGCGAAGTGCAGCTGGGCTTCCAGACTGCGGACCTCCGGGACGCCAGCCGGACGACGGCGGCGGTCACCGGCGCGTTCGGCCTGATGGATTACAGCGAGGTCAAGAAATACGCGACCGTGTACGGCCATCAGGAGCTGTTCCTGCGGGCGCAGACAACCGCCATCGAGAACCTCACGCGCACGATGGCCGCCGTCCACCTCTTGCAGCATTCCGATAAGGCCACGGCTCGTGAGTTGGAAGACTGGAAGATGAGTCTTCGGCTGACGATCGCGTCGCTGACCGTCGAGGAAGGCCTCGGGCAGGGCCTGGTGAAGGAGTACGACCGCGTGCTGAAAGGACAGGAGCCGTGACCGAGCGCGTCATCGCAGTCTTCGGATTCTTTGCGTTCGCGGTCGTCGCCTCCGGCGCGGCGCAGCAGCCCACGCCGCCCGCGCCGCCGATTTTGCAGGAGCCCCAGACGATCCTGTTGTGGCCCAACGGCGCGCCGGGGGCGCAAGGCGCCGAGGACCGCGACAAGCCGGCGCTCACCATCTACATGCCGCCGAACACCACCGGACCGATGACCGCGATCGTCGTGGCCCCCGGCGGCAGCTATCGCGCGTTGGCGTCGAATCTCGAAGGGCGTGCGCCCGCCAACTACTTCAATACCCTCGGCGTCGCCGCATTCGTCCTGCGCTACCGCCTCGGACCGCAGTATCACCATCCGATCGAGCTCGGCGACGCGCAGCGCGCGATCCGAACCGTGCGCGCGCGCGCCGTGGAATGGCACATCGCGCCGGATCGCATCGGCATGATGGGGTTCTCGGCGGGCGGCCATCTCGCGTCCAGCGCGTCGACGCATTTCGATACTGGCAACGCGAGCGCGTCCGATCCGATCGATCGCGTGAGCAGCCGACCTGACTTCGCCATTCTCGGCTATCCGGTCATCTCACTGATCGAACCCTGGACGCACCAGGGCTCGAAGACCAACCTGCTCGGCGACGCGCCGGATCCCGCGCTCGCGCGGAGCCTCTCGAGCGAGACACAGGTCACCGCGTCGACGCCGGCGACGTTCATCTACCAGACCAACGCGGATACGACCACACCTGCGGAGAATGCGGTCAGCTACTACCTCGCATTGCGAAAGGCGGGTGTGCCGGCCGAGATGCACATCTTCAAGGATGGACGCCACGGCAGCGGCCTCGGCATGACGGATCCGGCGCTCTCGGAATGGCCGAAGCTGCTCGCGAACTGGATGCGCGCGAGCGGGTTCTTGAAGTAGCGATGATCGCCTCATGTTGTGCATGCGGCAGATGAGCGTCCGTTGATCCGCATCGATCGTACGCGCACGCCGCGCGATCTGCTGCCGAAGATCGCACGCCTCTTCGAGCTCTCGGGCCGCAAGATCCTCGCCATCGAAGAGACCTGGCGCTTGCAGGATGGCGCGCCGGTCTTCACCGTGCAGGGCCGCTATCAGGCGCGCGGCTGGACCGAGTGGACGCAGGGCTTTCAATTCGGTTCCGCGCTCCTGCAGTTCGACGCGACCGGCGACGCGCGGTTTCTCGAGATCGGCCGCAGCCGTACTGTCGATCGGATGGCCGCCCACCTGACGCACATGGGCGTCCACGATCACGGGTTCAACAACGTCAGCACGTACGGCAACTTGTGGCGGCTCGCGCGCGAGGGCCGCACGAACGCGACCGACTGGGAGCGGCGGTTCTACGAGCTCGCCTTGAAAGCCAGCGGCGCCGTCCAGGCGCGCCGCTGGACGACGATCGCCGATGGCGGTTTCATCTACTCGTTCAACGGCGCCCACTCCTTGTTCGTCGACACCATCCGCTCGCTGCGATCGCTGGCGCTCGGCCACGTCCTCGGTCAACGACTGATGGAGGAACAGGATCGGAGTGCGAGTCTGCTCGAGCGCCTCGTGCAGCACGCGCGGGCAACCGCCACGTTCAACGTCTATTTCGGACGGGGCCGCGACCGCTTCGACGTCCGGGGCCGGGTCGCGCACGAGAGCCTCTTCAACGTCGCCAACGGCACCTATCGCGGCCCGAGCACGCAACAGGGCTACTCGCCGTTCACGACGTGGACGCGCGGACTGGCGTGGGCGATGCTCGGCTTCGCCGAGCAGCTCGAGTTCATCGAGACGGTGTCCGACGAGGCGTGCGCCACGTGCGGCGGCCGGCCGGCGATCGACGCGATGCTCCTCGATGCCGCGCGCGCGACCTGCGACCACTATCTCGATGTCGCCGCCGCCGACGGCGTGCCCTATTGGGATGCGGGCGCGCCGGGGCTGGCGGCACTCGACGGCTGGCGCGACCGTCCGGCCGATCCGTTCAACCCGCTCGAACCGGTCGACAGCTCCGCGGCGGCGATTGCCGCGCAGGGTCTGCTGCGCCTGGCGCGCGTCCTCGAGCGGCGAGGATCCCAGGGCGACGCGGATCGGTACCGCCAGCCAGGACTCCTCGTCCTCGACACGCTGTTCGACGAGCCCTACCTGAGCGTGGACGGCACACATCAGGGTCTGGTGCTGCACTCGGTCTACCACTGGCCGAACGGCTGGGACTATGTGCCGCCCGGCGCCACGACGCCACGCGGCGAGTCCAGCCAGTGGGGCGACTACCACGCGCGTGAGGCGGCGTTGTACGTGAAGCGCCTGGCCGACGGCGCGCCGTATCTCACGTTCTTCGGCCCAGAGATCACGGAGAAGACGGAGCGAACGGGATGACCACAGAGACACGGAGCAACGGAGACGAGCAGAGGGCGCGGTCACGGGTTCGACGGGCGTCGCGAAGCGACGCTGCGCGGACGGATCGGATCGCGAAAACGAGCACTCCACGCGA
>Ga0193696_1000675_pt1 | contig 11353 bp, 13 predicted proteins | sample L3m1metaG_FD_145074 | JGI IMG/M metagenome (GOLD analysis project Ga0193696, IMG submission 145074) | Soil microbial communities from a riparian zone of the East river system, Colorado, United States - L3m1 | ecosystem: Environmental > Terrestrial > Soil > Riparian zone | place: USA: East River... | reverse complement strand
GCATCGCTCTGTGCAATCTGCGTGCACACGCCGCCGTGCAGAAACTGGGCGCGCGGTCGGAGTCGACCCTCACGACGTCGTCACAAGAGGGTATTCCGCGCGATCCAGAGTTGGTGTGGACGCTACGCGAAGACGACTGGCGGAACCGGGCGCGCGATCCTCGTGTGTCAGCCCACGACGGGACGCAATCGATCCGGAAAGCGATCGAGGCGGCGAAGAGCTTGTTGAGCCGAAGCGAGTTGCCTGAGACCGTCGAACCCTATCCGTTGTTCCTGTTTGACCGTCGGCGGCGAGAATGAGCAGGGAGACTTCCGATACCCCATCAGCGAATCCGCGGATGATTTTGGAAGAACAGTGGCCGATCAGGCCTACCGAGCAGAGGCAAGCAGCGTATTCGAGCCGTCGATACCGCCATCGTGATCGACGGCCAGGTGAAGATTTCGCTGAACGAAGTCGCGTTCGGCTCGTCAGTGTGTGCCGGCAGTACCGTGATGCTTCAGTTTCGGTCGGGGCTCGCGCGACCGACGTGCTCTATTCGAGCGCGATGTACTCGCCGGCCGAGGCGCACGCGATCGGGCTGGTCTCCGAGGTCGTGGCCGCGGAGGCGCTCCTCGACCGCGCGCACGCGATCGCGCGCGAGCGCGGATCGCAGCGGCCCGCCGCGTTCGCCGGCATCAAGTCGCTGCTTTGCGCGCCAATCGCCGAGTCGATGGCGCGGCGCGAGGCAGTCTCCATTGCCGGAATCGTCGACATCTGGTACTCGGAACCGACCTGGTCGAATCTGCGCGGCATCACGATTCGCTAGGTCGCGTCTCGGCGAGCGAGCGAACACAACGCTGCACGGCGGAATCCGGTCCGCGCCAGTCACTCTTTCGGCGTGAACACGACGAAACCGATCACGCTTAAACCGACGAGCACGAGCGGCGGCCCCCACACCGCGAGCACGATCCGTTCGGGCGGCGCTGCGCGCCGCCGCAGCACATAGGCCAGAATGGGACCGCCGGCCGACAAGATCAGCGCGGCCGCCCAAAACGTCGTCACCACGGGGCCGGCCCACGGATCGCGATCATGCCAACTATCGATAATCCATCCCGAGACGATGATGAGCAGGCCCACCATCAGCAAGTCGATAATGACGCCGATCGCCACGAATGCACGGTACATGGTCACCTCGCCGGTCGCGTGGTCATCTTAACGCGGCGAACGGACCGCTCGGGTCTACGCTTCTAATCTCTGGCGGTAAGTTGTTGGCGCGCCTCGTGTTCAGTTCTTTCGCGGAGCGTGAGATTCCGGAGCCGCGGACGGAACACACGATAGGGCCAAGGCGCATTGGATCTTCCGAGGGGCGCTCAAGGGCAGAACGTTTTCGGGCGTTGCCGCGCTCGCGGTCCGTAATCGAACGCAAACCAGTCGCTTCGAAGATCTCCACGTTTTCGCAGAACCAACGCGGGTTGTTGCAATCCGCGGATTCGCATGCAGGGACTAGATACGTGAATTCGTAGCCAGACGAACGACGTTTTTCGCCTTTCGTGTGCTCCGAAAGAGACCACGCCATAGTATGAAGACAACGAACACCGAAGGATTCGTGCGGTCAGAAATGGAACGCGTCTTGAAGCCTCATCGGTTCGTGGAGCGACTGTCATCACCGCAGGCGTGCCCACAGTGCTGGAGTCACCGAACGCGAAGGCTCGGTCCTGCCGCCTTTGTTTACTATCGCTGCGAGGCGTGTGAATACGTTTTTCGTCCGCCTGACGACGGAACGGCGCGACCGCCCGGTGTTCCACTGGAGACGCCAGACGTCTGTCCCAAGTGCAGAGATGACCGCACGCGAATCGTCGGACAATCCGGCGCCCCGGCCCTCCTCCACCGGTGTTGCCACGCATGTGGGCATGTGTGGTCGCGTGATCTCAATGTTCGTGGAGCACCGCAATAGAACGACGTTTGCTGAGTCGCTGCCGACAAGGCCAATGGAGACACACTCCGCGCGGTGGTTCGGGTTCTGGACGGATCGGCAGCGGTATCGCCGCCGACAAGCGTATTTTCGTCCAACGGATCCGCTCGCCCTCGACACCGCACTGGTCGAGCTCATCGACCGGATCGTCAACGTCCGATTCGCGGACGTTGCGAGTGCAGACAGCCCGTTTGCCGGACAGTCGCTCTACCATATCGTCGAACCAAAGAGATCCAGGTCAACATTCATCCGACCGGAACGCGACTTCGATTTCTTGGAATGATGATGCTACACCTAGCACCCTCGCCGCGAGAAGGACGACGGAGGGCGGTGCGAGCAAATCCGCCCCACCGGCGGCGAGAGCGGCGACAAAGATTCCTGCGCTGGTCCGAGCAGTGATCCGGACGAGCTGAGTGAGAAGCTCGGAGACCTCAGCGTCCATCCGGTCATCATAGCCGAGCGCTGGTGGAGCCGTACGGGTCGGTATCGATGCGGACGAATGCCGCCCTCAGTTCGCCACTGCACACTGAGCACTATCGTCGGCAGATAGACCAACTTGCGATCGCGGCCACATCAGAGCACTAGTTGTCAGAGGCACGTTCGCGCAAAGAGTCGATACTCGTTGGAGCATGGGTCCGTGCGACGCGCCAGCGGCGCCGCCGTCGATTCGCCGCATGAGCGGTCTGCACAAAACGGCCGACGACCATTGACCGGGCGATCTGGCGTCGGTAGCTTCATCACCGATGCCTCCTTGCCGGGGCCTGCTTTGGTCGGCCTATCCGCGATCGAAGAGCATGCGCGACCTTCCTGACAGAGCGAAAGTAGACAGAACCCACCTTCTCAATCATTATCAGGAGTTTGTGACGGTTTTACTTGACTGCTCAAACCGGCATCATCTGCGGTATCCCTTCGGAGGCTAATCATGGCGAAGACGGCATCATCTACCGACGAGAGGATTGAGGCGTTCGCGGAAGACCTCGGACGCGTTCTAGGGACGGCTCGGGCGAAGGCAGATAGTTGGCTCGGGCAACGGCAAGCCATCGTCAAGCAGCTCACACAGCTCCGCGACGAAGCGTCCGCTCTCCTGAACCAGCTCGGACATCAAGCCGCCGCTACGGGGCGACGCGGACGCCGCGTGGCTGACTCATTCATCGAAGGTTTCCAGAGGCGCGAGCCAGGACGGCCGAAGGGCGCTCAGAACCGGCCAGTGGGTGGCAAGCGGCGGCGACGGAAGATGTCAGCGGCGGCTCGGGCGGCGATTTCGCGAGCACAGAAAGCTCGGTGGGCGAGGCAGAAAGCAGATGAAAGGAAGTAGACGAATCAGCCCGCGGGCCTGCGAACGATCGACAATTACTTGGAGGCCGACAATGACGGCTCAGGAATTTCTCGACCTATCAACCAAACTGTTCCATGACATGAAAGCATGGGTTGCGGAAGCCAGCAAAGACGATACGCTTGCCCCCTCGGATCTCGCAATGATTGAGGCAGCCATGAAAATCGTCGAGCGAGTGACCCTGCGGGAAGTTGAAACTAAGCCACATACCGCGAATTAACGGGCGGCGATTGCCTCAGGGAGGAGTTCAGGTCTTCCCAGATGGACCATTGGTTTAGCGTCATCGGTTCCGGGTGCGAGTTGCCGGCGAATACCGTCAAGGCACTGGACGATGTCGGCTTTGTCGTGATCTCCGGGCCTGTGGCACCACCGCAACTCCCACGGCTGGCAGCCGTCTACGATGCGGCCGTCTCGGCTGCCGATCCCGCTGACGTTGGCGGCGGGCGGACAACAACGCGCGTGTGGGACTTCGTCAATCGCGCTCCAGACTTCGATGGCCTCTACGTCTATCAGCCAATCCTGGAGGCGTGTTGCCGCGTCATCGGTGCACCGTTCCACCTCAGCACCATGCACGCACGCGCGGTGAACGCGGGCGCACCCGCGCAGGACCTCCACGCGGATTACCGGCGCACGACGGACGGCTGGCCGATGGTGGGCTTCATCTTCATGGTGGACGAGTTTCGTCGCGACAACGGCGCCACTCGTTTTGTGCCAGGTTCGCACCACTGGCCTCATGCCCCGACCGACGTCATGCCGGATGCCACCGCGGACTACGAGGGACAGGTATCGGCGTGTGGCCCTGCAGGCTCAGTCGTCATCTACAACGGCTCCGTGTGGCACGGACATGGAATCCACCAGACAGACGAGCCGCGGCGGTCTATTCAAGGTGCCTACATCCGCCGTGACGACAAACAAGGGATGAACCAAGCGGCTCGGATGCGCCCCCAAACGTTTGCGCGCATCGGAGCCCTTGCCAAGTACGTCTTGAACGTCGAGTGCCAACTCCCCGTTCCGGATGCACGCGGGTGAAGGTCGCCGCCTACCAGGCGCCCCTGCTTCGTTCCGGCTCCCTCGAGGCAGTCGACCTGATACGCACGCAAGTGGCATGGTGTGAATCTCACGGCGTGATCATCCTCTGTTGCCCCGAGGCGATTCTAGGAGGCTTGGCGGACTATGCCGCGGATCCGCGCGAATTCGCGATTGACACGCGCGGCGATCACCTCGTTCGCACGCTCGCCCCTCTCGCAAGCGACACGGTCACGACCATCGTCGGCTTTACGGAGGTGACTGATGCAGGACGGCTGTACAACGGTGCCGCGGTTGTTCACAAAGGATCCGTGGTCGGCTTGTATCGCAAGCTGCACCCAGCAATCCACCGGTCAGTCTATGCCGCTGGTGACCGGATGCCCGTGTTTCAGATTGGCAGACTGATATTTGGGATCTTGATCTGCAACGACTCCAACTATCCCGAGCCGGCGAGGGCTATGGCCTCCCAAGGTGCGACGGCGCTATTCATACCGACGAACAACGGTCTTCCTCCGGAGAAGGCGGACGTCGCCGCGCATGCGAGGAGTGTCGACATCGCTCTGGCGATAGAGAACAACGTCTGCGTCGTACGGGCTGACGTTGCCGGTCGCGCTGATGGAATCGTGTCGTACGGATCCTCCGGAATCGTCGATTCGTATGGGCGTGTGCTCCAGTCGGCGCAGGAACTCACGGAGGGCCTCATCGTTGCGGATCTTGATGGCTCACGGACTGCGTCAATGGCGATGCGATGAGCCGACTGATCGGCCCCGGCGGAGCTGGCAAGAGCACAATCGGTGCGCTGCTGGCGGAGCGTCTCGACGTCACCTTCCTCGATCTCGATCGGCACCTTGTCGGCCGGGTTGGAGACATCAGCCAGTACATTAGCCGGCACGGATACGAGGCATACGCTCGACAGAATGTCGAGGCGTACTGCTCAGTGTTCCGCGAAGGCGTCCGTCCTGGAGTTGTTGCGCTATCTTCCGGCTTCATGACGTATGCAAGCGACGCTCACCCAGAATACGGGCGCATTCACCGCGAGATGGAGGAATGCGCCCGGACATTCGTCCTGCTGCCCTCTCTGAACCTGGAATCCTGTGTGGCTGAGACCGTCCGGCGGCAAGTCGCGCGTCCATTCGGAAGATCCTGTGAGAGAGAAGAGGCCGTGATACGGGCACGGTTCGAGATCTATATGGCCGTTCCAATGCGGAAAGTCGAGACGATGCGGCTTGCTGCAGTGATCGTCGACGAGATCCTCGCCGCGCTGTCGCCCGCGAATCCGGCCCGCAGCCGGTCTCGTACCCTCCATTCTCCCAAGCGCAGGCGGTGACATCGATATCGTTCAGAAGGCGGCCGTCGACGTGCCCACCGCTCGAAAGTCTTCGATACGGTGCGTTGTCGCTCGTTCACGGCTGAGTTACTGTCTAGTTGGACGCTTCAACTGACAATCGATATCGCCGAGGAACCGATGACGGCCCTTGCGGAGTACGCGCGCCTGCCCATCGCCTTCCGTGTCGATCACGTGTTGGGCGTGACGGCTCGCACGGAGGGTGGCTTCGACCTGTCGACACGAAGGCTCGAAATCCCATATCTGAAGGACTACGACGCGGTCGATGGCGAAGGGCCGTTACATTGGGCAGGTCGTTTCGATGTTTCGAATTGGAGGCTGTTCACGGCTCGCGTGGGGGGCAGCCGAGTCGGTGGGGCCACCGTTGCCTTCAACACTCCTGGGTTGACGATGTTGGAAGGCCGTCGTGACCTCGCAGTGCTGTGGGACATTCGGGTTGCCCGAGACGCTCGCGGCAAGGGCGTCGGTTCTGCCCTTTTCCAGAGAGTCGAGGCGTGGGCCCAGACGCACGGTTGTCGTCAGCTCAAGGTCGAGACGCAGAATATCAATGTGCGCGCCTGCGCGTTGTAACGCACGGAACGGGTGCGAGCTCCGAGCGGTCGACCATGGCGCGTATCCTGAACTGCCGGAGGAAATCCAACTGCTCTGGTACAAAGATCTACGAATCGCGGAGTAAACAGCCACGTGGCGACTCGTGCGATTCTCTTCGATCTCGGAAACACACTGGTCGGCTATTACACCCCGAGCGAGTTTCCGTTGGTGCTGCGCCGATGTTTACGGGAGTGTGCACGGGCGCTGGGCCAATCGGAGGATCCTGCTCGGGACGAGGACCTGTTTGAGCGTGCGCTGCTTCTCAATCGGGAGCCATCCGATTACGCCGTTCGGCCGCTAGCGGCCCGCCTTCAGGAATTGTTCGGCGCGTACGAGTCGCTCGACGAGGTGTCAGCGAGGGCGCTCGGCGCAGCGTTCCTGAAACCGATCTTCGCCACGGCGAGGCTCGATCCGCAAGCCGTTCCTCTTCTGGAAGCGCTGCGCGGCCGGGGCATCAAGACCGCCATCGTCTCGAACACACCCTGGGGCAGTCCAGCCGGCGCGTGGCGTGCGGAGCTGACTCGCCACGGGCTGCTCGAGAGGGTCGATGCCACAGTGTTTTTCATGGATGTCGGGTGGCGTAAACCTCATCGCGCGCCGTTTGATCGAGCCTTATCGTTGCTTGACGTGGCGCCCGCAGATGCCCTCTTCGTGGGCGACGACCACCGCTGGGACATCGTCGGTGCTCAGAACGCTGGTCTCCGTCCGGTTCTTCTCGAGTCGGATGTGCCGACATCCCGGCGCGACCATCTTACGATTCCGAATCTTGCTGGCATCATCGCGCTGTTCGCCGAGGCATCCTTATGACCAAGATGCGAGCAGCGGCTTCCTGGCCGGACTTGCAGCCGGCAGCGTTTGGCAGCGTGGGCCGTTAGGTCGCAAACACAATATCAAGATGAATGACGCCCTTCGTCGTCCGTTCTACGCTGAATATGCCTGGGCGTTCGATCTGATCATTGACCGGCCAGTCGAGAAGGAATGCGCCGTGATCGCCGCCTGGCTTGTTGGCCGCGGGATTCTGCCGGGAGCGGAGATCCTCGATGCCGGCTGCGGGACGGGACGATACTCGCGCGAACTCGCACGCCGCGGCTACATTGTCCTCGGTGTCGATCTCTCGCCGGAGCTCATAGAAATTGCCAAAGGGACGGTCGGAGACCGGACCGGCGGCGTGTCGTTTGCGCTTGCGGACATCCTTGCCCCGGCCACCACTCAATGCGCCGCAATACTGTGCCGGGGCGTCCTCAATGACATCATCGACGACGACCGACGCGACGCGGTCTTCGCAGCATTCGCCCGGGCGCTTCGACCAAACGGCGCGCTGATTTTGGACGTACGAGAGTGGGGCGCTTCTGCGGAACGGAAGACACGTGAACCCCTCTTCAGAAAACGGGTCTCAACTGATCGGGGAGAGCTGACCTTCACCAGTGTCACCGAGCTCGATGCTGAACACCGACTCCTGCTGATATCTGAGCGCCACGAACTTGTCGGGCGGGGCGATGAGCGCGTCAGCGATTATCAGTTCGTCATGCGCTGTTGGGAGCGTGAAGAGCTCAACATGCTGTTCGCGCGCCACGGCTTCCGCAACATCCAGTACTTCGGTGCGTACGATCACGGCGTCGAGCTCGGTGCCACCGACCGCCTCGTCGCCGTGGCGCAACTCTCGGACAATCCGGACACCATGAACCTTGGAGTTCTCGCCTCTCACGAGTGAACGACGTAGTCGAGAAATGGATCGACGACACCTCGACCTAGTCGGTACGCGGATGGTGGTCGTGCAGCGCCATTACTCGCGACAAACGCGTAGTGGCGAGTTGACCGGCCCCGACGGGTCGCTCTACCCTTCGCGACTGCTCGTTACCCATCAGCCTGCCGGCGATATGCTACGGGCTGGAGGGTGTTATGCGGATCGGTCTAATCCGCCATCGTCGGAGGCGCCAAGTTGAACAAGAGTGCTGCGACCTCGAACTGGTTGGCACCGGCCAGCGAGGTCTCGAGGGAAGATTCACATTCACTCGCCGTAACGAGTCATGATGGCTGAAAAGGAGGAGGCATGGGAGACAAGGGTGGCAAGAAGGACAAGGAAAAGAACAAACAACAGCAGCTGACGAAACAGAAACAGGAGGAGCAAAAGAAGCAGGACAAGGCCCGGCCAAAGACTCCCTAGCGGGAAGTTCACCGACAGCAGGCGGTCGTCGGCAAAGCCTCAGACGATCTCGGTTCACTCGTGATCACGAATTCGGCTGGAAGATAATCCTAGGCGCGACGGGCCAGTCGGAGGGATTCCAGACCCACGCCGCGGGGTAGCCGATCGCTCGTCGAGGAGAATCGTGAGCGAAGATGCACACGCCCGACCGACACGCGACGCCCCGGAGCCGCTGTACGACGTAAATATCCCGACACCCACCCACGCGGAGCGAGCGCGAACATTGGTCGCCCAGATCTCGATCGAGCGTTCCCTAGAAGTCACATATACCGAGGTGCCAGAACGACGCAGGATTCATCGCCTGATCGGCGTTACGGAGGAGTTACTCAGATCTCAGCACGGACATCGGCGTCACCCGCACCGCCCTGATCGTCGGCACCACCGAACCGACGAACGTCATCATCAGCGCCACACCAACGCCTGCGCCGAAGGTGGCGGGATCGCTGGGGGCCACGCCGAAGAGCAACGCGCTCATGCCGCGTGCGGCGGCGTACGCGGCGAGCATGCCGGGGACGATGCCGATGATCGCGAGGCGCATTCCGTCAGCGAAGATCATTCGGCCGACGCGCGCCGGTTCCGCGCCGAGCGCGAGGCGCACGCCGATCTCCTGTGATCGCTGCGACACCGAATACGCAAGCAGCCCGTAGATGCCGACGCTCGACAGCAGCACAGCGACGGCCGCCAGCACGCCGAGCACCTGCAGCTGGGAGCGGCGGCTTGCGGTTTCTCCAGCGAGCACCTGCTCCATCGGTCGGACATTGGAAATCGCCTGTTCAGGATCGGCCGCATGGATGATTTGCCGGACCGCGCCGACAAGCGCGTCGGCGGGACCGGAATGCCGAATCACAAGATCCTTCGGGTCGAGCGTGGTGGCCGCCGCTTCGGGAACTTGCGGCGCAGGCAGGTAGATCTGCGGCTCGCTGTTGCGTTCGAGGCCGCGAAAGCGGACGTCGCCGACGACCCCGACGACGGTTCGCGTCTGGCCACGATGGCGGAATGTCTTGCCGATCGGATCCTGACCGGGCCAGTACCGCCCGACGAACGAGGTGCTGACGACGGCGACCCAGGCGCGATCGCCGGTGTCGGCATCCTCGACATCACGCCCGCGCCGAAGCGGAATGCCCATCGTCTTGAAGTACTGCGGAGTGACCCAGCGGTGGCTCACGCCCCCGCTTCTGCGGCTGCGCACGTCGTAACCCGGAACTTCGACGTCGGTCATGATGCCGATCATCACCATGGGCAGACCGCTGATGAACGCGGCACTCTGCACGCCCGGCGATGCACGCACTCCCGTCAAGACGCGCTCGTAGAACTCGGCGCGACGAACCGGGCTGTTGTACTTCGGCCGCGGGAGCGCCGTCCTGAGCGTCAGCACACTCTTGGACACGAAGCCGGGATCGATCGTCTGGACGCGCCACACGGCGCGGATCAGCAGGCCCGACGTGATCAGCAGCGCCACGGACACGGCGACTTCGAGCGTGACGAGCACCGCACGGACGCGCTGCTTGCGGCCGCCGCCGCCTCGGGCGCCTTCGCGCAGCGCGGCGAAGCCGACGCGGCCCGCGAGCAGCGCGGGAAAGACGCCGAATCCGAGTGCCGTGAGGGCGGTGAACCCCGCCGCAACGACGAGGACCCGCAGATCGACGCTCGGCTGTGTCGCGACCGGCAATGTCGGCGGCACGAGCGTCGAGAAGAGCGGCACCGTCACCACGGCGATAAGCACGCCGATCGCACCGCCGAGGACCGTGAGTATCACGCTCTGCGTGATTAACTGCCGCACCAGCCGGTCCCGTCCGGCGCCCAGCGCCGCGCGTACCGCCATCTCGCGCTCGTGCGCTGAGGCGCGCGCGAGAAACAGATTCGCGAGGTTCGCACACGTGAGCAGCAGCAGGCAGAGGCTCGCGCCGCTCAACGTGATCAGCATCAGCCGGAAGAATGGCGACATGTTGTCGCGCGTGCGATAAAAGCTAATACCCGTCTCCGCGTTCTCCGGATAATCGCGCGCGAACCGATCGGACAGCGTCCACAGCTCCGCTCGCGCCTGCTCGAAGCCGACGCCCGGCTTTAGGCGGCCGACGCCCTCGATGTAGCTGTTGCCGCGGCTCTCGTACGCCTCACGGTCAAACGTCAGCAGCGTCCATGCCTCCTGGCCGCGGGTCGGAAAGTAGAAACCGCGCGGCATGACGCCGATGATGGTAAAGGTCGCGCCGTCGAGGTTTACCTTCTGGCCGACGACGTCGGCGCGGACGCCGAACTGGGACTGCCAGAGGCCGTAGCTGATGACGATGCCACTGACATCGGCTGTGCCGCGATCGAAGACGCGACCCAGTATTGGGCTGACGCCGACGACCGGTAGCACTTCCGCGGTGACCTGCGCCGTGTCGAGGCGCCGAGGTTCGCCGCCGCCGACCAGGTTCACGGTGCCTCCGGTGAACGCGCCCATGTCCTGGAACGACGTGCTCATGCTCTTGAAGTCGCGATAGTTGGCGGGTGACAGCTGGTTCATGCAGCCCCAGCCCCCTCCCTTGCGCGGCCCCTCGCACAGCCGCACGAGCGAATCCGCATCGGGGAACGGCAGCGGCCGGAGCAGCACGAAATCCGCGACCGAGAACGCGGCCGTGTTGGCGCCCACGCCGAGCGCGGCGACGAGGATGACGGTCAGCGAAAACCCCCGTGCGCGGTTCAGCGTGCGAAGGGTGTAGCGCAGATCCTGCTTCAGGATGTCCCACTGTGCGGCCGGTGCATTCATGAGGACCTCGTGAAAACCGTGAAATAGTTAGACGATGCTGCAAGCGGGCGGTTAGCTTCAAGGGCGCCACGGCACGCGTCCGCGCCCGCTCGGTATGCGGCTTCTTGGAAATCCCGTTCACCACGCGCGGCGTGGCCTGTCGGCGGTGACTGCGG
>Ga0193696_1000674_pt1 | contig 11357 bp, 7 predicted proteins | sample L3m1metaG_FD_145074 | JGI IMG/M metagenome (GOLD analysis project Ga0193696, IMG submission 145074) | Soil microbial communities from a riparian zone of the East river system, Colorado, United States - L3m1 | ecosystem: Environmental > Terrestrial > Soil > Riparian zone | place: USA: East River... | reverse complement strand
GGCCGGCGTTCTCCCTGAGCAATTGCTCGAGGCGCTCGAGACCGAATTCGTCATCGTTCGCGTCGGGTACTTCCGAGATCCCATCCGTCATCATCAGAAACAGATCCTGTCGAGAGTACCTGACGCGCCGGCTCGAATAGCGCCCGCCGGGCATCAAGCCTAGGGGAAACTGTTCCATGGCAAGCCGGGCGACATCCCCGGTCGGCTCGCGATAATGGAGGATCGGCAGATGGCCTGCCAGCGAATACTCGGCTTCGGACGATCCGTCGAAGTACAGAAGCGCGAGCGTCGCGTACATATTCGGCTCCTTGACAGCGGGAAGCACCCGGTCCGCACTTTCCAGTACCGCCGTCGGCTGTTGCCGGAACTGCAATGAGACGCGGATCGCCGTCTTCAACATGCCCATCAACTGGCCGGCGGCCAGGCCATGTCCGGAAATGTCTGCGACGTAGGTGAGCAGCGTTCCGTCGCTCTCCACGGCATCGATCAAGTCACCGCCCATTTCTGTGCTGGGAATGGACTGCCCGTATACCTCGAAGCGGTCAACCCGAAACGAAAGCGTCGGAACTAAAGTCGCCTGAATGCCGTGTGCGAGGGCAAGTTCGGTCTGCATGCGGACGGTCGCGACGCCTTCGGTCCTGATGAAATCAACGAGGAACCGATACCCAAAGACCGTGCCCACTAAGATGCCGATGGCGTCAAAGACAGCTCTACGTTTCATTGCCTCCATGTCCGGTGGCGCCGGCGAATGAAATGAGATACGAACCCCCAGCCACACGCCGACCAGCGTCATCAGCAAAAGGACAGGGACGAGACGACGCAGCCGCTTCATGCGGGCCGCAAGAGTGACAGTCGTAAGCGTGCCGGAATAGACGGGCCAGAAAAAGCCCCGAGCTAAAGGTTGATAGTTGAGCAGCAACAGATCGATGGCGAAACCGAACCCGCAGGAAAGGATAAACGCGGGCGCCAAGAGCCTTGCGATGCTCCGCATCGGTAGTGCCTGCCAATAGGCACTCCCCATGCCGGTGGCCCACCGACCAGACAACCATGTTTGAACTGCCGCCTTCTTCATCGGTCGCTATCGACGCCGAGGCGTGTGCCTGGGGTGAGGGCCAACGCCGTGAAGTATATGGGCGGATAACAGCGAGAACGGCATTCATCCCGGAAAACGCCGAAGTGGTGACCGATCGCCGGTCCCTCTACTCTTCGCGACCACACGGGGGGAATATCGAGCGACACTCAGCTCGTGATTCGTCCAACTGGTGCAAAAGACTTTAGAATGACCTATCGTCGGCAACCCGGAGGGAGGCTTTATTGAAACTGCTGAACCGCGCCCTGTTGTTGGCAATGACGCTCACGCTGCCGCTGTCGGCGGCTGATCCCCTCTATGGAGTGTGGAAGACGCGGCCCTCCGGAAGGCCCGGCGACACGTCGAAGCAGACGATAACGATTGAGCCGGTGGCTGATGGAATAAAGTTCACCACGGACATCGACTTCGGGAGCGGGGCAGGAATGTCCACGACGTACGTCACCAAGCTGGATGGCGCGGAGGTGCCCGTCTATTCGGCCGGTAAAGTCGTGATGACGTTGCGTGGGAAGAGGATCGGACCCAACACCTACGAAGGCTCGGTGGCCGGCCCAGGCGGGACCGGCACATCCAAGACAACTCTCAGCGCTGACGGCAAGACCATGACGGTCGATGGCATGATGGGCTCGATCGCGTCGCACCTGGTCTTCGACCGCGTGAAATAGTCTTCAGGACACGTCCATGCGCGGGTACGGTGGATCCTCGCCGCGATGCGCCACGCTAGCCGACGCGCCAGCCAGTCGCAGGGGCAGGCCGCGGATCGGGTCCGCCGCGTTGCACTCTACTGAGTAACGCCGAAGGCGACCGAGTATATTGTTCGGGGGCTGGTCAACGCGCGGGCCGATCAGGCCTTACCAGGCTAATCCTACTGGCTAATCCCTACCGGCTAATCCCTAATCCCTAATCCCTGCCTTCGGCCGCATGTTGGCGGCAAGAATCCGTTTTCGCAGGCGAATACTGCTCGGCGTGATCTCCACCAGCTCGTCGTCGTTGATGAACTCGATCGCCTGCTCGAGCCCCAGCTTGCGCGGCGGGATCAGGCGGATCGCTTCGTCGGCCGACGAGGCGCGCATGTTGGTCTGCTTCTTTTCTTTCGTGACGTTGACGTCCATGTCGTTCGGACGCGCGTTCTCGCCGATGATCATGCCCTCGTAGACGACCGTCGCCGGATCGATGAAGATCTCGCCGCGTTCCTGCAGGTTGAAGATGGCGTACGACGTGGCGATACCGGCGCGGTCGGCGACCAGCGCGCCGTTGGCGCGCGCCGGAATCGCACCGTGCCACGGCTCCCAGCTCGAGAAGATGTGATTCATGATGCCGGTGCCCTTGGTGTCGGTCATGAACTGGGAACGGAAGCCGATCAGCCCGCGCGCGGGAATCCTGAACTCGAGCCGCACGCGGCCGCTGCCGTTGTTCACCATCTTCGTCATCACGCCCTTGCGCTCCCCCACCTGCGCGATGACGATGCCCTGATGATCCTCCGGGACGTCGATGACGAGCTCTTCGACCGGCTCCACAACCTCGCCCTTGATGGTCTTCGTGACGATGTCCGGCCGCGACACCTGCACCTCGAATCCCTCACGGCGCATCATCTCGATGAGAATCGACAGCTGGAGCTCGCCGCGTCCCACGACCTTGACCTGCTCGGGAGAATCGGTCGGCTCGAGGCGAATCGACACGTTGCCGAGGAGCTCCTTGTCGAGCCGATCCTTCAGCTGCCGCGACGTCACGTACTGGCCTTCGCGGCCGGCCATCGGCGACGTGTTCACCCCGAAGATGATCGACACCGTCGGCTCGTCGATCGCAATCGGTGGAATCGCCGTCTGGTGCTCCATGTCCGTGATCGTCTCGCCGATCGTGATGTCCTCGATGCCGGCCAGGCACACGATGTCGCCGGCGGCGGCTTCCTCGATGTCGACCCGCTTCAGACCATCGAACGCGAAGAGCTTCGTGACCTTGGTGTGCTGAACGGCCGTATCGAGCTTCACGACCGCGACCGGATCGCCAATCTTGACGCGGCCGTTGAAGATGCGGCCGATGGCGATCCGTCCCAGGTAGTCGCTCGCATCCAGGTTCGCCACCAGCAGCTGCAGCGGCGCCTCGGGATTGCCGCGCGGCGGCGGCACGTGTTTCACGACCGCGTCGAACAGCGGTCGAAGATTCTCTCCCGTGGTCTCCGCATCGAGGCTCGCGGTGCCGGTCCGGGCGTTGGTGTAGAGCACCGGGAAGTCGAGCTGTTCTTCGGTGGCGTCGAGGTCGATGAACAGATCGTAGATCTCGTTCAACACTTCGCCCGCCCGCGCATCGGGGCGGTCGATCTTGTTGATGACCACAATCGGCGTCAGGCGGCGTTCGAGTGCCTTGCGGAGGACGAAGCGCGTCTGCGGCAGCGGCCCTTCGGATGCGTCGACGAGCAGCATCACGCCGTCCACCATCGACAGCGTCCGCTCGACCTCGCCGCCGAAGTCGGCGTGGCCCGGCGTGTCGACGATATTGATCAGGATGTCGTTGTAATGAACGGCGGTGTTCTTCGCGAGAATCGTGATGCCGCGCTCCCGCTCCAGCTCGTTGCTGTCCATCGCCCGCTCGGCGACGCGTTCGTTGGCGCGAAACGTGCCGCTCTGGTGCAGGAGGGCATCCACGAGTGTCGTCTTGCCGTGATCGACGTGCGCGATGATGGCGATGTTGCGCCGGAGAGGATTTGCGACCGAGGACATCTCTTCAGTGTAGCGCAGAGACCACACTCAACCGCAGAGGACGCAAAGAACGCAGAGAAAATATTTTCTCGGCGATCTCCGCGGTCTCGGCGGTTAGTCGTGATCACGTAGACGGGATAACAGGTCGCGGGCGCGCTCGCCGAACTGCTCGTCGTCGGCGACCTTCTCGGCGTACTCGCGCGCTTCGTTCTTGCGCGACAGACTGAAGTACGAGACCGCGATGTTGAACCACGACGTCGCAGTCATCCGGCGGCCCTTGGCGATGTCCTGTTCGCGCTTGCGAATCTGACGCAGCTGGCGCTCGGGGTGGTCGGTGGAGACCTGGATGGCGGCGATTTCCGCCTTCAGCTTTTCCTCCGCCTTCTCGAGGCACGCCGTCGTGTCGGTCAGCACCTGCGCTGTCTGGGCCCAGGTGTTCTGCTCGCCGAGCACGATGCCCAGGTAGAAACCGGTCTCGCAATCGTCGCGGCCCAGCTTCCACGACTCCTCGAATTTCAAGCGCGCCACGTCGAGCTGGTGGCGCTTGTAGGCGATGATGCCCGCCAGTTTAGGGACCGCAGCGTTCCGCATCAATTTGGCAGCCAGCTCCACGTCGTCCCACGCGACGTCGAGCTGCTCGAGCTGGTTTTCGTTGACCGCGCGCCAGTAGCGGGCGTCGCCGACCAGCCAGCGCTCGAAGGCCAGCAAACGGTCGAGGGTCGCGATCGCTTCGGTGTAGCGACCGGCATAGGTCTGAGTCTTCCCTTTTTCGAGCAGGGCGTCGGGAAACGTCGGCAGGACCTCGAGGGTGCGGTCGTAGAACTCGATCGCCTTGTCGAACTCCTCGAGCGCCACGTAATCGGCGGCGAGGGTGTAGGTTACGCCGGGCCAGCGCTGACGCCACGCGTATGCGCGCAGCAAGTGCTCGATGGCGTCGTCGATCTTGGCGGAGAAGGCCGCGCTGATGCCGATGAAGTAGTGGAGCTCGACGAAGCGCGGCTCTGTCTGCAGCAGACTTTCGAACGACGCGCGTGTGTAGCCGGCGCACACCGCGGCCTTGAACTTGATGAGGGACGTATCGCGCCACGCCGGCACCGCGGCCAGCCAGTCCCCGAGCGCCTGACGTGCCGAGGAAACGTACGCACAGTTGAACGACAGCCAGAGATACGCGGCCAGCGGATCCTCGTCCGCGTGGAGACGCAGCGCCTCCGTCCAGGCGGCCTGGTTCCGAAGCGCCGTCTGATTCCGGGCGAGCGCGGTGTCGTCGGTGACGATGCGCGAGCCGCCGCGCGCCGGAAGCGAGTCGGCCACCTGGAGCAGGAGCGACAGGTTGGGGTCGTTCGGCGTGGTTAACGCGGCCAGTTCGCTCGCTTTTCGCAGGTAGCCGCTGTCCTCGGTGCCGAGATCGCGCTCGCGAATAGCGAGAAGCGCCGCCGTGCGAGTGGCGCCGGTGGTTGCGGCAGCGGCGACGGCCGGGACCGCTCGCAGAGCGTCGTACTCGCGAAACGCCGCGAGCAGACAGTCGAAGCACCCGGCGCGAACCAGGGTGTCGGCGGCGGCGATTCGTTCAGAAGGAGAGGGCCCCGGCGCGATGGCCGGACGTTTGGGCGAGGACGCGCATGCGCCCGCAACGACACACAGGGCGAAGAGCACGATGCGGCGCGGCATCGCGACGTTAGACCCCACCCGCGTTAGAATGGGCCATGCCCCTTTTCGAGTACGAATGCCGTGGCTGCGGCAGCCGCTTCGAACACCTGACTCGTCCGGACCGGCCGGCCGTCTGCCCGGCGTGTCAGAGCGTGGAGTTGCAGAAGCAGCTCTCCGTCTTCGCGGCGCAGTCGAGCACCCCGGCCAAGTCGTTTTCGCATGCGCCGCCGGCGCCGTGCGGCAGCTGCGGCGACCCGCGCGGGCCTGGCTCCTGCTCGACGAACTAAGACGTCGAACCGCAGAGGCCGCAGGGGACGCGAGTGAATTGATCTGATTATCTCTGCGAGCTCAGCGGGCTCCGCGGTTAATTCACTCCACCAGCGCCAGGGGCCTGATCGGCGACCCGGTGGCCCCGCGCAGCTTCAGCGGAATCCCGATGAACGCGAACTCGCGATGACCGGCCGCCGCGAGCGTCTCGAGGTTCAGGTTCTCCAGAATATGGATGCCGTGCGTGACCAGCAGGTGCACGTGGCCGAACAGCGTCATCTTCGTGTCGGGATCGCGCTCGGTCAACGCGTCCCACGCCATGTTGTCGGCGCCCACCGCCACGACGCCCTTGTCAGCGGCCCACAGGTTGCCTGACTTCGACACCCCGGCGGCCGCGAGATAGGTCGCCGAATCGTTCCAGCACGTCGCGTAGCCGGTACGGACCAGCAGCACGTCGCCGGCGCGGACCTCGACGCCGCCGGCACGCGCGCACTGCTCGAGATCGTCCGCGGTGATCGCATAGTCCTGCGGCAGCAGCGCGACATGCTTCCATCCCGCCACATCGAGCAGCACCCCTCGCCCGAGCAGTGGCCGGATCGTTTCGGCACCGAGCTGCGTGAAACCGTCGGTGCGCTCGACATCGTCTACACGAACGTCGCCGTGAAACTTCAAGTCCGCGGCCTGATGGCACAACGCATCGATGTGCGTGCCGCTGTGCTCCATCATCGTCAGCACCCCTGACGATCCGGACCGCGGACCGTACTTGTCCGGCCGGTAGCTGTCGCGATGCCGGCGATGGAGGGCGTAGAAGTACCCCGGTTGGTGCGCGGGGTGAACCGGCATACCGGCAAAGCGCGGCTGCTCGAGGTCGAAGATTCGAGCGCCGGCAATCTGTTGGATGAGAGTCATCCGATCACCACAAGGTTCGGGCCGGGTACTGCGAGATGATCGGATCGGGCGTGAGAATCGTCATCCCGTGCACGATCGCCTGGCTCACCAGCAGCCGATCGAACGGATCGCGATGGAGCACCGGGAGCCGCGTGGCGTGCAGCGCCGATTCTTCGTCGATGGCAAGCGCGGCGATGCCTCGTTCATCGCGCATCGCTGGAACGTAACGCTCCGGATGTTCCGGGAGCGTCAGTCTGCCAGCCGCGTACTTGATGGCGATTTCCCACGCCGATGCCGCGCTCAAGAACACCTGATTATCTGGGTTGCGCACCAGGTCCGCAACGCGCGGTGGGAGCGGTGGCCGGCCGCTCAACGCCCACAGAAAGGTGCAGGTGTCGAGCAGGACGATCATCGTGAACGCTTGCGGCGTGAGGTGGCGCGGTGCGTCGGAGAAGTCTCCGCCACGCGCGCGGACCTGGCGCGCTTCACCGGCGGATACACAGGCCCTGAGTCGAACGCGTCGAGGAAGTCGTCCGGCATCGGATCGAAAAACGACGGTGGAATGACGATGCCCTCTGCACCTCCCAGCAGCCGCGGCTCCGTCCGCTTCTGTTCTACGGGCCGCAGCTCGGCCACCGGGTGGTTTCGCTTGCAGATCACCACGCGTTCGCCACGCTCGACCGCGTCGATGAATTCGGACAGCTTGGCCTTGGCCTCATGGATGTTGACCATGATCATGGTCATGATTATGACTATGTCTCAGAGGTTTCGTCAAGGACGCCGGCAACCGGGAAACCGGGACTACCGCGGGATTTTTCGATCCAGGTTCGCCGCGTTGTACGCGAACGTCGCCATGACGATCGCCGCCTGACGAAGGTCGTCGACCTTCAAGCGTTCCACGGTGTCCATGTTGGTGTGGTGCGTGCGGATGTCGTAGTTGCCGTAGTCCTGAATCGGGTTGAAGCCGGGCACACCAGCGTCGATGAAGCTCAGATGATCGGTCGACCCGACCGGCTCGATGACGTTGCGGCGTGCGCCGATGGCCTTGAGCGGCTCCAGCCAGCCGTCGAAGATCGGCCGCACTTCTTCCTTGTTCTGCAGGTACCAGCCATAGATCGGGCCGGTGCCGTTGTCGATGTTGAAGTACGCGGAGAACTTGCCGCGCGCGGCGGCGTTGGCGTCGCCGGCCAGATGCTGCGCGACCCAGGCCTTCGACCCGAGCAGCCCCTGCTCTTCGCCCGCCCACAGGGCGACGCGAATCGTCCGCCGCGGCCGCGCGTCGATCGCCTTGAGGATCCGCATCGCCTCCACAACCGTCGTCACGCCGTCCGCGTTGTCGGTGGCGCCGACGCCGGTGTGCCACGAATCGAGGTGCGCACCGATCATCACGACCTCGTCTTTCAGCACCGGATCGGTGCCCGGCAGCTCGGCGAGGACGTTGTACGCGTTGCCGTTGTCGTCGTTGAACGTCGTCTGGACGTTGACGCGCAGCTTGACCGGAATCCCCGCTTCGAGGTACCGGGCGATCATGTTGTAGTGCTCGCCGGACAGCGTCACCGACGGCACCGCGCCGTTCCCTCCATCGCGTCCGGTGACGAACACGGTCCCGTGCTCGCCGACGCTCGGCTTGATGACGACGGCCGCGCCGGCGTCCTTCAGTGCAGACGCGACGCGCTGCGCGCGCTGCTGCGGCGTTTCGCCGGATGCCGCTGCTCCGCGGCCGCGACCGGCCGATGTCGCATAGGCGGCCGACATCGGCGTGTAATCGGGATCGCTCGGCTGCGGCCGATCCTTGCGCACGAAGTTCGTCATCATCGGCTGCGACAGGACGATCGCGCCTTTCAGCTGTGGACCGAGAGCAGCAATCTCCTCGGGGCTCTTCCCCGCTATCAGCACGGGCGCGCCGGCGACGTCGCCGGCGGTCGAGCGGGACCAGGCGTCGGCGTAGCCGAGCAGCGGCAGGTAGCGCGGCTCGATCATCTCGAGGGTCAGCTTGTCGAGCGTCCACCCCATGCCGAAGGTCCAGGGCTCGACGTGAACGTTGGCCAAGCCGTACGACTGCAGCCGATCGCGAGTCCAATCGACCGCTCGTTTGTGCGCGGGCGACGCCGTCAGACGAGGACCGATGTCGACCGTCAGGTGATTGAAGACCGCCGCCGCCTGCGAGCGTTCCATGCCTTCTGTGCGAATGCGCGACAAGACATCACCGTTGGTTGGCGACTGCGCCGCGGCGACTGCGAGACACGGCAGCGCAAGGATGGCAATCCGGTTCATTCGTGCCATGTGAGGTAGCGGTCTCCTGCACCGCAACGTCATTGTAACGACCCTCCCTGCAGTCGAATCGGTCCAAATCCGAAACAATTGCGCTTGAACATCGCGGGGGCTGGGCTGATAATCGGCGTCTTACACCGTTCGTTATCAGACCCTTAGAGGTAGACATGAGAAATGCGCTTCTCGGTGCATGCCTTGCTATTTTCGTCGCCACAACTGCAGCGGCGCAGGCGCCGGTCGGGACCATATCGGGCACGGTTCGCGATCAGACGGAAGCGGTGGTTCCCGGCGTCACCATTACCATCCGCCACACGGCCACCAGCGTCGAGCGTCACCTGACATCCGGCAGCGACGGCACGTTCTCGGCGCCAGCGCTCGCCGCCGGCGAGTACACGGTCACCGCCGAGCTCAGCGGATTCCGTACGCTGCAGCGCGCAGTCACTGTCGCCACCGGCCGGGTGCTGACGGTTGACCTGCACATGGAAATCGGCCAGGCCACTGAAGTCGTCGACGTGGCAGCGGCCGCCGTCCATGTCGACGTCGAGACGCACGCCATCGGCGGATTGATCACGCGCCAGAAGATTCAGGAGCTGCCGATCAACGGACGCAGCTTCCTCCAGCTTGCCTTCCTCGAACCCGGCGTGTCGGCCAGCCCCGGCTCGACCTCTCAATACAACTCGCTGTTTTCAGTGTCGATTCTCGGCGGCGACGCCAGCAAGACCGCGATTACGGTCGACGGCGGCAACGTCCGCAACTCGATCGAAGGCAACACCGGGATGAACTTCTCGCAGGAGGTCATCCAGGAATTTCAGCTCTCCTCGGCCAACTTCGATCTGTCGACCGGCATCACCAGCGTCGGCGCGGTCAACATCGTGACGCGCAGCGGCGGCAACGACCTGCGCGGTTCCGGTTACTTCTTCTATCGCGACCACGACATGGCCGCCTACCCGGGGCTGCGGCGCGATCCCCTGAACCCTGATCCGTTTTTCGCGCGACGCAATCCCGGCATCTGGTTCGGCGGGCCGATCAAGAAGGATCGGCTCTTCTATTTCAGCAATTACGAGTACACCAGCCAGGAAGGCGTCGTGGCGTTTCAGCCCAACCTGGCGTCCGCGAGCGCCCTCACGGGCACGTTCCCGAATCCCTACCGCGGACACCTGTTCAGCACGCGCGTCGACTGGAAGGCGAACACCAATCACACGGCCTTCGTTCGCTTCTCGCATGATCAGAACAACGGGTTCGGTCCCAGCGGCAATGCGGTACTGCCGTCGAACTGGCTGCGCAACACGAACAAGTCGGATCAGGCCGTCCTCGGTCTCACGTCCATTCTCACGTCGGCGGTCGTCAACGACTTCCGTTTCAACTTCACGTACTGGAAGAACCGCAACCTCTTCGCTGATCAGGCGACCTGCGGCGACTGCGTCGGCCTCAATTTCCCGCAGCTCAACATCAATGGCACGAACGTCACCGTGGGCAACACCTCGAACGCGACGCAGGGCCGGGATTTGTACCGCTACACATTCGTCGACACGATGACGTGGCAGAAGGGCGCCCATCGTCTCCGGTTCGGCACCGAAGTGGAGTACGCGCCGGGCACCGGCTTCTGGGGCTTCTGCGACCCAGCGTGCACGGTTGCGCTCCCCCCGGAACTCATACGGAGTCTCGGTATTCCGGCGGCGACGCTGGGCTTTCTGTTTCCGAACTTGCCGACAAGCATCCGCACGAACCAGGATCTGATGAACCTGCCGTTTGCGGGCGGGGTCGTCGGTGTCGGCGATCCAGGACAGCCGCCGCCTTACAACGTCGACAAAGCGAAAGTAAACAGCCGGCTGCGCTTCTACAGCCAGGATACGTGGCGAATCAGGCCGCGTTTCACGCTGAACTATGGCCTGGCGTGGAACTTCGAGAGCACGCTGGTCAATCGCGATCTGGACAAGCCAGCGTACCTGGCACCGCTGTACGGCAGCGATCTGAGCCCGACGGAGAACAACTACAACAACTTCTCGCCCGCGGTCGGCTTCGCGTGGAGCCTCGACAAGGCCAGCAAGACGGTGGTGCGCGGCGGCGCCGGCCTCTACTGGGAAACCGAACTGCTCTGGCGCCGCCTGCAGGAGCGTGCGGCCATCGGCCCGATCGGAAACGGACGCCTGCAGATCCCGCACACCGCCTTCACCAACATCTTTCCCGGCATCGTGAATCTCAATACCGGTCTGCCCGTCGCGGTTGGCCAGGCGCTGCCCGCGAGCGGTCAAGTGACGAACATGACCGTCGCGCAGTTCATGCAGATCTACAACGCGCAGATTGCTGCGGTGCAGGCGCAGCTCGCGCCGAAGAACCTCAACGACCTCTCGGTCCGCAACATTCAGCTGAGCAAGACCGCCGGCGATCTTTACCCGCACGACTATCCGGTGCAGCACAGCATTCACATGAACGTCGGCATCCAGCGCGAGCTGCCGGGCAGCATGCTCCTCGCGGTGGACTTCGTCCGGCGCAACTTCGAA
>Ga0193696_1000673_pt1 | contig 11357 bp, 8 predicted proteins | sample L3m1metaG_FD_145074 | JGI IMG/M metagenome (GOLD analysis project Ga0193696, IMG submission 145074) | Soil microbial communities from a riparian zone of the East river system, Colorado, United States - L3m1 | ecosystem: Environmental > Terrestrial > Soil > Riparian zone | place: USA: East River... | reverse complement strand
CGCGGTGCGCTCAGGCAGCACATGGCGCTCAGACAGGATGGCGCATGCTCGAGCGACTTCGCGGGCGCCATTCGCCTCCACTAGCATGCGCGCGAGCCTCGGATGAAGCGGCAACCGTTGCACCTGCCCGCCGAGCGCCGTCAACTGGACGAACCTGGTTGCCCCACCTGACCCACCCGACTCACCTGACCCGCGCGACCGATCCGACCCACGCGACTCACCCGACCCACCCGACCTACTGGACCCACCCGACCGTATCAGTCCGAGCCGCGCGAGCAGCGCCAGCGCCGCGGCGAGCGCCTCTTCGCGCGGCGGTTCGAACCACTCGAGCGTGCGCGGATCGCCGCCCCAGGCGATCACATCGAGCGCCGTGCCTGCGAGGTCGATGCGGTGAATCTCCGGCTCGCGATGCGGGCGCAGCCGATCGCGCGCGTCCCATAGCCGCCGAACCACGCCGGGCGCGATCCGGCCGGCGCGGCCCGCGCGCTGGTCGGCGGCGTCGGCCGTGATCCGTTCGGTCTCGAGGCTGTCGATTCCGCGGTCCGCGTCGTAACGGGCGACCTTGTGCAGGCCGCTGTCGACGACCGCCGTCACGCCGGGCACGGTGAGCGACGTCTCCGCGATGTTCGTGGCGACGATGACGCGGCGGCGCGAAGAGGGCCGCAAGGCGAGGTCCTGCGCGTCGGCACCGAGTGATCCGTGGAGCGGCAACACCTCGACGTCCGGCAGGCCTTGCTGGATCTCCCCGGCAGCGCGTGCGATTTCCAACGCACCGGGCAGAAAGCACAGCACCTGTCCGTCCGTGACGGTCAGCACCTCGGCCACGGCGCCTGCCACGGACTGCGCCGGGGTGTAGGCCACGTCCACCAGGTGCACGCGCCCGGGCACGTCGACGATCGGGCAGCCATCGAGAAACGACGACACCGGCGCCGTGTCGAGCGTCGCGGACATGACGACGACGTTCAGATCGTCCCGCGCACGCCAGGCCTGACGTGCGAGCGCCAGCGCAAGATCGGCGTGGATGCTCCGTTCGTGAAACTCGTCGAGGACGACGGTCCGGAAGTCCGAGAGCAGCGGATCGGTCTGCAGGCGGGCGGTGAGAATGCCCTCAGTCACGACGAGCAGCCGGGTCTCGCTGGAGAACCGGCGGTCGAAGCGCACCTGCCAGCCGACCTCGCGGCCGAGGGTCCAGCCGCGTTCGTGCGCAACTCGGGAAGCGATCGCACGGGCGGCGACGCGGCGCGGCTGGAGCAGGATGACCGGTCCGTCCGCCATCAGCGCGGGCGGGACACGCGTCGTCTTGCCGGCGCCGGGCGCGGCGGCGACGATGGCCGCGCGCGATCGGCGCACGTGCTCGAGGATCAGATCGATGTGCGAATCGATCGGAAGCGGATCGATCGTTATTGGCCTTGGCCCCAGAGTTGGCGGAGCCGGGCGTCGCGGCCGCAGCCGACGCGGTACATCTGGTATGCGGCGGCGTGCGTCTTGTAGTAGTGCTGATGGTACGCCTCGGCCGGCCAGAACGTCGTTGCCGGCTCGATCTTCGTGAGCACGCGCTTGAACCGCCCCGACTGTTCGAGCGTGGTTTTCGACCGCTCTGCCGCCGCCTTCTGGGCGTCGTCGGCGACGAAGATGATCGGACGGTACTGCGACCCCGTGTCGCAGAACTGTCCCGCGCCGCTGGTCGGGTCGGTGTTGTGCCAGTACGCGTCGAGGAGCCGTTCGTACGGAATCTTCACGGGGTCGTAGACCACCTGGATCGACTCGGCATGTCCGGTGATCCCCATCTCCACCTGTTCGTAACTCGGCTTCTTCGTGGTGCCGCCGGCGTAACCAACGGTAACGGACGCAACGCCCGGCAGCTCGTCGAAGACGTGCTCCATGCTCCAGAAGCAGCCGCCGGCGAACGTGGCAGTCTTCGTGGCGGGCGCCTGCGCCGAGACGACGGCAAAGACAGAAACCGCGGAGAACGCAAAGAACGCAGAGAGAAGATTTGCACTGCGTGTTCTGCGTGCTCTGCGGCTAATTGTTGTCACGCGTTCGCTCCGACACCCACCGGACAAGTGACACCCGTGCCGCCGAGCCCGCAGTAGCCGTCCGGATTCTTCGCGAGGTACTGCTGGTGGTAATCCTCGGCGTAGTAGAAGTCGGGCGCCGGCACGATCTCGGTGGTGATGGCGCCGTAGCCGGACGCTTTCAACCGCGTTTGGAACGCGTCGCGGGTGCGCTCCGCCGACCGCCGCTGAGCGTCGTCGAAGTAATAAATGCCCGACCGGTACTGAGTGCCGGCGTCATTGCCCTGCCGCATGCCCTGCGTTGGATCGTGGTTTTCCCAGAACACCTTCAGAAGGTCGTCGTACGCGACGACCTTCGGATCGAACACCACCAGCACCACTTCGTTGTGGCCGGTCATGCCCGTGCACACCTCGCGGTATGTGGCGTTCGGCGTGTGACCGCCGGCGTAGCCGACGGCCGTGCTGTAGACGCCCGGCACCGACCAGAACTTCTTCTCCGCACCCCAGAAGCAGCCCATCCCGAACAGCGCACGCTGGAGGCCGTCAGGAAACGGCGGGGTGAGACGGTGCTGATTGACGAAATGCGCGTCGGGAACGGGCATCTGATCGGCCCGCCCCGGCAACGCCTCGGCCTTCGACGGAATGGTTTTAGGTTTTCCGAACATGTTCATCCTGTTAGCGTTGAAACACAGCGAATATCGCGCCCTGCGGATCGACGAGGATCGCGAATCGGCCCGTGCCCGGGATGTCCTGCGGCCCGATCATCGTCTTGCCACCAAGCTCCTTTGCTTTGGACGCCGACTGGTCGACGTTGGTGACCTGGAAATAGGGCATCCAGTACGACGGGATGTGCGCGGGCATACCGTCCGGCTTCGGCATCATGCCAATGCTCGGCGTCCCCCCGATGCTGAATTCCGTGTATTCCATCGGCGCACCGGCCGGGCTGTGCTTCGGCGTCCATCCAAACATCTGGGTATAGAACTTCTCGGCGGCCTTGGTATCGGAGGTCGTGAGTTCTGTCCAGCAAAGCGCGCCCGGTTCGTTCAGGATCTTCGCGCCGATGTGCTTCTTGGCCTCCCACACCTGGAACACAGCCCCGGTCGGATCCTGAAGGACCGCCATCCGGCCGGCGTCCATGACGTCGAACGGCGGAGCGAAGACCTTCGCACCGAGCCCTTCGGCCTTCTTCACGGCCTCGTCGACATTCTTCACGGTGACGTAGCTGTTCCAGTGCGGCGGCGCGCCGTGCTGGCGCTCCTCGGGCCGCATCGTGTACGCGGCGCCGACTTCCTTGCCGCGCATCTGGAACATCGAATACGTCTCGGTCGGGCCCATCGGCTGCTCGTTGAGATCCCAGCCGAAGAGTGCGCGATAGAAGGCGACCGCGCCTTTCTGATCGGTAGTGGCCAGCTCGGGCCAGGAGAATGTCCCAGGGGTGTGCGACGGGAAATCGGCCATGGTGAACCTCCTCGACGTGAGTGACGCTAGGGCGCGACGTGCGCCCGAATCTGACGATTGAGACGGTGGATCTGGCGGCGGACGCTCTTGAGTTGATCGTGATCCCCGGACTCGAGTGCCGAGTCGCGCTTCGCCTTCAGCTCGCGCATTTTGGTCTTGATGCCCGGCTTGTCGATGCCGACCACCGCGTGGTGCTCGTGGGTATCGATCCCCAGTGCCTTGCACAGCGCTGGAAGCAGATGATCCTTGTTCATCTGCGAGAACCCTTGCACCGCCTCGTGGTGTTCGACGGTCTGAGCGATCTCCCGGAGCTCCTGGACGGTTTTCCCCTTCAGGTCGTGATACGTGTAAGCCACGGCCTCCTCCACTTGAAAACGATCAGTATAGCGTCACGCTGCGATTGATCGCACAATCACCCTCGACATGAACAGCCGATTCCTGACCGCTGTCGCGTGCGCCGGTCTGTGCGCTGCCATCTCGTCAGGAGCCGCGCCCGCCGCTGCCTCACGGCCCGTGACGGTTGACGATCTGATGAGGCTGCGGGCCATCCTCGACGTGCGCATCTCGCCGGACGGCGAACGCGTGGCGTACGTGGTGTCGACGCCGGCCCTTCCCAAAAACGAACACGAAGCGGCGCTGTTCGTTGTCGGGTCCACGGGCGGGCAACCCACACGGACCGGAGACACCGTCCGCATTTTCAACGTGCCAGTGCCACGGCCCCAGCTGCGCTGGTCGCCTGACGGGACGATGATCTCTGTCCTCGGCTTCGTGGGACCCAGACCACAGGTGTTCGCAATCCCGGTTGCCGGAGGCGCACCGAAGAGCTTGACCGCCGCGCCAGAGGGCGTCTCCGCGTATGAATGGTCGCCCGACGGCAAAAGCCTCGCCTTCCTTACTCGCGATCCGATGTCCGCCGACGAAGAACGGCAGAGGCAAGACCGATCGTTCGTCATCCGCGCCGACGCGCCTGATCGTCCGACCCGGCTGATGGTGCAGAGACTTGATTCGACCCAGGCTCCGGTGACGCTGACACCGCCGATGCACTACGTCGACGGTTTCTCGTGGTCGCCGGATGGCCGCGAGATCGCCTACTCCGCCGCACCGCGCAGCGGATTCTCGGCTCCATACGAGACGCGCGTGTACGCGGTCGCCGTGCAGGGCGCCAACCCGCGCACGATCGTCGATCGCAAAGGCATCAATCAGGGACCGGTGTTCTCGCCCGACGGACGGCAGATCGCGTTCATCTCCACGAACGGGCGCACCGACATCATGTCGTCGCGAAGCCTCACGGTGGTCGCGGCCGCCGGCGGCGCGCCGCGGGTGTTCGTGCTGGACGACGCCTGGGTCAACGAATTCGTATGGTCGCGCGACAGCCGCTCGATCTACTTCCAAGCGAACGACGGCACATTCGGACGCGGCGAGCATATGTTCGACCAGCCGGTCGCGCGGGTGTCGATCGACGACGGGCGTGCGGAGCGCGTGGCGTCGGGGGCGACCGTTGACTTCTCCATCAGCCTGAGCCAGGACGGCCGGCGGATGGCGTACAAGGCGGTCGAAGGACGGACGATGGGCGATGTGGTCGTGCTCGACGTTGCGAGCCGGCGCGCGACGAAGATCACCGACGTCAACCCGGAGCTGCACGACTTCGCGCTTGGGGTGCTGAAGCCGATCACATGGCGATCGTTCGACGGCATGGACATCTGGGGACTGCTGCTGTTGCCGTCGACGGCGAGTCCGGGAAGACGACTCCCGCTTCTGGTGTACGTGCACGGCGGGCCTGGTGGCGGCTTCACGCACGGCCTCTTTCCGCAATTCATGCATATCGTCCCGCAGGTCGATCCGTATCCGACCGCGGCGATGGCGAGCGCGGGTTTCGCGGTGCTCTTCCCGATGCCGCGCGGCGGCGCGGGTTATGGCGAGGCCGGCCAGCGCGCCATCGTCAACGCGTGGGGCGATGCCGACTACAAGGACATCATGACGGGCGTGGACGCGCTGGTCGCGCAGGGCATCGCGGACGGCGATCGGCTCGGCGTGATGGGCGCGTCGTACGGCGGCTACATGACGAACTGGATCGTCGGCCACACCGGACGGTTCAAGGCGGCGTCGGCCGGCGCCAGCCTCAGCGATCTTGCCGACACCTACTATCTCTCCGAGGGCGGCGAGTTCATGGTCGACTACTTCAAGCGGCCCTGGGAAAACGCGGCGTCGTACGCCGAACACTCGCCGATGACCTACGCCGACAAAGTGACGACGCCGCTGCTGATCCAGCACGGCGAGGTCGATCCGCGCGTGCCGATTGCGGGCGCGTGGAAGTGGTATCGCGCGCTGAAGGGGCTGGGGAAGACCGTCGAATTTGATATCTATCCGCGCGGCGGACACGTCCTGCGCGAGCCGATGCAGCAGCGGGAGCAGATGAAGCGGAACCTCGAATGGTTCACGAAGTGGATTCGCGTTCCGTAAGTCCGACGTGCATGTGGAGGGCCACGAAGACGCGAAGTCACGAAGAAGAATCCTTTTTCAAGAACTTCGTGTCTTCGTGCCTTCGTGGCGGGCCGTGACTCGAGAAGTACGTGGACCTCTCTATTTGAAGATGCTTTTCGGCATCCTGACGTGGACGCCCATGTTAGGTTTATCCACCAGCTGCGTGACCGCGACGTTGCCGGCGAGGCTCACGACCTGATACGCTTGGTGCTTCGTCAGCTTTTTCGTCGCCGCCAGAAAATCGACCATCTCCTGAATAGCGGTTTTCGTCGCCACCGTCAGATCCGGATCGGCCCCCATGGTGATGTAGTCGGTGGCCGTCTCCGCCCGCGGCCACGTCAGCTTCATGTCCTTGCGCACGGTCAGCTGCAACCGGCCGCGCAGCGACGTCTCGATGGCGGTCTGATCCACTTCTCCGTCGCCCTGCGCGCCGTGTCCGTCGCCGACCTCGAAGAGCGCGCCGGGAGCGAACACCGGAATGAACAACGTCGAGCCGGCGATCAGCTCCTTGTTGTCCATGTTGCCGGCGTGCCGGCCTGGAGGGTTGCTGCTGACGCGTCCGAGGTCCGGGGCCGGAGCGACGCCCATGCTGCCGAAGAATGGTCGGAGCGGAATGACGATGCCCGGCGCGTACTCCGACGTCATCGTCTTCCTGTCGATCGTCATGATCTTCGAGGTCTGTGAGCGATCGCAGTTCTCGGGGATGAAGCCGCTGCAGCCGTTGTAGCCGTAGTCGATCGCGAAATCGATCGAGAGAATCTTCACCTCGAGCACGTCGCCAGGTTCTGCGCCTTCCACGTACACCGGTCCCGTCAGGATGTGGCCGCCAGGACCTCGGCGATCGCCGGTCACTTCGGTGACGATGCTCTTGAGCGACGCCTGGATCTTGTCGTCGGGGACACCGGCACGGGCGAGTCCGGTTGGACTGTTGGTCAGCAGCGTGTCGACGTCGATGATGTCGCCGGAAGCAATCCGCAGTGCCGGCTTCGCCTCGGACCAGTAGTAGCCGTAGGCAACGGTCGCCGGCGTCGCTTCGAGGCGGTGTGTCTTTGGCGTGCGCGTTTGGCCGTACAGCAGGCCCGTGCTGAGTGCCACTCCCGCACACGTAACGACAATCCGTGTCGAGTTCATCATGATTCACTCTCTGTAAGCGGAGCGGGCCTCCATTGGGTTGGCGCTCCTCGGCGGGACTATAGCTTCGATTCGAACGCCTGTGTGGTTTCGACCTGCCCCGCCTGCGGATCGCCAACCCAACGGAGGCCCTCGCAGTAGGGCGAAAGACAACCTATCACACGCCACCGGGCTTTCGAGCCAGCGCCTCGACGATCGTCTCAGGCGGTCCTTTCCACGCCAGCTCCTCGAGCTGCTTTTCGGGGATGCCGGCTACGCGTCCAAGCAGCATCCTTGCGGCGTACGCGTGGTTGCTCTCGCGCCATAGGGTCATCTCGATTAACGAATCGAGCGCCGTGGTCTTCAGTCTCGCCAGGACCAACGGATTCCTGTTCGCCGTCAACCGTTCGAGTACGAGCGTGCCCTTGTTCCGATCCCGAGTTCAGCATCTCGATGAACACGTCCGGTTGGATCTGGCGCGCAATCGTGTTATTCGCGCGAGCAAGGACCCACATCGCGCGGGTCACATTGTTGCGAACACCTTCGTCTGGATCCCGCGCGGCTCGCATCAGCGCGTCGAGCTGGCGCCGTGACTGACGTGCATAACCGAGCGCCTGGCTGGCAATGGCGCGCTGACTGGGATCGGACGACGACGTCAGGACCCGAAGGAGCTCCGGCTCGTGGGTGAGCGCATATCGACGCAGCGTCAATTGCAAAGATCGCGCTTCGGGATGCTTGACGAGCGCGTATCCCTTCGAGTCATCCTGGCGCGCGGCGTCACCTCCCTTCTGCACGGCCGCGGCGAGCGCTTCACCCAGTTGCTCATCGAGTTGCTCGAGTTCGGTCGACACGCGGGCGTGGCCCGTCGGCGCCGGATCGTATGCGAACGGTTTGTACGACTCACCGGGGAGGCCGATGAACAAGAGAATGCCGCCGTCGGACGTGCAGCAGACCGTCGCAACGTCGGTAGGCTCGCTGCCGCTCGCCCGAACGACGGCATCGCGCACTCGCGCCTTCACTTCAGCTCCTCCTGACAGTTCGTCGCCTTCATGGAGAGGCAGCGCGGCGCGAACTGCCGCGACGTCGATCCCTTTGTGGCCAAAGAACTCGATCGTCGCGATGCGAGGCTCTGCTCCATCGAGTAGCGTCAACGGCAGGACGCAAAGCACACAGAGAAAGAGGGCCAGGCGCATTCGCAAATTATCGGAGACGGAGCGCTGCAACCGCGGACAAGAGCTCCGTCCCTGGCACGCGCGTCAGCGTCGGACGTACAACTGGATCCGAGGGAACAGAAAAGTCCCTGCGGAATCGTCGATCACGTTGATCTGGCAGGTGTACAACCCGGGCGGCAGCGACGCCGCCGGCACGTCGAACTGAAACACGGCGGTCTTCCTGTCCGGCGCCGTCAACTGCGTCGTCTCGACAACCGGCGTCTCGAACAGCCGCTGGCGGCCGCGAAAGAACGCGATGCTCGTGAGCAGCTTCACCGGCGTCGCCGGCTCGTAGACCTCGTAGTAGAAGTAGAGGTGCTGGCCCGCGGAGACGACATGCGTGACGTTCGGCACCAGCTCGCGGCCGTCGCGCACCAGAGGGTTGCGATCGTTCTTCCGCGCGCCCGCCTGCAGCTGCGTGCCGACGACGACCGAGCTCAGCTTCACGGCGTCGCGCTTGACGTCCGGCACGACGATGTCCGTTTCGTACGAACCGAACGCGCCGTCCTGGTTCTCCCGAACCACGACCTTGACGCGGTATTTGCCCGGTGGCATCTCGAACCCGGTCTCGTACTGCACCGTCTTCTTACGGATGTCGTCGGCCGCATCCGTCGAAAGCCGGACCGTATCGCGAATGCGCCCCACGGGGCGCCGCTGTTCGTCGCGCACGAGACCGAGCACATCGATCGTCGCTTTGTTCTTGTCGGTCGTCTTCGTGATGGGCAGCTGATAACCAGGGACGACGACCGACAGCGGCACGAAGTACCGGTTGTCCGCCAGCCGAAAATAGGCGGTCGACACGTACGCGCTCAGATCGGTCGCAGAGAGATCGGACGCGAGCTGATCCTGCAGCTGCTCCTCGCGATCGTCCTTCGTCGAATGCGCGAAGTCGCGCGGCGCATAATAGCCGGACCGATACTCCAGCTTCAGGTCGGGTCGTTTCAGCCGCACGCGGATGCGACGGAAGCGGCCATCGCGCGCCGGGTTCGTGCTCGAGTAACCGAGCACGTAGTACGCCGACGTGTCGTTGACCACGCGGTCGAACACCTGACCGAACGTGTTCGAGTCGAAGAAGGCGCGGCCGCCGGTATCCTCCGCGATGGTCGTCAGCGTGTCCTGCGAAGCCGCCTGGCTGCCGAACTGGTTTCGCGTTGAGGCGCCGGAGAAGGGTGACGTCCCTCGCCGGCTGCCTTGGGTCGCGTCGCCTCCCGGGACGAGCGCTTGCAGCCCGCGCATGTCGGCCGCGTAGATCGACACGTTGGCGCGATTGGCGCGATCCACGGTTCGCCGCAGCTGCACCTGGTTGTCCTGACCCTGCTGGCTCATGCCGCTGCTGAAGTAGATCAGCGACTTCTTCTGATCGATGCCGGCGAGCTGGTCGGCCAGCGTCCGCAGTGCGTCGAGACGGCGATCGGTATTGAAGATGTTGAACTCGGTGTCGTCGGCGGTGAACGCGTTGCCGGTGTCCGACGTGTCTTCGACGTCGCCGGTCAAGCCGCTGTCGAAGCCAGCCGCGTTGTTCGCTCCAAATCCGTCGATGGCGTTGCGCAGCGTTTCCGCGTCGGCCGTGAAGTCCTGGACGACCTGCAGCGCTGTCGAGAACGAGGCGATGGCGATGAGATCCGCGTCGGACAGCTTGTGCTCCACGTAGTCGTGCGCCGCCTTGACCGCGCGATCGAGCTCTTCGGGCTGCATCGAACTGAGGTCGAAGAACAGGACAATCAACCGCCGCCCGCGCATGTCGACTTTCGCCGACGGACGCTCGGCTGAAGCCTTCGCGCTCCGGTCGTCCGCGTCGGCGCGGCCCGGCGACGAAAGAATTGACTGAGCCGGTGTCGCCGACGCCGTTGCGTTTCTCTCTGCTGGCGAAGGCGCATCCAACTCTTCGAAGTCGAAGCTGGTAATCGTCTGCGGCTTGTCGTCTTCGATCACCGTGAAGTCGTCGCGCGACAGACTGCGGACGACCGCGCCGCTCTTGTCGCGCACGACGACGTTGACCAGCACGAGCTCGGTGCCGGAGCGGAACACGGAGCGCTGCTGGGCTCGTGGGGCAGATTGGAGCAGAGCGACCGCCACAACGATCATCACCAAGGCACGAAGGGTGTGAAGCACTCGACGAGAGGTTTTCAAGACTCCAGTTTAAGGCGGGAACATATCGCGGATGTCTAAAGTTCTCAGAAGGATAGCGCCTTACCGCTGCAGCCCCCACGGTGTCGAGACTCCAGGTCAAACACGGCGCCACGCTCGTAGCAAACACGACAGTCGACACCAACCCTATCCGGGTCAGTGCATTGACAACGAGTTGTCAGCGACGAGATCCCGCCGATGGCGGGACACCGCAATCGTTGCAATCATTGAAGATCGGAGCGCCGCGTTCGGAACAATCCTTGCAGCCACCCATCGGTCTGTGACTGACGCATCGGCGCATGGCCGAAACAAGCGATCCCGCGCCGCCGAATTCGCCGGCAGGCCCTGATTCAACTCGAAAGCCGTCCGCATCAAGTCCCACCACAGGCTCGAGGCATTGGTTCGCGTGGCTCGCACTGGCCCTTGTGGTCGGGCTCGCCAGCGCGTTCGTCTGGCGGCGAAGCGAGTCGAGGCAGACCGCGGCACCAGGAACGCCACCGCCTGTGCCGGTCGTCGTCGCCCGAGCGGAACAAGGCGACATCGGTGACTACGTCACGGGACTGGGTACGGTCACGCCGATCAACACCGTGGAGGTCACGACACGAGTGGATGGCCAGCTCATGACCGTCGCATACAGGGAAGGCGAGATGGTGCGGCGGGGCGCACCGCTCGTCGAGATCGATCCGCGCCCCTTTCAGGTGCAGCTCCAACAGGCGGAGGCCCAGCTGCTCAAGGATCAGGCGGCCCTTCAGAACGCGCGGATCGACCTGGAGCGCTACGAATCGCTGATCGCGAAGAACGCCATCGCTCAGCAGATCCTGCAGACACAACGCGCGACCGTCGCCCAGGGCGAGGCGACGCTGAAAACCGATCAGGCAGCCATCGACAGCGCAAAGTTGAACCTCGACTACTGTCACATCACCGCGCCGATTTCGGGACGGATCGGTCTTCGTCT
>Ga0193696_1000672_pt1 | contig 11361 bp, 14 predicted proteins | sample L3m1metaG_FD_145074 | JGI IMG/M metagenome (GOLD analysis project Ga0193696, IMG submission 145074) | Soil microbial communities from a riparian zone of the East river system, Colorado, United States - L3m1 | ecosystem: Environmental > Terrestrial > Soil > Riparian zone | place: USA: East River... | reverse complement strand
TGCAAACGACGCCCGCGCCTGCCGCCACGTCAGCGTCTGAGATGGCGATTGAAACATTTCCCAACCGCCGACCAGTGTGGCGACATAAGGCGCGCCGTCGTCGTATCCGGTGCGGTCCATCTGCATGATGCGGCCCGTCTGCGTGCCAAAGAAGGCGTCGCCACGCAGGCGCAGCCAGCACATAGCATCCCAGCCGGTGAAGCGTGCCCACGCGCCGGTCGCGGCGTTGGTGACGAGACACTTGTGCTTGCCGGGGAGGTCACCGGGCAGCGTCGTGAATACGCCGCCATACTCGTCCCACTTGCAGAACGTCCACGGGTGGTCGCGCTTGTCGATCGCCTCGCTGCGCCACATCAGGTTGATATTGCGGCTGATGGCGGCCAGCTCCAGCTCGGCACGGTCCTTGGTAATGGCAGCCGATACCGGCAGCACGCCGTCGATCGTCGCCACCAGCACGTCGCCGCCGATCGCTAAGTGCGCGTTCATGCCCAGCGGCGGCGACATCGTGAAGCGGCCCTCCTGCCGCCAGTTGGCGGCGCTGGATGGATCACCGCCCGTGAATACGATGATCTCGCCGAGATCCGTCATGAAGATCAACTTGTCGTCGACGCCGTCTCCTGCGTCGATCGACCATGTGCAGCAGAACAGCAGCCTGCCGCCCTTGGTCGCCGCGCCTGACAGCGGGATCTGCAACAGCGCGCCGCCGATCGCATTGAGCGGCAGGTACCATGCGTTCATCGAATTGCGCTCGATGAAGAAGAAGCGGTTGCGGTACTTGCAGACGTAGACGAGGCCGCCGCCGTTCTCGACGGGCGTCCCTGTCGGTCCCGTGATCTTCGACGGCAGGCCAGCGCCGGGGACGTAGGCGGCGTCCATCACCTCCCACGCCGTGCCGTTGAAGCGCAGCGGGGGATCGCCCGCGTCATTGACGGCAATCAGCCAGTCGTCGGCGGCATTCGACATCTGCGCTGCGGCGTAGTTGCCTGACGTGCGCCCTGTCGCGACGGCGACTGCGGGCACGGTCGTCACGTCGTAGACCTTGGTTGCGTTGCAGGCGAACATGAAGTGCTCGTTCGCTCCCGTGACGTACTGGAACGAGGAAATCACGGGCGTCGTCTCTGGCAGCTGGCACCACTCGGTGCAGCCGCCGCGCAGTGACACGCCGCGCAGCGTCGGCTTCCAGTTGTCGCAGACCAGCGCCGCGCCGGGCTGCATGAAGGCCTCGTTCTCGTTCAGCACGAGGCCGCGCGTCGGCGCGGGCAGCGTGATGGTATCGAGCTTCTGTGCGACCTGTGCAGGCACCGCGACGCGCTTGAAGGACTGGTACTGGCTCATGGCACCATCCCCGGCACATAGATGGTGTGGGACTGTGCCACCAGTTTGGTGTGGGCCGAGATCGGCTTGCGGTCGATCAGGATCGGCGCTGGCGCGTCGTGGCCCATGGCGACAGTGAGGGCGTCACCGAAGGTCGACATATCCTCGGCGTAGCTTGAGCCCTTCTGCGCCTTCCACTGGTAGATCATCGCGAGTTTTAACAGTCGCTCGTCGAGCCTGAACTCGTCGAGGTCGGCCATGAATACGTCGCCGTAGCCGCCGCTCGCCAGCTTGACGCAATTTTTGTCGATGTAGAAGAAGCTGGATGTCTCGCCGACGTCGAGTATCGGGTGGATGTACATGCCGCCGCCCGACAGCATCCACTCGCCGGGCGAGGAGATGGCGTTGCCCATGCGACGCTGCACCCACTCGTCGTGGTCGCTGATGAAGCGCATCGGCTGCGATGGATTGCCGGAACGCCAGACATTCGACGTCAGCATCAGCCGCTTGTAGTTTGCGGGTAAGGCGAAGAAGGCCTTTATGCCGTCACCTGTAGCCCCGGCAGTGGCGCGCAACGTAACCCAGTCACGCTGGTCGTAGGCGATGCGCTGCGCCATCTCGTTGGCGGTAGACAGCATCTCCTGCATCGTCCTGTTGCCGGTGATGTTGGAGAACACACTCTGCGGCAAGGTTACGCCAACCGCCGCACATACATCCCGAACTACACTAAGTAATGTCAAAACGCCCTCCATCGTGTTATAGAGAGCGCAGCCGCGCAGCGTCTCACCGCTGCACGGCCACTTGCAACCGAGAACATAGGAGTGTTCACGATGCCGCAGCTACGTATAGCAACTCCCCGAAGCAAATACTCCGCCCATAAGGCTGATGCGAAAAGACGCGGCATCGCGTTCGAATTGACGTTTGAGGAGTGGCTAAAGATCTGGGAGACATCTGGACACTTCGAAGATCGCGGGAGGCGCGCTAACCAATACCATATGGCGCGCCACGGTGATCGGGGTCCGTATGCTGTCGACAACGTAAAAATAATCACCGCCAGCCAGAATGCGGCAGAGGGTAAGGGCTCTAAAGGATGGAGGTACCCACCTAGATCAGTGGAGCACAGGAAAAAACTAAGCGGAGCAAACACCGGCAACAAACCGTCAGCAGAAACCCTACTGAAACTGTCAGCAATCCGCAGAGGGAAGAAAATGAACCTCTCCCCAGAAGAAAGACTTAGAAGATCAGAAGCCATTACCGCCCTCAACAATTCCGGTATCCACAGGGCCAAACAGGTTGCAGGTCGCTGGCCCTGTGGTCGTTTGCGCTAGGCTACCTTTTCCGGTCGACAGTCCATCGCCATGCGGATCAGCGTTCTCTTGTTCATGCCGTTGAAGTTACCCATCGGGGCTTGGCCGGTGTTTGTGGCTATGAACTCGCGGAGCTGGTCGAGCGACATCTCCTCGAATTGATCCTCGGCGCTCTGCGGGCGGTTCTTCTTCGCTTGCAGATCTTCCTCGAGGATGGCGTTGCGCGCCTTCAGAGCCTCCAGCTCCGCCATCATCTTCATGTTCGGCGCTGACGATCGTCCCTCCTCGATGTACTCCGTAGCGGCGTTCTTCATGTCGCGACCGTTAGGGCCAAGGTTCTTCAGCTCGGCACCCTCGATCGCCGCGAGTTGCTCGACGGTGTAGACGTTCTGCGCCCGCAGCTCGGCACGGCGGCCTTCAGTCAGGAACGTGGCGTGCTCGAGCGGCGTGCCGCTCTTGGTCTGCGTCGCGTGCGACTTGAACTGGCGGTACTGGTGCGGGAAGCGTTCGGCGTAGCTCTGCTTGGTCTGCCTGCCGGTGAAGGGGTCGTCGACCCAGCGTGCGAATGCCGTTGCCGGAAATACTTTGACATCCTTGGAGCCGGGCGCGCGGATCTCGCACACCTCGATGTCGTCGTAGATCGGTCGACCAGCCTCCAGTGACTTGATTTCGTTTTGTTGAGCGAGATGTTTGAACAGGACGACGAGAACATCGTCGGGGTCGCGTTGAGCAGCCATAGGTGATCCTTCCTTCGTTGAATTGGTCCGGGGCCGCCTTCGCGGAAGGAAGGCTTACAACCTACACGTTAGCGGCCCCGGCTTCTCTCTGTTACGCGGCTGGGCGTATCAGGAGCCCGGTACGCTGTCGTACAAACGCCAGTTAAACAGCGGATTTGTCATAGTTAATTCACCCATCCAGCCAATAAACTGGGCGATCGCGTCCTTGTCGATCGGCATCTGACCATCGCCTTCGAAAAGTTTATCGAAGTTACGATTGGGGTGGTACCTCAACCTAAGGCTGTCGGTGTTGATGCCGAACGTGGTATTCGACGGCATGTTGCTGCCGATACCGCCGTCAAGCACGATCTCCGCGCGCTTGCCGCCGCCGATGTATTCGAGCGCCGAGAAGCCGAGCGTGCCGAGTGACGTGTTCGATTGCTGGCGCTGGATGGCGACAGTCGCCGCGTCATACGCCGCGTAGTGCTCCGGCGACATGATGAGCAGGTCGGCGTAGTCGCGGCCACGCGAACGCTGCGTCATGATGGTGTTGAGCATGGGGCGGATGGTGGTCGAGCTGACTTGCGTCGAGCCCGCCATGAACGAGTGCGCGTCGAACGTCGACGTGCGCCAGATCGTTACGGCGTTACGGTCAATGCCGCCATAAGTGCCTGCGTTGGTGATGATCGGAATAGCAGTCGCCAAGCCGGTGATCTGCTTGTTACCGTTCGCCGCGCCATCCGAGTAGATGCCAGCGTCCATGGCATCCTCGAGCGAGCGTTCTGCTGCCGCGAGATAACTTTCAAACACGTCGAGGATCTGGCTCTCACCCTCGTTGTTGAGGATCTCCTGCAAGGACAGGATGATCGGCACCACAACCATCTTCGGCGAATACACAGCGTCGTTGAACAGATCGATCGCCGGATTGAGCAGCTGATCGTAGCCTGAGTACCACTGCGCGGATTGCTTGCCGATCTGCAAAGTCTGGCGAATGAACGGACCAGAGTAGGTCTGCCACAGACCCTTCCTTTTCATGACCGCAAGCAATGCGTTGTTGTTTGAGACGAGGTCTTGATAGCCTGACGATCGATCTTCGACCGCCATCGACAGTATCTGCTGATATGCAGCAGCCGTTGTTACGTTGGGCATGATGCCACTCCATAGGGTTCAGATCAGGCGCGCCCTTGAACACGGTTCATGGCGTTCTGGAGCGCGGAGCGAGGGGTTGGACTGGCATCCTTCGGTCGCCTCGACGCTCCGTTTGAGGGAGCCACGTCGGGGTTGCCGCTGATTGACCTGTCCGTGGGCCGGGTCTGAGCCGATGGGGTGCGGGTCTGAGCCGCGTGGGAGGCTGGTCGGAGCAACTCAGCCCTTTGATACGCCTGGTCGAGCGGGAAGCCGAGACGTAGCTCGCGCTCGATCAAGTCTCCGAGTTCATCAAACCGTGGATGCGCCTCGGCGAACTGGTCGACGGCGCTCCGGGTCCGAGTGAAGTGCTGGGCATACTGCATCTGTTGGTTCTGTCTTTCAAGGGCAGTAACCTTTTGATACAGGCTGCCGATCTGGTGCTGGGCCGCCGTCTGCCGGTTGCCCTGCTGGATCTGCTGGAGCTGCTCCGGGGACTGGCTCAGGACATGGTATGCCACGTCGCGCAGCCCGATCCGCCGCCCGGTCTGGGGGTCGGTCAGGCCAAGGTTGTGGATGATGGTGTCGAGGCCTGCAATCGGATCTTGGCGCAGCTTGGCCTCGATGCCGACGTAGTTGCTGACGGCGGCCTGTAGCGTCGTGCCCTGCTCCCGCGCCATGCGGTCGAAGTGCGCGATCGGCTTGTAAGCCTCTGCGATGCCTTGATATTGCTGCGCCGCCTTCTCGTACTCGTTGCGCATGCGGTGGACTTCACCCCTCACCGTCTCGGGGGTGTTTGCCCAATCCCGCTTGCCATGCTCCGCCATGCGTGACGGCGGCTCGGGGAAGGGTTCATGCGGCTCCAGCTTCTTGTAGGGCTGGCCGGGCTTGGCCGCGTCTGGCCGCACTTGGCCGTCATTGGCCGCACTTTCCGCTTGACGCGGCGCAAACCTCCCACGATCGCGTGGCTGCGCCTGCGACTGCTCATCTGGCCGCTTTTTGAGGTCGAGCTTCGGCGTCTCCTCGGGCGGATTATTGTGTCCCGGCTTGGCTTTAGCCTCCGGCTGCGCGGGCTTCTCGGCTGGCTTGGTCTTGGGCGGGTTAGCCGCCCGGTCGTAGGCCGCCTTGAGCGCCTCCGCCCGGCTTGGCGTGCGGTGCTCGGAGCCCTTGTGGTCGGTGACCGGCGCTGGCGGAGCCTGTGACCCAACCGGGTTCGGGCTGTTGACCGGGTTCTGGTTGATGGGCACCTCATTCGAGGCGGGCGCGGGTGATGATGGCGCGGCACTGGGCGGCGCGACGGTGACGTCTGTCATGATGCCTTCTCCTAGGTTCTGATCTTCTCGACGGCCTTCTTGATGGAGGCTCGCCTTGCTTCACCGGCTGCCCGACTGCCAGCGTTCTTGGGCTTTGGCTTCAGCTTCTCGTTACCAACCTCGACCAGCCCCAGCGCGCGCCCGGTGGCGCGGAAGGCCCGCTTTGAGGTGTAGAACTTGCCGTCGACCTGCTCGGTCGGCTCCATGTTGTCGGAGATGACGAAAGGCAGCGGCATGTTTTCGGCTCGCCGGTTTTCCTTGACAGGCCGCTTGACCCGCCACCTGTTCGGTCCGACCTCCTCCAGCTCGATCGTCATACAGCCCACCCCTGTGCGTACCCAGTCGGGACCGCGCCACTGAATGCGGCGTTGCCAAAGTTGGTGGTGGCGATGCAGCCGGTAGCACTGAAGGTACTGATCGGGATCATGGTCCCGGCAGGAATAGCAATGCCGCCTATACCCGCCGCAGGATCCTGCAAGCCGATTGCCTGACCGTTCCAGTTGCCAGATGGTGATACCCGGAACCAGATCTTGCGGGCAGTAAGATCAACCGCAACGCCAAGGATGTCGCCCGCAGCCCGGTTGCCAAGCGTAAAACCGGAATTGCCGTTGTTGACGAAGATCTGGCAGCTCGACGTTTGCGGGAAAACGCCACAGCCACCAGTCGCGTTAGAATTGCCAAAATTCACGAATGACGATGCTGTAGTTGCGACACCAATCGATGTGTTGAAGCTGCCGCCGATGAATGTCGTGAAGGTGCATTCGAAGTAATGCTTGCCGGTTGTCTTGCCCGATACGTTTGCAACCCTCGCACCCTGATCCCCTGATGATCCGCCCGTCGTTGTGACGGTGCGATTGCTGTTCGACAGCGTGACGTTGGTCGACGTTGCGCCATCCCACGCCACCGCTGAGAACGGGATAACGGGCGGAGGATAGTCGGCAACCGTGCTGAACGTCACCGGAAGTCCACCGCTTGCCACCTTCGTGATAGCAATGCCCCTGCCAGCAAAGGCTTCCGTAACCGGAAGCCCCAACTTGGGGAAGGTTGCCGTCACGTCGATAACAGGCAGGCCGCCAGAGGCGACCGTCACCACTGGCGTTGCCATTTGCTACTTTCCCTTCTTGCTTCGCGTCGTGGGGGCCTCATTGAACGTGAAGTCGACCTCGTTGGACTTCTCCGGTCCATTCACCACCGACACCTTCACGACATCTGGCCCGTGCCACATATCCATGTTGATGCCGGTCGACAGCCTGCCATCCTCGCCGAGTGTCGTCGGCTCGTTCTGCCCGGCGAACACGATCACACTGTCCCGGAAAAAGTTCTCCCCGGTTACATACAGCGTGGTGCTGGCGTCGCCGATCGTTAACTCGGTCGGCGTGATCGAGCTGATCGACGGTTTTGGCACTTCAACGCCAGCAGGCAGTGGCAGTGCTACTGTCTGTGGCTCGTTGATGCTCGCAGTGTAAGGAAACGGTTGTGCGTCGCTCATTTCTTTTCCACCTTCTTTGTTTCCTTGTTGAGGTCGTCGTAGCGTGCATCTTCGAAACGCGCCCCAATCGGGTTCTCTGGCTTCATCAGGCCGGTCGGCGCGACGCCACCTTGCGGCATGCCGAGACTGGCGGGGTCGACGATCGGCCCCGGAAGGTCGCCACGCTTGCCGCTCGGAATAGCCGGGTTGACGTTGTCGCGTGTCAGCTGCCCCGGTCGACCGCTGGGATCTTCCGCCTTGGTCTTTTCGAGAAACAGCGGATCTTCCCGCCGCATCTTCTCGATCGCGGCGTCATCGGGCCGCTGATCCATTGGCTTGGTCGCTGGTACTTTTTCGTTGATTGTCATGGACGTTCTCCTCTTGGGCGCGGCATGATCGCCGCGCCCTGATAACGCGCGAGAACAGATTATGTCCAAGTGATCGTGCGGGTCGACGGCACTGCGACACCGCCCAGCTTGACGTCGACCGGCCACGTCCCGGCCTCACGCTTCTTGTTGATCGTCGCCGTGATCGACGTCGCGCTGACGAAGGTCGTCGTCTGCTCGACATTGTTGACCCAGATCCGACAGCCCGGAACGAAGGCGGTGCCCGTGCACGTCAGTAGCGTCGTGCCAGCGCCTGACACGGCGGAGCCAACGGTGAGAGATGCAAACGCCGGATTGGTCGTCGGCGACAGGCTCGAGGCATGCGAGGCATTCGGGTTGACTGGGACGCCAGCATTCGCCGATGACGGCGTGGGTAGTGTCAGGCCCGTGCTGTAGGCCTTCGACGTGTCCATCGTGCCGACAACGTAGGTGTGGCTAATGTTGCCGGGATTGGTGACCGACAGCTCGCTGCCCGCGCCTTCGTGCGGGATGCTGGTTGAGGCGGGGACGACGCCGCCCGTTGCGCCGGGATAGGTATTCTCAGTACCGCCAGCGGTGCCAGCAGTGCCTGACGCCAGTGCCGCAGTGTTGGCGGCAAACGTGCCGACAGGACCAGCCGCGCCGTCATCAAAGTAGGGCGGCGGCGCGCTGTCGAACTTGGTATTGTCCAACCAGTCGGCGTAGGTCGCCTTGGTGTAGTTAGGCACGTTGGGCGGCGTTGCGCCCGTGCAGCTCATGTTGGTCGGCGGGGTCGGCGAGGGCGGCGTAACAGTCAGGGCGGATTGGGCCATCTCAAGTCTCCTTGGTTACCAGCGGTTGGGAAGAATGATCACTCGACGCCCCATGTTGAGCACGCCGGGCTGTATTATCGGTTCGGTAGGTTCTCTTGTAGCAGTCAGTATAGCCATCCTTCCTGTCACGACGATCGTGCCAGTCGTTGCCTCCAGTACATGGTCGTGGATTGGCGGGATGACGGTGAGAACGAGGTTCGCCGTCTGTCCCGTCAGTACGATCGCGCCAGCTGTCGCTGCCAGTCGCTGACCAACAGATGACCTGAGGGTCACCAACTGACCCGTCAGGACGATAGAGCCTGACTGCGCCTGTAATCTCGACGATACCTTGAGTGCGACCGTCTGCGGCGAGAGAACGATTGCGCCCGGTTGCGCCGTAATCTGCTGCTTGAGGCTGGTACGCAGGCTGACCGTCTGCGGTGCCAGAACGATCGAGCCGACACCGGCTGTAATGCCGTGACCTACGCGCAGCCCAGCCGTTTTCGGCGCGAGCAAGATCGAGCCACTGGTAGCGGCGACTGCTAGATCGCCATCCCAGTGAGCCTGACCCCACTTGCCTATGCCCCAGCGTTCGGGGACTGGCGGCGGTACATAGGTCATTCACAATCCGGCTCTTTCAGTCGTTTCAAAAGATCAATCGCGTTTTGTGACGCAGCCGGATGGTCCTTGTACATGGTTTCATGCACCATCCAGTCTAGCGCCTTTAGCAAAGCCGCAATTTTCTCTGCGTCACTCATGCAACTGTGAACACTCCGTTGGTCGGATCAGCGTCGAACGTGAACGTATCGGTGTCGGCAAGCGTGATGCTCGCCGCGTTGTCGTAGAAGCCGCACAGCTTGTTGCCCGCACTGCTGTTGTAGAGGATGACGTAGCGGAACGGTCCGATGCCGCCCGCTGTCGCCGTGAATACGTTGTCGGCCAGCACCAGCTTGAAGATGCCGCCCGATGTTGTCGCCGACGACACGACGGGCGTGTTGCCGCCAGTCGGATAGCCGTTTGCAGCCGCTGGCGGCGGCGCGTCTGTGGCGTTCCACGTCGTGTGCGTCGCAGCGTTCGGCGCGGAGTTGGTCAGCGCGAGCTTGTAGACGCACGTCGTGAGATTGTGCCCGCCCTTCGATATTTCATCGATGAAGCTGTTGTATTTGGTGAAAGCTGCGACGGGCATTAGTCGTCCTCTCGCTTGTCTTGCCGGGCCAGAGCGCCCATCGCTGCGGGTGGTATGGTGAGTAGGGGAGCCTTGCCGCGTATGAAGTTCTTCAATGTCTGCGCTGGCGTCTCGCCGCGCTTCTCGGCGGTCAGCTTGACGCGATCCTCAAAGAACCGCAGGAACGGCTTGCTCTCATCTGACGCCAGTCCGGTGATCTTGCCGCCACCAACCCACGCCGACGCCTGCGTCTGCGCTGGCGTGAGGCCCAACTCCTTGCCCAGCGACTTGTAGTAATTTTCCATTGCGCCGTACTCGTTAGCCTTCGGCTGGGCCTGCCACCAAGCGGCGCGCGCAGCGGCGTCGTCCATTGAGATCTGCTTGTCCGCCAGCATCTTCTGGATGTTCTGCTTCGGCGCGTCCTTACTGACCTGAAATGCTGTTTCCAGAAAGCGCGGATCGCGGCCAAGGATTGCAGGAAGCCTAAATGCGTGCGTGTCGATCGTCGCCGGGCTCTGGTTGCCAACGAGGTTTTCCACAAATGACGCTGGCTTCGGATTGTTCAGCGGATCCCACCCAGCCCCAGCCACGCGCTCCGCGTTCATCTGGTGCAGGCGTTGCGCCATGTGTCCGTAAGGCTGCGGGTTCCTGTCGCCAACCGCAGGCATTGGCTCACCACTCATCGCGCGCCCGTAGTAGTAGGAAGCGTTACGCACGTTGGTGCCAACGTCAGACCGTGGCGATGTCGCCGCGACGAGGTCCATGTACTTGCGGAAGGCAGCGTCACCGCCAGAGCCCAGCTCGGCGTTGAAGGCTTCACGCAATGGCTCGGCGTTGTACCAGTTTGCCCCGCCCATCCTGCGGCCTTCCTCGACGACATCGAGCATCTTGCTGCGGACTGCCGGGTCGGTCGTGATGTCGAGTGTTCGCTGCGGTACCCCTCGTGGCGGCACGTTACGCGGCAAATCAACCTGCGGGACGTTTGGTACCTTGTGGAGCTGTGAATAGTCGAACATATCGACGCTTGGTTCCGCTCGGAGGAGATCTCCCATCCTGCTGGTGTCGCGACCTGTCGGCGACTTGATCTTGGTCGCCAGTCCGCCACCAGAGACGCCCATCGCAGCGTCCATGCCGCGCCCAAGGTCGCCCTCGGTGATGTTCAGGTACGGGCTGATCCTCGATGGGTAGACGACAGTCTCGTCACGCGGCGGAGCTGGTGCGCCCCACGCCTCGACGGCGCGGTTGACGAAGCCGATGCCCGGCGAGAATTGGCCGCCTGATGGGATCAGGGGCTGCCCGACATCTGGCAGCGCCGCTAGATCCGCGAGATCTCCCATGCGTGGCATCAGACTGGTCCCGTCCTCGGCTTGTTCATTGCCGCCATCTGCTTTTGCTGCGCCGCCTGCGCGTTGCTCTGCATCTTGGCCCGCGCGATCTGCATCGCCATCTCGGACTTCTGCTGCGTCGCCCGCACGTCGGCGTCCTTCTTGATCATCTCCATCTGGTGCACCTCGCGATCGTGCGCCTGCTCCTGACTGGCCTCGACCATCTGCGCCTGCCGGTCGCCTTGCTTGGCAGCCATCTCGGCCATCTTGATCTTCATCTCGTTGTCCAGCTCCCACTGCTTGTGCTGGTCCTTTTGCAGCAGCTCGACACGCTTGAACTGTGCGCTCTGGTCGAGCTTGGCCTTCTCGGTCTGCTGCTTCATCTGCTCGATCTGGATCTGCACCTTGCCCTTCGCCGTCTCCGGATCGTCGCCCTGCGGCTGCTCGCCCTTGGCCTTGAATTGCTCGATCA
>Ga0193696_1000670_pt1 | contig 11416 bp, 6 predicted proteins | sample L3m1metaG_FD_145074 | JGI IMG/M metagenome (GOLD analysis project Ga0193696, IMG submission 145074) | Soil microbial communities from a riparian zone of the East river system, Colorado, United States - L3m1 | ecosystem: Environmental > Terrestrial > Soil > Riparian zone | place: USA: East River... | reverse complement strand
ACGGGCTATACCAACCGGAATTACGCGATCGATTATTCGACGAACGCCCGGACGTGGTCGACTTTGACCACAATCTCGCATCGCGCAGACCCTGAAACTGTTACTACCCCATTGCCTGAAAGCCCGATGCGCATTTATCGAGCCCGGCTCGTGCCTTGAGTCATAAAAGGGTGCTTGAAGATTAAGGTATTTTAAGAAGTTCAATTATGAGTAAGAGTCGTTTCGCCCCTGCCTTGAGCCTGGTCCTGGCTCTCTGCGCCTCGACCGCATCCAGTCAGGTGATCATCAATGAGATCATGTATCACCCTTCCTCCGAGAACGTGCTGGAGGAGTACAGTGGATTTTACATTTCCATCCAACACCATCATCCAGGCGAATGGGTTCCTGGTGGTCGCTGCAAATCGGCAAGCATTTACCAACAAATATCCGGGTGTCCTCAATGTGGTCGGCAACTGGGTTGGCATTCTGAGCAACAGCCGAAACGACATTGATCTCGACGACGCGAACGGCGACCGCATCGACAGTGTGGAATATGCCGACGAAGGCGATTGGGCGATTCGCCGGCGCGGCCTCGTCAGCGTCAATCATCGGGGTTGGACCTGGTATGCGGAACACGACGGGCTCGGAAAATCCCTGGAGCTGATTAGTCCCGCGATGCCGAATGAGTTTGGGCAAAACTGGGCCGCGAGCATCACTGCGCAAGGCACACCCGGCGCGGCAAACTCGGTGCTCGGCGCAAACATCCCGCCGTTGATTCTGGACGTGCAGCATTTTCCGTTTGTGCCGTCGTCAACCGACACAGTGACCGTTGTGGCCCGATTGCTCGATGAGGCTGCCGTGGGTGTTACAGCGACGTTACAATGGCGTGTCGACAGCATGACGACCAACGCTTTCACGACGGTCCCAATGTTCGACGATGGGGCTCATGGCGATGGCGTCGCAGGCGACGGGCTTTGGGGGGCGACCATCCCACCGCAAGCGATTAATACGATTATCGAATTCTATGTCCGTGCTATGGATGGCCAGGGCAACTTCCGAACCTGGCCGGCACCTGCTCTACCTGCGATTGACCAAACCGGCAGCCCGATGCAAATGGCAAACTGCCTTTATCAAGTCGATGAAGATCCGCAAAACGTCTTTGGTGGGGTCGCTTCGCAACAGCCGGTTTTCAAGATGATCATGACCGACACGGAGCGTGCCGAATTGGCAACGATCCATGCCAACGACCGGAACAGCGACGCGGAAATGAACGGCACGTGGATCACTCTCGATGCATCGGGGACTCAGGTCCGGTATGTTTGCGGGTTCCGTAATCGCGGCCATGGCAGTCGTGGCGCCGGCAACTTCCGCGCAGGCTTCGCGTCGGACAAGCCATGGCAAGGCGTCGGTGCACTCAACCTCAACGTGGTGCAGGTGCACGCCCAGCATTTCGGCAGTGTCATCTGTTTGAAGTCGGGTCTTGTCGGGGCGTATAGCCGGCCGGTGCAGGTGCGCGTCAATAATCAGAACCGCGCCACCAGCGGCAGCGGCGGGAACGGGATGTTTGGTTCGTACGCCGCCAACGAAGTGATCAACAGTGATTGGGCGGATCGGCATTTCCCGGATGATAGCGGCGGAAACGTTTATCGAGCGATTCGAGATCTCGCACCGGCCGCGTTTGATTACCGCACGATAAGTGCGTATCCGAGCGGTTCGTACCCTGCGGCGAATGGTGCTGTGATCGCGAATTTTTTGAACAATCTCGGTCCCGAGGTCAGCACCACTTACACCAACAGCTTTTTCAAGGAAACCAATGTCAGTGAGGACGATTGGACGGACCTGTTTGCCATGCTGCGAGTGATGGGCTTGAACGGCACCGATGAGTTCATTGAAGGAAACGTGCGCCAAAGAGTCAACGTCGAGCAGTGGATGCTGCACCTCGCCGTGATGAATATCATGGGCAACAACGAGACTGGTCTCAACAGCGGGTTCAATGATGATTATTTCATGTACCGCGGGAACGTCGATCCGCGTGTCATGCTGATGTACTACGACCTGGACCAGATTATTGGACAGGGCGGCTCAATGAGCACGGGCGCGGGCATTTTCACTTGCACGGCCAACAACAGCGCGGGCGCCGCGCTCAATCGCTTTATCCACGCCCCCGAATATGAGTCGATTTATTACGCGGCTCTCCAGCGATTAATCAATACGACGTTTTCGGCAAGCCAGTTCGACCCGCTCATCGATCAAACCCTTGGCAACTATGTGTCGTCGGCGACGATCAGCGCGATGAAGACATGGATGGCGAACCGCAGGACGACCATTCAGAGCCTGATCAACGGGTTGGTACCGCCGGCTCCCGGGGTGGCGACGATCACCGGAGAACCGCGCTCGCCTACGCCCTCGCGCAACGCAACCCTCACCGTAGGCGGCAACGACATCGTGAGTTACCGCTTCAAGCTCAACAACGGCTCGTATGGTGGCGAGCGGTTGATCAGCAGCAACATCAGTTTGATCAATCTGCCCAATGGCAGCACCAACACGGTTTATGTCATTGGCAAGACATCCGCCGGCGGCTGGCAAAGCATGTCAACGCCGACGGTATCGCGCACGTGGGTTGTGGACACATCCTGGCCCGCGGTCCGCCTAAACGAAGTGCTTGCGCGCAACGATGCGGCAATCAGCCACAACGGCACTTTTCCCGATTACGTCGAACTTTACAACGAAGGTACGGCGTCGGTTGATTTATCGGGAATGCGCCTGACCGATGATCCCGCTGACCCGAACAAATACACGTTTCCGGGCGGCACGAGCATTGCCGCTGGCGCTTATCTGCCGCTTTACGCGAACAATGCCGACGGCACCCCCGGCATTCATCTCGGCTTCTCTCTCGATGACAAAGGGGAGGGCGTGTACCTGTTTCATCGCGCGACGGCTGGGGGCGCTTTGCTTGATTCGGTGCAATTCGGCACGCAACTTCCGGACCTCTCGATCGGACGGACAAATGGTGTTGGCAGCGGCACATGGTTTCTTTGCCAGCCTACCGAAGGCGCGGCAAATATCGTGCGTGCGACCGGGGACCGGCAGAATTTGCGCATCAACGAATGGCTGACGTTTCCGCAGAGCCCATTCGTGGACGACTTTATCGAGCTGTTTAACCCGAATACCGCGCCCGCCGATCTTGGCGGTTTGTTTCTTACAGACACGCCCATCGGCGCGCCGACGCGGCACCGCATTCCTGATCTGACGTTCGTTCGCGCCAGCGGTTACTTCGTGTTCACGGCCGATGGCCAGGACGATAAGGTCGATCACGTCGGCTTCAACCTAAGCTCGGATGTTGGCGAAATCGCGCTGAATAGTCCCGCCTTGGAAACGATTGATTCGGTAGTTTACGGCCCGCAGCGGCCCGGTGTTTCGATGGGCCGCTGTCCGGACGGTTCGTCGGCGATTACCTTTCTCGTTTTGCCGACGCCGGGTTCTCCAAACGCGTGTCCGAGCGGGCCATCGCAACCGCAAGTTGTTCCATTTATCACCGATACAAATATCTGGAGGTACGAACAGTCCGGTACGGACCTCGCTCCATTCAATTGGAACGCGACAAACTATAACGACTCAGGTTGGCTCCTCGGCACGAACATTCTGGCGCTGGAAAACTGCGGTTGCACGCCTGATCCCATCCGAACGGTGTTGCAACTCAACGGCACGAACGGCCAGCGCATTGTCACCTACTATTTCCGCACAAGATTTTATGTGCCTCCGGGCACCAACATCTCAGGATTGCAACTTGAGCACGCCATCGATGATGGTGCCGTGTTTTATATTAACGGGGTCCAGGCGTTGATATACAATCTAACTCCGCCCATAACGTACAGCACTCTGGGCGATCAAAATATTATCGACGCAAATGCCTATACCTCCGTAAACATCCCTCTTTCGTACCTTCAGCCAGGCACCAATTATGTCGCTGTCGAAGTTCATAACGGCGCACCCGGATCTCTACAAAGCGGCGATATCGTCTTTGGCATGAAGCTTTCGGGGATCCTTACGAACAATGATCCAGGTAGCGCCGGCGTGATCATCAACGAAGTGCTCGCTAATAATGGCACCATCGCCGAGCCCGACGGCTCCACGCCCGACTGGGTCGAGTTTTACAATCCTTCCGATTCGACGGTTGACCTCGCCGGAATGAGCGTCAGCGACAGCACGGCCAACCCGGATCGGTTCGTATTTCCGACCGGCTCGCTGGTCCGTGCGCGCGGCTACCTCGCAATTCGCTTCGATGCTGACAGGCCGGCCTCGGCAACGAATACCGGTTTTGGCCTAAAAGCCTCGGGTGACACGCTTTACCTGTTTAATCCAAATGATACTGTTTTAGATTACGTCACCTTCGGAATACAAGCGGCAGACTTTTCGATTGGCCGAACCGGGGCCACGAGCTGGAATCTGTGCATTCCAACGATTGGCACGAACAATATTCAAGCAACGTTGGGGGATGTTACTCGTGTCAGAATCAATGAGTGGATGGCCGAGCCATTGCCGGGCGATGATGATTGGTTCGAGCTTTACAATCCCAATCCCCAACCTGTCGCTCTTGGCCTCTGCGGCCTGACGGACGACCTCCGTCCGGAATTCAGAATGAAGCACACCATAGCACCGCTTTCCTTTCTTGGCGCTATCACCAATGCGTGGCAGAAATTCGTCGCCGACGGCAACACCGGCAATGGCGCAGACCACGTCGGGTTCAGTTTGCGCGCTGCCGGTGAAGCGATCGGGTTCAACACGACTAACGCGGTCCCCATCGACAGCGTCAGTTGGTCCACAAACCAGTTGCCCGGCGTGTCCCTGGGCCGCTTGCTGGATGGCTCGTCGAACATCGTCACCTTTGTGGGAACGCCCTCCCCCGGCGATCCAAACTACATCCTGATGAACAACGTGGTTGTCAGCGAAGCGCTGACACACACCGATCTCCCGCTCGAAGACGCGATCGAAATCCAGAATGTCGGCGCCACTTCCGTAAACGTGAGTGGTTGGTGGCTGAGCGATTCGCGTGGTACCCCGCGCAAGTACCAGATTCCCGCGGGCACGCCGTCAATTCCACCGGGCGGCTTCCGCGTGTTTTATGAATATCAATTCAACGATCGTGACGTGGCGGTAATCCCGTTTTCTCTAAGTTCCGCTAACGGTGATGAAGTATTTCTCTCGTCAACGACGAACAATGTACTGACAGGCGCTCGCGCCCAGGCTGAATTCGGGCCCGCCGAAAACGGCGTTTCATTCGGACGTTATCGCACTTCCCAGGGCTTCGACTTCGTCGCCATGAGCCGCCGCACGTTTGGTGTTGACAACCCGACAGACGTCACCCAATTCCGCAACGGTACAGGGCTGAGCAATGCGTATCCCAAAATCGGCCCGATTGTGATCAGTGAAATTATGTATCACCCGCCGGATATCGGAACGAACGACAATCTCGTCGAGGAATTCGTGGAGTTGCAGAACATCAGCGGTGGTCCTGCGCCGCTGTACGACCCGGCTTTCCCGACCAATGCATGGCGTCTGCGCGGCGGTGTTGACTTCGACTTCCCGCCGAATCGAACCATCGCGGCCGGCGGTTATCTCCTGGTCGTGAGCTTCGATCCGTCCAACAACCCGACCGCCCTTGCTACCTTCCGCACGCGCTACGGCAGCAACTCGGTTATTGTCGGCCCTTATAGCGGCAAACTCGATAACGGCGGCGAGACGGTGAAGCTTCTGAAGCCCGATCCTCCGCAAACAACTGGGGGCGACATCGGGATGGTACCTTACGTTCTGGTCGATTACGTTTCTTACTCGGATCGTGCTCCCTGGCCTACTAACGCCGATGGCTGGGGTCAGTCGCTCCAACGTATTCATGCGGCCGGTTATGCCAATGACCCGACTAATTGGCTTGCCGCTGCGCCGACGCCGGGGCCTTCGGGCGCTGCCGACGTGGATGGTGATGGTCTGCCCGACAGTTGGGAAATGCAGTGGGCGGGAAATCTCACCACGCTGACCGGACCAAATCAAGACTACGACGGCGATGGCATGACCAATTGGCAGGAGTACAACGCGGGTACCAGTCCCGTTAGCGCCTCCAGCCGTTTGCGCATCAATCCGACCTCGTTGAGCAAGATCGGTTCGACGGTCACCTTCCAGTTCGGTGCGGTCTCGAACAAGACTTACAGCGTCCAGTATCGCACTTCGCTTTCAACCGGTTTATGGACTTCGTTGACCACCGTTCCGGCTTCTACAACCAACGTCACACGCACGGTCACTGACAATGGAGCCGGCGGCTCTCAGCGCTTTTACCGCGTCGCCACGCCATAAGGGTATTTCTGAAGAGCGCGCATTCTCGAAGGCCCCAACAAATTCGGCCACGTCATGGACTGCGCCTGTCCCCTGGCGCTTTGGAATCTTTGCATTGCTACCGAGTTGTCGCGCCCTCAATTCCCAGTATGTTCCTTCAGGAACATGAAGGACAAATTCCGCACCGAATCCGATTCCATGGGCGAGATGCGCGTTCCTGAGGATGCCTATTACGGCGCGCAGACCGCTCGCGCGGTCGAGAATTTTCCGATCAGCGGACTCAAATTCTCCCGGCCCTTCATTCGCGCACTGGGCCTGATCAAAAAACATGCAGCCATCGTCAACCAGTCGCTCGGCTTGCTCGATGCAAAATTTGCGGACGCGATTGCACGCGCCGCGCAGGAAGTCGCCGACGGTACGCTCGACGCCCATTTCGTAGTGGACATTTTCCAGACCGGCTCCGGCACTTCGACGAACATGAACGCCAACGAGGTGATCGCTCATCGCGCGACCGAACTGCTCGGTACCGGAGGGGCGAGCTCCGTCGAGCCCATGCACGTTCATCCCAACGATCACGTTAACCGCGGCCAATCGAGCAATGACGTTATTCCAACCGCGCTCCATTTGGCCGCGCTCCACGAGATCGAATTCCGCCTGATCCCCGCGCTCAAAGAACTTCACCAGTCGCTCGCAAAGAAGGCCGTTGAGTTCGATAACATCTTAAAGATTGGTCGCACTCATCTCCAGGACGCCACTCCCATGCGTCTGGGGCAGGAGTTCAGCGGCTATGCCAGCCAGATTGAGCACGGAATCAGACGCCTGGAAAATGTGCGCCCACATCTCGGCGAGCTGGCGCTTGGTGGAACTGCCGTTGGCACTGGCCTCAACACTCACCCCGAATTCGCGCGACGCGTGATCGAAGGCCTTCGCGAAACCAAATTGGAGTTGCGTGAAGCTCCCAATCATTTCGAAGCACAGGCCGCTCGCGACGCCTGTGTCGAAGCCAGCGGGTCTCTTAAAACGATTGCGGTTGGTCTCATCAAGATCGCGAACGATATCCGCTGGCTTGGTTCAGGTCCGCGCCTCGGTCTTGGCGAGTTGAAATTACCGGCGACCCAACCCGGCTCGTCAATCATGCCAGGCAAGGTCAATCCCGTGATGTGCGAGATGGTCATCCAGGTCGGTGCGCAAGTGATCGGCAACGATGCCGCGATCACCTTCGCGGGCACGTTCGGCAATTTCGAACTCAACACAATGCTGCCCGTGATCGCGCACAACCTCCTTCAATCGATTGAAATTCTTGCCAATGCGTCTCAGGTGTTTGCCCGCCGCTGTGTCGCGGGCCTTGAAGCGGATGCCGCCAAATGCGAAGCAAACATCGAACGCAGTCTCGCGATGTGTACCGCGCTGGCGACTGTTATCGGTTACGACAAAGCCGCTCACATTGCCAAAGTCGCCTACGAGACGAATCGCAACGTGCGCGAAGTCGCTGCGGAACTCTCCGGCCTGGATCAGCCCACACTTGACCGTCTTCTCGATCCACGCACGCAGACTGGAAAATAAGTCAGACTTTCGTGACCAAAGAATTCAGCAGCCGGAAACCGCTCAGTTGATCTTCACCTCAATATCAGTCGGAATAGAGCGGAACTGGGAACTCAACGGCAGTTCACATCGTATGATTGCTTTGCCTGGCCTGGCATTGGAGGCGACCCGGACCGGGCCGTGATAAAGGACCCCTCAGCACCGCTCCTTCAGATCAAATCGTTCCTGTTTCTCCGCACCGGATTGGTCTCTGTAAATCAACGTGGCGACAACGTAATCGCCCGGCGGCAGAAATTTGTCATCGACTGCGCAAAATGCACCCTGGCCTTCGCCCGCGTTGCCCATGAAAACTTTGAAGTCGTTTTCCGAGCCTCGGCTCAGAGACGCGCTCATCCAGTGTTGAAAGCGAAACGGTAATTCGTGGCCCAGCACATACACAGGCGCTTGATCGGGGGAATTCGCGAAGTTGCCGTAATTCGAGAGTTCCGTGCCGTAACCGGCGTTCATCTGCTTGCCGCCGAGCCATTTGACGTTTGCGGAGACACGCGTGGGACGCCACGTGACTTTGAAATCGGTATGTTCGCGGCCTGAACCGGGCTCTTTGATCCGCGGAAACTCAAAAACGATCGGTGTGTCCTCGGCAGAGCTCGGTATAATTCTCGTTTTTGTGACGAATCGCTCGTCGGGTTGTGTCAGGTCGCCATCGGCGTTGAGGTCGAGATAAAGAACGTCAAACCGAGAAGCTTTCGCCGTCGATTTGTCAAAGACCGCCCACACGGGATGGCTGGTGTTCGTGCCGAAAACGAAAACGCCATAAAGCGGTCTGGGGGCGACCATATTCGGCAGTTTTGGCGCCGGCCTTTTCGGAGAAACCTCTGACCCACCAACCGGGAGCGCCGTCCACAACGATAAGCCAACTACGACCAACAGGCTTGCTGTCCGTGGACTCCTCACGGGGCAACATTCATGCCCTTTGTCGCTTTAGACAAGGAAAAATCATCGCCGCAATTCGTCAGTCTCCGCGTGCTGCAAGCGCACCTGCAGGAGCGCCGACAGCGTGACGTGGGCCGCGAAGAACAACAAAGCAAACAGCGCCGGGTAGATAATCAAATGGCGATTGGCGATTGAGCTGACTGCCCACCAAAGAATGTCCCCGGCGAGCGCGAAAGGATTTGCGATAATGTCCCAGGTGTTCCAGCGCATGAAACGACCAATATAGATCCCAAACCCGGTCAGGCCCGAAACGACGATGACAAAGCTCCAGCCGGCAAGCAGTCCGAAACGGCGAGAGACCATGCGTTGCATGATGTAAAGGGAAAGAAAGCCGAGCAGCGAGGCGGTCCATGCGCACAACAGAATCAGCACAAGATCGACCCAGAAATGTCCGCGCGTCCGCGGACCGAGATGGATCAAATCTGTAAAAATGTAGGGCGCGTTTGGGAGAAACAACAGCCAGGCGGTAGCAAGCGTCCAGAATTTCCAATGTCGATGTCCTAAGGCTTGCGAGACGCGTAATCCCGCGAGGCAAAAAAACAATGGCAGCCATGCGAGAAAGAGGTTCCAAATCAAATATGCGCCCCGAACCTCGCGCGTCAGGAGGATTCGGCCCGAGACCAATGCGACACTGATGGCGGAGACAGCCGCCAATGCAAGCACTGGCGCGATTGTTTCGCGTTGGAACATGACGCGAGAGAAGGCGGCGATTAAGCGTCTCATATTTAGCGTGAGGCTTGTGTGTTGTTTGTGCGTTTCGGGGTTTCCTTCGAAAGATTGTCAAACCAATGCGTGAGAAAGAATTTCTTTTCTCGGGGAAGGAACGTTTCGGCAGTGCCAACCAGCGGCCGGAGCGCAGTTGTCATTTGTAAACAGACCAGCACGAACAGAACGATCCAGACGTTCAGGCCGGCATTGGTTTGCGCGCTGAGATGCCGGAACCCGAGCGCGAGAAAGCGCAAACCAAAATACGCCGCGATGAACCAGAAGACGATGTGCAGCACTCCCATCGCAACGACGGATTCAGTGGACTGCGAAAATATCCAGGCGACGGGCGCGAACCCAATGAGCAGCAGCGTCATCATCAGCAACAGCCCCGCGACGAGCCCGACGACTTCGACGAAGCGCGCATGCGAACCGCTCAGGCACGAAAAAATGTAAAGGCTCGGCAGACAAATCACGCCGCAGGCAAGCATCCCCAACGCGATTTTGGCGGGGGCCGCCCAAAGTTGTTGCGCGCCGGAAAATGTCCCGACGACCACACCATAAATGAGGCTGCAGACGATCGTCAGCAGCAGCATCGCCCAGATCAACCGGCCCGACGCGCTCTGGCGCAACTGGAACATTACGCGGCGTGGCTGCCGCAGGATGGCTTCCATGGCGGCAGCAATTCCGTAGATCGGCAGGCGATCCTCCGGGCTTTCGCCAAGGGGCACCGCAGCACTAGTTACATTTATCGCCGGAGGAATTAGTGGAGGATTTGAGTCGTTCATAATTCGGTTTGATTTTGATTAGTTGAAGATTCGGCCGAGCGAGGACCAAACAGTTTCATAAAAGTTTCCGTGAAATGCATTGGGACGAAAAAATTGCACCGGCAAATCGGGCGTGCCGATGAACGGGCGCATGATCCAGCAAAGCTGGCTGCCGAGAAACAGATTACCTGCGAGCCAGCCGAACAGGACCTTGAGCGCCGACGCGCGCTGCCCGCTGCAATGCTGCAGCAACTGGAGCAGCCGGATGTTCGCGGCAATCCCGGCAAATGCGATGATCAAAACCTCCGTGACTTGCACGGCGTTATACGCGGCGGAGGTCGCCTGGGAAACATTCGTCGGTGTGTTCCAGATCATAAACAGCAGCAACGGACTGAACGCGCCGAGGACGGCACACGCGATCGTGCCGCTAAGCAACACCGCGAGGACGGTTTGCTGAAAACGCAGGTTAAGTCCGAACAATGGCGCCAGCAGCGAATTCAGGAGAGCGTTGCCGAGCGTGGTGAGGAGGATTGCCAGAGGCAGCTTGAGTGCGGTGTAGGCGGCCTGCAACGGCGCGCGCCAGCAACCCATTGCCGCGCCGAAGCAGCCGGCGCCCACGACGATGATCGAAAGATAAAAAACCACCTGGCGCGCGCGAACCTCCTCGATACCCCAATGAAGACTCTTCGGTTCTCCTCGCAGAAGGACCGGCAAATCCAGAGTCATCGCGTTGCTATTCATGGCGTCCTCCCGAATTCCCTTTGTAACTGAAATAGGCCAGGGCGGTGCAGTGAGGACAACACCGTATTGCACGGTCGCGGCAGCGTCGGCTGGAGAACGAAACAGCGCATCACTTTGTACTGCAAAGTAACAGACCCTTTCCGGAACGCTTCTGTTCAAATTGTTTTGGTGTTATAAGCCCGAGAAGTCGCAAAAATCTCGTAAGTCATTGTGTCCCAATAACATTGATCCCGCCCACCCATACCGCCATCCTCAATCCGCGGGGGAGATTTGGGCCCAGTGCCAAATCGAATTTTCCCGCAGAACGGCATGGCAACCAGGAAATGCGCGCTGTCATTGGCGCTTTGGATTGCTGCGCTGGCCGT
>Ga0193696_1000669_pt1 | contig 11417 bp, 10 predicted proteins | sample L3m1metaG_FD_145074 | JGI IMG/M metagenome (GOLD analysis project Ga0193696, IMG submission 145074) | Soil microbial communities from a riparian zone of the East river system, Colorado, United States - L3m1 | ecosystem: Environmental > Terrestrial > Soil > Riparian zone | place: USA: East River... | reverse complement strand
GAAGGAGGTTTCGGCTGTGACAGGAACCGTTCTGCACTTGAAAGGCAAAATCCTGTACTTGTACGCGAACGGAGGCGAAAAGGACCTTCAATGGACGCGCAAGGTATCGAGTGATTGGGCGCGTGCCGTTATTGCTGCCAATCCATCAGACGCAGCAACTGCGTCCAAAGAATCAGCAACGCGTCACGGATTCGACTGGCGGCGCGTCGTGCGCGGAGCGGTAATCGGTGGATTGATTGGAGCTATCTTCGCCGTAGCCGGTTATTTCAAGCGCAAAAGGCAGTCAGGCGGTTCTGTAAAACAGAGTTAGCGATCTATTATTCCGTTACGCAGGCAAAGGACCTCGTTGCGGAATGACGGGCGGCGCAACGGGTGGTGGAATAACTGGTGGTGAAATTACTGGCGGCACTTTCGCAAGGCCAACCGGAAAGGTGACCGGAGGAAAGCGGCCATCGAAATCAGGATCGAGGAGTTTAATGCGTTTCTTCAGGGAGGGGTGCGTGGAGAAGATTCCAAACCATGAGCTGCGGAGGCCGTTCCCGAAGAACATGTGGCTCGCTTCCTCGGCCACGGGGCTGCGAATGCGCGAACCGTGGCCCAAACCGCCGATTTTTTTGAGCGCGTTGGCGAGGCCCGTCGGATTTCGCGTGAACTGGACGGCCGCGGCGTCAGCGAGGAACTCGCGTTGTCGCGCGACGGCGCTCTTGATCAAGCGGCCGAAGAACGCGCCTGCGCTACCCAACCCGTAGATAATGACGCCAACGATGCTGCCAAAGAAAAATAGTCCGAGGCCTGCCTTCTGCAAGCCGTCGTTCTCCGAGTTCCACGGGATGCACCGGCGCGCGGCCTGGAGCAAGCCTCCACCCACAAGAGCGATCCCGAGAATCCCATGGAGCCAACTGACGAGGCGCAGGTTCAGGCGCATGTCTCCGTTGAGGATATGGCTGAATTCGTGCGCGATGATTCCCTGGAGTTCATCGCGGTTAAGGAACTGCATCGCGCCTTTGGTGACGCCGATGACGGCATCTTCGGGCCGGAATCCGGCCGCAAACGCGTTGATGCCCGGTTCGCGATCCAAAACATAGACCGCCGGCATCGGCACGCCCGAAGCGATAGACATTTCCTCGATGATGTTCTGCAACTCGCGTTCATCGGGATCGGGCGCGGGCGTGGTCAATGGCCGGCCGCCGAGCGCCAATGCAATCGCCTTTCCACCTTTCCGAAGCTTTACAAGTTTGGTGAGCGAGCCGAGAGCGATGACGACGAGGACAACGCTGATCACCCATTGAAACAACTGCGGGTGCCAAAATGATCCGGTCTTTTCGGGGTGTGCATAGAAGTATGGAGAGAGGGAAATAATGTAAAACGTGCCGGCGAGCCCAAGGATCGCGCCGGCAAAATAGACGAGGAGCCAGCGCGTGCGCCGGCGGGCATTATCCTGCCGCTGAAAAAAGTCCATCCAAGGTTAAACATCGAAAAGTGGCGTGATTACTTGAGTGCCGTGGCGCTGTGACTGAACGGCCTCCGCTGTCCGTGAGGTCGCGCACCATCGCCGTTGTATCGTCGGAGTCCCGGCTTTAGCCGGTGAGCGTTTGTAGTGCAGGCTTTCAGCCTGTTGGAGAACCGTTCGAATCAACGAATGCGCCCAGAACGGGCTGAAGCCCGGACTACAAACCGTACAGGATTTTAATCCTTTCGGGATTGTTGAGTCCGGGACTCGGTATTGCTTTGGTTTTTGTTGCGCTTCTGTCCGGTAATTTTGACTGAAGGGGATTTGGGCTGGGCGGCGTTGCAGAGGTAGGCGCTGATCTTCGGTAGATGACGATTGTTGAGGATCAGTTTATGGGAGCCGGGAGCGAGCAGGGCAGGGGTGGCGGAGAATTCGATCTGGATGATTCCGTCGCCGGTGCGAAGCTCGGAGAGCGCCGGGAAGTTGGATCCTGTGAGTTTCAAGTCGAGTTTCCGGCTGTCCAGGCGGACGACGAGGTCGCGTTTTAGCAGTTCACTGTAGGCGTTGGCTTCGTTGGTCGAGATGACGCCGTCCCGTTGCCGGTCAATCAGCGGAAGGACCTGGTCAGCAACGGCGGCGCCGGGCGTGAGGTTGAGTTGCAGGCGGATATTACCGGGCTCGATGATCACAAGTGTCGCTTGCACATACTCGTCAAGCTGATGAGCGAAAGCGGCGGACGGTAATGCAAGCGGCGCGAGCAGCAGCAGCGCCAGACGCCCGAGTGTCGTGATCACTTCTTCCACCATTTTGCGCCGTACTCGTTCGTTGGGTCGCGGTAAATGGTGTGGATATGTTTTGTCGCGTCGCCGCCCATGCGTTGCGGGGCGTATTCAATAATGACGGTCGGTCCATGGATGCGGAAATAAGCGGCGCTGCCCTTTTCGGTTGGGCCGCTCCACGCGAACCAGGTTTCGGCGATGTTCTTTTTCATCTCGTCTATCTTCGCTTTGGCGACGGCGTCGTGCATGATGCCGGTCCATTCGCCGGCCAGATCCAGGAGCATCTCGCGCTGCTTCGCGTTCAAGGCTGAGCCTTTGATCCCTTCCGGCTGAATCGTCTGTCCGTCGCGGCCCGGGCCGAGCGCGAGGTCACGCATCTGAAACCCAAGGATCGCCTGGTTGCGCTGCGGTTCGTCGAGGGAATTAACGAGGGCAAACGCTTTGTCGTTCTCGCGACCAAGGGGACGGATGGTTTTGCCTTCGAGCTCAAAAATCGCCGGCTGCGCGCCCGTGTGGCTGGGCGCGAGCGTGCCTTGCTCACCGGCGAGGGTGATGTTCAGGCCGAGATGATGCCCGCCAAACTGAATCATCCATGGGTCAGTCGTGGAAGGCTGGCCAAGAAAGGAAATATAATACTCATCGCGTCCGAACATCAGGCGTCCGCCGCCCCCTTGTCGCAACGTCTCTTCGGCCTCAACGATCTGCGAAACTTTTTCGTAACCCTGAGGACTCAAGGCCGCCGCGAGCACCGCCATGGCCGCGGCGCGCTGGGGCTTGGTGAGATCGCCCATGCGCAAACCGGCGCGCCGGAAAATGCCTGTCGGAAGATTCGACCAGCGCTTGCGTTGCGCCTCGTCCTTGAAATCAAACACAACGTTGCCGCGCTGAGCATCATCGAGCGTGTCGAGAAATTTTTTCGTGGCGGCGGCGACAGTATCTGCCGTCGGCTTGCCCACCGCCGCGTTTACTTGCGCAAAACTGTTCAGTTCAAAAAAAGCGCCAGAAACGGTTAAAGCGAAAGCGAGGAGGAGTCTGATATTCACCAGCTAGTCTGTAGTTGCACGCCGAACGGCGGTCAAGGCGAAGCCGACTTAGAACCCAATAGGGGTGGCATATTTGTAGTTTGGCGCCGTTTGAAAGAGACGTTCCGCAGGCGGCAGCACGTTCTTGCAAGCGCGATATCACCATGCCGTTTGAAAGTATCCCAAGGCACTAACCGTCCTTCGTCACTTTCCCCCAGTAAGTTCCATTCGTAAAATTCGTAACATTCGCTCAACACCAAAATAATTCAGTGCTAAAGAAGATAACGATTCGTTAGCGTGCTTACTTGCAGGCGTGTGAAACAAACAAAAACCGTTACGGACTAAAAAAGGGCTGCCTATGAGAGCAACTCAGCATTAGCTTCTCTGCCGGAATTGGGACCACGAACACTGGGCGAGATGCAAAGATTCCTCCCGATGTAGCGCAGAACTCCGTTCTGCTGTTTCGCCGAACTCCGTTCGGCAGGAGGGCACTTATCCCGTACTCGCGCAAACCAGTTCAAACGGACACATGCAAAACCAACACAAAACTAACACATTTCTAACACAGACCCCCGGGGGGGGTCGCCTTACCCCTGCTCCCACTCTTACTGCTGCTCTTGCTCTTGCTCCTACTCCTCCCGAGTCACCACAACCGAATGCAAAAACAACACAAAACTAGCACTTTTCTAACACATACCCCCCGGGGGGGGGCGCCTTCACCTCGTCTCCTACAAACTTAGTACAAAGGGGCACAGGAGTGCGTCAAATTGGAAGATTTGAGATTTTAAAGCGGGAGAGGACGAATAGGATGATAAAAGCGATCTAAGTCAATGCGTCTGCCTCGTCGCAAACTGATCATCGTGGGAACGGCGCTACTGTTAGTGGCCGGTCTGCGGCTTGGCATCGTCCTCACACGGAAGCCGCCGGTCATGCACGATGGAAAGACGGTGCGCGAGTGGGTGTTACGGATCGACCAGGGGGTCGGAAATGAAAACCAACGCGAGGAGGCAGCGTGGGCGATCGTGCAAATTGGCCAGCCAGCCGTTCCGGAATTGGAAGAGATCCTCGCGTGGCGGCCGCGCAAGTGGCGCGACCACCTCCGAGGGTGGTTAATTCGATTTCGCTTCGTCGAACCCAATCAGTTGAGCCCCTACGAGGTCGTCAATCGCGCCTCTGAGGCTGCGTACAATCTGGGGGAACGTTCGAAGACCGACATCGGGACATTGATTCCACATTTAGAATTTCACTTTACCAATGGAACGTACGCCGACTCCGCCAGTTCACGCGCGCTGGCGAGCGCCGGGCCGCGGGGAATTGCGATCCTGACGAACCTGATGTTTTTTTCGGCCTCTTACAATGTTCGCGATCAGTCCGCATGGGCGTTGCATCACGTGAGCAAGCGGCCCGAAGTGATTGCAGCGCTCATTCGTGCCGCCAACACGGAGACCAATGCAACGCTACGGGTCAATGCTCTCGGTTACCTGCGAAGGTCCCGCGCGCCTCCCCAACAGATAGTTCCGCTGGCGTTGAAGTTCCTTCGCAGCACCAACGCGTACGACCGCCAACAAGCAAAATGGGCGTTGTCGGAGTATAAAGATGTGGAAGAGGTGCGCGCTGCGCTGGCAGAGAGCGAGCCGAAATGATTTACGATTTGCGATTTACGATTCAGTTCGGATTGGCGCCGTCATTCGGCGCGGTGGGACACCGCGCCCTACCCATTACGAGGCCGACGCGGCGACGGCGTTCGCCGCGAGATCGCGAGGATGTGGTTGTACGGCTTGCGCCGGGAGCGAGGTCAGGACGACGCAGATGGTGTGCGTCGCGGGGTCGGCCCAGGCGATCGTCCCTGTCGAGCCGGTATGCCCGAAGGTTTTTTCCGAGCAACCCTTGCTGCCGGCCGATAGACCGACATTCCATCCCAAGCCGCGCGGAGCCAGTCCCGGAGGATTATGGTTCCGTACCATGAGCCTTGCGGTCTCCGGTTTCAGGCAAGCGCCGGTTTCATTCAAGAACTCGCCCAGGAATTTTGCGAGGTCCGGCGCGGAGGCATGCGCGCCTCCCCAGGGAGCGCCGAATTTGCGCCACCAGGGACTGTTCCAATCCCAATCCTTGGCTTTGGGGTCGCCACCACCCGATTCGGGAGCGGCGTGTTCGGTCTGACACGGGACCATATCTATCAGTTTGAACCGGCCAAGCCCCAGGGCTGAGTGCTGCATGTGGAGCGGTTGAAACACAGCGCGATCAACGAGTGTCTGGATGTCCGTTCCGCTGATTAGTTCCGCGACGCGAGCGGCCAGCAGGATCGCCATGCTGGAATATTGATACTTCGAACCGGGTAGAAATTGGAGTGGCGTGCGAATCGTGTGCTCAACAAACTCCGAAAACGTCGCGTGCTTGCTTCGCAATGCATTATTTTCCGCCAACTGGTCCGGCAGCCCCGAGACGTGCGTCAGCAGATGTTGCATCGTCACTTCGTCGCGATGGTCGCCGACAAACGTCGGAAGGAATTTCTTCACCCGATCTTCCAGTTTGAACTCGCCCCGATCAAACAAGGTCATCAACGCCGTGACGGTGATCGGCTTGGAGATCGAACCCAGAAGGAACATCGCATCTTCGTTTACTTTTCCGAACGACCGCGTGAACGAGTTCTCCCGCTGAACTACGTGCAAGACGGCGGCGGCAACCTGGCCTTCACGCGCTGCTCGCGCCAAAGTTTCAACTGCTTCGTCCATACGCTCGCGTCTTAACGCTGCTAAAAGTGGAGTGCTCAGGCCAATTGCAACGCCGCTCTGAATAAACGTGCGCCGTGTCACAGAGACAGTTTAGGAATCATTTCACAAATATGAAGCTGATTTCGAGGTGCTGATTGACGCTCCGCCGGAATCAATCGCGGAGCATATCCCGTATCCAGGCGCTTTGGGCACAATCGAAAACCGATTTGCCTTTGCCGTCCGTGAGACCGGGGTCCATGCCATGCGACAGAAAATCCTGGATGATCTGCCGCTGGGCCGCCTTCGCGTCGTTGGAACCGCTGCCACCGCGACCAGTATTTTGCACCACCAGATGAAACGGTGTTGAGCCGGGTTTGTTTTTCAGCGAAGCGTCACTCCCGGCTTTCAGGAGGAATCTCACGGCTTCGGCGCCACGAGTGCGAACAGCGCGATGCAGAGGAGTGGCGCCATTTTTGTCCTGGGCGTTGATCCTGGCGCCGGCGTCGAGGAGGCGGCGGATAATGTCAACCTGCTTGCGGGCGGTCCATGCACGGTTACCCAGGGAGGTATCCGCGGCATAATGCAACGGGCCACTATGACGATGATTTATGGTGGCGTTTGGATCGGCTCCCGCAGCGAGCAGTAGTTGAACGATTTCAACGCGATAACCGGCGGCGGCGAGATGCAGAGGGGTATCCCCGACATAGATCCAATGAAGAATCTTGGTTTTGTACAACCTGGCTTTACCGATCTGAAGGGTGGCGAGCGAAGGATCGGTGTGCAGTAATCTCTTTACTGTTGGGCAGTCATCATCATCGATGGCACTAAGTATCCTGTGCTCGCTCATGGGTTTTTGTGGGCGAGAGGATATGCCTCGACAGCCGAAATTCAATGCTGACCTGGGGTCGAAAGAGTCCATTTAGTTGGCTCACACACTGCTTGCTGGAAGTCATGAAGGTCGAGCAAACGGGGACTGGATTAGAGGCGCGGCTGGACATCCGCGGCATTGGCCGATTTTTTGGGGCGGCGTTTCTCTGCGTTTGGCTCGCGGGCTGGGCAGTTGGCGAGAGCGTTGTTTTGTGGATCGTGGGCAAAGGCGCCTGGTCGCTTCTCACTGGCCAGGCGTTTGGATCTGGTGACAAGCCGGTCCACTTCGGAGTGGCGATGATCGTTGGGTTGTTTCTGGTGGTTTGGTTGTTTTTTTGGACTCTCGGAGGCATGGCGGCGGGCGGCGAATTGCTCCGGCTGCTTTTCGGTCGCGATATTGTCCTGGCTGGGGACGACGGCCTCGAAATCAAACATAGTTATGGGTTGTTCCGGTCGGTGAAACGCTGGCCTCGCAACGAGATTCGCCGGTTTTATCGAACGTCAGCCCGCACGCCGCTCTGCGTCGAAACGACGCGTGGGACGACGGAGGTGACGCGACTTGGCACGCGCGAGGAACGGGCCGAACTGGAGCGGGCGCTCAACGAGGAGTTCGATGTGAAAGCGCAGCCGACACCGGACGGCGCGCTTCCAAAAGGGTGGTGTGAGGTCTTGTCATTGGAACACGACAGTGTGCTGGTCAAGGACCCGGCAGTTCGGCGCAAACAGGCGCGGACAGCGTGGATTGTTTGTGGGGTTGTTTCATTGATCCCGCTCTACCTCCTTTTTGGCGGGCGGGACCGGGCAGATTTTTTCGGTGCGGTATTATTCTTCGTCATACTCGCAGGGGCGGTGGGAGCGGGGGCGGTGTGGCTGAGTTTCGGCCGCAGCGAATGGAGACTTGATAAAGGCCGACTGGTCCTGCAACGGCGTTTTGGCGGCAATCGAACACAACGTTTCGAGGCCGTGGCTCTCGAGCTCATCGAAGACAATTCTGGCGACGGCGGGCCGAGCTACTTGCTGAACGCCGTCGCGCCGGGCGCGCCTGCGTGGACATGCTCTCAGAGCACGAGCAAACAAAGGCGCACGATTCACAGCCAGACTGACGATCCAACGGAGCCGCGCAACCTGGGCGCATGGCTCAGCCAACGGTGCCAGATTCCCTTCGTCGATCTGGCGACGGCGGAGGCAAAGGCGATAGAAATCGAGACACTGAAGCAACAGCTTGCGGCGTCTGGTCGCCTTGGCCGTGCGGCGTTGCGTATCATTGAACGGGTCGCGCCTCCGTCCGCAGGCCCGAGCGAAAGAAGTCGAACGTCATAGCCAGTTATTGATCGCCCACTTTGATTTGGGCGTCAGTGCTGGTGGCTTCGCTACGTCAGTGATAGCGGTGATGATAGTAATGGTAGGGCGCGCCAAACTGGAAACGGACAGATGGTCCATAATAGTATGGCGCTGGATAATAATAGGGCGGCGGGTATGGATACATGGGAGGCCCAGCGGGATACTGGGGCGGCCTTTGGTTCATGTCGAAATAGATTCGTTTCGGAATTCGATCCTCCGGCCCAAACCAGCGGCCCGTTCCAAACATGGCCACCTGGGGATATTGGTTCGTCGCCAGCGGCAAGCCGCGGACGACATAAAAGTCGGAGCCGAAATCGTGGAACGTTCCATCCTTGTCACCAAAGATCTTCAGGTGGACAGGCGCGTCACCGATGATCTGGCCATCGGCTTCAATCCTGGCTCCGGGCGCCGAAGCCTCCACCAGAACATCGTAGGCGATCGTGCCGTGAGGACCGCGTTCTACACCGGCCTCAGGCGGCGGCACTGTCTGGCAACCTGTAACGGTCAGGACTGCCGCGATCAGCCCGCCAATTGTCCAGTTCCCTTTCACTCATATAAAGTGCCTGAAGAACGGCCTCTGCGCAACCAACGTTAGGGCGGTATCCACTAAGGATTTGTGTTTGCCTTGAGTTGAGCGGATTCTTGCGCGGATGAGCCGATGGCTGTTGGCATTTCTGGCAATTGCGGGCGGCGCGCTGGCGACAGGAGCCGAACCGTTGAAGGTCATCTTCGATACGGATATTGACGGCGACAACGATGATGTGGCGGCTGCCGCGATTCTACACGCATACGCGGATGCGGGACGGGTGGAAATCCTGGCGATGGGAGTGGTTTCACTGCACACATACAGTCCGGCATGCCTTGACGCGATCAACACGTATTACGGGCGTGGCGACATTCCCATTGGCGTCTACAAAGGGTCCGGACTCGCGATGCACGGATCGCCTTATGCGAAAGCGGTGGCCGAGCGGTGCCAGAACGATATCGGCCTTTCGGAGAGGGCGCCAGACGTGTTGGGTGTTTATCGGCGGATTCTTTCGAAACAGCCGGACGGCGAAGTCACAATCATCGCCGTTGGGCAGATGAACAATCTCATCGATCTGCTAGGCTCGCCGCCCGACGAGCACAGCGACCTTCCCGGCCGCGAGTTGGTGCGGCGCAAGGTGGGCGTCCTGTTTGTGATGGGGCCGTATTTCAACGAACGGAACGAATACCAGAGAGCATACAACTTCACTACGTCACCGAAGGCAGCGATCGACTTAACCGAGAACTGGCCGACGAAGATCAAATTCGGCGAGGGCAATTTGGGCCATCGGCATTTCATTGGCAGCCGCCTCAGCGAGACTCCGACGAATAACCCCGCGCGTATTGCCTTCGAGGCGTATTTTGCCGGCAAGACGGAGAACAAACGCCACTGCGCTGACCCGACGACTGTTCTCTACGCTGTGAGCGGGACGCAGTACTTCGGGGAGGCCGGCCCCGGTGCGTGCGATGTCAGGGAGGATGGTTTTACACGCTGGAATAGCGGACGCGACAAGCAACACTTCTATAACACGCAGAAGTTGCCGGTGTGGGAATTGGAGGAGGTCATGGAGAAGTTGCTGGTGAAGCCGCCCAGGCAGCGGGCGAGAGTTCGGTAGACGAGCGGCCTTGCTATGAACGAACGGCGAACAATACGAAGGGGGCGGGGCGCCCGCGTTCTCAGCTTGCTGTTCACGGCTGTGGTCTTTTGCAGTCCTGCTGCGAAGCCAAGCGCCGCCGACTCCTTCCGCTTCACCAACATCACTGATAAATCACTCGCCTTGTTCGAGGGCACGCGTCCCGTGCTGGTCTACAACCATGGCGTGATCCAACCGCCCGCCGGCGTCGCTGCAGATCGCGCTCGCAGCACCTACGTACATCCCATTTACGGTCTCGATGGTGAAGTCCTGACGGATGATTTTCCGAAGGACCATTATGCCCATCGCGGACTGTTCTGGGGGTGGCCGCACATCCGCATCGGTACGGAGCACTATGATCTTTGGGATCTCAGAAGCATCGAGCAACGCTTCGAGCGCTGGCTGGCACGCGATACGAGCGCCTCCGCCGCGACGCTCGGCGTCCAGAATGGCTGGTATGTGGGCGGCCGCAAAGTCGTGCAGGAGGAAGTCTGGCTGCGGGCGACCCCATCCGCCAAAAATGAGCGAGTGCTCGACGTGGAACTCAAGTGGACTCCGATTAGCGAACCGCTGACGCTCCAGGGCGCTGCGGAAAAGAGTTACGGTGGACTCACCCTGCGGTTCGCGCCGCGCACGAACACCGTCATCACCACGCCGTCGGGCCAGGGCGAAAAGGATCTTTTGATCACGCGGTTGCCGTGGGCCGATTTTTCCGCCCGATTCGGCGGTCGCGCGGGGGCTAGCGGCGCCGCCATTCTAGTCGCGCCTGATCATCCGGACTTTCCTCCTGAATGGATGACGCGACACTACGGCTTGCTCTGCGTCGGTTGGCCCGGCGTGGAGCCGAAAACGTTTCAACCCGGCGAAACGATGCGCTGCCGCTATCGAGTGTGGATTCATCGCGGCGCGGGAACTGTCGAGAGCGTAAGAAGAGCCGTACGAAAATCCCGTAAGCATCCGACGGTGTGTTGATCGTTAGACAAAGGCCTTAAACAGGCACCACGCAGTTCGGAAGTGTGAAGCGGAAGGTCGCGCCGCCGTTCACATTGTTTTCTCCGATAATGCGTCCCTGATGCGCTTCGACAATCCATTTGGCGATGGAAAGGCCCAGTCCCAGACCATCGCTTTTTGTCGTAGAGAACGGATCGAACATACGGGGCAGTCTCTCGAGGGGAATGCCTTGACCCGCGTCACTAACGGCGACCTCCACTTCCTGGTCATTTTCACTCATCCGAATCAGCAGGCAGCGTTTGGACTCTGGCGTGTTGGCCATCGCGTCCATGCCGTTGAGGATCAAATTGAGCAGCACTTGCTGTAAATGCACGCGGTCGCCCTGGACCGGCAGGGATTTGGCCGTTTGTTCGGTCTTGATCCGAACGCCGCGCCGCGCCGCTTCTTTGCTCGTTATCTGGAGAACTTCGGCCACCAACTCGCTCAGATCCAACGGGTTCAATTCGAGTTGCCGCTGGCGCAACAGCACCCGCATCCGGTGGATGGATTCGCTGGCTCGCTGGTTGTCGCGCCGAATGTCTGCCAGGATCTCACGGATCTCCTCGAGCACCGGCCGTTTCGAATTTTGCAGCATCAAT
>Ga0193696_1000668_pt1 | contig 11419 bp, 11 predicted proteins | sample L3m1metaG_FD_145074 | JGI IMG/M metagenome (GOLD analysis project Ga0193696, IMG submission 145074) | Soil microbial communities from a riparian zone of the East river system, Colorado, United States - L3m1 | ecosystem: Environmental > Terrestrial > Soil > Riparian zone | place: USA: East River... | reverse complement strand
AACAGAGCGGACCCCTACTGTTGCGCTAACCGCCAGAATCCGCCGGTCGGCTATCGGGACAGCGCCAACAGATATGAGACCACTCAACGGCGACAGGATGGGCGCCGAGAGCGAGCTTCAGTTTTCCCCTACGCGGCGTTGGTGTCCAACGCATCTTCGTCGCGGAGTTTGATCTTGCGGGAACATCCTTCAACTCGACGAGCCGGATGAGCCCCGGCCAAAGCCCTGAGCTCGCAAGGGTCAGCGAACCGAAGTGCCAAGCTGCGTTGATGCCGATGGTCGATACGGGATCCGCTGTGCTTGCGAGGTGGCACGCCTTGACGGCGTCGAGGTCATCGATCGTGGCAAGGTGGTCCTCGAAGAACAGCAACATGCCCGAGGGAATGGTCGAGGAGCGAGTCGTCTGCTGCGATGCCGTAATGAAGAAGCCTTGGAGGAGAGCTATGGCCGTGGAAGGCACCGCCGCTGCACCCAGCCCGACCGATGTCGCGTGCCGGGGACTGTTCCGGATCACCGGCATCGCAGGGCTGGCCGCGACAGTCCTGATCTTTGCCGCCGTGCTCGTGGGCACGCCCAAGGAACCGACTTTCAACGCCACCGCAACCGAGGTCCTTGCCTACTACCTGTCGCCCAACACGCCGGGGGCCGATTTCCGGTCTTTCGTCCTGACCGTCGGGTTGATTGCCTTCGTCTGGTTCGTTGTCGCGCTGACCACCCTGTTGCGTCGCGCTGAGGGCGGGCTGCCGTGGCGGTCCACGATCGCGATGGTCTCCGGTGTACTCCTCGTGGCCCCTGTACTGTCCGGGAGCGAGGTTGCCGCCCGCCTTCCGCGCCAATGAGCTCGACCCTCAGATCGCCAGGCATGCCTTCGATGAGGCCCAGGCCGCATTCGCCAACGCTCGGGTGGCTCTTGGGAGTTTCGCCGTCTGCTGCGGCTGGGTTATCGTCTCGACTCGATTCCTCCCGCGCTGGCTGGGATGGCTGGCGATCGCAAGTAGAGTGGCACTCATCTTCAGCCGCATCAGTTGGACCAGCTCCATCTTCCTGCTGCCCTACGGACTGTTCTGGCTGTGGGTACTGGTCGTGGCTGGACTGCTTCTCCGCCGCGGCGCCGCCGGTGGTCCACAACGACGGGCCGGCTGAGCAGGACTGCACCCGGTCAGGCTGACGCCGAGCCCATCGCTACTTGCGGCAGCAGCGCCCTTTCCGAAGGTCTGTGGTCCCAGCTCGGCTTCCGTAACGCCGTGCGAGGCCACGTTCTGCCGGGTCGAACGGCGGCCCTGGGCGAGCAGCCCATTGGCTTGTTCCTGAGCGCCCGGCTTCAGCCGCGCCACGAGTGCGATTCGATTCAGAGCCGTCAGCAACCCGAGGCACAAACAGTCGACAACTTCTGCATCTGACCTTGCCAGACGATGCAGAAGAGCTGCCTATCTGACAGCATGGCCCGCACCGCTGAGCCAACACGTGCCTGCGGCGACCTTAGGTCTGCGACGGCTTTGGACCATGTGAGCTGAGACGATTCCATAAGGGCGCTCGACGGACATACCACACGGAAGGTGAAGGTGATGTCGGACGGTGCAGCTGAGTCGCTTGGTGCAAGGCGTAGTGCCGCAGAGCCGCGACCCAAGGTTGACCGGACAGACGCGTTGCATGAGCGGTTGTTCGGCGATGCTTTGGGTGCCTTGGAGCTTTACACCATTTATCTTGGCGAGCGACTCGGGCTATATCGGGCGCTCGCCAAGAGCGGTCCCGCCACCTCGTCGCAGCTGGCCGCACGTACTGGAACCGCTGAGCGGTATGTGCGGGAGTGGCTTGAGCAGCACGCCGCGAGTGAGTTGCTCGCAGTCGACGACCCGCGGGCGGAACCGCTCGCGCGCCGGTACTGGTTGCCTCCAGAGCACATCGCCGTCCTCGCAAACCCCGACGACCTCCGATACGAGGCCTCCACCGGCGTCGACATCGTCCGCGCCGGTCGCTGGCTTCCGCAGCTAGTGGAGGCGTTCCGCGTTGGAAATGCGCCGCCACCGCTGCCGTGGGAACCGGAGGGCCGGGCGGAGCCAAACCGGGCCCGGTTCATCAACTTGCTTGGCACAGAATGGCTCCCTGCGATTGTCGACATCGACAGTCGGCTTCGAGCCGAACCGCCGGCGCGGGTCCTCGATGTGGCATGCGGCAGCGGCTGGTCGAGCATCGCCATGGCCCAGGCGTACCCGCATCTCACCGTGAACGGCATCGATCTGGACCACGACGCCATCAGCGCCGCACGCGGGAACGCCGACCAAGCCGGGGTGGCCAATCGAGTCAGGTTCTCCGTCATCGACGCCGCAGACCTCCGCGGGCCGGGACGGTACGACCTAGTAACAATTATCGAGGCCTTGCATGACATGTCTCGACCCGTTGAGGCACTCAACGCGGCCCGGCAGATGATCACCGACAACGGAACCGTGCTCGTGGTCGACGGGCTAGTCGCCGAAGAGTTCGCGGTGCCCGCCTCACCGCGGGAACAAACCGAGTACGGCTGGAGCGTGGTCTCCTGCCTCCCCGGCGCCATGGCAGACCCGCAGACCGCGGCCACCGGAGCTGTCATGCGTCCCCCGGTGCTTCATCACTACGCCCTCCAGGCGGGCTTCGCCGAGGTAGAGATTCTTCCGATACATACCGACTACTGGCGCTTCTACCGACTACTCCGGTGAGGACGACCCGGGTCCCTCACATCGCAGGTCAGCCTGGCCAGACCACCCCGGCGCCTTGATCCCGCCCAGCAGCTGCGCTGTACTGCGAAGCCCGCATGACGGTCGGCTTGTGGCACGGTCATATCTTGCTTCACCCGCCAAATTGAGACGCTGTTTATAGCTTGTCGGGGATCTTTGCGTGTGTCGCGCTCATTACAAGTGGATACCTACGAGCTGCGTCCAGCAACCGATCAAAGATGCATGTTCGGGCTGCTTTGGGGCCGAAAATTCCCCCGCGGCTGTCCGGCAGCCATGACTCGGCGCTCTTCGTGGACCTGTCCAGCGGGGAGCGGCGGCGCTGCTGTTGGCATGATGCTGCGGAGGTGGCGGTGGTGTGGCCTCGATGGGGCGCGTGGAAGGAGTCGGTCTTGGGCGAGCCGATCGTGCTGGTGGTCACCGATAGGGATTCTGTCCGTGCTGTTCTGGTCGGAGACCTAGGACGGCGTTTCGGGGCCGACTACCGCGTCATTGAAGTCGGCTCTGGCGAGGCAGCGCTGGCGGCGGTGGCCGATGCCTCAGACCGGTCCCAGGAGGTGGCCTTGGTGATCGCGGACCAATCGATGACCGGGGTGCCCGCGATCGAGACTCTCGTTCGGATCCACGAGCTCGCGCCAACGGCGAAGCGGATACTGCTCATCGACCGCGGAGACTGGTCCGCGGCGCATCCGGTGGTGTCGGCGATGGCCTTGGGGCAGGTCGACTATCACCTTTACAACCCGTGGCATCCTCTGGAACGGATTCTGTATCCGGCGGTCAGCGACTTCCTGTCCGCGTGGGACAAGTCTCAGGACGCACCAGTGGTGCCCCTCCGGATCGTCGGCGACCCATCCTCGCCGCGCTCTCACCAACTGCGGGACACCCTGACACGCGTCAGCGTCCCCTACTGGCACTACCACCCGGACTCGACCGCGGGCAGGCAGTTGCTGGCCGAGGCCGGTGTGGATTCCTCGCGTCTGCCGGTTGTCGCCTACTACGACGGGACCGTGCTCGTCGATCCGGCTCCTGCCGAGGTTTGGCGGATGCTGGGCGTGAAGACGCACCTCGACGTGGAGTCCTGTGATGTTGTGGTGCTCGGGGCGGGCCCAGCGGGACTGGCTGCTGCTGTGTACGCCGCCTCCGAAGGATTGGAGACGCTCGTATTGGAGCCGGCGGTGCCCGGCGGGCAGGCCGGCACCAGCTCGCTGATCCGGAACTACCTGGGCTTCCACCGCGGGGTCAGCGGGGACGAACTCGCCAATCGCGCGGTCGAGCAGGCGTGGTTGTTCGGAACGAACTTCGTGCTGTCCCAAGCCGCAACACGGCTGGGCAGCCGAGGGCCGATGCGGGTAGTGATGACCAGCGACGGCCGCGAGGTCGCAGCCCGCGCGGTGATCGTCGCCACCGGAGTGTCGTGGCGTCGCCTCGGTGTCCCCACACTCGAAGCCCTGATCGGAGCCGGGGTCTTCTATGGGGCGGCTGGGGCTGAGGCACGGGCCGTACAGGGCCGCGACGTGTTCGTGGTCGGTGCCGGCAACTCGGCCGGCCAGGCGGCGATGCACCTGTCCAGGTACGCCGCGACGGTAACGATGCTCGTCCGCGGGAAGTCGTTGCGGACGACCATGTCCGAATATCTCATCTCCGAGATCGAACAGACACCGAACATCACAATCCGGCTGGGCATCGAGGTGATTGGCGGCGGCGGTCGCGGTCGCCTGGAGACCGTCACCTTGCGGCAGTGGGCCAGTCAGGAGACGGAAGTCGTATCGGCCTTCGCGCTCTTCCTGCTGATCGGGGCCGAACCCCGAACCGGGTGGCTGCACGGCAGCGTCGCCAGGGACGACCGCGGCTACCTTCTCACCGGCCGCGACCTGCTCAGCGGTGGCGATCCCGGCGCAGGTTGGCCGCTGCGGCGCCAACCCATGCTGCTGGAAACCAGCGTGCCCGGCGTGTTCGCCGCCGGCGACGTACGACACCGCTCCACCAAGCGTGTGGCAGCCGCCGTCGGTGAGGGAGCCACCGCCATCCAGCTCGTACACGACTACCTCAGCGAAGACGACCCTCAAACCAGATGATCGGCTCGTGCACCTGCTCGCCCCAGGATGGGACTAGGCTGCGGGTTCCGCCGCGGTGACGCCGTAAGCGTCGACCCCACACAGTGGCCGCGCAGGGCCAGTTCGGCAAGCGCAGTCGACTTGCCAATGCGCGACGGTGATCAGACTTCGGGGTCATCGCGAGCAAGCTAACTCCAGACGACGGCATGCGACAGCTCCAGCAGCGAGACCGCGCCACGTCGGCCTGGCCACAAATGCCGACAGATCGTGTCGGTATGAAAAGTAGCTGATGATATGCCTGCTGCGTCGCCGCTAGCGTGACGAGCGTGTGTGTCCTGGGGCGAGATGTTGTTTGCCTGTGACAGTGTCCGCACGTGCGCGTTGGCCTATTTTGTCGGCGGTCGGTCTCCCAGGAACACCGTTGCGAAGTCCTTCGCGAATTGTTGGTAAGGGGTCGCGGGATGATCGGTGAGCCGTTCGACATCGTCGGTGGTCCAGTCGCTGTAGCCTGCGCTATGCGCGTTCGCGTACTCAGTTAAGGTATTGGCCATCCATTCGCTGATACCCCTCGCCAGCATGGTTTCCTTCGCCTTCTCGAGAGGGATGCTTACATAGCTCACTTCACGCCCCAGGATTCCGCTCAAAATGCGTGCCACATCATGGAACGAGATAGCGGCCGGACCGGTCAACGTATAGGTCTGGCCTTCATGGCCCTCCTCGGTGAGAACTCTGGCGGCAACCGCGCCAATGTCGCGAGCGTCAATCATTCCCAACCTGCCATCCTTCATCGGTTGGTAGATCTTGCCTTGAGTGGCGACCGTCGAAGCAGTCATCAGAGTGTTCTGCATGAAGGACTGGGGTCGCAGCACGGTGTAAGGCAGGCCGGATGACGTCACGGCGTCCTCGATGACGGCATGCTGCCTACTGTTTCTGGTTGGGGCTTGGTGAGAGGCCTGGTGGACCGACAGTCTCACGATGCGTGGCGCCGTGCCTGAATCGTTGGCCGCCTGGACGACGTTGGTGGCTTGAGTGATCTGTTCAGGGTGAATGGGAGTCGCTAGAAATACCGCCGTGACCTGATCCAACGCCGGACCCAAGGTCTCAGGCTTGAGGAAGTCACCTTCGATGACATCGACGCCTCGGTTCCTGAGCGATTGCGCCTTCGACTCGTCGTGGCTGAGCACCCGCAGATCGACATCGGCATCGCTCAGCCTGTCAAGCAGGGCACTCCCCACTCGGCCCGTTGCGCCGGTGATCAGCACAAGCCTCGTACTCGCCATGTCAGGTCTCCCTACGGTCTATGTGCTGCTCGCGAAGGCAACAAGTATCCGACACTCGCTGGAAACTGATCATGCAAGCGCGGCCCCGATTTGTGAACGTACGGCCATCGAGGGCCACAGAACTTGCCCGGCCAGCCCGGTCAAGGCCCAGTATCGGTCTTGGCATCGACGCCAATCAGGACGCTAGCGACCCCAAGTCCCGAAGCCGGTCGATGATGGGGCCTGGCCACCGCACACCCGGCGTCGGCGGGATGCCGCCGCGTCAGGACCGCACGCGGCGAATCCGCGTTGCCTCGACGTGACACCTGCGCCATGCTCATGGTGTGCCGTTCTTCATGGACCGCCACGAGTTCGTCGGCCTCTCAGCCGAGGAGGCCGCACTCGCGCACCTCAAGGACCTCAAGGTTCAGGGCCGGTACGGTGTCCGATTCCTCACTTACTGGTTCGACGAGGAGCGCCAGACCGCGTTCTGTCTGGCGGAAGCGCCGAGTGCTGATGCAGTCGAAGAGGTGCACCGCGCATCGCACGGCTACATGGCGTACCAGATCATCGAGGTCGATGAGTCCATGGTGTCCCGCTTCATGGGTGGCATCGTCGAGCATCCGCCCGGGGAGGTATATGTCGAAGCGGCATTCCGCGCGATAGTGTTCACCGACATTGTGGAGTCGACGAGCCTGACACAGCGACTAGGCGATGCCGGCGCGATGGCGATGGTGCGAGCTCATGACGAGATCGTGCGAGGGGCCCTCGAACGTCATCGGGGATCGGAGGTCAAGCACACGGGCGACGGGCTGATGGTCGCGTTTCCCTCGGTTGTCAGCGCGATCGAAAGCGCCGTGGAGATCCAGCGGCGAATCGCGGACGCAGAGGGCACCGGACGAATGCCTGGCCCGGTCCGCATCGGGATGGCGGCGGGTGAGCCGGTCACCGAGCGTAACGACCTCTTCGGCGCTACGGTGCAGCTTGCCGCGCGGCTGTGCTCGCGAGCCGAGCCCGGAGGCATCCTCGTCGCCGGCGCCGTGCATGACCTTGCGCTGGGCAAGGGCTTCGCCTTCCGCAGCCGCGGCAGGCTGCGGCTCAAAGGGTTCGACTCGCCGATGGCCGCCTTCGAGGTCGTGTGGCGAACGAGTGGATCGTGATGATCGATCGGGCAGTGACTGCCCTTCGCAACGCATGCCGCGCCCAGAGCCACTCAGACGAGGCGGCGGTATAACCCGGGCTTGCGCGCGGTAAGGGTTCATGTTCGGGTCATGGGGAGAGTGCCCGGTTAACGGTCCGCCAGCGGCACCACTAGGTCGTTGCCTCTGATGTGGTCTCGGTAGGTGCTGCGGTCTTCATTCGAATGGCCGCTACGAGTAGCCAGACGGTCCACACGAGGATCAGGCCGATTCCGACGAGAGTGGGGATCTGGTTCGCGGACGAGAAACCGCTGCTGCCGATGATCCATCCCTGAGCTAGGTAACAGAGGCCGGAGAGCGCCATGAGGTAGCCGATCGGGCGTGACACTCGGCCCGTAACGGCAATGACTGCGCCGAAGAGGATCAACGCGAGACCGAACACGAAGCTCTGATAGCTTCTCACGGCCCATTCCAACCATCGAACGGTCTCGGCGGCAGCGAAACGCACCGCCTTGTCACCGTTATCGGCCGAAGCCCACGCGTTCACAGCCTGCTTCAAGCCCACGCCGTCCACCGCTTGCAACACGCCATACAAAGCCACAGCAGCGCCCGCTGAAAGAAGCGCGAAGCGGTTCAACCAACGTCCCACGCCACTACGCACGTCGAGTGCGAAGAACAGGGCCACAAGTCCAAAGGTGATGATCACCATTCCGATGAACTGACCCAGATGCACGGCCGTCCATGACTGGCTCGCCGCATAGATTGCGAAAACGGCTTCGTGGTCATTCGCGTCTGCACCTTCTGGATGAAGGAATCCGGCAATGGCAGTCACGACAACGCCGGCCAGAAGAAGGATGGCGGCCAGCCTCACGGAATCCCGCTCAACTCGCCTGAAGGGTGCTTGAGTTACCACCAGGACCTCCATCGGTCCATTGGAGCGGGCACCGGTTGGTGCGGCTTTGACACTTCGAGCGCCTGCTCACGGGACCGGTGCAACACGAAACATCTTTCTCATCAGGCGGAGCGACTGTCAAGCGCCAAGGGGACGCACGTCCGCGTCGCGGGTCCTAGCACAGGGCGGACGGCATCCGACCGCTGGCAATAGAGTTTTGCAAGTACGGCGACGAGACCTGTGTGATCGAACGAGTGACAAGGCGAGCACTCATACTCAGCATCGTCTCCATCGAAGACCTCGAGGACGAGATCACCCAGCGACTCGGGCAGCAAGAATCCTCAGCTCTGGCGAATGCTCGAGAAGCTGCTCAACGCCTAGTAGGCTGCCGCGGCGGCTCTCGCCGTCCACCACTTGGTGTTGACTCCGAATACGAGAAGCCAGAGGCTGAAGGCCCCCTCAGCGATCGGTGCGGGCAGCTGGATCCAGGGGACCAGATGGGAGGCGAACCCTGGTGCCAGGAGATCTGCGAAGCTGTAGACAAGGTATGCCAGGCCGTCGATCGCCAACAAAACGCCGATGGCACGGGGCACGAACCTCGACTGGAGCACCAGGTACGCGAGACCGAGGATGTCAAGGCCGAAGAAGGTGGTGTACACGTGGTAGCTGCCATCCGACAGAGCGCCTGGCAGGGATGCCAGCGCCTCGAGCTGTGCTGGTGGTAGGGCGCTGACAAAGGGCCCGTTGCCCAGAAGGGCCAGTGGTGCGAACTCGTGGACGAGGCCAGCGGCCTCGATTGCGGTCGCGACCAGGATGAAAAACGCAGTCAGCAGGGCCAGCCTCCGGTTCACCACCTTGAACAGTTCATAGAAGATCAGCGCCAAGGGAACGTTAGTCAAAGTCACCACTAGGTGCGCCGCGAGGCCCGATCGGTACAGCAGCTGGTGCGTCTGGATGTTGTGCGCAGTGGTCGCCAGATCGGGCGTGAACAAGGCGGCGCGAACGAAGCCGATGGCGAAGGCGCCCCCAACGATGTTGATCAAGTACAAAGCGCCGGCAATCCTTGCCAGCTGGCGCGGTGAAGCGCCTGCAACGGAATCCATCATGGTTGACGACCCCTTCCATAAGGAGCTAGCGCAACGAGCTCAGATCGCCGCTGGGATGCGACGTCGGATCGTTAGCGGGTGGGCCGACGCCAGACTAAGGCCCGAGCCGCCCATTAGTGAGTTGGGTGGCTCGATCTAGATCAACTACCGTGAGAATCAGATTGTTTGCGTTGTCTGCCTCGGGGCGTTCCGGCCCGGGCTTGGTGTCGAACTCCACACGCTGGCCTTCATCGCGTGAACGGAAACCCGGCCGACTCTATAGCGCTGTGGCTGTCCGGTGAACGGTGGTCATACGGGCTACGGTACGGCCTGGTTGGTGCGGGCCCATTGATTGCGATGCAGCGACGGCTCAGCGGTCTTAGCTGGCTGGTCACCCGCCGGGTCCGGACAGCCACGGAACATTGGTATCCCACATCCGAAGATCCGCAGCCTCCGCGTTGAGTAGGAACAGATCCCGTCCCTGAACCCGAGTCCGGGATAGTACAGAAACCCTCCCGGCACGTCGACAAACTTCTGGATCTCATCACCCATGACGGGCATCCCTCAGCCGCCGCAGGTTTTGCCGTCTGGTCGATCGAGCAGGTCGATGTGATCTTGACAGCCCCTGACCTGCGCAGTCCAATGACAAGATCGCTCGCACGATCGGAGGTACCCATGGGCTCGTTCGAATCCGACCTACGCATCCTCGAAACCGAGCTAAGCGTCGTCGCCAAGGCGTTCGGCGAGCTCACCGACGAGCAGTGGCGAGCTCCGACCCTGCTGATACCGCTGGACGAGAAGCTCCCGCACTGGACGGTCTTCGAGCTGGCCGGGCACTTCGACATCTCGATCGGCCTGACCCGGATGCTCGTCGCCGACAACACCGCCGGCCAGGTCGGCCGGGACCGGACCAGCTTCTTTATTTTTTCGCGCTCCGAGGTGGCGCCGGGCGTCTACGCCTATGCGTACACGATGGTAGAGGGCAAGACGCCCGGGCAGATGCCTGGCGTGCTGACGGAGACCTTCACTAAGACGATCGAGGAGTCCCGTGCTGCCGGCCCGGACAAGGTCGGATCCGGCTACTACGCGCTCATGCGGTTGGATGAGTTCGTCGCCAGCCGCGTCGTCGAGGCGGTCGTCCACGGGCTCGACCTCACCGACGCGCTTGGCCGGCCACCGATGGCCACCCCGGCGGGGATTGCCGCAACCGCCGCGATCCTCGACGAGCTGCTGGCTCGCCGTACGGTGCCCGGCCGACCGGCCGACCTCGCCGAGGACCTGGCCTGGATCCGCGCCGCCTCCGGGCGGGCCGAACACTCGGATCCCCGGCTTCCCCTCATCGGCTGAGCGAGTCGGCAGCGTCCGTCCTCATCAAGGCTCCAGAACTCGCCGGTAGGTCCGGCAGCCCGTTAGGTACTCCCGCGCTGCCGCCGGCTCGCGGCGGGAGTCGCCGCGTTCCATCCGGCCGTCGTACCGGCCCCACGCGAGCCGCCACAGGGGTCGAGATCCAGGACGTAGTCGCGGCGGTTCCCGTTGGTCCGTAACCCGTTGGACACGCACGATTCCGAGCAGAACGGGCGCTGGTGCCGGCAGGTGTACACGACGTCGTCCCACATCCGGGCGCGACCGGGACCAGAACCGCCACGAGAAACAACACCTCTCGTTCCGTTAGCTGACCGGTCAGCGGGCAGGGCTAGTGACCGTGGGGATCGTCCGATCTTTGATGGTGAATCAAGCAGTCTGGCGGGGACAGTCAATGGCTTGCGGAAGGCAGATCCGCGACGTGCGTCACCTTCGCCTAAGCCGGTAGAAGAGCTCGGCGAACCGGAGTGCGCGGGCGAGCGGGTCCGGGTCTGTGTCGGCGATGACGGCATCCGTGATCTTCCAGGCAGGGAACGCCTCTTCGACGTCGGCGCGGGTGCATCCGCGGGGCAGCGGTCCGCGCCGGCCCGGCGCAAAGCAGTCGAGCAGCAGTGTCGCGTCGTCCAATGCCACCGCACTCACCTCACGGCCCATGGCCAGGCGTTCTTCCCGGGTCAAGCCGTCCTATGTGCCGGTGTCCATGACCAGCCGGTAACCGGATCCGACATCGGACTCGTGCAGGCGCGTCACGTCGCCGAGAACGAGGGCCATCTCGACGCCGGCGTCACGGACGCGTTCGTCGGCGCGCGCGAGGGCCCTGCCGACGTTGTCCAGCCCGGTGACCTGCCACCCGCGTTGCGCCAGTTGGACTCCCCAGACCGCGCTTCCGCAGCCGAGGTCCAGTGCTCGTCCGTACGGCG
>Ga0193696_1000666_pt1 | contig 11488 bp, 12 predicted proteins | sample L3m1metaG_FD_145074 | JGI IMG/M metagenome (GOLD analysis project Ga0193696, IMG submission 145074) | Soil microbial communities from a riparian zone of the East river system, Colorado, United States - L3m1 | ecosystem: Environmental > Terrestrial > Soil > Riparian zone | place: USA: East River... | reverse complement strand
ATTAACAGAGCAGTCAAATCACGATAGTTATAAAGGTGGAACTCATTATTTCGACGTTGACGAGTTACTTAGGCAAAATGGATTTAGATTAAATAATATTTTTGCTCCGTTTTCTTATGATCCATTCCTTTATGAATTTGATGCGCTTTACATAAACCGATCACTTTATGATCAATTTTCATCGGAGCTATAAATCGACCTGTACGTTGACAAACTTCTTTTAAAAAATATTAAATGTCTTTTGAAGTATTCATAGAACCCGGTCGTTCGGAACGCAACTATTGGAAGGATCTGTGGCGTTACCGAGAATTATTTTATATTCTGAGTTGGCGTGATCTTAAAGTGCGTTATAAACAAACCGTCATTGGAGTTGTGTGGAGTGTGCTTCGTCCATTGCTCACCATGTTGATCTTCACATTCGTGTTTAAAAACATTGCAAAATTTGATGCGCCAGCCGGGATCCAGTATGCTGTTCTTGTGTTTGCCGGTCTTTTACCATGGCAGTTTTTTGCTGCAGGATTATCGGAGGCTAGCAATAGCTTAATAGGTAATGAAAGACTGATCTCAAAAGTTTATTTTCCAAGAATGATCATTCCTGCAGCATCGGTGATCACAAGTCTTGTCGATTTTTTTATTTCCTTGCTATTAATGTTTGGCTTAATGATCTGGTATGGTACGGCGCCATCTATCAACCTTATTTTCCTTCCTGTTTTCATTATCCTGGCATTCTTTGCAAGTTTTGGTGTTGGGTTATGGCTTACTGCATTGAATGTAAAATATCGGGACTTTAAACATGTAGTTCCTTTCCTGGTTCAAATAGGTTTGTATTTATCTCCGGTTGGTTTTACTTCTGATAAAGCCTCCACTTTGATCCCTGAGAAATTCAGGATGCTGTATTATCTGAATCCAATGGCTGGAGTGATCGATGGTTTTCGCTGGTGTTTTTTTGGAGACAAAACACCGATCTATTGGCAGGGTATGTTCCTATCCATTGCTGTAATAATTATTTTTTTACTTATTGGCATTCGCACTTTCAGAAAGATGGAAAAAAGTTTCGCTGATCTTATCTAGCATTCTTCTAAATGTTACTATCATTTGCCATCATTGGTTGCGGAAATATTGCAAAGCGTCATGCCGAACAAATACAAGAGGTTGGAAACCTGGTGGCTGTTTGTGATATCATCAGATCCAAAGCAGAAGAAGTAGGAAAAAAATACAATGCTGAGATATTTTCTTCTATTGAAGAATTATTTGCCAATAAAAAAGGAATTGATGTTGCTGTTATATGTACCCCCAACGGTTTGCATGCCGCTCATTCAGTAATTTCATTACAGGCAGGCTGTCATGTATTATGTGAAAAACCAATGGCAATTAATTCTTCCGATTGTCGGATGATGATACAGGAAACGGAGAAAGCAGGCAAACATCTTTTTGTTGTAAAACAAAACCGTTTTAATCCGCCTGTTGTTGCAGTAAAGAAATTGCTTGATGAAAAAAAACTCGGCAACATCTATAGTATTCAACTGAATTGCTTTTGGAATCGTAATGCGAAGTATTATGAGAATTCATGGAAGGGAACCATGGCGCTGGATGGAGGAACGCTATTTACCCAATTCAGTCACTTTATCGATCTTCTTTATTGGATGTTTGGAGATGTAAAACAGGTAAAAGGTTTTAAAAAGAATGCTGCTCATCAAAATATCATTGAATTTGAAGATACAGGCGTCGTGATACTTGAATTTGAAAATGGAGTGATAGGAGCTATCAACTACACGGTAAATAGTTTCCAAAAAAATATGGAAGGCTCGCTAACAATTTTTGGAGAGAAAGGAACGGTAAAGATCGGTGGACAGTATTTAAATGAACTGGAGTATCAGCAAATCGAAAGTTATGTTATTTCAAATTTACCTGCAGGTAATAAAGCCAATGAATACGGATCTTACCAGGGGTCGATGAGTAATCATGATAAAGTATATAAAAATCTTGTGGATGTCATCAATAATAATGCTGCAATGGCCGCCGGCAGTCGTGACGGATTAAAGACGGTTGAGATCATAGAAAGGATATATGCAGCAGCAGAAAATTTGCAATGATCATGGGAATGCCAATCATTAAACATGGCGAGATAAGAGATGTGCAGTTTGGAGAGAATGTTATTGTTGTCCAACCTGTCAATCTTTATGAATGTAAAATTGGGGATAACAGTTTTGTCGGACCATTTGTGGAGATACAAAGAAGTGCGGAGGTGGGGAGGAATTGCAAGATCCAATCGCACAGTTTTATTTGCGAACTGGTAACTATCGGTGATAATTGTTTTATCGGGCATGGCGTTATGTTCATTAATGATACAATGAAAAATGGTGCTGCTAATGGTGACAGATCTAAATGGAAGAGAACAATTGTTGGCGATAATGTCTCTATTGGTTCAAATGCTACGATCCTGCCAGTAGAAATTTGTAATAATGTTGTGATCGGGGCAGGGGCGGTTGTTACAAAAAATATCACTGAGCCGGGGACGTATGCAGGCAACCCTATCAAGAAAATTTAATTAAACATGTCTGAATCAGTTATCAAAGTAGAAAATCTTGGAAAAAAATATATCATTGGTCACCAGGGCGCAAAAGGATATAAAACATTTCGTGAGCAAGTGCTGCAGCATGTTCACAATTTTTATTCCCGAACAAAAAAATTAGTTAAAGGACAAGAAGTTTTGGAAGGCGATGAGCTTGAAGATTTCTGGGCATTAAAAGACCTGAATTTTGAAATAAAGAAAGGAGATCGTGTTGGTATTATCGGGAAAAATGGAGCAGGAAAAAGCACATTATTAAAAGTTTTAAGTCGAATTACTGAGCCAACAACCGGGAAAGTTTTTATTAAGGGCCGTGTTGCAAGTTTATTGGAAGTAGGTACAGGGTTTCATCCTGAACTTACAGGTCGGGAAAATATTTTTTTGAATGGTGCTATCATGGGAATGGGTCGTGCCGAAATAAAAAGAAAGTTTGATGAGATCGTTGATTTTTCCGGTGTTGAAAAATTTTTGGACACGCCTGTAAAAAGATACAGCAGTGGCATGTATGTACGATTAGCATTTTCGGTGGCGGCACATTTGGAACCGGAGATACTTGTAGTAGATGAAGTGCTGGCTGTTGGTGATGCAGAGTTTCAAAAAAAATGCCTGGGTAAAATGCAGGATGTAAGTAACAGTGAAGGAAGAACGGTTTTATTTGTTAGTCATAACCTGATGGCATTGTCGAGCCTTTGTAATAAAGGGATCTATTTAAAGAATGGCCAGGTAAGGTCGCAGGGGGAGATCGAAGATACACTTTCACAATACACAAGAGAGGGAACCGATCTATTAATGACAGAATGGAATGGGGATGTCGGCGATGAACATGTAAAAATTTATAAGACAAAAGTTTTTTGTGCCGATTCTCCTAATGGTTTTTTTACGCATAAAAATATAGTGATCGAAATAGAGGGAGAAATATTGAAACCTGTGTATGGTTTGATAATGGGTTTTTGGCTGTATTCACAATTTGATTACCAACTTGCATATTCATTGTTTGACGATACTGATCCTTCGGTTGACATTAAAACACAAAATCAGGGAAAGTTTAAAAAGCAATTTATTATTCCTGCCAACACACTAGCACATGGCAGTTACCGGGTACAGTTTGATATCGGTATACATAACCTAAAGATCATCGTGCAGAATAAAGAATGTGATGTTGAATTTTCCATGGAAAATATTTCCGGTTTGGGACGCAAATATTTGATCGATCAAAAAGGATTCAGAAGTTTATTAAGACCGGGTTGGTCGCAGGAAAAATTTTAAGATAGTCAATGAAAATCGGGCTGCTATTATTTGGTCATTTACGCAGTTACAGGCAAACACTTTTTTCTTTCAATTCATTAAAGGAAACACTTCAACGATCAGGTGATGTTGATGTTTTTTGTCATACTTGGGATATTGAAGAATCAGTAACAGCATCATGGTGGAAAGAGCATAAGCCTGGCGATATTCCGTCAGCGACAGTAAATGCAAAAGAAATTGAAGCCAGTTATAAACCTGTCCGGTACTTTATTGAACCTTCCCGACAGTTTGACGACTTGGTATATACTATTAAATCTTCAATACCCATCGCAGGGACTTTATCTATGTTGCATACGCAGCAACAGGCTTTTGAATTGCTGAAACAATATGAATCAGAAAATGGATTTCGCTATGATGTAGTTTTGAAAGCCCGGTATGACCTCCTTTATGAAATTGCAGCCGGTTTTATTGAGACGATCACGGAATGTTCAACATACAATATTGTTTATCTTCCTTCTTCAAATCCTTATGAGCTTATAGGCTCCAGTAGCGATATTTTTGCAGTTGGCAAGAGGGAGGAAATGGAAAAATATTTCAGTTTCTGTACTAAATTTAAAGAGGCCATTGATCTTTATGAAAAAGAAGGTTACAATGAATTTACTCCCGAATTTTGTATGACGGTTTATCTTGATAAAATAGGAGTGAATAGAAAAGAGTTAAAAAATTTGCGTCTTCATATTCTTCGAAAGAATGGCGACAGGTTTCAAATCAATACTGATAAATCTTTTTTAGCGAACGGACCTTTATGTTTTTATAAAGGGACAATTGAAATTGCCAGAAAGTTTTTTTCTAAAACACCTGGGACTATTAATAATAATTCTTTCCACCTTGTAAAAAAATATATAAGCTGGGTCGATAGCACAGCTTCCGAAGATTTATATCTTCAATATGCAGACTTTTATCTTGGTAAATGGATAAAGACCTCACTATTTAGCCGGTTAGCTACAAAGGGTAAAAATAACCCGGTGTTTACTGCTGGTGTAATGAAGAATTTTTTTGAAGAAGCAATGCGTAATGCCAGTTATGGCAATTTTAAAAAATTAATACTCGCTTTCATACTTATGCTACGAAGCGGCTATGGAGTTTTCTTTTTTAAAGTTTGGAAAAATAGCAAAAAATAATATCCTTCAATACCCAAACTCAAAAACATCTATATGAAAGTTTTGATATTGGCCGGCGGTTTTGGAACAAGGTTAAGTGAAGAAACTTCCGTTGTTCCCAAGCCATTAGTTGAAATTGGCGGTAAACCTATCTTGTGGCATATAATGAAATGCTATAGTAGATTTGGGTTTAATGAATTCGTAATTCTGTTAGGCTATAAAGGATATTCTATAAAAGAATTTTTTGCAAATTATTTCTTACATCAAAGTGATGTTACCATCGACCTGGCAACTGGAAAAATGGATGTGCATAGAAATGAGAGTGAGCCATGGAAAGTTACATTATTAGACACCGGTGAGATGACAATGACTGGTGGCAGAATTAAAAAAGCCAAAGCCATAATTAATAACGAGCCTTTTATGTTAACATACGGCGATGGCTTATCAGATGTAAATATTGCCGAGCTTGTAAGTTTTCACTCTCAACACAAGAAACTTATTACAATGACAAGTGTACAGCCGGAAGGAAGGTTCGGGGCGCTGGAAATAATGGGAGAAAATGTAGTGACCAGTTTCAGGGAAAAGCCCAAAGGAGATGGCGCCTGGATCAATGGAGGTTTTTTTGTTTGTCAACCTGAAGTCGTGAATTATATAAAAGATGATAATACTGTTTTTGAAAAGGAACCGTTGGAAACATTAGCTGTCGAAAAACAATTGGTTACATACAAACACAATGGCTTTTGGAAGTGCATGGATACTTTGCGGGACAAAACTCAATTAAATGAAATGTGGAACTCCGGGCATGCAAAATGGAAAGTATAACTGAGAAAGTTTAAATATTTACCAGAAATGTATAATAATATTTACAAAGATAAAACAGTACTCGTTACAGGTAATACTGGATTTAAAGGAAGCTGGCTCACCACCTGGTTATTAGAACTTGGCGCTAATGTAATTGGATTGAGTGATAGAATTCCGACAGACCCTGCGATGTTTGAAGTATTAGAGTTAGCAAAGAAAATTGATCATCACATGATCGATGTCACAAACTTTCAGGAAGTAAAAAAGATCATCCAGAAAAAAAAACCGGATTTCATTTTTCATCTTGCTGCACAAGCGATCGTCAGCTATAGTTATGAAAATCCTCTGATCACTATGCAAACCAATATACTTGGTACTGCAACCATTCTTGAAGTATTACGTATCTGCGATCACCCTTGCACCGCTATCATGATCACCAGCGACAAATGTTATGAAAACGTAGAATGGACATGGGGGTACAGGGAAAATGACCGGCTTGGAGGAAAAGATCCCTATAGTGCCAGTAAGGCTGGTGCAGAAATAGCATTTCACACTTATCATCATTCTTTTTTTTCAAATAAAGGATCATTGATTCGCATTGCAAGTGCAAGAGCCGGAAATGTAATTGGCGGAGGAGATTGGGCTCCCAGTAGAATTGTTCCTGATTGCATAAGAGCATGGTCCCAAGAAAGATCTGTTGTTATACGGCGGCCTGCTTCAACACGACCATGGCAACATGTATTAGAACCTATTAGCGGATATCTTACTTTGGGTAAAAATTTATATGAAAATAATGTTTTAGCAGGTGAATCTTACAATTTTGGTCCTGCATCAGATCAAACATTCATGGTAAAACAACTTATAGACGAAATTGCTTTAAACTGGTCATTCAAAAATGATCAACAGCGGGTAACAGTTCAGGAAGAAACAGGATTTCACGAAGCAGGACTTTTAAAATTAAATTGTGATAAGGCATTACATGATTTGAAATGGAAACCGGTGCTTGGGTTCCCGGATGCAACTCGACTAACAGCAAGTTGGTACAATATTTATTATAACACACAAGGCAAAGATCTTTACAAATTCACTTTGTCCCAGATTGAAGAATACGAAACTTTTGCAAAAAAAATAAAGTTAGAATGGACCCAATGATCGAGGGAGTTTTATTAACAGAATTGAAAATAATTCCTGGAGAGAGTGGCGCAGTAATGCATGGTCTCAAAGTGCAGGAGCCTTCATTTAAAAATTTCGGAGAGGCTTATTTCAGTTTTATATCAATGGGAAAGATCAAAGGATGGAAACGCCATTCTAAAATGACATTGAATCTCATTGTTCCGGTTGGAAAGATCAGGTTTGTCCTATATGATGACCGTGATAATAGCAGGACAAAAGGAAGCTTTAATGATTTTTGTATCGGACCGGAAATTCAATACAGCAGGTTAACTATTCCTCCGGGAATATGGATGGCATTCCAGGGTATAGGCAATGAGAAAAACCTTTTACTCAATATAGCAGATATACCACATGACCCTTCAGAAGCTGAACAATTACAAATAGAAAATAGCCGAATTCCAAATTTTAAATGGCAATGAAGATATTGATCACTGGCGGGCTCGGTAATCTTGGTTCATGGCTCGCAGAATATTTTGTTTTAAAAGGAGACGAGGTAACTACATTCAGCAGTAATGATCGGGATGTGCTTAAGCAATTAAACTTTGAAAGAATATTTGGAAACATAACTGATGAAAATGATGTAAAAGAACTGATGAAAACAAAATGGGATGCGATCATTCATTTGGCAAGTTTAAATGAAGGTAATATTCCGGGGTATGCAAAAAAGGCTTTGGAAATAAATGCATGGGGTACAAGAAATTTATTGCAGCAAATGGTTGATGGGGTTAACAGGTCAAGTCACCTGCTTTATTTTTCTACATTTCATGTGTATGGTGCAGACGCCGGGATAATTGCAGAAGAAAGCACTTCGTTGAAACCACATCATGATTATGGTACAACCCATTTATTTGCGGAATATTATGTGCAACAATTCAATATTTCGCATGGCATTCCTTATACAATTTTTCGTCTTACAAATAGCTATGGTTGCCCAAAAGAAATGAATAGCAGTAAATGGTATCTCGTTTTAAATGACCTGGCAAGAAATGCGTTTGAAAAAAGATCGATCACATTAAATAGTAACGGACTTCCTTTAAGAGATTTTATCTGGATGGGCGATGTAGCGAATGCTGTGGATAAATGTATTGAACGGGGACCCGCCAATGATGTCTTTAATCTGGGCTCAGGCACAAGTATAAAAATGATAGAAGTAGCGCAAATAGTGCGGCAGGCTTATAAGGATCATTTTTCAGAAACGATCGAAATAAAGATCAATGAAAAGGATACAAAAAAATATCCTGATTCATTAAAGGTTTCCATAGATAAACTGAAAAGCCGGATAAACTTTTCCCCAACTGAAAAAATGTATGATGAAGCGATCCGCATATTTGATTTTCTAAAAGATAAGAAGTAATAAGATGGCAAGCTTTGATGTCCCGATCCTGTTGATCACTTATAAAAGATTAGATACTACGCAAAAAGTATTGGAAAGAATTGCGCAAGTAAAACCTTCGCATTTATATATTTCAAATAATGCACCGAACCCCGCGAAACCTGATGATAATGAAAAAGTATTTGCTGTAAGGGCAATGATCGAAAAAAGAATAGACTGGCCTTGTAGCGTAAAAAAGCTATACCGCACGGATCATGTTGGAGCAGGTGTGTCGATATCTTCAGCCGTAACGTGGTTTTTTGAAAACGTTGAAGAGGGGATAATTTTTGAGGATGATACCTTGCCTGATATAAGTTTTTTCCCTTTTTGCAAAGCAATGCTGAAGAAATATCGATATGAAGACAAAATCAAAATGATTGGTGGAATAAATTTTCAGGATGGCTTAAAGCGGGGAGATGCTTCTTATTATTTTACCCGCCTTTGTCATATTTGGGGTTGGGCTACCTGGCGCCGAACATGGAAAGAATATGATTTTGAACTTAAGACAGTCAGTCGTGAAGATGTTGCAAAAGCAACCTACAATTATTTTGGAGAAAAGAGAGTTGTGAAAGAATGGGAGCATATCTACGATAATCTTAAAAATAAAACATATGATACCTGGGATTATCAATTAGCAATGTCGGTCTGGAAGAATGACGGTATCAATATTATCCCTCAAAAAAATCTTGTCACGAATATTGGATACGGACAAGACGCTGTCCATACTACAGGATCCGATCCGTTTTCTAACATACCAGCCGAAGATCTGGGAGAAATTCTATATGCGACGGAAATAGAAGTTGACAAAGACGCAGATAAATATACTTTGAATAAAATATTTCCTCTTCCCAAAAGAACGCTTGGCAGTATTGGGAGATCGCTTTTACGTAAATTAAAATTCGGCTAACATTCGTTTTAAAAAAATAAATGAATTTGGTTCTAAAGAAGAAAAGGCGGATACTGAAAAATATCTTTTTATGAATATGTCTATAATTACCGCGACAATCAATTAGAAAATATGCAAGTAGATAAGAAAAGGATTGTGATTGTCATACCTCTATATAAATCTTCAATCAATCCAAATGAAATGATTTCTCTTGAACAGGTTTTACGGGTTTTAAGCAACTATGATATTTCATTTGTGATTCCTGAAACCCTTTCATTTCATCCTGTTCAGTTAATTCCTGGCAACTCAACTTTAGAAAAGACAAATGTTGTCAGATTTCCGGATAAATATTTTTTTTCTGGAATTGAATATAGCAAACTCCTTGTATCGAAAGAATTTTATCATTCATTTGATAAATACTCATTTATGCTTTTGTATCAATTGGATGCTTATGTTTTTCAAGACAATTTGCAAGAATGGGCTTCAAAAGGATATGATTATATCGGTGCACCATGGACCAATGAAGAAGAAAAATTTTTTTTTCAATCAATGTATAGGGGAAAATTTAAAATCGTGTTCTCTTTTATGAAATTTATTAATAAAACTTTTTTTGGAAAAAAGGATTATGCAATTGGTAACGGGGGGTTATCACTCAGAAACATTAATAAATTTTTAAAAACTTTGGATGTTCTTTCTTTTTTAGCAAAGCGATGGACAATTCATGAGGATATTTTTTGGGGCATGGCAGCACCGGTACTTTATCCTTTCTTCAAGGTTCCCAATAAAAAAGATGCATTTGGTTTTTCATTTGAAAAAGAGGCACAAAAGCTTTTTGAGATGAATGGACACAGACTTCCATTTGGTTGTCATGCATGGGAAAAGTATGATTCTGTTTTTTGGAAGCAGTATATACCTCCTCGATCAATAGTTACAAATACAAATTAATTAATTAAAGAACTAAGAAGGATAATTTTTTTTATTGACGGCAATTATCATACTATATTTGATGAAAATGGTATTGTCAAAACAAACAATGACCGATCGTTATCCGCATGCATGTTTGGTTTGACTTTTGTTATCTTATTTGAATGGATTATCCGTTGGCGATAACGTTGCAAGAGATGCCGGGGTTCAGTTTTAAATCGGGGTTATCGATTCACATTTTCATAATTGCTGGGTGTTTGTTATTGCGATTAGATAATATTATGTTGCAACTATGATTCAAATAAATAATCTAAAATTATAAATCAATATGGGAATTTGTATTAATGAGGCTAAATTGATTTTAGGAATAAAGAAATACAATCATGAGCTTGGAAAAGTGGCCACACTTGGAAGACAATATCTTTTTCTTAAGGATAATGAGATTAGAACTACACTATCGTCTGCCGGTATATCTAGTGATGTCACTGAATCATTTTTGAAAACCGATCATAAGTATTGTGAACGTTATCTTGAATTGTTAGGAGCCACGGATGTTCACTCCCTTGACGCATCAAGCTATGAAAACGCCACAATAATTCACGACATGAACTTTCCGATACGTGAGGATTTGAAATTTCAGTACGATACTTTTATCGAAAGTGGTACGTTTGAGCACATTTTTAATTTTCCAGTTGCAGTAAAGAATTGTATGCAATTGGTCAAGCCCAATGGATATTATGTAAGTGTAAATCCGGCAAATAATTTTTTTGGACACGGGTTTTATCAATTCAGTCCTGAAATTTATTTCAGGATATTTTCTGAAGAGAATGGATTTCAAATAAAAAAGGTGATCCTTTATTGGGACAATGGCAAGGGAGATTTTTACGAATTAAAAGATCCAAAATCAATAGCGAATAGAATAACTCTTGTAAATACCAAACCTTTATTCTTATCAGTAATTGCACAGAGAATTAGTGATGCGGAGCCTTTTTCTAAAAAATTTCCTAATCAAAGCGATTATAGTGATCTCGTATGGAAGAATGAATCTCTTGTTAACAATCAAGCCTTTCCAGTGAAGGGTGTTTTATCTTCGGTAAAAAAAATGATTCCCAAGTCAATAAAAGAGAGAATATTAAAAATGCGAAGCAACGCTAAAATAATATTATCTCAAACCGGTAGTCTAGATCCTTTTCATTATAAAAAAATCGATAAAGACTAGTGTGAACTTGAGGCCCGGAAAAGTGTCGATTCCAGTTCCTTTTGATGGTTTTGGCATGCTACTAGATTTTGTACCGTACTCCGACAGCATCGAAAATTTATCCTTTTTTTTAAGTTTCCCAAAAAACAGATGCATTTCT
>Ga0193696_1000665_pt1 | contig 11498 bp, 10 predicted proteins | sample L3m1metaG_FD_145074 | JGI IMG/M metagenome (GOLD analysis project Ga0193696, IMG submission 145074) | Soil microbial communities from a riparian zone of the East river system, Colorado, United States - L3m1 | ecosystem: Environmental > Terrestrial > Soil > Riparian zone | place: USA: East River... | reverse complement strand
CCGAGACCAGGACGAGCAGCGTCTCGTCGGCCCGGACGGAATCCGCGAGCGCCAGCGCCCGGCGTCCGGCGTCTTCGCTCGCCGCCGTCGGCAGCGGATGGCCGCTGACCACGGTTTCGAACGGCGGCGGAATCTGTTCCGCCCACGACCGCCCCAGGTCGGCCCCGACGACGAGTCCGGCGCGGATCGCCGCACCGCCCCACGTCGCCGCCGCAACGGCCATGGCCGGCGCGGCCTTGCCCGCGGCCAGACAGATGTAGCGCACTCCGTCGACTCCGGGCTGCGCCCCGTCTCCCAACGCGCGTTCCACCAGCCGGCCGGCGTCGACCGCAGCGATACCGGCCCGGACGATGGCCAGGAGACCGTGTCGAAGATTTGCGTCGGAACGTGTCAGTGTGACTGCTTGGGATCAGACCAGGCCGAAAGCCCGGTTACGCCGTCGAATTTTCTGAGAAGTGAGCTGACGACTTGCGGGGCGTTGTCTTGGGTGGAGAGCTGTTCGAGCTGAGCCAGAATTTTCGTGAGCGCGGCCTCGACGTCGGTAATCGCGCTCTCCGAGTAATAGGGGCGCTGCTGCTGTAGACAGCGGTGATGTTTGACGAATTCTTCCCGGTAGAACTCTGCGATAGGGTGCTGCGCGCTGATCGGCCGCGAATCGGTGACGAAGCGTGGCATGCAGGGCCTCGAGATGAATTGTCGTTGTTGAAGATCGAGTGTAGCGCCGCCGTAAAACCGCTGTCAAGATTCCGTAAGCCGGGCCGCGACCAGACCGCCCACACACCCGACCGCCATCCCCCCCAGAACCACCAGAAAACAGAGGCCGACCGGCAGGAAATGGAGCGACGAGAGGCTGAGCGCGGACGCCAGAGGTGTCAGATACCGCGCACGCAGGGCAAAAAACATGAAGCCGAGCAGGATCAGGGCGAAAAGGGCGCCCAGACCGCCCTGCAGCACACCTTCCATGACGAACGGACCGCGAATGTAAGCCTGAGGCGCACCGACCAGTTGCATGATCTCCAATTCGTCGCGCCTGGTGTAGAGACCCAGCCGCACGACGTTCGCCACCGTCAGCGCGGCCGCAAACGTCAGGATCGCGGCCAGCGCCACGCCGACGCCTCGAATGACCCCCACGGCGGAGAGCAGGCGGTTGAGCCACTGCCGGTCGTAGCGCACATCCGCGACGCCCGGCATGCCGCGCAAGCGTGCGCTGAGCGCATCCACCGACGCCGAGGCGCCGGCGTCGGGACGTAGTCGAACCTCGATTGACGCCGGCAACGGGTTGTCGCCCAGGCCATCGATTGTCGGCGCCAGATCGCCGAACGTCTGCTTGAAGCGCGACAGCGCGTCGCTCTTCGACACGTACTCGCGCGACGCGATGAGATCGGCCGGCGCAAGCGCGCCTTCGATGGCCCGCCTCTGATCCAGCGTCACGTCGTCGGTGAGATAGACCGACAGTTCGGCCGAACGGCTCCACTCGGCGCCGAGACGGTCGAGATTGGTGGTCACGAGCAGAACGGCGCCGAGGACGAACAACGCGAGCGCAATCGTGGCCGTCGACAGCAGCCCGGAATGGCGGCCACGCCACAGGCTGGCCAGAGCTTCGTCGAGCGAGTACTGCAGCGCCTTCACTCAGGCCACCTCGACGACGCGACCGGCTTCCAACGTGATCGAGCGGCGGCCCACGCGCCGGATCAACTCGCGATCGTGTGTCGCGACGACGACCGTGGTGCCGCGGGCGTTGACCTCGCGAAAGAGATTCATGATTTCGAGCGACAGATCGGGATCGAGATTGCCGGTGGGCTCGTCCGCGAGGACGAGTTGCGGGTCGTTGACGAGCGCTCTCGCAATGGCGACGCGCTGCTGTTCCCCGCCCGACAGCTCTTCGGGGAACGAATTCATGCGATGCTGCAAGCCGACCCACTTCAGCACTTGAAAGGTCTTGCGCTGTTGCGTCGCCAGCGGCAAGCCGAGGACACGCATCACGAACGCGACGTTCTGAAACACCGAGAGCCGCGGGATGAGCCGAAAGTCCTGAAAGACGAAGCCGACGCTGCGTCGGAACGCCTGAACCTGCGCCGGCCGCAGCGCGCGCAGGTCGCGGCCGAGCACCTTCAGATCGCCCTCGCTCGGCAATTCCTCACGAAGGAGAAGGCGGAGAAACGTCGATTTGCCGGCGCCGCTGGGCCCGGTCAGAAAGATGAACTCGCCTTTGTCGATGGTGAGGGAAAGATCGCGGAGGGCGTAAACGCCACGCTTGTAGAGCTTCGACAGATGTGACGTCTCAATCAAGACCGTTCACGCTGCCTGTGCACCAGAGCCAAATTGTCGTCAGGAGAACATGAGTATACCACGCGCGATGCGCCTTCTGTCGATGAGCTGCGTGACCTCGGCACGCCCAGGTCGCCTCTGGGATCAGGACATGTCCAGCACGCGCTTGAGCAGCTCGTTCACGCGCTTCGGATTCGCCTTCCCGCCAGCGGCCTTCATCACCTGGCCCACCAGAAAACCAAACGCACTCGATTTGCCGCCGCGATACTGCGCGACGGCGCTTGCGTTCCTCGCGAGGACCTCCGCGACCAGACGAGCAATCTGACCTTCGTCGTCAATCTGTGCGAGATCTTCCGCGGCGACGATCTCCTCCGCCGTCCTTCCCGAGGCGATCATCGTGTCGAACACCGTCTTCGCGATTGAGCCGCTGATGACGTTCTTCTCGACGAGCGCGAGCAGGCCGGTGAGGCGGTCGATCGGGAGGGACGATCCCGCGATGTTGATGATCCAGTTGCCGGCGACCTTTGGCGATGCGCCGGCCGCGACCGCCGCCTCGAAGTAGTCCGACACCTCGCGGGACTGTGTCAACTGCGCCGCATCGTACTCGGGCAACGCGTATCGATCGACGAAGCGGCGCCGGCGCGCCTCGGGCAATTCCGGCATCCCGGCGCGAATGCGCTCCACGCGCGCGGCGTCGACCATCAGCGGCGGCAGGTCCGGTTCGGGAAAATAGCGGTAGTCGTGCGCCTCCTCCTTGCTGCGCATCGACACCGTGTGCCCCGCCGCCGGATCCCACAAGCGCGTTTCCTGGACGACACGCGCGCCAGAGCCGACAATCTCGATTTGCCGCTCGATCTCGTGATCCAGCGCCTTCTCGAGAAAGCGGAAGGAGTTCAGGTTCTTGACCTCGGCCTTGGTTCCGAGCGTCGTCTCGCCGGCGCGGCGCACGGAGACGTTGGCGTCGCAGCGCAGGCTGCCCTCTTCCATGTTGCCGTCGTTGACGCCCAGCCACACCAGGATCTCGCGGAGCCGGCTGAAGAAGGCTGCCGCGTCGGCCGCCGACCGCAGATCGGGCTCGGTGACGATCTCGATGAGGGGGACGCCGCTGCGGTTGAAATCGACGTAGGTCTTGCGGTCCGAATCCGCAAATCCCTCGTGGATCGATTTCCCGGCGTCCTCCTCCATGTGTACGCGCGTGATGCCGACACCCGTCAGCGCGCCGCCGGTCGCCAGCGGGCGTTCGTACTGAGAAATCTGATAGCCCTTCGGCAGATCTGGATAGAAATAGTTCTTGCGGGCGAACAGCGAAGACTCGTTGATCCGGCAGCCGAGTGCGAGCGCCGCGCGGGTGGCGAGGTCGACTGCCTCGCGGTTCAGCACCGGGAGCGGACCCGGCAGACCAAGGCACACCGGGCACACGTGCGTGTTCGGCGCCGCGCCGAACGCCGTGCTGCAGCTGCAGAAGATCTTCGAGGCGGTCAGGAGCTGGGCGTGAATCTCGAGGCCGATGACGGCCTCGAATTCAGGCATTCGGTCCGGCGGCGCGCACCTTGGCGTCGACGGTCGCCTCGAAGGTCTTGAAGTTGTCGGCGAACATGCGCGCGAGTTTGATCGCCTGCGCGTCGTAGGCGGCGGCGTCAGACCAGGTGCGGCGGGGATTCAGCACCTCGGGCGGAACATCGGGACAACTTTGTGGAATCTCGAGGTTGAAAACCGCGTCCTTGTGGTAACTGGTCGCGTCGAGCGCGCCCGACAAGGCGGCCCGAATCATCGCGCGGGTGTAGGCGATCTTCATGCGGTGTCCGACGCCGTACGGACCGCCGGTCCAGCCGGTATTCAGCAACCAGACACGCGCCCCGTGCCTGGCAATTCGTTCTCCGAGCATCTTGGCGTACCGGCTCGGGTCCAGCGGCAGGAACGGGGCGCCGAAGCACGTGCTGAAAGTGGCCTTCGGCTCGGTGACGCCCTTTTCCGTGCCGGCGACCTTCGCGGTGTAACCCGAAAGGAAGTGATACATCGCCGCCTCGGGACTGAGACGGGAAATCGGCGGCAGGACGCCGAACGCGTCGGCTGTCAGCATCACGACGTTGGTCGGGTGGCCGGCGCGACCCGACGAGACGGCGTTGTCGACGAATGAAATCGGGTAGGCCGCGCGCGTGTTCTCGGTCAGGCGATCGTCGTCGAGGTCGAGCTGCCGCGTTTCGGGATCCACAACGACGTTTTCGAGTACCGTGCCGAAGCGTCGGGTCGTCGCGTAGATCTGAGGCTCGGCTTCGGCCGACAGGCGGATGGTCTTGGCGTAACAGCCGCCTTCGAAATTGAACACCCCGTTGTCGCTCCAGCCGTGCTCGTCGTCGCCAATCAGCTGCCGCTCCGGGTCGCTCGAGAGCGTCGTCTTCCCGGTGCCGGAGAGACCGAAAAACAGCGCCACGTCGCCGTGGCTGCCAACGTTGGCCGAACAATGCATCGGCATTACGTTGCGGAGCGGCAGCACGTAGTTGAGCACCGTGAAGATCGACTTCTTCATTTCTCCGGCATAGCTCGAGCCGCCGACGAGGACGAGGCGTTTCGCGAAATTGAGCGCGATGACCACATCGGAATTCGTACCGTGACGGGCTGGATCGGCTTTGAAGCTCGGCGAATCGATGATCGTGAACTCCGGGGCGCCGGCCTCGGCTGCCCGCGGATCGTCGATGAACAGGTTGCGGCAGAAGAGGTTGTGCCAGGCAAACTCGTTGATGACGCGCACCGGCAGCCGGTACGCCGGGTCCGCGCACGCGTAGCAGTCGAGTACGAACAGTTCCTTGCCGGCCAAAGACTTCAGGACATCGCGATGCAGCAGGTCGAAGGTCGCCGGCTCCATCGGCCGGTTGATCTTGCCCCAGACGATTTCCGCCTCGCTCGACGGCTCGCGGACCACGAACTTGTCGTTCGGGGAGCGGCCGGTATGCTGCCCGGTTTTGCACGCGAGAGAGCCACCGGCCGCAATCACGGCTTCGTTCCGGCGGACGGCCTCTTCGTAGAGCGCCGCCACGGAGAGGTTCCACCGGACGCGATCGGTTTCGATACCGTCGCGCTCGAGGGCCCGTGCGCGCTCGACGCCAGTACTCATTCAACGACTCCTAACATATGCAGGGGCAGCAACATACACGAAAAACACGAATTATACGTTAAACTGGTAAACACCTGCCGGTCCGGATCGTAATGCCTTTATGAGTGGTGATTTGCGGCCTGTCTCCGATCGTACGATCGACGCCGCCGGCGTTCCCGAGCCGACCGAGCGCGGACACGCCGCCGTCGTCCCGCCGCTTTCGGACGACACGCGGCTGGCGGTCGCCATCCGCAACCTGGTCGAGCGCGGCGAGATGGACGAGGCGCGCGACCGGTTCTCGGAGCTCGTCACGCAGCACCAACGCCGCGCGTCGCGCATCGCCTATCAATATCTTCGAGATGCCGCGGAGGCCGACGAAGCCGTTCAGGACGCGTTCGTCAAGGTGTTCAGTCACATTACCTCGTATCGGGAAGCCTGGCCATTCGAGGTCTGGTTCACACGGATTCTCATCAACGGCTGCCTGGATCGGCGGAAGGCGCAATTGCGGCGCGACCGTTGGATGGCGGGCGCCGAAGTGTCGAGCGCGGACGAGGCCCGCGTCTCGGCTGCCAGTCCCGGCGACGACCCGGAGCATCGCCTGCTCGCGCGCGAGCGTCGCGCGCGCATCGCGTCGGCGATCGATCGGCTCGACGGCCGGCAGCGGACGGTCTTCATGCTTTCGCATTACGGCGATTGCACGCCGCGCGAGATTGGCGCGATGACCGGCCTGAAGGAATCGACCGTTCGCGTCCACCTGTTCCGCGCCGTACGCAAGCTGCGCGGTCTGCTGGGGGCCAAATCATGAAGGCGCTCGAAGCGCTGTCGCGGCATCTCCAGGACGAACGCCTGCTCGACGCCTGTCTGGCGGTACGGCAGGGCGAACGGCCGGATCCTCCGGTGGCCGAGCACCTGGCCGACTGCGGCGCGTGCCGCACCCGATACGAGGAGCTGGTGCAGGTCATGGACCTGGTGCGCCAGGAAGGCAAGACCGAAGCGGACGCTGTCTTCACACCCGACCGATTGCGTCAACAGCAGGTGCAGATCGCCCGACGGATCGCGCACGTCGGCCGCGCGGCGCGGGTCATCAGCTTTCCCGGCCGCTTCGTCCGTCGCACGATGACCGCGTCTGCTGTCCCGTCGGCACCGCGTTGGGTCGCCGCCGCGGCCGCCGCGGGCCTGTTCATCGGCGCCGCGCTCGGCGCGTCATACGGATGGGGCGCACGCGGCGGGTACGACCTGGCCAGCGACCGGCGGATGACGCCTGTCGCGACGCGGGGCACCACGCCCGGAGAGGTTGCCGCCGACGATGCGTTCCTGTCGGAGCTCGAGCTCGCGCTCGAGCGCCCACATACGCGAGAGCTGCGCGCCTTCGATGCATTGACGCCCCACGTACGCGAGATCAGGGACAGCCAGTAAGGGTGCTGAGTGCAAAGTGCTGCGTGCTGGGTGCTCGTGCCGGGTGCCGAGTGCTGAGTGCTCGTGCTGGGTTCCATTGGCACCAAGCACAGCGCCCATCACCAGGCACCCGGCACAAGCACTCAGCACCCAGCACCCAGCACTCAGCACGCGTCAGATGCCGTCACTAATCTTCCGCAAAGGCCTCGACCTGAAGCATGCCGTCGCAGGCATGCTGGCCGACAACTACCACAGCAGCGTCATCGAGCGCATCAAGGCAGAGGACTTCACCTTCCGCTCGGACCGGCTCACCGTGCACCTGGCGCGCGAATTCGGCTTCTGCTACGGCGTCGACCGCGCGGTCGACTACGCCTACCAGACGCGCGAACGGTTTCCCGACCGCCAGGTGTTTCTGACCGGCGAGATCATCCACAACCCTCACGTCAACGAGCAGCTGCGCGCGATGGGCATCCGCTTTCTCACAGACGAAGGAGAAAGCATCGACCACCTGGGCGCGACCGACGTGGTCATCCTGCCGGCATTTGGTGTCACGGTGGCGATGCTGCAGAAGCTCGACGAGCGCGGATGCACGCTGATCGATACGACCTGCGGCTCGGTGCTCAACGTCTGGAAGAACGTCCGGCGGTACGCGGAGGGCGGTTATACGTCCGTGATTCACGGCAAGGTGTGGCACGAAGAGACCCAGGCGACCGCGTCACAGACCGCCAGCTACGGCGGCAAATACCTCGTCGTGTTCGACCAGAAGGAGACGGAGTCGGTCTGTGAGCACATCCGGCATGGCGGGGACACGGACGCGTTCATGGGGCGCTTCCGCAACGCCGCGTCCCCGGGATTCGATCCGGATCGTGATCTCGAGCGCATCGGGCTCGCCAATCAGACGACGATGCTGATGACCGAGTCGCTGCAGATTGGCGAGATGATCCGACAGGCCGTCATCGATCGCTACGGCGAACACGAGCTGAGCGAGCGCTATCAGGCCTTCGACACGATCTGCAGCGCAACCCAGGATCGACAGGATGCCGTGGTAGCGCTGCTCCGCGAACACCCCATTGACTTGATGATCGTGATTGGCGGCTACAACAGCAGCAATACGGCCAACCTCGCCCGTATCTGCGCAGCGGCCCGGCCCACGTTCCACATTGCCGATCCGGATTGTCTGGTGTCGCCAGAAGAGATTCGTCACCGCCCGGTGGGCTCGAAAACGGAAGTGACCGCCACCGGATGGTTGCCCCGCACCGGTCGCCTGGCCGTCGGCCTGACGTCCGGCGCCTCGACACCCGACAACCTGGTCGGCGCAGCGGTCGCGCGGCTGGAAACATTCTGCCGCTCCACCGCCTGCTGACCCAGGCCCATCACGAACAGCACCAACGCCAGCAGCACCCACGCCGCGAAGAAGGGAGCCACGCTCCCTGAAAGAGCAACGGCAGTGCCATTCGAGGCAGCTCGCGTTCGCAGCAACGGGGCGCCTTGGAAGTGCTGTCGGTCGTAAAAAGTTGTCTTTCCATAAACACATGACGATCGGCTGTCGTATCCCCTCAAGTAACGGTATTTCAGAGGTTTACGCATGAGTCCGACATGGAATCTGCGGTGGCTGGCCGTCGGGGTGCTGCTAGCACTTGCGGCCCCGCTTCACGCACAATCGTTTGGGTTCTCATGGTGGAAGGACGCCCAGTTTCAACGCGACCTCGGGCTCACCCCTGACCAGACGGCAAAGATCGACGCCATTTTCCAATCGACGATCTCCCTGCTCCGCCAGAAGAAGGCGGACCTCGACCGGCAGGAGGACGAGCTCTCGCGGATGATCGCCGCAGGAGCTGACGAGTCCCTGGTGACCCGCCAGGTCGACAAGGTCGAGTCGACACGGGCCAGCATGAACAAGATGCGCACGCTGATGCTCCTGCACGAGCGGCAGGTGCTGACGCCGGATCAGCGGGTGCGGCTGAACAAGCTCCACGAACAGATGTTCAAGGACAAGGACCGCGGCAGGTCGCGGGACAAGAGAAATTAGGAATTAGGAATTAGGAATTAGGAATTGGGAATGCAGAATCTGGCATCAGGGAGACAGGCAATGACACGGAACGGATCGATGTGGACCTTCGCTGCCGCGCTTGTACTCGCGGCACTTCCTACGTCCGGGTTGGCCCAGCAGGTGTCCGACACACGTCTTCGCGAGCTGATGGCCCAGGCGGCCCAGCGCGTCGCGAGTGGCGATGTCGACCCTCAGCAGACGTCGCGGGCGCCCGGCGAGGCCAGGCCGACGCTGCGGCTCACCCTTGACGAGGCGGTGAAGTTCGCTCTCGATCGCAACCTCGACATCGCGGTCCAGCGCCTCAACCCGCAGATCAACGACATCGCCGTGCTGAGCGTGAAGTCGGTGTACAACCCGACGCTGACGTCGACGGTCGGCCCGCAGTCCTCCACGATTCTGCCTTCCAGCCAGACCCAGCTTGGCACCGGCGGCGCGGCGGTTACGGAGACGATGACCTTCAACGGCGGAATCGCGCAAAGCCTGCCATGGGGCGGAGGCAATTTCTCGGCCTCGCTGAACAATTTTCGGCGCAGCAGCACGAGCAACAACTCGCTGTTCAACCCGCTCTTTCAATCGGCGTGGTCGTTTGCCTACAACCAGCCCATTCTGCGCAACTTCTCGATCGACTCGACGCGTCAGCAGCTCGCGGTCACGAAGCTGAATCGGGACGTCTCCGACGTTCAGCTGCGGGCGACTATCACCAATACGCTGTCGAACGTGCGCAACGCGTACTGGGACTACGTCTTCGCCGTCCAGTCGGTCGACGTCGCGCAGAAGTCGGTCGATCTCGCGATGAAACTGGTTCAGGACAATCAGACGCGCGTCGAAGTGGGGACCATGGCGCCGATCGACGTCGTGCAGGCGCAATCGCAGGCCGCGACCGCGCGCCAGAACCTCGCCGCCGCCCAGCAGACCATGCGCACGGCGGAGCTCGTGCTGAAGCGTCTCATCGTCTCCGGCACGGAGGATCCCAACTGGAGCGTCACGCTGGATCCGGTGGATCGGCCGGAGTTCGCGCCGCAAGCCATCGACCTCGAGGCGGCCCTCCGCAACGCGCTCAGCCAGCGGACGGACCTGGAGATCGCCAAGAAGTCCATTCAGGCAAACGATGTCACGCTCCGGTTCCTCCGCGACCAGCTCAAACCGCAGGCCGACCTCTCGGTCAGCTACGTTCCGCAGGGGCTGGGCGGGACTCAGCTCAACCGCCAATCGAACGGCACGCTCGGCAGCACAATCACGAGCACGGTTCCAGGCGGCATCGCCGACGCGTTCAGCTCGCTGTTCCGCAACGCCTACCCCCAGTGGACGGCGCAGGTGAACTTCTCGTATCCGCTGGGCACCAGCTCCCAGGAGGCCTCGGTCGCCCGCGCCCGGGTTCAGATGAGTCAGGTGCAGGCACAAGTCAAGCAAGTGGAATTGCAGGTCGCCACCGATGTGACCAACGCGGCCGTGAGCGCCCGCAGCAACGTCGAGCGGGTGGAGGCGGCGCAGGCAGCCCGTGAGCTCGCGCAGAAGCAGCTCGAAGCGGAGCAAAGCAAGTTCGAAGTCGGCATGTCGACGAATTACAACGTCATTCAGTCGCAGCGCGATCTGGCCACCGCGCAGAACAACGAACTGCAGGCGGTGCTCAACTATCGGAAGTCTCTGGTCGAGCTCGAACGGTTGCAGCAGACCACGCTGCAGAACCTCAACGTGACCGTGATTAACGCGGGCGGCGGCGCAACCGTCACGACGACAAATACATCGACGACGCAGGTAACGAATCGCGGCGGCGGCTAACCATCTCTGAGACGGAGTGACATGAAACGCGCAATCATCGGCCTGTTGATCGTCGGTGCCGTCGGAGCGGGTGCCGGAGCGATCTACGTACGCCGCGGCGGCCCCGAAGTTCAGGTGCAGACCTCGCCGATCACACGCGGCGACATCGTCGACACGGTCGGCGCCACCGGAACGCTGCAGGCCGTGACGACGGTTCAGGTCGGCAGTCAGGTGTCGGGCAACATCCAGATGCTCGGCGCTGACTTCAATTCGATCGTCAAGAAGGGTCAGGTCATCGCGAAGCTCGACCCATCGCTCTTCGAAGCGCAGTTGCAGCAGGCGCGCGCCAACCTGAATCAGACGCGCGCGAATCTGGCCAAGGCGCGGAGCGATCTCGAGCGGACCAAGGTGCAGCTGACCGACGCGCAGCAGAAACACGCGCGCGCGAAGGAACTGGCCGCGAGAGGACTCGTCCCGCAGAGCGAGCTGGACGCGGCGAAGATCGCGGTCGACACGGCGCAGGCAGGCCTGGCATCGCAGGAGGCGACGGTCAACCAGACGCAGGCGGCGGTGACGCAGTCGCAGGCGTCGGTCAACCAGAACCAGGTCAATCTCGATCACACGATCATCACGGCGCCGATCGACGGCATCGTGACGCAGCGCAGCGTCGACGTCGGCCAGACGGTCGCCGCCAGCATGCAGGCGCCGACGCTGTTCGTGATTGCCGCCGACCTGACCAAGATGCAGGTCAACGCGAACATCGACGAAGCCGATGTCGGCCGCATCCGGCCGGGTCAGCACGTCACGTTCCACGTCGACGCCTACCCCACCGACAACTTCGAGGGCACCGTCTCGCAGATCCGTCTGCAGCCCGTGGTGGTCTCGAACGTGACGACGTACGGGACGGTCATCGACGTGCCCAACCTGCAGCTGAAG
>Ga0193696_1000664_pt1 | contig 11499 bp, 10 predicted proteins | sample L3m1metaG_FD_145074 | JGI IMG/M metagenome (GOLD analysis project Ga0193696, IMG submission 145074) | Soil microbial communities from a riparian zone of the East river system, Colorado, United States - L3m1 | ecosystem: Environmental > Terrestrial > Soil > Riparian zone | place: USA: East River... | reverse complement strand
CGCCACAGCCGCACAGACGCCCGCGTAACGGAGGGGCTTGGCGACTTCCCACGACGAGAAGACCAAGCCGAAGACTCGGAAATAGATGCCGCCCGTTGCGAGATCCCAGGCGACAACCGCCAGGTTTGCGGCCGCGCAGATCACCAGGGCGCGCTGCAGGTTCTTTGACACGAATCTTCAGCGGAATCACCTTGCGAGAGGCAATCGGGATGCCAAGCCGGGTTTGAGAGGGGCTCGCGGACCTTCGTGTCCGCTCAGAATTGATAGGAGACGGCGAATCCAAAGCTGCTGGTTCGCGTCGGTTTCCCCGATTGCCACGGCGATGGGTTTTGAAGGTAACCATGCCATCGGAACGTCGGCGGGCCAGTCGCAAGATGGCCGAAAGCGAACACGTCAGCGCCTGCGGTAACCGCCCAAGCGTGTGAGTAACCGGACTGAATTGAAAGTGGATCTGTCCATAGTCTTACGGCCGGGTTGTAAGTAAGGCTCACGCTGTCCACGATCGGTTTGACGTAGCTAGCACCGGCAACGGCATGCACACTGACAACCCTATGCGGTTCCCAGAATTGGAAACCCCCCAGAAATGACCACAAGAGATCCGCACGCCGTTCCTGAAGTTCGTTCGCGGCCGTCTGCCGCCGCCCCTTGACTTGACCGACCCAATTGAGTTCGGTCTCGACGCTGAGCCGCGTCGCGTCTAAAGGCCAACCGACGCCGAATCGTAGTCCACTGAACAGTGCGCCACCTTCAGGTGGCAACCCGCCTTGGACTCCGTCAAGATTCGCTCCGCCGAACGCTCCAGTGAGCACGATATTAGTCTTGCCGGTCTGTGCGTATGCCGTCCCGACGGACAGAATTGCTGTGGCGATCACCAGGCCGATCCGAGAGATCATTTTGAGCCGCGACGGCATCCACCGAGTATCGCATGACCGTGCATGCAGAGGCCATCGTGACGGCGAGCTGATCCTGCCTCCCGATGGTCGGCTTCGCCAAAAACCCAACTGAGGTGGGCCGCCAGAAATCCGGGAACGCCGCTTATCGGACTATCTGTGCGGAATGGCACTACTTAACAGGCGGGCGCGAACTGCCGATACAGGGAGAGTAACGAAAGGGGCAGGCTGGCCAGTGAATCCTCAGATCGCCGCCCGGGAGTGGCTTGTGTTCGTCGGATCATTTCTCTTCGGTTTGGTGGTTTTTCCGGCCTGCATCACCGCTGTCACGACCGAACATTTAGCCCGGTTCTACGAAGCACTGATTGATCCGGACAGATGGTGGCTTGCGTGGGGCACGGCACTCGCGCCCTATGTTGTCGTGCAATTGGTGCGCTCTGTCATGTGGGCTGCTCACATCGTGCGGAAGTAGAGCTGATACCGCAAAGCAAAGCTGCTTAAAACAAGAAGCAATATGGGCGACCAAGATGTGAACAGCGCGCGTGTGGTTGCAGCCTTCGTGCTGGCGCCGTCGGCCGTTCCGTTGGTGTCGCTCATTCTTTTTTTTCTCGACGATTCGACAGGAGGGTTTTCGATTGCAAGTCTCGCGACCACTCTGATTTTCTATGCGCTGTTTTCGTTGCCAATTACATACGTCGTTGAAGCCGTCGTCGGAATCCCTGCCTGGATGGTCTTCAGGCGCTACCGTATCCGCTCGCTAGTGGCATTCGTTGGAACAGGCGCGTTTATCGGCTGGCTGGTCTACGCGATGTTGTCAGGTTACGCCGGGAATCTATCAAGCCACCCGCTGACGCAGCTTTTCAATCCTTCAGCCAATCCATGGCTACCATTCTGTGTAGTCAGCGCTTCTGCATCCGCCTTGCTCTTTAGAACGATCGTGTTCTACAAGTCGGAATCGTAAAACTCAAGGAGCCCACCGCTCGATTGGGCAGATCCCGACTTTTTCCTCTCCCTGCCTGGAGCAGCTCCGGCCCAGAAGAGAAAACGGAATCTCCGACGAACGGAAACCCCGTCGAGCCTTACGCGTTGCCTGGACTCTCGTAATCATTGCGTCGGGGACGCTAGGCTGTCGACTCCGGCCGCTTCCCAATCGGAAGCCGCTGAAACGGCACTGGCGAAATGGCCCACGCACCGCCAAACGGATCATCCAGGTCGTCGATGATCTCCAACACAAGCACACTCACCACCACCGCGAAGGTCAACAAGCCCGCACCCGCAACTCGGTTCCTCAAAGCGCAGCACGGCCTACAGAAGTCGCTCGCCCATCAACTCATCGAGCTTCCTCTCGATGCGCGCGAGCCGTTCCTCCACAGAGTTCTGATCGCTTGTTCGGTCGGGCGCCAAGAAGAAACTCGTAATCGTGGCAGTGAAGACACCGATGAAGCCGATCCCGACGACCATCAAGGCGACCGCGATTAACCGTCCCTCAGCGGTTCAGCTGCTGAACAAGGCGCCGAAAACGGTAAACAACATCCTCACCGTGTTGAACGTGATGCTGAAGAAGGCAGTGGACTGGGACGTTATCGCGCGAATGCCGTGCTCAATCAAGGTGTTGCCGGTCTCGAAGGGCTCGACGAAGTTCTACGACTTCGAGGAGTTCGAACGGCTGGTCGCCGCGGCAAAGACAACGGATCCGCGTGCGCACGTGCTTGTGCTGCTCGCGGGCGAGGCCGGGCTGCGACTCGGCGAGATGGTGGCGCTCGAATGGAGTGACATCGATTTCGCAAAGGGGCAGATGTGCGTGCAGCGGTCGGCGTGGAAGGGGCGAGTCGCGTCACCGAAAAGCGGTCGGCTTCGGTACGTGCCACTCACCACGCGACTCGCGGCAGCACTTCGTGATCATCGTCACCTTCGTGGGAGATTGGTGTTGTATCAAGACGACGGATCGCCGCTGACCGAGGGTTTGGTTCAGGGGTTTGTCCGCCGAGCGGCGCAGAAGGCGGGTTTATTCAACAACGGCCCGCATATGCTCCGTCACACGTTCTGCTCGCATCTCGCGATGCGGGGAGCGCCCGGACGCGCGATTCAGGAGTTGGCGGGGCACCAAGACTTGACGACGACGCAGCGGTACATGCACCTGAGTCCAGCGGCCATCGAGAGCGCCATTCGGCTGCTCGACGCCCCCGGAGTCCCCTCGCATCGTGGCAACATAGTGGCAACGGGATTTACCGAGAACGCTAACTCGTCTCGGTAGAACAGGTTAGTTGGCGGAGAGAGAGGGATTCGAACCCTCGGTAGAGTTTCCCCTACACACGCTTTCCAAGCGTGCTCCTTCAACCACTCGGACATCTCTCCGTTTAGAATCAAGCACTTGCGGACGGCGAGGAACAGTGTAACGCAAAACCCTCCTTCAATTCCCAGCGTTCTTCCTTCAGGCTTGGAATCAGCAGCTTACAAGACACACATCAACAGTTGATCGCGCGAATCGTGTAAGACCCGGTTTCCGCCGCCAATGAGGCCGGAGAGGGTTACAAGGCCGGCATCGGGACGACTGCGATCGGCGGGAAGTTCGACTTCTATGGCGACGAGCGCCGCGGCATTTCCGTCGCGGTGTATCCACAGCTCGAATTCGCGCCGGCGCACCGGGCCGAGAAGGGACTCTCGGAGGCCGGTTAGACCATCGTGCTGCCGCTCCTCGTCGCGCGCGAGTTTCACGCGTTCACGTTCGTGTTCAACGGCGAGCTCGAAAAACCGTTGCACGATCCATCGCGCGAGCTCGCATCCGGATTCGGCTTCGCGTTCGGCCGGTCGTTCACGCGGAAGGTCGCCGCGATGATCGAGCTGCGCACCGAATCGAGCATCGACTTCCAGCGAGATCGGCTCGTGCTGGTGAACGCCGGCATCATCGACAGCGTGCGCAACGTCGTCGTGTACGCGAACATCGGCCATTCGGTGTTCTCCGACGACGGAGGGCATTTCTACGCCGGCGGCGGCTTCAAGGTCGTGATCGGCCGGTAGCCGGGCGTGCTACCCTCGACAGCCGTGGGCCGCGACATCAGGCTCGCGATCAGGCGGCTCGGCGCGACGCCTCTCTTCACAACCTTCGCGATTCTCTCGCTCGCGGTCGGCGTCGCGATCACGACAGCCGTGTATTCGATCGTCGATGCGGTGTTCCTGCGCGGCCTCGGCATCCACGAGCCCGATCGCGTCGCCGTCATCGTCACCCCGTACAGCGGACGGCTGCTGACCGGCACGGTGTCGGAGCCGGACTTCCGCGATGTGCAGACCGCCCAGACGTCGTTCTCCCACGTCGCCGCGTCCGCCACGTTCGTTCGCCGCCTTGCCCTGCCGTCCGTGACGGAGATGGTCATCGGCGAGTCGGTGAGCGGATCGTACTTCGCCACGCTCGGCGTGGGCGCCAAGCTCGGACGCACGATTCAGCCGAGCGACGATGCCGGCGGCGGACGTGTGGTGATGCTGAGCGATACGCTGTGGCGACGGCGGTTCGCGTCCGATCCGCGGATCGTCGGCGCCACCGTGGCGATCTCCGGAGAACCCTTCGAGATTATCGGCGTGGCGCCGGCCTCGTTCAGCGGTCCTCGCGGATGGCTGGTGGGCACGCAGTTCTGGATTCCACTCGGTACCGAGTCACGGTTGAAGGAGTCCCCCCGGACGGCGGCGCCGCGCGCCACAGCACGAGACGATCGACGGCTCACCGTCTTTGGCCGCCTCGCAACGGAGGTGACGATCGCCGCGGCATCGGCGGAAATGCAGACCATCGCCGAGGGGCTCGACGAGTTTTTTCCGCCGCGATTCCGTGGCAAGGGCGTCGGCGCCACGGATCGCCCGTGGCGCGCAAAGACCATGGCGGCGATCTCCGACGACGAGGACTCCGCCGTGCGCCGGTTCGGGATGACGCTCGTGGCGCTCGTCGGGTTGGTGCTGGTCGTCGCCTGCACGAACCTCGGCAACCTCGTGCTCGCCCGCGGAAGTACACGGCTGCGCGAGCTCGCCGTGCGGCGCGCCCTCGGCGCATCGAGGTGGCGGCTCGTGCGCGAACAGTGTCTCGAGAGCGTGATGCTGGCGGCCGGCGGCGCATTCGCGTCCTACGTCATGTTCGAGCTGTTGCGCGTCGTGATGGACACCGAGTTCAGCCTCGCCATGCCTTTCGGCGGCCGTACCACGCTGTCGTTTCATCCCGCGCTGAACGTGCCGGCGCTGACGATCGCGGTCTCGTCGCTCCTCATCGCGCTCGTCGTCTTCGGCCTCGAGCCGGCGATTCAGCTGACGCGCACGCTCGACGTTCGCGGCGCGCTCGCCGGCGGATCGGCCGCCGGACCGCAGCGCGGCCGGCGCAAGCGGCTTCTCCTGCGGTGGCAGGTCGCCATCGCGGCCGGGTTCTTCATCATCGCCACCATGTTCGTGAAGTACTCGATCGCGGAGGCGCGCCATGATTCCGGCATCGACCTGGATCGAATCGGCGTCGCCGTTCTCAATTTCGACACGCCGGAGTGGAACGAGCCTCGCGCACGGCGCATCTTCGACCGGGTACTCGACGAGCTGCGGCGCCATCCGTCGGTCGAGGCGGCCTCACTGTCGAGTGGATTGCCCTTCGGCGTGCCGAGTACGCTGCGTCTGTCCATCTCACCACTGGAACAGACGAGCGCCGCGCGAATGGACCCGCAGGTGGTGACGACGATCGCCGGGGCCCCCTCGATGTTCCGAACGCTGGGGGTGGAGATCCTTCGTGGACGCGGTTTCGACGATCGCGACGGGCCGGCCGCGCTACGCGTCGTGGTCCTGAGCGAATTCACGGCACGGCAGATGTTCGGTACCGCCGACGTCGTCGGGCGGGAGATGGCGGTCGGCCAGACGCGGTCCCCGACGGCCACGATCGTCGGCGTTGCCGCCGATACGGACGTGGGCAGTATCTTCGCGGATCCGCGGCCACTGGCCTACGTGCCGCTGACGCAGCACTACCAGCCGCTCATCACGGTCGTCGCGCGGGCATCCGGATCGGTGACGAATGCGGTGGGCGCGTTGCGCGAGGCCATCCGGCGTGCCGATCCGGACGTGGCGGTCGACACCATCGGGACGGGACGATCGGTGCTCGCCGGACCGTTTCAGCTCCTGCGCGGGCTCGGCATGACGGCGGTCGGCCTCGGCGCGATCACGCTGCTTCTCGCCATGGCGGGCCTCTACGGCATCCAGTCGCATATCATTGCAAACCGCACGCCGGAGATCGGCGTGCGGATGTCGTTGGGGGCCACCGCCGGACAGATCAAGCGCATGGTGCTCGTGGACGGCTATCGTCCTGTCCTCGACGGGCTCATCTTCGGGTTGTCGATTGGCCTCGTCGGCCGGGCGATCGCGCGCGCGTATCTCGAACTGGACGTCGCCATCGTCGATCCGTGGATGCTGGTGGTGACGCCGATTCCGTTGATCTGTGCCGCGTTCTTTGCCTGCTACTTGCCGGCCCGCAGGGCCGCGGCGGTCGATCCCAACGTAGCGCTCCGCAGCGAATAGCCACGCCGGTAAGACCTCCTAATGTCGCCCACTTACGGGCACGGCTGAAGTTTCACCAGGTGCCCGTGGTGAACCGCCCGCTGATGCCGGGTGCCGTCGTTACCCGGTGCCTCGGAACGTCACGCCGCTCTGTAGCTGGCACGAAGAGGTATTGCAGATTCGTGGTCGCCATGAACTTCTGATCGTGGTCGATCCAAAACCCGTCATGGTGCTCGAGCAAGATGCCTCCACGCCCAAGCGGAAGTTGATTGCCTTTTGTACGCGCCCTGACGACGAACGCGCTGCTCCCCGATAATGATGCCGTCGCCACAACTGCGCACAGAAAGGATCCTTCATGCCGGCTCGACGCCGCAAGCCACTCGCCAGAGAGGAACCAGCGGAACTGCAGGTTGCCGCGACGAACGGCAGCATTCTCACCGACTCTCGCGGGAGGAAGTACATCGACTTCGTGATGGGATGGTGCGTCGGGAATTTCGGGTGGCGCCCGGAGGCGATCGCGAAAGCCATCGAACGCTTCAAAGGGCCCGACTACGTCTATCCCGGTTACTCGTATGCGCCGTGGACGGAGCTCGCGCGGCTGCTCGCGTCGCTGGCCCCTCGTCCGCTGACGACCTGCTTTCGCGCGACTGGTGGATCCGAGGCGGTCGACCTCGCGCTGCAGGCGGCGATGATTCACACCGGGCGCCGCGCCTTCCTGTCGCTCGAAGGCAGCTACCACGGCAACTCGCTTGCCGGGTTGAGCATCGGCGCCTCCGACAACCGCGAACACATCAAGAACCTGCTGCCACACTGCGCCAAGATCGCACCGCCACTCGACGCGAAGGCGCTGCGCCGCATCGAGCAGCGGCTGAAGCGGCGCGACGTCGCCGCGTTCGTCATGGAGCCGATCAGCATCAATCTCGGCGTCCTGATTCCAGAGAAAGACGCCATCCGGCGGGTACGCGACCTCTGCCGCCGTTACGGCACGCTGTTCATCGCCGATGAAGTCGCGTGCGGATTCGGCCGGACCGGTCGGCTGTTCGCATGCGAGCACTTCGACCTCGACCCCGACATGCTATGCGTCGCGAAAGCGATGAGCGGCGGACTGGCGCCGATTGGCGCGGTGATCGCAACTGCGCCGATCGCGACCTCGATGGAGGAGAACGACGGGACCTTCTACTCGACTTACGGGTGGCATCCGCGCAGCGTCGCCGCGGCGATCGCGAACTTGCGCGATCTCAAGACGAACCGGCCGCGGCTGCTCGCCGGCGTTGCCGAGATGAGCGAGTATTTCCGCGTCCGCCTGCTGCAACTCGAGTTCGACCGCCCGGCGGCGGTTCGCATTCAGGGCCTGGCGATCGGAATCGATGTCGGCGACGAGGACTATGCGGACGCCATCCATGACAAGTGCCGCCGCAACGGGCTGCTCGTGTCGACCGAAGGATCGACGGTGCTGCTGCTGCCGTCGCTGGCGATCGACAAGCGGACCGCCGCGAGGGGGCTGGACATTCTGGCGCGCTCGATATGATGACCGCCTGGACATGGTGCTTTTCATTACGAGCCACGGCCATGTTCACGTTGCTCGCTGATTCAGTACGTGTGAGTGATGGCAGGCCCACGTCGCGAGCGATTAGGATCGCGCGCGATAGACAGATGAAATCTTTTTCGCCACCTCGACGTCGCGATCGGTGACATTGGAAGTTTGACTACCGTAGCGAAGAGACCCAGCGCAAACCTTGACGAGAAGGCACCGAGAAGTGCCGCTCGCTTGTCCGGAACGCGAGCGGCAGCATCAGGAGCACGTCGATGATGCCAATGACGAGACCAAGGATCACTCCGAACGTGAAACGCCCCACGAGCGGCCCTCCATCTTCCGGCTCAGCGCATCGATTATGGACCCGCGAGTTCGTACGCAGCACGCAACCATGCCGTGAGCTGTCGGTCCACTTCTGCGGGAGCAGTGAGTCGGACTTCCACGTGCCAGCGATTCGCGGATGTCTGCTCGCGTTTCTCGACTCGTGGGCTACGGATGTCGCCTGCTGATTTCAGCGTGAGGACCAGCGATGAGCGTCGGGTCGCGACGCCGGCAAATGCCGTCTCTCGGACCAGATGGATTGAGGTTTTCTTCGCGTCCTCGGCCACGGGTCCGAGTGTCCGGACTACCTCGAGAATGCGGCGGTACGTTGCGAGCACCGACGGATCTTTCTTCGCGAAATGCGACTCAACGCTCATGGAGGCAGATTGTAACTGAGGCGGCGAGGGCAGCATCAGAAGTGCAGTCGCCGCGACGCGGTCGGCAGGGCTATGCGTGAACCGATACCCGTTTAGTGCGTTCGCGGCACAGAAAACGCGCGAGGCCTCGACAGCGAACATCGGTACCCTGACCACGGCTTTAGAGAGGTCCGAGGGCGCCACGACCCGCTGGATCGGCAATGCGTGGACGCGATTGCACTACGAAGGGGACTTCGGTCTCGTCGTCGACCGGCACCCGTCCCAGCGTGTCTTTAGTGTTTGTGCAGTCGCGCGATGGTAATACGGCAGGCGGCGATCCGAGCGCTCTTGGAGGCGGCGAAACGGACAAGCATCTGCTGTATGAAGGCTTATCGCGAGTCGCGGCCGATGCCGTACTCGTAGGCGCCGAACATCCATTCCGCCGCGTTCTTCTCAGTGTGGCATCCGGACCTCGTCGCTCTGCGGCTCTCTCTTGGCCTTTCGCGTCACCCAACACCGTCATCGAATGTTGGGTCACCAGTGCTTCCAGACATAACTTGAGGAGAAGAGCTGGTGAGTGTACTCGCCTTCGAATCCGTCGGGCTTTTCGATTGTCAGCACCCCGGAGCGTTCGCCGGGTGCAGGTCCTGGAGCCGGTGTCATCGCGGGCACGATCACGGCACGTTCGGCCGCTGGCGTTGGTAGTTCCGGCTCCAAGCCGGCCATGGGATGCAAGACGCGGCCGATCGCGTTCAATCGTGACACCTTCCCCAGGCCATGCTGCAGCACCGTCGCTTCGCGGACCCGGCGCGACCATCGATCTACTTGCAACGCAAGGTCGGGCGGCAATTCCGCGAGCACGTCGTCATGACACGCCGCGCAGAGATACGTGTAGGGATGGGGATCGGTGCGCTCCAACGTGCCTGCCTTTCCCGGCCGATCCAAATGACAACGCATGCAGGCCCGCGGATCGGCGCCAGCGAAGTAGTCGCCGAGCGGCGCCGGAAGCAGTTGGGCGTCTGCTGCGCTACCGGTTCGTTTGGCGATGTGCGCCGTGAGGAGGTGACTCTCCACCAGTGCGCGTCCCAGCGCTTTTCGTAGCGCTCGCTTCGCGAGACCGTCGAGTCGTCCGACGGCTTCGGCGTACAGCGTGATCAGTTCAATCTCGGCTACACGCATCGCCTGTAACGTTTTCGTCGTGCTCAAGCGAGACGCAATACTCGCTTGCGTTCTCGCCAGCGTCTTGCGAATGCCGCCGCGTTCGTCCGGGGTCCCGCCCTCCATTCGGATCAACGTGGCCATCTGCTCGACATTCGCCTGTTTCCCGTTCTTCGCATCCTGGAACATCACCACGTAATCGGGTGCTGATTCGTGCGCAATCGCCGTGTCGAGCACAGCGATTCCGGATATCTCGCGTGCGACAAGGGGCGTGAGCTGGCGTTCAAGCGATGTCCGGCTCGCTTCCGTGGATTTCATCGTGATTCCTCCGCTTGCCACCACGTCCGACTCACGGTCGTTTCTAGTCGCTCGACGCGAACGGCGACGACTTTCTGAACTGGCTGCTTCGACACGGGATCCGATACGTCAGGCGTGAGGCTGTTCGCCGCATGCTCTTCTCCGAGGTCACCGTAGTGAAACGGCACGAATACCACCCCAGGCGGGACAACCTCACCCAGTTTCGCCGGAGCGACGACGGATCCACGGCGCGAGACGATCCGGACACGATCGCCATCCAAGACGCCGAGTCGCGTGGCGTCGGCCTCATTGATAGCCACGAAGACACCGGGCGCCGCTTCGTTGAGTTGCGGTGCCTTTGCCGTTTTCGTGCGCGTATGCCAGTGGTACGCCTGCCGACCGCTGATGGCAATCGCCGGAAACTGTTCATCCGTCGTCTCGAGCGGCGGCTGGTATTCAGCCGTCACGAATACGGCCCGACCCCGTGGATCGCGTTTGTCGCGGTACTCGTTGAGTGTGTGCTCGTGTCCGGTCTGGAGATCGGCCGCGTAGGACTCGGAGCGCTGCCATTCAGTCGGAAAATACCGATCGGTGTACAGCCGCGTGGTTCCGTCTGGATGATCGTCGTTGCACGGCCACTGAATCCCGCCGCGTTCGGCAAGCTTCTGGTAGGTCATCCCTGAATAGTCCGGAATACAGCCGCGCGAGATCTCCCGCCACTCGTTGAACGCACCTTCCGCATCGGTGTACTGGACCAAAGGCTTGCCGGCAGCGTCGCGAAGGTTCATGCGAGTCGAGAAATCCAGGAAGATATCCAGATCAGCTCGCGCTTCTTCCGGTGGTTCAACCGCCTTCTTCAAGAGCGTGCACCGGCGCTCCGCGTTGGTCATGCAACCGGTCTTTTCACCCCACATCGCAGATGGGAGTACGACGTCCGCGAGTTGCGCCGTCTCGGTATCGGCGAAGCAGTCCTGCACAATGAGGAACACGCCGTTCAGCGTCCGCAGATGCGTCGAACGGTTCATCACGCTGACCGCTGGGTTCGTGCCGATGTTCCACAGGACCTTCACGTACCCTTTCTCGCAGAGCTCGAAGATCTCTGGTGCGGCGACGGGTTTCTTGCCGAGCAGTTCGACCGGCACATTCCATCGTGTGCCGAGCTGCCGCATGTGCTGTTGGTCTTCCCAATTCAGGTACGCTGGATATGTGCCGTCGGCACCGGTTTCCCGTGTGTTCATCGAACTCGGCTGACCGGCGAATTGCATGGGCGCACACCCGGGCCGCCCAATCTTGCCCATCAGCAGGTGCATGCTGTTCACGGCACAGGCCGCGGCGGTGGCCTGATTGCTCTGATAGACACCCTGCAAGCATGTCGTCACGGTGGTCCTGGACCGCCCGATCCATTCGGCCGCTGTCCGCAGCTGTGTCGGTGGAACGC
>Ga0193696_1000663_pt1 | contig 11499 bp, 3 predicted proteins | sample L3m1metaG_FD_145074 | JGI IMG/M metagenome (GOLD analysis project Ga0193696, IMG submission 145074) | Soil microbial communities from a riparian zone of the East river system, Colorado, United States - L3m1 | ecosystem: Environmental > Terrestrial > Soil > Riparian zone | place: USA: East River... | reverse complement strand
TGCAAATTCAATTTCCTGGTTACGCAAACCAAACAAGGCTTCGCCGGTCGTAGGATCTTTGACCATGTCAGCCTCGTATTTCCAACGCAAATATTGATAAGTAGCTTCATGTTCTTCGTTTTCTTCGAAGAGTTCGTTACCAGGCTTTTGATCACCCCTGGATTTATTTAAAAAAAACCGAAAACCTACTGCTACCAACAAAATAAAACTAACAGAGACGATAACCTTAATTTTCATTATTTCACTTTTACAAAATTGCAATTTACTAAATATACCCTTCTAAAGACTTTCGTGTAAAACTCAACTACAAATTTTATATTTTTGTTTTTCGGATGAGTGTAAAGGCTTTGCTGAATGGTTTCATTAACTCCCCCCGTCTTTTTCAATTGGCGGACAGGCTTTCTTTTTCCCAAACTCAAAAAATATATCTGGAAAACCTGCGGGGAAGCTCACCCGAATTTTTCAGCGCTGCCATATTTGAACATCCTTCCTGCTCACAGTTTAATCACCTTATCGTATTAAATGACGCCGAAGATGCCGCTTATTTTCATAACACACTGGAAAATCTGACCGGGGCGCTGGACATTTTTTATTTCCCCGCTTCATTTAAGCAAAGAAAGAATTTCAGCCTGCTTAATAGCAGCCATGTGATGCTAAGAACTGAAGCTTTGACAAAAATAGCTTCGCAAATAAATGTCACTGGTTCTGTAAATAAAAAGGCGCTTGTTACCTACCCGGAAGCCTTGTTTGAAAAAGTAGTGGTTTCAAATACGCTTTCTTCTAATATTATTTTTATAAAAAACGGTGATACGCTTGATACGGGTGCATTGCTTTTAAAACTTGCTGACTTTGGTTTTGAAAGAACTGATTTTGTTTATGAACCGGGTCAGTTTGCCATCCGCGGCGGCATACTTGATATTTATTCTTTCGGAAATGAAAAACCTTATCGTGTCGAGCTTTTTGGAAATGAAGTTGATTCTATCAGGATCATTGATCCGGAAACGCAATTGAGTGAAAGAAAATTATTGCAGGTAAGTATTATCCCAAATATCGAAACACAATTTGTTGATAAGGAAAAAATTTCGCTGTTGAATTTTTTACCGGAGAATATGATTGTCTGGATACGTGAAGAAGAACTGGTGTATAAAAAACTGAAAGATTGTGAAGAAGAACTGGAGTATTTTTTTGTAAACAAGAATGCCAACGAAAAAGCAAAAGATAACTCAGAACAATCATCACAGGTAAATTTTACCAAAGCAGATTTTATTTCATCCGTTGATCTTGAAAACCAAATTGAAAATCGTTCCTGTATTTTCTTTGGCGACGAACCGGTTAATCGAACTTCTGTTTTTACACTGCAATCAAACACTCTCGTTCAGCCGGCATTTAATCGTCGTTTTGATCTGCTGATACAGGATCTGAAAAATTGGGAACAAAAAGGATTTGATATTTACTTGTTTGCTGAAAACCCTAAGCAATTGGAAAGATTGCGGATCATTTTTGAAGATCTGAAATCGAATATTGTTTTCAATCCAATAACTGCTTCTATTCATGAAGGATTTATAAACGAGGATCTGAAGATCGTTTGCTATACCGATCATGAAATATTTCAACGATATCATAAGTATCGTGTAAAACAGGCCTATAATAAAAGCAAAGCGCTAACTCTAAGAACACTTCGTGAATTACAACCGGGAGATTTTGTAACACATATAGATCATGGCGTAGGTACTTTTAGTGGTCTGCAAAAAATTGAAGTGAATGGAAGACTGCAGGAAGCAGTAAGAATTATTTACAAAGACAGCGATATTCTTTATGTCAATATCAATTCACTACATAAGATCGCTAAATACACAGGTAAAGAAGGAACAGTGCCGAAAGTAAATAAGCTCGGAAGTGATGTATGGAACAAATTAAAAGATAAAACGAAAGCAAAGGTTAAAGAGATCGCATTTGACCTGATAAAACTTTATGCCAGCCGAAAAGCGCAACAGGGTTTTCAGCATACGCCAGATAATTACCTGCAAACCGAATTAGAAGCTTCATTTATTTATGAAGACACTCCGGACCAAGGCAAGGCAACCGCTGATGTAAAGAAAGATATGGAATCATCTTCACCAATGGATAGATTAGTTTGCGGAGATGTGGGTTTTGGCAAAACAGAAATTGCGATTCGTGCAGCATTTAAAACTTGTATTGATGGTAAACAGGCTGCCATATTAGTTCCAACAACCATTCTTGCTTTTCAGCATTATAAAACGTTTAGTGAGCGGTTAAAAGATTTTCCTGTAACCGTTGATTATATCAATCGTTTTAAATCAGCAAAGGAAAAAAAAGAAACATTAAAAAAATTAGAAGAAGGGAAGATCGAAATAATCATCGGTACGCATGCATTGCTTGGAAAAGAAGTGAAATATAAAGACCTTGGTTTGTTGGTTATTGATGAAGAACAGAAGTTTGGAGTTGGTCACAAAGAAAAAATAAAAACTATTAAAACCACAGTTGATTGTTTGACATTAACTGCAACACCAATTCCAAGAACACTGCAGTTTTCATTAATGGGGGCAAGAGACCTGAGCATCATTAATACTCCGCCGCCTAACCGCCAGCCAATCCAAACTGAATTGCATGCTTATAATGAGGACCTGATCCGTGATGCGATCTATTATGAAACTGAAAGAGGCGGCCAGGTTTTTTTTATTTATAATCGTGTGCAGAGTTTGCCGGAAATGGCCAATATCATCCAGGCATTGTGCCCTGATCTGAGTATTGGTATTGCGCATGGTCAAATGGAGGGACATGAGTTGGAAAAACATATTCTTGATTTTATTGATAAAAAGTATGATGTACTTGTTTGCACCAATATTGTGGAAAGCGGAGTAGATATTCCCAATGTGAATACAATCATTGTGAATAATGCCCATCAATTCGGTTTAAGCGATCTGCATCAATTAAGAGGAAGGGTAGGACGCAGTAATAAAAAAGCATTTTGTTATCTATTGTCGCCCCCCATGAGCACATTGCCTGATGATTCAAGAAAGAGATTGCAAACATTGGAACAGCATAGTGAACTCGGTAGCGGTTTTCAAATTGCTATGCGTGATCTTGATATTCGTGGCGCTGGTAATATGCTTGGTGGTGAGCAAAGTGGTTTTATGGCGGATATTGGATTTGAAACCTACCAGAAGATCCTGGATGAATCAATACGTGAATTAAAAAGAACAGAGTTCAAAGAATTATTCAAAGAAGAAATTTCAAAGCAGGATGATTTTGTGCAGGATTGTACCATCGATACCGATCTTGAGATCTTGATACCCGATGATTATGTGGAAAGCATCACAGAAAGATTATCCTTATACCAACGATTAGATAATTCGGAAACGGAAGAAGAATTGCAATTGATGGCTGAAGAAATGAAAGATCGCTTTGGCGCATTGCCGCAGCCTGTGAATGATCTTTTTGTCACTGTTCGCTGCCGTAAATTGGCCGTTGAACTAGGCTTTGAAAAAATGAGCCTGAAGGAGGAAACTCTCCGTTGTTATTTTATCAATAGACCCGATTCTCCTTATTTTGAATCGCACACTTTCCAGCAAATACTTTCGTTTATACAAACAGGAACAAACAAAGCTAAACTCAAACAAAGCGGGAGATTGTTCATTATGATAGTTGATAATGTAAAATCAATGGAAGAGATGCACCGGTTCCTGGAAAAAATGCATCAGTTTTGCCTTTAGAGCAATAATGTAAAAGCCTTAAAATAGATTTACTAACCTCAGGTTGGTAAAACACACCTGTTTTATTTACGCAAATGTGTTAATTTTAAAAGCATAAATCTGGCTATGAGAATCCATCCAATTCCTTTCACCATCCTGTTTTGTCTTTTTTCGATTATTTCCTTTTCACAAAAAGATACAAGCTCTGCGTTGCAACTTCGTAGCGGTAAATTTTTTCCTGAAAAAAACATTACACAAGAGAAAGTAAGAGGCTTTGCTGAGCAATTGCAAAAAATAAACGGAAAGTCATTTGCTGTTTTACAGTTCGAACAATTGCCTTCCGAATCAAGTAAAGAAGAACTAGCTGCGTCGGGGATCCAATTGCTTGAATACATTTCGGGAAATGCATATACAATTTGCATTACAAAAAATATCGACCATGCAATTTTGCAGAAAGCAGGAGCAAGATCAATTCTTGAATTATCGCCCTTACAAAAGATGCACCCGGCAATGGCAAAAGGAATATTTCCATCATGGGCGATAAAAACTCCCGGTATGGTGGATGTATGGATCAGCTTTCCGAAAACGATTTCTTTTGATGAGATAAGAGATTTGTTGCAATCAAAAAATATCGAGATCGCTTCAACTCAATACGGCAGGTATCATGTTATTGGATTAAGAATAATTCGCAACCGTCTCCAGGAAATTGCCTCTTTGCCATTTATAGAATATATAGAACCAGCACCACACGGTGATCAACTACTGAATTATGAATCGCGAAACAATTCTAAAGGAAACGTATTAAATGCAGCAACAAGCGTTGGTGGCTATAATTTGGAAGGAAGCGGAGTTGTTATTGGTGTTGGTGATGATTCGGATCCGCAATATCATATTGATTTTAATGGAAGACTTATTGATTTTGGACCTGCTGCATATGCTTATCACGGAACTCACGTATATGGTACTGTTGGAGGCGCAGGTAACAAATACGAATTATTCAAGGGATATGCTCCAAAATCAACAATGGTGGTACAAAATCTTTCAGAAATTCTTTCAAATGCGCCAACCTATGTGGCAGATTTTGGAATGGTGATTACCAATAATTCTTATGGCGATGTTGTTGGCAATTGTGATTACATGGGTTATTATGATCTGCAAAGTCGTGTACTTGATCAGATGGCAATTGATCTTCCAAACCTTCAAAATGTTTTTGCAGCTGGTAATAATGGCGGTTTAACCTGTTTGAATTATCCTTCAGCGTTTTGCACAGTGTTAAGCGGATATCAATCTGCAAAAAACGTTTTGACGATCGGCGCTACAGATCGAGTGGGAGGTATTACTTCGTTTTCAAGTCGCGGACCTGTTAAAGATGGACGTACAAAACCGGAGGTCATGGCTGATGGTCTTTTCACTATTTCAACCGTGCCTGATGATATTTATGGACCTCAACCAGGAACAAGCATGGCGGCTCCTGCAGTTGCTGGTGGTTTAGGGTTGCTTTATGAAAAATATCGTTTGCAAAACAGTGGTGCAAATCCTAAAAGTGGTTTAATGAAAGCTTTGCTATGTAACGGCGCTGCGGATCTTGGCAATGCAGGTCCGGACTATACTTATGGTTTTGGAGGCATGAACCTGCTTCGTTCAGTCAATATGTTGAGCAATAATCGTTATTTTATTTCAACAATAAGTAATGGTGGAAATAACACGCATGCTATTTCAGTTCCTGCTAATACGGCAAAGCTTAAAATAACTCTTTACTGGAACGATCCTGCTGCTGTAGCGTTTGCATCACAGGCATTGGTAAATGACCTTGATCTTGAACTTACCACTCCCGGCCCATCGGTTGTTTTTCCTTATAAGCTGGATACAATTCCAGCCAACGTTAATAATAATGCAACACAAGCAGCAGATCATATTAATAATATTGAAGAAATAGTTATCAATAACCCGGCAACGGGCACTTTTACAGCTACTGTAAAAGGAACATCGGTTGCATCTGGTCCGCAAGAATATTTTGTTGTTTATGATATTATACCTGTTGAAACAAAAATTACTTATCCTGTAGGTGGTGAAATGTTTGGTCCCGGAGAAACTCATACGATCCAGTGGGAGTCTTATGGTGATCCAACAAACAATTTTACAGTTGAATATTCAATTAATAATGGCTCTACCTGGACAACTATTAGTAATAATGTATCTGCCAATTTGCGACAGTTTCCATGGTTGGTACCGGCATTACCAACGAACCAGGCATTAGTTCGTGTTTCAAAAAACGGAACCGTAATAACAAGCACCAGCTCTACATTTACAATTTTGGAAATACCTATTGCGACTCTTTCTGCAACTCAATGCGAGGGATATATTTCATTGGATTGGGCGGCAATTCCCGGTGCCACCGATTATGAAATATTTCAGTTAAAAGGAAAAGGTATGGTTTCTGTTGGTACTACTACCGCGACTACTTATAGTGTCGCTGGTTTGAATACGAACGAAGAATGTTGGGTGGCGGTAAGTGCAAGAATAGGTGGAGTAAGAGGAAGAAGATCAGATGCAATAAAAAGAATTCCTAATTCAGGAACTTGCGCAGGCAGTATTTCAAATAATGATCTGCGATTGGATTCGATCATTGCACCAGTTTATGGAAGATTGAATACTTCTACGGCTTTGACAACTGCAACAACAGTTTCAGCAAGGATCAAAAATCTTGATGATAATAATGTTTCAAGTTTTAAAATGCGTTATTATGTTGATGGGTCATTAGTAGTGGAAGACCTGGTTTCAACAACAGTTACCCCAGGAAGTACATACACCCATAATTTTTAAAAGTTGAAGTTGAAAACGTAACAGGTGCTGATCCTATCTCATTAAATAATTCGATCACGGATACAATAAGACAATTGAATAATGATCCTCTCACCCTCCCATTTACTGATAATCTTGAATCAGCAATTTCACGTCAATACTTTAAAAACAGGTTTGGTATAGAAGGAATTGATCGTTATGATTTCACCAATACAAATCCGCTTGGAAGACTAAGTACGTTTCTTACAAGCGGGATGGCGAACTCAGGTTCCAGATCACTGATCATGGATTTTAGCGCATATGATGGAATTGGCAGTAATAATTTTGTTTATGGTACCTATAACCTCAATGGTATTAATGCAGCCATAAAAGATATGCGACTTGACTTCCAGTTCAAATCACATGGTGATAGCGTTATACACCCATTTAATAAAATTTGGATACGTGGTGATGATACAAAACCGTGGATCGAAGCATTTACTCTTTCTTCAAATGGAAACGTGCCCGGAGTTTTTAAACGTACACCAAGTATTGAACTTTCTGATCTATTGATCGCAGCTTCTCAAAATTTCAGTAGTAGCTTCCAGGTTCGGTTTGGCCAGTTTGGACTTGTTCATATTGTTGACAACAACGGTTTCATGGGCCACAATTTTGATGATATCAGAATTTATGAAGCTATTGACGATATAGAACTTAAAAGAATCGATGCTCCTATAACTGCAACTTGTGGCTTAACAAATGAAACTGTAAAAATTACTGTAAGGAATGCTTCATTAAATACAATAAGTAATATTCCCGTTCGAATGGTAGTCGATGGAGGTGCTCCTGTTATTGAAACCATTAATACTTCGCTTGCTCCAAATGCAAGCATGCAATATACTTTTACAAGTTTGGCCAATCTTTCTGCATTGGGGAATCATACAATTCTGATCAACGTACAGTATGGCACAGATAATTTTAAAGATAATGATACACTGACACTAAAAGTTTTTAATGCTCCACTGATCACTACTTTCCCATACATTGAGAATTTTGAAACAAATAATGGCTATTGGCGCAGTTCAGGAATTAATAACTCATGGGAATACGGAGTTCCTGCTGCTAAGAAAATAAATAAGGCGGCCAGTGGCACTAAGGCCTGGAAGACAAATCTCACAGGCAATTATAAAAACAATGAGACATCTTATCTCTACTCACCTTGTTACAATATTGCCGGAATGACAAATCCTACACTGAGTTTAAATATTGCGCTTGATCTTGAAAATTGCGGCGGCACTTTATGCGACGGTGTATATATAGAATATTCCGGAAATGGTGACACATGGTCTCGTTTAGGAAATGTAGGAACCGGGACAAATTGGTATAATAAAGCGTATGGTGGCAGTAATAAACTTTGGAGTGTGCAGGATTATACAAGATGGCATGTTGCAACAACACCTTTACCAACAGGGGTTCCAACTATTCGATTCAGAATTGTAGTTGTATCAGATCCATTTGTAAACTTTGAAGGAGTTGCAATTGATGATGTGCATGTATATGACAACACACTGGGAGTTTTTGATGGCGTTACTATGGGATCACCTGTTTCTCAAAATATTTCAGGCGGTACTTCATGGATAAATTTTGTTTCAGGGAGTAAGCTTGTTGCATCTGTTCAGCCCAATAATCAAAATCTTGGTAATACAGATGTGCAGGCATATATAAAAACAGGTGGGGTACGTAATGATGGCAAACAATATTATCACGATAGAAGCATAACCATTAAGCCAGCAAATACAAATTTAGCAGATTCAGTTACTGTTCGTTTTTATTTTCTTGAGGCTGAAACAGAAAATTTATTGAAAGCCACAGGATGTGCAAGCTGTACCAAACCTACAATGGTAACAGAATTAGGCGTTACAAAATATTCTGATCCTAATGATAATTTTGAAAACGGAAATCTTGCTGATGATATACAGGGAACATTTAATTTCTTAAGTGCGGACTGGAATTATAAAATACCTTTCGATAAAGGCTATTATGTACAATTTAAAACAAAAGATTTTTCTGAGTTCTGGTTGAATAATGGCGCCGCGGACAGGCAAACGGTGTTATCGGGGATGATAGTCAGTTTTAACGCACAAAAGAAAGATAATAATGATGTTTTAGTCGAGTGGAAAACTGTTTCAGAACAAAATATTAGTCATTTTGAGATTGAACTGGCAAGAGGGGATATTAATTTTCAGAATAATAATTTCGAAAAGATTGGCCAGGTAACAAGCCCTGGTAATTCAAACTCTGAAAGGTCATACAGCTTTACAGATAATGAAGCAGGAAAGTTGGCAATACGTTATTACCGATTAAAAATTGTGTATAACGATAACACATTTTTTTATTCCCCAGTACGCCAGGTTATTTTCGATGATGACATTCAATGGCAGGTATATCCCAATCCTTCCAATGGAGAGTATAAGTTTCTATATAATTTGGCACAAAATGAGAGTATGAATGTTAAGGTCTATGATGTAAATGGCAGACTAGTCAAGGAAATGAAGCTAATTGGAAACGGCTATGTGGAGAAGACGGTCATCGATCTTAGATCAGTAAAATTTCCTCCTGGAATTTATCTTCTATCCGCTGAAGCTGGCGAAAAGAAATTCAGTATAAAATTGATAAAACAGTAATAAAAAGAAAGGGGCTGAAAAGCCCCTTTGCTATTTTGTCGCTACTAAAATTACCATCCTTGTTTTGCAATACCTGCTTTAATAGCCGCCATTGCCTTTTCTTCGTTTACCAAAGTTGTCAGCTTATTTCCCTTGCCATCATGTCCCTGCACCATATAGGCGCCTTTAGCAGTTTTGGTGATCACGGCATCCATTACTGGAACTCCTTTCTCTTTGGTTTTTACATTGTAGGCTGTAAGTTGTACATCGCTCATGGTAAATAGGTTTTTTGATTAGGAATGCCTGAAATTAGGGATTTTACGCCTTCCGGCATAACCTGAAATAAAAAAGTCCTGTGTGAACAGGACTAATCAATTTATTTAGAATGACTTAAGATCAAACATCAATTTTGGCGTACTTGGCATGACTTTCAATAAATTCTCTTCTTGGTCCTACTTCATCACCCATCAGCATACTGAAAACCCGGTCAGCTTCTGCCGCACTTTCGATGGTCACCTGTTTCAAAGTTCTTGTTTCAGGGTTCATTGTTGTCTCCCAAAGTTGCGTGGCATTCATTTCACCCAATCCTTTGTATCGTTGAACATTTACGCTGTCGTCTTTCCCCCCCCCAATTTTTTCTATCAGGGTTTTTCGCTGCTCTTCATTATATGCGTAGGCTTGCTCTTTAGCTTTCTTTACTAAATAAAGAGGGGGTTGGGCGATATAAACATGGCCCTGTTCTACAAGCTCAGTCATGTACCGGTAAATAAAGGTTAGAATCAACGTAGCGATATGGCTTCCATCCACATCAGCATCGGTCATGATGATAAGTTTATGATAACGGAGTTTTACAAGATTTAATGCTTTTGGATCTTCCGGCGTCCCAACTGTTACACCCAACGCAGTATACATGTTCCTGATCTCTTCATTTTCGTAGATCTTATGCTCCATTGCCTTTTCTACATTCAATATTTTTCCGCGTAATGGAAGAATGGCCTGGAAGCTCCTGTCTCGGCCTTGTTTGGCTGTGCCACCGGCGCTATCACCCTCAACAAGAAAAAGTTCACACTTTGCAGGATCTCTTTCAGAGCAGTCCGCCAATTTACCCGGCAACCCACCACCGCTCAATACTGATTTCCTTTGAACAAGCTCTCTTGCTTTTTTTGCAGCTGCTCTTGCCTGTGCAGCAAGAATTACTTTATTGATAATATTCTTTGCTTCTCTTGGGTTTTCTTCAAGATAGGCTTCAAGGACTTTTGAAACGGTAGAATCAACAACACCCATCACATCACTATTGCCGAGTTTTGTTTTTGTTTGTCCTTCAAACTGTGGCTCTGGAACCTTAACTGATATGATAGAGCTAAGCCCTTCCCGAAAATCATCACCTTCAATTTCAACTTTAGCTTTTTCAAAAAGACCTTGTTTATCTCCATAACTTTTAAATACTCTTGTCAGTGCACGTCGAAAACCAGATACATGGGTGCCACCTTCAATAGTATTAATGTTATTTACATAAGAATAAATATGTTCACTATAAGAATCATTATAGATCATCGCCACTTCTACAGCAACATTAGTTGCTTCATCACGACCTTCGACAAAGATCACTTTTGGTAAAAGCGGACTTCTGCCGGCATTGCTGTCAAGCATTTCTACAAACTCAACTATGCCACCTTCACTATAAAATGTTTTGGTATAAGTAGTACCATTTTCATCTTCCTTTTCACGAAGATCATTCAGTATGATCCGTACTCCCTTATTTAAAAAAGATAGTTCACGAAGACGGGCTTCTAAAATATCTTTTTTGTAAACAGTAACAAGAAAGATGCTGTCATCGGGCCAGAATCGAACAGTAGTTCCGGTTTTATCAGTGGTGCCAATTTCACGAACGGGATACTGAGGTACTCCTATTTTATAGTCCTGCTCAAACTTTTTTCCTTCACGACAAACTTCTACATGTAAATTTTTACTCAATGCATTTACACAACTTACGCCAACACCATGCAGACCACCGGAAACTTTGTAAGAATTTTTATCAAACTTTCCACCTGCGTGCAGCACGGTCATAACAACTTCTAATGCACTTCTTTTTTCTTTCGTGTGCATCTCGGTTGGAATACCACGACCATCATCTTCTACCGATACAGAATTATCTTCATGAATGGTAACGACAATATTTTTACAATAGCCTGCTAAGGCTTCATCGATAGAATTGTCGACAACTTCATAAACAAGATGATGTAAACCTTTTTCACTGATATCGCCGATATACATCGCAGGTCGTTTGCGAACTGCTTCCAATCCTTCCAAAACCTGGATGCTATCAGCATCATAACCATTAC
>Ga0193696_1000662_pt1 | contig 11507 bp, 13 predicted proteins | sample L3m1metaG_FD_145074 | JGI IMG/M metagenome (GOLD analysis project Ga0193696, IMG submission 145074) | Soil microbial communities from a riparian zone of the East river system, Colorado, United States - L3m1 | ecosystem: Environmental > Terrestrial > Soil > Riparian zone | place: USA: East River... | reverse complement strand
CGCCGCTCGTCTCACAGGCGCTCGTGCTCGGCGACCGGCTTCCCTACGTGGCCGCGCTGATCACGGTTGACCCCGCCGTTGCCGACGGGCTCGCGCTGGAGGAGGTCGAGCGCCGCGTGCAGGCCGTCGTCGACGACGTGAACGCCGAGCTCTCGCGCTTCGAGCAGATCAAGCGTTTCCGGGTCCTCCCGCGCGATTTCACCGCCGACGAGGACGAGATGACGCCGACGCTGAAGCTGAAGCGCAGCGTGGTCGCAGAGCACTTCGCCCGCGAGATCGAGGAGCTCTACTCGGATTAAGCGGCCGCACCGGCCAAGCCGGCACAGCCTCCTATGGTCGGCGTCGCGAGCGCCGCCTAAAGCCTACGGCCGCCGACGAAGGTCGACGCGTACCAGCCGCTGAGCGAGGAGATCTTGACCACGTCGCCCGTATGCGGCGCGTGGATGAAGGTGCCGCCGCCGACGTAGATGCCGACGTGGCCCAGCCCGTCGAAGAAGACGAGGTCGCCAGCCTGGAGCTGACTCATCGAGACGGGGCTGCCGTAGCCGTACTGCGCATACGAGCTATGCGGGAGCGAGACGCCCATCTGTCCGTAGACGTACATCACGAAGCCGGAGCAGTCGAACCCCGACGGCGAGGCACCGCCCCAGACGTACGGCGTGCCGAGGTACTGCATCGCGATCCCGACCACACCGCCGTGCGTGGCCGGGGGCGCAGTCGTCGGCGGCGAGACCGAGCCGCCGGAGCCGATCCCAACCGTGGGTGCGAGCGAGGCCTGACGCTGCGACGCCGCCTGCGCCGCGAACTGCGCCTGGCGCTGGAGCTCCGCCTCCCTGGCGGCCTCGGCGGCCTTCAGGTGCTCGATCTCGCCCTGGATCGACCCGAGCAGCTGCTTGCGCTCGCCGAGCTGCTGCTGGACCGAGGCGCGCGCCGCATTCCGCTCCGCCACGACCTGAACCTGCTCGGCGTGGGCGTGCTGCAGGAACCGCTGCCGGTGCTGCACCTCGCGGCGGAAGCGCGCGACCTGCTTGACCACGAGCGTGTCCTGCTCGGAGACACGGTCGTTGGCGTCCATCCGGCCGAGCATGTCGTCGAGGCTCGAGGCCCCGAGCAGCACCGCCAGGCCGGCGTTCTGGTCGCCCGAGGTGTAGATGTCGACGATCCGGGCCGAGAGCTGCGCCTGCGCGCCCGCGAGGCTCTTCTTCGCCACCGCCAGCGCGTTGGTGTTGTCGGTCAGGTCGTGCTTGATCCGCGCGAGCTTGACGTTGGCGAGGTTGTAGGCCTCGACCGCGCGCTCCAGGCTCGAGTCGAGCTGCTGGATCTGGCCCATCACGCTCTGCGCCTCGGCCTGCTTGGAGGCGACGCTCGGATCAGCGGTCGCTGACGCAGCAGTCAGTGCAGAGGCCGCAGCCAATGCGATGACCAGTGCCGGCGCCTTTCGTCTAATCGAGCGGAGGGGGGGCTTGAATCGGCTCGACAGGCGCCCTCGCAAGAGGGGCCGGTACGTCACAAGCACGGCACCCTAACAACCTTGTCGGACGACCGCAAACGGCTTCCTTGACCCAAAAGGGCCAAATGTCGCAACCTGCGCGGATCCGCACAAACCGGTGTGCTACGGTGCCGCGTCGTGCCGGGGGAGACGCGCATGCTCCGCTATTGGCCGGTCGTCCTCGGAGCCCTGCTTCTGCTCGGACTGGTTACCGCGGCGACCGTGGCTGCGGACTCGACCTCCCCGCGCGACCATGCCTCGACGCTCACGCAGCAGAACGCCGACCTGGCGGCTCGTTCGCGCGGCGTCGTGCTGGAGCTCTACTCGCTCGACGCGCGCCTCGAGCGCGAGCGCGCGCGACTCGTGACGCTGAGGATCCGGACCGCCGAGGTGAAGGGCCAGCTCGCCGCCGCACATCAGCGGCTCCGCGTGGCCGAGCACACGCTGAAGGCCTCGGAGCGGTCGCTCGCCTCCAGGCTGGCGCTGCTGTACGAGCAGGGCGACAACGACCCGCTGGCGGTCGTGCTCGGCGCCACCTCGATCGCGGACGCCCTCGGGAACCTCGACTCGCTCGACCGGATTGCCGACCAGGACCGCGTCGTGATCGACCAGACGCGGCAGGCCAAGCACGCCGCCACCGCCCTCTCGCGGAAGCTTGCGGCGAAGGAGCGCGATCTGCTCGGCCTCGCGCAGCAGGCGTCGCAGTCGACGCTCGTGCTCGAGCAGTCCCGCTCGCAGCGCACCTCGTACCTGGCGACGCTGGCGAGCCGGCAGCGGCTGAACGCCGCCGCGATCGCCGCCTACCAGCAGCAGGCGCTCGCGGTGGAGGCGAAGGCCCGCGAGGTCGCGGCCGTCTCCCCCACGCAGCCCGCGGCGCCGATTCCGATCTCGCCGGGCGGCCGCTCGCTGACGGTCCTCGCCACCGGCTACTCGATTCACGGCCACACAGCCACCGGCGCGCCGACCGGCTGGGGCGTCGTCGCCGTCGATCCGGGCATGATCCCCCTCGGCACGCGCCTCACCATCCCGGGCTACGGCTCCGGGGTGGCCGCCGACACCGGGTCGGCGATCCAGGGCGCGACGATCGATCTCTGGTTCCCGACGGTCGCACAGGCACGGGCCTGGGGCCGCCGCACCGTCACGATCTCGCTGCACTGACTAGACTTCCCCCCGCTCCAAGGGGGGTGGCCGTGAGCGAAACCGTGCAACTCGAGGACGAGCGCGCTGCAAAAGACGTTCGCGTGCTGCTCGTGGACGACCACGACCTCTTCCGGACCGGCTTGCGCAACCTGCTCGAGGAGCGCGGCGTGCAGATCGCCGGCGAGGCGGGCCAGGGTGCCGACGCGGTGCGCCTCGTGCGCGAGCTCGCCCCCGACGTGGTCGTGATGGACCTGCACATGCCGGGCATGACCGGGATCGAGGCGATCCGCCAGATACATGGTTTCGCGCCGCTCACGCGCGTGCTGGTGCTGACGATCTCCGATCAGGACGACGACGTGCTGCACGCGATCCTGGCCGGCGCGTGCGGCTACCTGCTCAAGGACGCGTCCGTGGACGAGCTGATCCGCGGGATCGCGGCCGCCTCGGTCGGGGAGTCGCTCGTCTCCCCGGCGATCGCCGGCAAGGTTCTGCAGCAGGTGCGCGCCACAGCCATCTCGCCCGAAGCCGCGGACACGATCCGGGCGGAGCTGTCGGAACGCGAGCTGGACGTGCTCAAGCTGATCGCGGCCGGCAACGACAACGCGATGATCGCGGCGCAGCTGCACATCAGTCCGAAGACGGTCAAGAACCACATCTCGAACATCCTGATGAAGCTGCAGATCGAGAACCGCATCCAGGCCGCGGTCTACGCGGTCCGCAGCGGTCTGGTCTAGAGCCCGGAGCGAGTAGCGCTGGTGTGAGCGCGCAGACGCGTGAGCGTGCCGCGCAGGCCCGACAGGGTGCTGGCGTTCTTCGCGAGCCGGTCGGAGAGCAGCGCCAGCTCCCTGGCCTTCAGCTCCTGGTCGCCTTCGTTCAGCTCGCTCGTGAGCTCGGACATGCGCTGCTCGAGCCGCCAGCGCTCGGACTCGAGCTCCAGCGCGTAGGCGTAGCCGTCGGTCAGCGTCCGCTCGAGGCGTGCGAGGCTCGCCGGCTCTTCGGCTGGCTCGGCGAGCAGCTCGTCGATCTGCTCGAGCAGCGCGGGGAGCATCTCTGGGGACACTTGATCGATTATCGAGCGGATGCCGTTGGCGGAACAAGGGCCGCGCGGCCTATCCCTGTGACCGCCGAGGCCCAGACTTGACGGCGGTAGCGGCACTCCGAACAATGCCTCGGATGACCCGCCGCCGTCTGCCGGTCGTCGCCATCGTGCTGGCGCTCTTCCTCGCCGCTCCCGCCGGCGCGGGCGACTCGCCGCTGTCCAAGCGCCTGGCGCGTGCGCTCGTCGTGCCGCACGTCTCGCAGGCCCGCACCGGAGCGGTGGCAATCGACCTGCAGACCGGCGAGACGGTCTTCTCCGAGCACGACGCGCTCCCGCTGGCGCCCGCGTCGAACGAGAAGCTCGCCATCGCCTACGGGGCGTTGGTCGCGCTCGGTTCCGGGTTCCGGATCTCGACCGACGTTGTTGGCCGCGGCGAGCAGGACGGCACGACCTGGCGCGGGAGCCTGCTGCTCATCGGTCACGGCGACCCGACGCTTTCTGGCGCAGGCCTCGCCGCCCTGGCGCGGCAGGTGCGCGCGGCCGGGATCCGCAAGGTGACACGCGGCGTCTTCGCCGACGAGTCGTTCTTCGACGCTCGCCGCACCGGGACCGGCTGGAAGTCCTGGTTCTACGTGAACGAGTGCCCGCCCCTCTCAGCGCTGACCGTCGACCGGGGCCGCTACCTCGGTCGCACCACTCGCGACCCGGCGCTCGCCGCCGCATTCCTGTTCGGCGGCGCCCTGCGCCGGGCTGGGGTGGCGGTCACGGGCGCGGGTCACGGCGCGGCCCGCGACGCCGACGTGCCGCTCGCTTCGGTCGAGTCGGCCCCGCTCTCGCAGATCGTCGCCTGGATGGGCCGTGTGAGCGACAACTTCACCGCGGAGCTGCTGCTCAAGCAGCTCGGTGCCGCCGGGGGAGAGGCCGGCACGAGCGCCGGGGGCGCGGAGATCGTCCGCGGCGCGCTCGCCGACGCCGGCGTGCCGCTTGCCGGCGTGCGGCTGCTGGACGGCTCCGGGCTCTCCTCGCTCGACCGCCTGACCGCCCGGGCGCTCTCGGGCCTGTTGCGGGCCGCCTGGGCCGACCCCGACGTGCGCCCATACCTGCTTGCCGCGCTGCCGGTCGCCGGGCGAAGCGGGACGCTCGCCGACCGTATGCGCACCCCGCCCGCGCGCGGGAACGTGCAGGCGAAGACCGGCACGACGAGCCTCGCCTCCGCGCTCTCCGGGTACGTCAAGCGCCGCTACGTCTTCTCGGTGCTGCAGAACGGCAGCCCCGTCTCGTCCTACTGGGCGCGGCGCGCCCAAGACCGCTTCGCGACCGCGTTAGCCGCGCAGTAACTTCTTTAGCGCCGCCTCGTCGAGCACCGGCACGCCGAGCTGCTCGGCCTTGGCGGCCTTCGAGCCCGGGCTCTCGCCGACCACGACGCCCGTCGTCTTCTTCGAGACCGAGTCGGCGACCTTCGCGCCCTTGGCCTCGAGCGCCTTGCGCGCCTCGTCGCGGCTGAAGTCCTCGAGCGTGCCCGTGATCACGTAGGTCGAGCCGGTCAGCGGGCCCTCGATCGGCCGCTCTTCGGGCCCGGCCTCGAAGCGCAGCCCGAGCTGCCGCAGTTCTTCGACCAACGCGCGGTTGTCGTCGTCCGCAAACCACTCGACGATCGCCTCGGCGCGCTCGGGCCCGATCCCCTCGACCTCGACGATCTCCTCCTGGGTCGCACCCGCGAGCTTGTTCACCGAGCCGAAGTGCCGCGCGAGGCTCTGCGCCGTCACCCAGCCGACGTCCGGAATGTTGAGCCCGAGCAGCACCCGCGAGAACGGCGTCCGCTTCGAGAGCTCGATCGCCTCGATCGTGTTCGAGGCGCTCTTGTCGGCGAAGCCGTCGAGCTCGAGCAGCTGCTCCTTCGTCAGCCGGTAGAGGTCGGGCAGCGAGCGCACGAGCGCGAGCTCCCAGAGCCGCCGCATCAGCTGCTCGCCGACGCCCTCGATGTCGGCCGGCCCCTGCACCCAGTTGATCAGCGTCTCGAGACCCCGCGACGGGCACGCCCGGTTGGGGCAGCGGTGCATCGCCTCGCCCTCGGGCTTGACGATGTTTGCCCCGCAAAGCGGGCACTTTTTCGGCATCTTGAACGGCTTCGTGCCCTTCACGTGCGGACCCGCAGGACCGACGATCTGCGGGATCACGTCACCGGCGCGCTGGACGATCACGCGGTCGCCCTCGCGGATGTCCTTGCGGTTGATGTCCTCCTCGTTGTGCAGCGTCGCCCGCGAGACCGTGACGCCGCCGACCTGCACCGGCTCGAGCATCGCCCAGGGGTTGAGCGCCCCCGTGCGGCCGACGCGGATGGCGATCTTGTTCAGTGTCGTCTCCGCCGTCATCGGCGCCCACTTGAACGCGCGCGCCCAGCGCGGCCGCGAGTGCAGGGCGCCCAGCAGGGCCTGCTGCTCGAGCGAGTCGACCTTGATCACGATCCCGTCGATCTCGTAGTCGAGCTCGGTTCGCCTGTGCTCCCATTCAGCGCTGCGCTTCGCCACCTCCTCGATCGTCTCGAGCCGCTCGGCGAACGGGTTCGTGCGGAAGCCGTGCTCGCGCAGCCATTCGAGCTCCTCCCAGTGCGACTCGAGCTGAACGCCTTCGCGAGCGCCGAGCCCGTAGACCCAGACCGCGAGGGGTCGTGAGGCGGTGATCGAGGAGTCCTTCTGGCGCAGCGAGCCGGCGGCGGCGTTGCGCGGGTTCGGCGCGAGCTTCTGGCCAAGCTCGGCGACGCGTTCGTTCAGCTCGCGGAAGCCCGCGAGCGGCATGTAGACCTCGCCGCGCACCTCCGCGACGGACGGCAACGCGTCGCCGCGCATCTTCAACGGCACCGACGGGATCGTCCGCAGGTTGACGGTCACCTCTTCGCCCTGAATGCCGTCACCGCGAGTCGCCCCGCGCGTGAGCAGCCCGTTCTCGTAGGTGAGGTTGACCGCGAGCCCGTCGATCTTCGGCTCGATCACGTACGCCACCGGCGCTTCCGAGTCGAGCCGCTTGCGGACGTCGTCGGCCCATTTGAAGAGACTCTCGTCGTCGGTCACCTTCTCGAGCGAGCCCATCGGCGTCAGGTGCTGCACCTTCTGGAACCGCTCGCTCGGCGGCGCGCCCACGCGCTGCGTCGGCGAGTCGGGCGTGATCAGGTCCGGATGCTCCTCCTCGAGCGCCTTGAGCTCGTCGAACAGCCGGTCGTACTCTGCGTCGGAGATCTCCGGCTCGTCGAGCACGTGGTAGCGGTGGAGATGGTGATCGACCTGCTCGCGCAGTTCGTCGAGCTGCCGCTGAGCGTGCTTCTGCGTCCGCGTCGCCACCGCTTCGATCCTAGCGAGCTAGTAGCGGACGGAAACCAGGTAGAGACCCCACGACTGGGCGGTCGTTCCGGCGTCGCTGCGGTGACCGCCCTCGAGCAGCCGCTGCAGTTCTCCCGGCGACTGCTCGACCATCGTGCCGACGAGCGTCCGCACCATGTGGCGCAGGAACGAGTTCGCCGTGATCTCGAGCTCGAGGGCCTCCTCGCGCCGGTGCCACACCGCCGACTCGACCGTGCGTGTGAAGGCCTTGTGCTGCGTCTCGGTCGGCGTGAAGGCGCGGAAGTCGTGCTCGCCGAGAATGAGCTCGGCCGACTCGACGAGCTTCTCTTCGTCGAGCGGGTACGGGTACCACCAGGAACGGTGCGCCTCGAACGGCGAGCCCTCGGCTCGCCTGTAGACGCGGTAGCGGTAGCTACGCGCCCGCGCCGAGCGGCGCGCGTCGAAGTCCGGAGCGGCCGCCTCGGCGGCGATCACCGCCACGTCGTCGGGCAGGCTCGCGTTCAGCGCCGCGGCGGCACGCTCGACTGGGGCGCCGCCCTCGACCTCGACCGAGGCAACCTGGCCAAGTGCGTGCACGCCGGTGTCGGTGCGGCCCGCGACTCGCAGCTCGGACCAGCGCGCGTAGACATCGGTAAGCGACGCCTGGACCACGCTCTCGACCGTGCGCTCGCCGGGTTGCGCAGCCCAGCCGCGGAAGCCGGTGCCGTCGTACTCCAGCGTTAGCCTCAGCCGCACGTCAGGCCGCCCTTCGCTCGTTTGTAAGGTGCGCCTTATGCTCTAGTGACTTGCGTTTGGTTTGATATAATCTACTCATGACCGACCACCAGTTCCTCTTGCAGCGCGTCCAGCCGGCGATGATCGGCCTGATCGACGGCTCGCTCTCCACGCTCGCACCGATCTTCGCGATCGCGCTGCACACGCACGACACCAATACCGCCTTCATCGCCGGGGTGGCGACGGCGATCGGCGCCGGCGTCAGCATGGCGTTCTCGGAGGGGCTCTCCGACACCGGCGAGCTGACCGGCCGGGGCAATCCCTTCGTGCGCGGGACGATCACCGGCGTCGGGACGTTCATCGGCGGCATCCTGCACACGCTGCCGTTCCTGATCCCGACCTACCACGTCGCGATCATCGCGGCGATCGTGGTCGTCGCCGTCGAGCTGGTCGCGCTCGCCTGGCTGCGCTGGCGCTTCTTCGACACGAGCTTCGCCCGCTCGTTCGGCTCGATCACACTCGGCGGCGTCGTGATCGCGGGCGTCAGCGCCGCGCTTGGAACCGCCTAGGACGCGGCTTCGGCTTCGACGGGCTCTTCCTGGCGCGCGGCTTCGGTGCGGGCCGGCCGCTCGCGCGGAGGCTCAGGCAGGAAGTCGACGAGCTCGAGGTAGACCATCTCGGCCGCGTCGCCGGGCCGCGGGCCGATGCGAATGATCCGCGTGTAGCCGCCGGGCCGGTCGACGAAGCGGGGCGCGACCTCGCTGAAGAGCTTGTGCACGACGTCCTGCGAGCGCAGGTACTTGAGCGCCTGCCGTCGCGCATGGACGCCCCCGCGGCGCCCGAGCGTGATCATCTGCTCGGCGATCGGCTTGACCTCCTTGGCCTTCGCCGCGGTGGTCTTGATGCGGCCGTGCTCGATCAGCGCGCTCGCGAGGTTCGCGTAGAGCGCCTTGCGGTGCGAGGCGTCGCGGCCCAGCTTCCTGCCGGAACGCCGGTGCCTCATGCCGAGGCGCCGTCCTCGCCGCGGAGGTTGAGGCCGTGCGTCGCGAGCGTCTCCTTGACCTCTTCGATCGACTTCTTGCCGAAGTTCGGGATCGCGGCGAGCTCGTTCTCGGACTTCGTGACCAGGTCGCCGATCGTCTCGATGCCTACGCGCTTGAGGCAGTTGTACGAGCGCACGCCCAGCTCGAGCTCCTCGATGGGGAAGTTCTCCATGCCGTGGGCGAGGGCCGGCTCGGCCTGCGCCTCGGCGGCTGCCTGCTCGCCGAAACCCTCGATCCGATCGAGGTCGGTGAAGATCGCGAGCTGCCGGATCAGGATCTCGGCGGCCTGGCCGATCGAGTCGCGAGGATCGATCGAGCCGTCCGTGGTGATGTCGATCCGCAGCTTGTCGTAATCGGTGCGCTGCCCGACGCGGGCGGCCTCGACGTCGTACGAGACACGCCGCACCGGCGAGAAGATCGAGTCGATCGGGATCACGCCGATCGTGTGCTCGGGCCCACGGTTCAGCTCGGCCGGGACATAGCCGCGGCCGCGGCCGATCGTGAGCGTCACCTCGAGCTTGCCCTTGTCGGAGAGATTGGCGATCTCGAGGTCCGGGTTGAGGATCTCGAGCTCGGCCGGGGCCTCGATGTCGGAGGCCTTGACCGCGCCGGCGCCCTTCTTGGTCAGACGCACCTCGATCTCCGGCGACTCGCCGTGCAGCCGGCAGATCAGGTTCTTGAAGTTGAGCAGGATGTCGGTCACGTCCTCGCGGACGCCCGGCAGGGTGGTGAACTCGTGCGCGACGCCCTCGATCTTGACCGAGGTGACGGCGGCGCCCTCCAGCGAGGAGAGCAGCACGCGGCGCAGCGAGTTGCCGAAGGTGTAGCCGAAGCCGCGGTCGAGCGGCTCGATCACGAAGACACCGCGGTTGTCCTCGACCTCTTCGTGGACGATCCGCGGGATCTGGAACTCCATCAAGCTGGTTCGGACTGCCATTTACTCCCTTTCGAGTTACGGATTGTGGATCCTGAAACGCGTAGCGTTCTACTTTGAGTAAAGCTCGACGATGAGCGATTCCTGGACCGGCGTGTCGATCTCCTCGCGCTCCGGCCACTTGAGCACCTTGCCGGTGAGGCCGTCGTGGTCGGCCTGGAGCCACGGCGTCACCGAGGCGGTCAGGTCGGTCGCGTCGCGCACGACCTGCTCGGCCGGGCTGCCCGACTTGAGCGAGATGATGTCGTCGGGGCGCACCTGGTAGCTGGGGATGTTCACGCGGCGGCCGTTGACCTGGAAGTGGCCGTGGCGGACGAGCTGGCGGGCCTGCGCGCGCGAGGCGGCGAAACCGAGCCGGTAGACGACGTTGTCGAGGCGCGTCTCGAGCATCCGCAGCAGCGTCTCGCCGGTGACGCCCGACAGCTTCGCAGCCTTCGAGTAGTAGGTGCGGAACTGCTTCTCGAGCAGGCCGTAGTAGCGGCGCGCCTTCTGCTTCTCGCGCAGCTGCAGCAGGTACTCGGACTGCTTGATCCGGCCGCGGCCGTGGTCGCCCGGCGGGTAGCTGCGGCGCTCGACGGAACACTTCTCCGTCAGGCAGCGCTCGCCCTTGAGGAACAGCTTCATGCCCTCGCGGCGGCAGTTGCGGCACTTCGGCGTGAGCGAGCGGGCCACTAGACGCGCCTCCGCTTCTTGGGCCGCACGCCGTTATGCGCCTGCGGGGTGACGTCCCTGACGCCGAGAATCTCGAGCCCGGCGGCCTGGAGGGAGCGGATCGCGGTCTCTCGGCCCGAGCCCGGGCCCTTGACGAAGACCTCCACCTTCTGAAGCCCGTGCTCCATGCCCTTGCGGGCGCACGCGTCCGCGGTCACCTGCGCGGCGAACGGGGTTGACTTGCGCGAGCCCTTGAAGCCGGCCGAGCCGGCGGACTCCCACGCGATCACGTTCCCCTCGCCGTCGGTGAGGGAGACGATCGTGTTGTTGAAGGAGGTCTTGATGTGCGCCTGGCCGATCGCGATGTTCTTCTTCACGCGGCGGCGCGCACGACCTCTCGTCGCTTGTCGTCTAGGAGGTGCCATGGCCTACGTCTTGGTCGGAGCCTTCTTGCCCCGGCCAACGGTCTTCTTCGGGCCCTTGCGAGTGCGGGCGTTCGTCTTCGTGCGCTGGCCGCGAACGGGCAGGCCGCGCCGGTGGCGGATCCCGCGGTAGGCGCCGATCTCGCCGAGGCGCTTGATCGCGTTCGTGCGCTCGCGGCGGAGGTCGCCCTCGACCTGGAGGTTGCCGTCGATGTACTCGCGGAGCTTGGTGATCTCCTCGTCGGTCAGGTCCTTGATCTTCTCGTCGGGCGAGAGGCCCGTGTCGGCAGCGATCTTCTTGGCCGTCGAGCGGCCGATGCCGTAGATGTAGGTGAGCCCGATCTCGAGCCGCTTCTGGTTCGGCAGGTTGACGCCGGCGATTCTGGCCATGCCCTAGCCCTGCCTCTGCTTGTGGCGGGGGTTGGTGCAGATGACCATGGTCTTACCGTGCCGCTTGATCACGCGGCAGCGCTCGCACATGGGCTTGACTGAAGCTCTGACTTTCATCGGTGTCGGTACGTGATCCTTCCTCGGGTGAGGTCGTATGGGGAGAGCTCGACCTTCACGCGGTCGCCCGGGAGGATGCGGATGTAGTGCTTGCGCATCTTCCCCGCGATCGTGGCTAGAACCGTGCCGTCCATGCCGTCCACCTGCACGCGGAACATCGTGCTGGGTAGGGCCTCGACGACCTCGCCTTCCACCTCGATCTTCTCTTCCTTTTGAGCCAAGCAACCTCGCTC
>Ga0193696_1000659_pt1 | contig 11536 bp, 13 predicted proteins | sample L3m1metaG_FD_145074 | JGI IMG/M metagenome (GOLD analysis project Ga0193696, IMG submission 145074) | Soil microbial communities from a riparian zone of the East river system, Colorado, United States - L3m1 | ecosystem: Environmental > Terrestrial > Soil > Riparian zone | place: USA: East River... | reverse complement strand
GATCTTTGCCAGCATCCTGCTCGAAGCGACGTTCCAGGTGCTGCCCCTGTACCAGCGCTACGCGGACCTGAACCCGGCGCTCCGCGCATTCGGCGCGCCGGCGATCCTGCTCGTCTGGTTCTACGTGATGTCGAACGTCATCGTCCTCGGCGCAGAGATCAACTGGTGGCGCGCCCGCCGCGCCGAGCAGCGGCAGGTCGAGGAACTAGCCGGTCTCGCCTAGGGCAGCCAGCAGCCCACGGGCGGCATTCGCGCGATGCGAGTTCTCCCGCTTCCAGTCGTTGCCCAGCTCGGCAACGGTCTGATCCCGGCCGTTCGGGACGAAGATCGGATCGAAGCCGAACCCCTCACTGCCGCGAGCCTCTACTCCGATCCGCCCCTCGAGCGTGCCGGTGCCGCGAAACTCCTCACCGGAAGGAGACACGACCACAAGCTCGCTGACATACCGCGCACCTCGCTCCTCCACGCCGCGGAGCTCACCGAGGAGCCAGCCGACCGGGTCGGCACCGCCCGATCGAGCCGAATGGACGCCGGGACCACCGTCGAGCGCGTCCACCTCGATGCCCGAGTCCTCGCCGATCGACCACTCGTCCTCGTGCGCGTGAGCTCGACCGAACAGGGCCTTGCCCCGCGCGTTCTCGTAGTAGGTCTCGCCGTCCTCGGGCGGAAAGTCGTCTGCCGCGAGCGGCTCGATCGTCCAGGTCGGCAGCAGGTGCCCGAGCTCACGCGCCTTGCCCGGGTTGCGCGACGCGAGGCGCGCCTTCAGTCCGTCCACCGCACCTCGACGACGTTTTCAAGCTCGGCGAGCTGTGAGACAAGACCAGGAGGATGTGTGTGTCGCGCGAGGACGACCTCGAGCTCGAGCCTGCGCCGAGTGCCCTCCTGGCTGACGACGAGCGAATCGAGTCGCGCTCCGGTGGCCTCAACTGCATCGATGACACCGCCGGGAGCGGTACCTCCAGGAATGTCGACGATCAGGCGTCCATCCTCCGGCCGGAAACGCAGGAGGCCGCGATAGGCGATCGTCCGCAGGGGATAGAGCGCGAACAGCACGATCACCGTCGTGATCACGGCCACGCTGTAGGAGCCGGCGCCGCACGCGAGGCCGACCGCGGCGACCACCCAGAGCGTCGCCGCCGTCGTGAGCCCTCGCACCGAGAGGCCCTGGCGAATAATCGCGCCCGCTCCGAGGAAGCCGATGCCGGTGACGATCTGTGCCGCGATGCGCGTCGGGTCGGCCCGGACGACGGTGGCACCGGAGCTCAGGAACTCGTGGAATCCGTACGCGCCGACGATCGTGAACAGCGCGGACCCGAGCGAGACCAGCAGATGCGTGCGCAGCCCGGCCTCACGCTCGCGCAGCTCGCGCTCGATGCCGATGAGCCCGCCGAGGACCGCGGCGAGCGACAACCGCAACAGCGCCTCCCCCCAGTGGAGGCTCGGTAGGGCGCTAGCCGCGAAGTGCAGCAACAGCTCCCTCTTGCGCGACGGCGAGCTCTTCGATCCCCTCGGCCGCGAGCTCGAGCAGCTCGTCGAGCCGCGCGCGGCTGAACGGCGTCTTCTCCGCCGTGGCCTGCACCTCGACGAGCGCACTGTCGCCCGTCATGACGACGTTCATGTCGACGTCGGCCTGCGAGTCCTCCGAGTAGTCGAGGTCGAGGAGCGCCTCGCCGGCGGCGATCCCGACGGACACCGCCGCGACCGAGCCGATGAACGCCTTGGACAGCCCGAACTTGTCGAGCGCCCGGCGTGCGGCGACGTATGCGCCCGTGATCGCAGCGCAACGCGTGCCGCCGTCTGCCTGCAGGACGTCGCAGTCGAGCCAGAGCGTCCGCTCACCGAGTGCTTCGAAGTCCGTGATCGACCGAATCGACCTCCCGATCAGTCGCTGGATCTCGATCGTCCGGCCGCCCTGCTTCCCACGCGACGCTTCCCGATCCGTGCGGTCGCCGGTCGAAGCTGGCAAGAGCGAGTACTCGGCGGTCAGCCAGCCGCGGCCTTTGCCGTACAGCCAACGTGGCACGCCTTCCTGGATCGACGCCGTGCACAGCACCTTCGTCTTGCCCTGGGCGTAGAGCGCCGAGCCGTGCGGCTGCTCGAGGAAGTCGGGAATGAGCTCGAGCGGGCGCAGCTCGTTCGGTCGCCTGCCGTCGTTCCTCACGCGGGAGCTCCGAGTGCGGCGAGCTCGACGTGCTCCACCTCGGCCACGGGCAGCTGCAAGAACCGCGCGCCCATCTTGCGAAACGCCTCGGGGTCTCCGGTCGTGAGGAAGCGGTACGACCCTTCCCGGTCGACGTCGTTCTCGTAGCCCTTGCGCGCAAGTGTCTCGGCGACCTCGCGCGCGGTTTCGTCGGCGGAGAACACGAGCGCGACGTCGCGTCCGAAGACACGCTGGAAGATCGGCCTGATCAGCGGGTAGTGCGTGCAGCCGAGGATGACAGTGTCGACCTGGGCCTCCTTCAACGACGCGGCGTACTCACGTACCGTTTCCGTCGTCGCTGCGCCGAACGGGTCGTCGCTCTCGATCAGCGGCACGAGCCGCGGACACGCAACGGCGACGAGGTCGACACCGGCGTCGAGGGCATGCATGAGCTCGGCATAGCGTCCGGCGGCGACCGTGCCTTCGGTGGCAAGCAGCCCGATGCGCCGGTTGCGTGTCGCCTGGACTGCGGCGTGCGCCTCCGGGGTGATCACCCCGACGACCGGGACGTCGAGCTCCTCCTGCAACTGCGGCAGCGCCGCCGAGGTCGCCGTGTTGCAGGCGTTCACGACGAGCTTCACTCCCTGGCCCTGGAGATACGCCCCGATCTCCCGCGCGAACTGACGGACTTCCACGAGCGGCCGCGGCCCATAGGGGAGCCTTGCGTGGTCTCCGAGGTAGACGAAATCCTCGTGGGGCATCGTGACGAGGCATTCGTGCAGGACGGTCAGGCCGCCCACGCCCGAGTCGAACACGCCCACAGGCCGCGAATCCACCGGGCGATCGTATAGCCGGGATACGCTATCCACCTCGTGCGCCGCCTTTTGATCGTGCTCGCAGTCGCGCTGACTGCGGCCCTCGTTCCGGCAAGTCACGCTGCGGCGGGCGATTTCACCCAGACCGAGGTGAAGGTGACGATGAGCGACGGCGTGCGCATCGCCGCGAGCTACTTCCAGCCCGCCGGAACCCCTCCGGCCACGGGCTGGCCGGCCGTCGTGCTCCTCCACGGCCTCGGACAGACCCGAAACTCGTCGGACTTCGTTAACTGGTCGCCGAACCTCATGGCCCAGAAGTACTTCGCCCCCGAGGGCTATGCCGTGCTGACCTACGACGCGCGCGCGCATGGAGAGTCCGAGGGGCTCTTCACCCTCGACGGTCCGCGGGAGCTCGCAGATCTTCGGGAACTCCTTACCTGGCTCACGACCACACATCCGGTCGACGCTGCACACGTTGGTGCCTACGGCGCCTCGTATGGCGGAGGGCTCGTCTGGCGGGCGGCGGTCGAAGGCCTTCCCCTTGCGGCAATCGCACCGGCTGCGACGTGGACCGACCTGCGCGAGGCCCTCGCGCCACAGGGTCACGTTCGTGCAGGAATCATCCTCGGCTTCTCCCAGGACATTCCCCGCGAGCGCTACGGGCCCGAGGAGCTGAAGCTTCTGAGCGACGCTGTGGCCGAGAAGAACGTCGCAGCGACCCGGGCCTACCTCGCAACGCGCTCCACACGACCGCAGCTCGGGAGCGTTCGGATTCCGACCTTCATGCTCCAGGGACGACGCGATTTCGCGTTCGAGGCCGATCAGGCGATCGCGGCTTTCCGCGTGCTCAAGGGACCGAAGCGTCTCTACCTGGGCGACTTCGGCCACGCACCCGCGGAGAATCCTCCGGCGGAGTTCGACTACGCAGCGCTCGAGGTGCGCGCGTGGTTCGATCGCTTCCTCAAGGGAATTCCCAACGGCATCGACAAGCGGCCACCGGTCGAGATCGCGCCGGATCCGTGGAGCCTCCCCACGTCGTTCAAGGCCCTACCAAAGCCGCGTGCGCTGACGTTCGGCTTCCGCGGAGGACGGACGCTGTCCGCCGAAGGGAAGGTTGCGCGCACCACTGCGAAGGTTCGCCACCTCGAGAGCTTCGGCGCACCCATCGTGAAGGTCTCATTCGCGACGCCCACGGGTTACCGGCACCTCGTCGCGGTCCTGAGTGCGGTCACCCCGAGCGGCTCGGAGATCGTCATCAGCGACGGCGGCACGGACACACAGGCAAGCGGCAAGCAAGCGCGCATGGTCACGATCAGATTGCAGAACGAGGTGACGTCAATTCCTGCAGGTTCTCGCCTGCGCGTCACACTGGGAGCACGTAGCACTGTGCAGAACGTCGGGAACCTCGTCTACCTGATCCCGGTCCCCGAAGGTTCCGTCGCACATGTCGGGCGGATGACACTCACGCTTCAGGTCCTGCGCAAGCCCGTGTCCCGTTGATCGCGCACATCGCGGCGGCCGCGCTCGCGCTCTCCACACCCGCGGCGACACCGGGCGTCACGCCGACCCAGATCACGCTCGGAGCGACGATCCCCATCACCGGCCCCGCAGCCGCGTACGGATCGGTGGGTCGAGGCGCCGACGCGTACTTCAAGTACGTCAACTCGAAAGGCGGCGTCTTCGGCCGCAAGATCGACTACAAGTACCTGGACGACGAGTTCGACGTCGCGAAGACGATCACGCTCACGCGTCAGCTCGTCGAGCAGGACCAGGTGTTCGCCATCTTCAACAGCGTCGGCACCGAGCATGCGCTTGCGATCCGCTCCTACCTCAACGACCGCAAGGTGCCGCAGCTCTTCATCGGCAGCGGCGTCTCAAAGCTGGCGACCGAGCACGCGAAGTATCCGTGGTCGATGGGCTATCTGCCGAGCTTCGCCGGCGAGGGCGCGGTCTACGGCCGCTACATCGCGGCGCATCAGCCGAAGGCGCGAATCGCGGTGCTCTACGAAAACTCCGACTTCGGCAAAGACATGCTCAACGGCCTGCGCCGTGGGCTCGGGGGCAAGGGGAAGATCGTCGGCACGCAGGCATACGAAGTCGCCGACGCGGACGTCGCATCGCAGCTGGCGAAGCTCAAGAGCAGCGGCGCCGACACGCTCTTGCTCTTCGCGACTCCCAAGTTTGCAATCTTCGGCTACGTCGGAGCCTTCCGCCTCGGGTGGCACCCGCAGGTGTACGTCACGTCGGTCTCGATCTCGCCCGACATCATGAAAATCTCGCGCGTCGCAACGAGCCGCAAACAGGTCGAGGGGTCGGTGTCGATCGCCTTCGTGAAGGATCCGACGGCAAAACAGTGGGCGAAGGACCGCACCGTCCGCCTCTACAAGTCGATCATGCAGCGCTTTTTACCGAGCGCGAAGTCCGACGACGTGTTCAACTACTACGGAATGGCAGTCGCCTACACGATGGTCGACACGCTCCGGAAAGCCGGTCGGAACCTGACCCGCGCAGGCGTCCTCAAGGCGGCGACCCATCTCAACGAGGTGAATCCGTTCCTGCTCCCGGGGGTGCGGATCCAGACCTCGCCCAGCGACTACTACCCGATGGACAAGGTGAAGCTGGCGCGGTACAAGAGCGATCACTGGCAATTCTTCGGGAACCTCGTGCGCGCCCGGGATTAGTGTCAACTTCATCGGGAAACCCGCGTCTAATGGAGGGGCTTTTCTCATTTCGAAGTAGGAAAGGAAGGGGTATGAAAACGATCATCAGGCTGGCCGTGCTCGCGCTTGCGGGCACCTCAGCGCTGGGTCTGGCGGGGAATGCGCTCGCGACCCAGAAGCTGAGCGTGAAACAGACCACCACCTCGCTCACGATCAAGGTGTCGCAGGCGCAGTCCGACGCGCAGCCGGCGCACATCTCGATCTACGTTCCGAACGGCTACTCGATCAACGCTTCGGCAGCCCCGGGAACGCGGCTCGGGTCGACGAGCGGCACCGTGTTCTCGCGCGACGCGAACATTCCGCTGCCGCTGTCGGGCGACGTCATCGCAGTTCCGCCAACCACGAACGCACCGGGCTGCGACCCGGTTCCGCACATCGCGGTGTGGAACCTTGCCCTGTCTGTGGCAGGCCAGGCGATCAACATCCCGGTGCATGTCGACCAGACCTCCGGCGCCGAAACGGCGCTCGGTGCGTACAAGCTGGTCGTCTGCCTGGCCCCGGACGACGTCCCCACGGGAACGCCGGGCCGCTCGCCGAACGGCGCCCGGCTACTCGACGCGACCTTCACGGTGGACAACGTCTTCACTGTGCCGGCCGGTCCGAGCATCTGGGACGCAATCACGACGCCTTGGGCGGGGGGTGCCCCGAACCCGGCAGGAACCGTCGAGACGCGGGCCTTCGTCGCCAATGGCACGGTCACGCTCGCCAAGGCGGTAAACGCGAAGAGGCGACTCGTGAAGTTCTCCGGCAAGGTGACGCAGGCGGGCGCTGGTGTGGCAGGCACCAGGGTCACGATGCTTCTCAATGGGAAGGCAACGAAGTTCACGGCGCGGACGACTGCGTCAGGCGCCTACAGCGTCGTGTTGAAGAAGACCGGCAAGAAGTCGACCTCCACGTTCCAGGCACGGACGGTGGTCGCCGAGCGCGACATCACCTCCGTGGGGTGTGCCTCGGCGACCCCCGGCATCCCGGGCGGCTGCGTGAGCGCAACGGCCTCGCCGTTCACCGCGGTGAGCGCCAGGATCCGAATCCGCATCTAGACGGACTGGAGCAGGCGATTCGAGACGGGGCCCCGAGTTGAGGGAGGGCCCCGTCTCGTATGCTGGCCTTGTGGCTGAGATCCGGATCGGGACCTGTTCCTGGGCCGACGACGCGCTCTCGAAGCACTGGTATCCGCAGGGCGTCAAGGCGGGGGAGCGGCTGGCGTACTACGCCGAGCGCTTCGACACGGTCGAGGTCGACTCCACGTACTACCGGCTGCCCGACGAGGAGATGGTGCAGCGCTGGGCCGAGCGAACGCCTGACGGGTTCGTCATGCACGTCAAGGCGTTCGGCCTGATGACACGCCATCCGGTCAAGGTGGAGTCGCTGCCGCCCGACCTGCGCGACGAGGCGCCGACCGACGAGCGCGGGCGCGTCGAGCGCCCGTCGAGGGAGTTTCGCGGCGAGGTCTTCCGTCGGTTCCTTGCTGCGCTCGAGCCGTTGCGAGCGACCGGGAAGCTCGGAGGGATCCTGTTTCAGTTCCCGCCATACGTCGTCTACAAGGACCGTTCGCTCGACTATCTGCAGTGGGCACGGGAGCAGCTCGGCGACGACGAGCTGCTCGTCGAGTTCAGGCATGCGAGCTGGCTCGACGACGAGCATCGCGACGACACGCTTCGGTTCCTCGAGGAGCTCGGCGCGGCAAACGTGATCGTCGATGCGCCACGCATCGATGGCGCAAAGAATCTGATCCCGACGATCCCGGCGCTGACGAGTCCGACGGCGTACATCCGCTTCCACGGGCGGAACGCGTCGACGTGGAACAAGCGGGGCGGCAGCGCCGCCGAGCGCTTCGACTATCTCTACTCCGACGACGAGCTGGAGGAATGGGTGCCGACGCTCCGCGAGCTGTCCGGCGAGGCCGAGCAGGCCTACGCGTTCTTCAACAACAACGCCACGAGCCCCGACGGGCACGGTGGGCGGATGGCGCAGGCTGCGGCGAACGCGAAGCAACTGCAGCGCCTCCTGCAGGAGGCGAAGGTGCCGGTGAGCTCGAAGAGCTGATGGACGTTCTGGCGATCATCCACGGCGAGAGCGTTCGCTCAGGTGTGTTCGGAGACGTCGTGCGCGAGCGAGGCCACGGGCTCGAAGAGTGGAGCCTCGCCTGGGACACGCCGCTGCCGAAACCGGTCGACGCCTACGGTGCCGTGCTGGTCTTCGGCGGGGCCATGCACGCCGACCAGGATCTCCACCATCCGTGGCTCCGCGAAGAAGGCTTCTTCCTGCAGCGGTTGCTCGACCTCCACCTGCCGGTGCTCGGCATCTGTCTCGGTGCGCAGCTGCTTGCGAAGGCCGCACAGGCGTCCGTCCAGCCGGCGAGCGAGTTCGAGATCGGCTGGTTTCCCGTCGAGCTCACGGACGCGGGCGTCGAGGACCCGGTGCTCGGGCGGCTACCGCAGACCTTCGAAGCCTTCCAGTGGCACTACTACGACCACGGGATCCCGGCGGGCGGAGTCGAGCTCGCGCGGAATCGGATCTGCACGCAGGGATTCAGGCTCGGCGAGAACGCGTGGGGCGTCCAGTTTCATCCCGAGGTGACCCTCGCCCAGGTGGAGAACTGGATCGAGGAGGAGGAAGACCTTCCGGTCGACAAGACCGTGTTGCTCGCGGAGACCCGGCAGCGGATCGGCGAGTGGAACAAGCTCGGCCGGGACGTGTGTGCCGGCTTCGTCGAAGCAGCCGAACGCGTCTCGAGCCCCGGCTTAGGCCAAAAGAGCCAGGGTCTGACCCCATCTGTTCGGGACTAGCCTCGCTCGAGGGGCAGGTCGTCGTGGCGCGACCACTCGTGCCACGAGCCGGCGTAGTTGCGGGCTCGGTAGCCGGCGGTGCGGAGCGCGAACGTCGCGAGCGAGGAGCGCGAGCCCGAGTGGCAATAGGCGACGACGTCGTTCGGATCGCCGACGCGCGCACGGATCTGATCGGCGGGAAGAGGCTGGCCGGGACCGGCGAACAGATCCTCGACGGGCACGTGGCGTGCACCGGGGATTCGGCCCTGCCGCGGGTCGCACGGATAGCCGTGCTTCCCTCTGAACTCATCCTCGGTGCGCACGTCGAGGATCATCAGAGTCTCGTCGTCGAGCCTGCCTGCCAGCTCGGCTCGCGTCGGGATCGCATCGAAACGCGGCTCGAACGTCGTCTTTACCGGATGGAGCTCCACCTGGCCGACCTCCAACTCGTGAGGCCACGCCGCAACCCCGCCGCGCAACACGGCGACGCGCGGATGACCGGCGAGCTCGGCCATCTGCACGGCAGGCATAGCGCCGACACCGTCGCCGCGGTCATAGAGCACTAGTCGCTCGTCCCCCGTCACTCCGTGACGGCGAAGCCTCAGTCCGACCTCGGGTGCGAGTGCCTGCAGCATCTCCGGATCGCTCATGGGCGGCGGCGATCCGAGCACGAGCGGCCGTGAGCCCGGAATGTGCCCGCGCGCGTGTGCGTTCGGCCCGCGCACGTCGCCGAGGAAGAGGTCATCGGCTCGGAACTCGGCCTCGAGCCAAGCGACGTCGACGATGGAGGGCAGATCAGACACGTTGCAGGAATTCGCGCAGGAGCTCGTTGAACTCGGTGGGCCGTTCGATGTTCGCGAGATGACCGGCGCCGTTGAGCTCCACCACATCGAAGCCGCCGAGCTCGCTCGCGGAGACGAACGGATCGAACTCGCCGATCACGAACCGGACGGGCCCCGAAAGGGACCGGGCCACCTGGGTCGAGTCTTCGCGATCACGGATCGCCTCGACGGCGCCGACGAGACCGTCGGCATCTCGATACAGCAGCGCTTCGTCCGCCGCGCCGTCGTCGTGGAACAGCTTCGGGCGCATCGTCCGCCACAACCCGTCCGGCCCGTCGGCTCGGATCAGCTCGATCGTGTCCGCGCGCCCCTTTCTGCGTTCGTCCGAATCGGCGTCCGGGCGTGCACCGAGGAGCAGCAGTCCGCGCACCCGTTCGGGCGCAAGCCGCGCCAGCGCGAGCGCGCAATATCCGCCCATCGACGCGCCGACGACGGCAAGCTCGCCGTCCGTCTCGGCGGCAATCGACTCCGCCCAGGCGTTCATGGTGCTACCGCGCCCGTACAGACGCGGCGCAATGACGTCGTGACCCTCGAGCACGGGGCGCTGCAGCTCCCACATCCGCTCGTCGAGCGGAAAGGCGTGAAGCAGGAGAACCGTCACAGAGATGCGACGACTTCGATCTCCGCTGCAATGGACGGCCGCTCCTCGAGCCTCGCAACCCAGTCCGCCAACGCCGAAAACCGACTCAGGTCGACGTCGAGCCGATCGCGCGCGCGCAGAATCCAGGGCACGTACGCAATGTCGGCAAGCCCGAACTCGCGTCCGCTCAGAAAAGGCTGGCCCTGTAGAACGGCGTCGAGCTCTCCGAGTGCGACGTCGAGCCGACCGGCTGCGCCGTCCTCACCACGCCGAAGCGCGTAGTGGGGCCGAGAGAGCTCGTCGAAGCGGAACACGAGCATGCGACCGAGCGCACGCTCGGCAGGATCCGCGGGCCAGAGCGGCGGCTCGGGATAACGGTCGTCGAGGTACTCGTCGATCACCGCAGACTCCGCGAGCAGGAACGTGTCCTCCTCGAGGACGGGCACTCGGCCGAGTGGGTTCTTCTCGTAGATCCACGCCGGCCGGTCATCGAGATCGACCTCTACCGTTTCGTACTCGATTCCCTTTTCCGCGAGCGCGATCCGGACGCGCGCGCAGTACGGGCAACGATCGGCGTCGTAGAGCGTGATCACCGTTCGATCCTAGCCTCGAGGCCGAGCACGTCGGCAATCTGACCGAGCAGCTCGCGCGCGGGAGGAAGCTCGGCCGGATCAGAGGCGATACGCGCAACCGCGCGGACCCGCGCGGGATCCGCTCCGGTCAGCCGCGACGCGAGCGTCGGGTTCGCGGAGAGCGAGAGCTCGTCCGCCTTGTTCAGCTCGCCGTAGTACGTCGGCACCGACAGATACTCGTCGACCATGCGTCCGCGCTCGAAGAGCAGGAACCGGACGACCGCTTCCTCCTCCAGCGCAAGTGCGACGACAGGAACACCCATGCGCTCCGACAACTCGGTCCCGAGTCGCCGCTGTGCGCTGCGATTGTGGTCGCACAGCTCGTCCACGACCGTCACCCAGCCGTTCTTCGACGCGGTCACCTCGGAAAAAGAGGAGCGCCCGAGACGCGGCATGAACTGCGTGACCGCGCGTTCCACTCCGGCCTCGTCGTCCGTCTGCACGTGGATCGAGCCGAACGAGTCCGGAGGATCCTCGCTGACCAGCTGCTCGGCGAGGACGCTCACAGGCGCGACCATGAAGAGGTCGACGGGCGTGAAGCCGAGGCGGTCATACAGCCTGCGCGCATCGGCGTTTCGGAGCAGCACCTCCAGGCTGACGTGGTCGAGCCCTCGTTCGCGTGCCGGCTCGAGGACCTCCGTCAGCAGGGCGCGGCCGATCCCTTTGTTCCGCGCGCCCGGGCGAACGTAGAAGTCGGTGATGTGCGCGGTCTTACGGCCACGATCGCCGAGGACGCAGAAGATGAACCCGACGGGGCGCCCTTCCTCCTCGGCGAGCACGGCGACTCCCTTGCGCACGGTCTCCAAGAGGTCCGGCCACGCCTCGTCCCAGGTCTCGAGCAGATAGGCCGGACCGCCGAGCTCCTGTTCGAACTCCTCCCAGAGCTCGCGGACGACTTCACGGTCTTTCGCGGTGGCGGGGCGGATCGTCATCGGTAACGCAGCGTGGCGAGGAGGTAGTGGGCGCTCAAGTTCTGAAATGGATGAAAACGGACGCCCGCGGCACGAACGTCCGTCACGTCAGGGTAGAGCGTGAGGTG
>Ga0193696_1000658_pt1 | contig 11542 bp, 16 predicted proteins | sample L3m1metaG_FD_145074 | JGI IMG/M metagenome (GOLD analysis project Ga0193696, IMG submission 145074) | Soil microbial communities from a riparian zone of the East river system, Colorado, United States - L3m1 | ecosystem: Environmental > Terrestrial > Soil > Riparian zone | place: USA: East River... | reverse complement strand
TGCTGTCGACATACGCGACCTGCACTGCGATCATCTTGTCGTTCGGAAGTTTGTAAGCCATGCCATCTCCCCAAGCGGTGAGAGTGAGCCCGTCATAGCGGATGGTGATCCTTGCGCCGGGACGGGATTCCGGCTCATCGATCAGAAACTTGAGCGTGCCGCCAAGCTGAAATTGCAGCGTGTTCATTTTCCGTTTTTTACTTCCTCATCAACTTCTTTCTGCAATTTTTGCAGCGGCGCTTTCAGGCTCTCCGGCAGGTTGTCGATATCAACCGATGTGCTGTTTTCGGACTGCAGTTTGTAGACCGCCTTGGTCTGCTGGTTCATCTCGACGACCTGCTCCCGCAACACCGAAACCCGCTCGTCGATCACCGGCAACTTGGTGAGCATTTCACCAACCCGCTCCAGGCTGCGCTCGAGGTTGGTGATGCGGGCCAAGGTCGAATGCACCTGACGGCCACCAACGGAATCGAGGATTTCAACTTTCGCAACCAACTCCGTCACCTTCTGGTCGATATGCGCGGCCCACATCAACGCGAGCACGACCTGGCCGAGCAAGAACAGCAGGAACGCCACCGCGTTCTTATTGTTGTTGAGCATTTCCCACATGACTGCCTAGGTCTCCACTGGAACAGATTGGGGATGATGCCAAATTCTGCGCATTCCCTTGGTCTTGCGCTTGCCCTTCGATTCAACCGAAATGATTGCCGCCCGGATTTCCTCACCCTCGCGCTTCTCGGCCTGCGCCATCAGTAGGCCCCACACGACTTTGCGCACATAAAAGCCATTGCCCTGCTGATGACCAAGAGCCCAGGCGGTGGCGTTAGCAGCGTGCACGAGGTTCTTCATTTTTCATCGCTCCGTAACCTTCTCGTGATCCTTCAGCGCGCCCTCTGCGATCTCTGCCGTCGCCACGACTTTCTTGACCTCGGGCATGTCCGCCACCTTGGCGATCTGCGCCGTCTTGCTATTTGCAATGAACGACCAAACCATCGCACCGAGCAGGATGATCCCCACTAGCGTGTTGATCACCATGTCGGTCATTTCCCCGACCAGGTCAGCGGCGATCAGACCCTTTGCGCTGAACCATGCCACCACGCTGGGCACGAAAATGCGCAGCACTCCGGTGAGTTGTTCCTTATCCATTTGTGCCAATCGTCACGCCGTTGATGGTGATGATGACCTTGCCGGTTGTTACTATGTCGACCGTGGCGACTTCGCCCACCGGCGGGATCGGCTCGGGCGGCACCGGGATCGGCCCTTCCAGCGCCAGTGCTTGCACCGCCGCCAGCAAGGTGTCGGCATCCTTGTTGATGGTCACTTCCTTGCGGTTGATCGGTCCCCAGTGCTTGCGCAATTTGCGCATGCCGATGCCGGTGACGAAGGCATGGAAGGACGGCGCAAACTTGGCGAGGAATTGATAGCGCGCCCCATCACCGGTGCCGAAGGAACTTAGGCCCGACGCGGTCGGGGACAAGCCCTCCTGAAACGCCGGCAGGAAGCCGTTGGGATCATCCCAATACTCGACCAACAGCGGCTGAATGTTCACACTGCACGAACGGATGTTCCACGATGTCTGGAACAGGCCGGCCTCACAGGTGTCCGACGAGGTGTTGGATGCCGTGGTGTCCCTGCCGCAATAGTACAGGCCCGAGCTCTCCCGCATTCCAAGCCCGATCATCATCACGAACAGATGCCGCAACGTGTCGAGGCCAGGCTGCGAATTGTCCATGCCCTTGGCGGCAAACTCGCTGCGATACCACGTCAGCGCATCGGTCTGATCGTCGGCGCGCTCGGCCTGTGCCATCTCGACCGCGCGCGGAAACCCTTCCTCCAGTTCCAGCACCGCAACGGCGTATGCCATCGCCACGCCGTTGAGATAGGCGCGCGGTGCCTTGCCGCGAGCCGGCCACGAATAGTTCGCCAGCGGCGACTGACCGACCAGTTCAACGATCATGCCGCACAGTTCATCGCTTAGACCGTTCTCGCCCGCTGCCATGCGCGCATCGAGATCGTCGACTGCAGCCCAGGTATCGGGACCGACAACACCGTCCGCGCCCAGCTTGGCCGCCGCCTGGAAACTGCAAACCTGCGCCTCGGTGATCGCACCGAAGTCGCCATCGGCGGGAATGCCGAGCGATGTCTGCAGCTCGGCCACGTCGGGGCCGGTATCGCCCTTCGACAGTTCGCGCCGTGGCTGGTCCGGCATCGGCGCGAGCTTCGGCCAGAAATAACCAATCACGCTCGACTTCGGATAGGCCGAGAGGTTTACAGAATTGCTCTGGTTGCCACCGCGGCAGTTTATGTTCGAGCCCGCATCGCTTTCATAGAATGTGACATGGCCGCCGCCGCTGCGGGTCATCACCACAATTGCGCCGGGAACCGGAGTTGTTAGCTCGATGTAATTGGGATCGTCGGCCCACGACTGCGCCCAGCCGAATCGATCGGTGTCGGTCGCGCCAAACGGCGGCATAAAACCTGCCTCCGACAAACAGTATCCAGCCGCCACGCCGCACCACGCCGTCTCGTCGCTGTCCCAGGCAGGTTGATCGCAATAGGCCCTCATGCCTGGAACATCGTTCCAGATGCGCGCGATCTCGGTGGTCATGCCGGTAATGACGGGATTGGCCTCGGGCCCAGACACCTCCTTGGTGCCGGTCAAGGTTTTCATCACGGCGAGCCAGGGCGGCGTTTCATCCGTGCGCGTAGTACGCGCGACTGCTTGCGGTGCTGCCATCATCATTTCACCTCGGACATTCCGGCGGGCTCCATGTCGCAACTGACTTGCTTGCTCTGAGATATGCCGCAACCCCATTGGTCACGCCGGTGCGCGCCCGCTCGGGCTGGCCGCGGTCGTCTTTCATCCAGACCTCGAACATGTGGACGATGTGATTTGTCAGGGCCGTGTCCAACGCCTCCGACATGATGGTGCGGACTGTTTCCCGGCTGGTCGGATCGGCGCAAATCACCGGCGTCGATTCCGCGCTCGCCATCTCGAACCCGACATTCGGCAACTGATGGGCCGGGCAGCACGTCCCCAGCAGCAGTGCGAGCGCGCCAACTACAACCGCCCGCGTTGCCGTCATCATCAATCACTCCCGCGGCACGACACACTTGCTGAGAATTTCGGTCACATGCTTCTGATATTCGTTCTGCTGCGTCAGCAGCGTAGTGCGAAACTCGGCGGCTGCATGCAGCGCATAGAACATCCACGCCAACAGCCCGAGCAGGACAACCGTCAATGACAGTGTCGCCGGGCTCTGCTTCAGCCCATCGATGAGATTGTTGGCGGCCTTGCCGGCTTCTTCGCCTATGCCGGGATTCATACGTTTTACTTTCCTTTATCGATGCACTTGTCCAGCAGCGTCTGCGTCGCGTTCTGCGACTTGTAGGCCATCGCCAGCGTCTCCTTGCCCGACCAGAACAGATAGCCGAGCAGGGCGAAGTTCATCACCACCAGCGCGAGCGCCAGCGGACTGCCGCGCATGATGTCGAAGAAGCCGCCCACGGCTTTGCTGGTTTCGCCGATGGCGCTCATGGAAATTCCGACCAGTGCTCGAACCCGAGCCAGCCCAGGAATGCCAGCGCCAGCAGGATCACGACAACCACCGCGATCCAGGGCAATGCCGCTTTGGTGTTTGGGGTCATAGCGACGTGCTGTAATTGACGTTGAGTGTGTCGCCGTTGACCACCGCCTTGTCGCCGGTCGAGAACGTGCCGGCCGACCACAGCACGCCGCCGGTGTTGTCCTTGGTGGCGGACGCACCGCTGCCGAAACAGAGGAAGGCGCCCTTGGCGGTGCCGGTGCCGGTGATGGCAAACGACAGCGCCGCCGACAGCGCCTTTGATCCCGCCGACGCCGCCGACCAGGCCGCGGTCTTGCGGTTGCCGGTATAGGTCGGCGCATTGGCGCCGCCGCCCTCGAGCCAACCGGCATGCGAGGCCATGGTGTCGCCGGCCGCGACCGCCGTGTAAGAAGTCGACGAGATCAGCCCCATGAACGGCCCGGTCACGGTATAGGCGGCGCCAGCAAGGTAGGTATCAAGCGCCAGGTTCTTGCCGACGGTTGCGACCACGTTGTCGATCACGTCGCGCCATTTGAGTTTGCCATCGGCACCGATGCATTCGACCTCGTAGCGACCGTGTGCTTGGGCCTGCTCGCCGATGCCGCTGCCACGGATCACGGATGCGTCGCTGCATTCGCGCGCGTCTGCGCGTTCTTCAGTCATGGCCTGTTCTCCTATGGGGAAGCGGCTTTAGGTCAATACGATCTTGGGATCGATGTAATAGGTCGTCGTCGCCTTGGCGGCGCGCACGCGCACGTCGATGTAGCCGGACAGGCCAGGCTGCGGCGAGGATAGCGTGGTGGTCAATTTGAACGGCGACCAGCCAGCGCCCGAGCCGCCGCCATTCCATGACGAGCCATCAGACGCTACGGCGGCATTCGTCGTCAGCAGATTGGCCTTGGTGGTGTTGACGAGGCTGCCGAGCGGCGTTGAGCCTGACCCGAGATATTCCACCTCGATCCAGATATCATCGTTGTTCGGCACCGCGCCGGCGTTGATGGTGCCATACACCGTCACGATCACATTCGAGCCGGTGGTCGGATTCCAGATCGCATAGGGTTCGGCGGTGAACGGCCGCTGCCATTGCGCATTGGCGGTGGTGACGATCTTGCGGGTCTGCGCCTGGGTATTGGGATCGACGGCGCCGCCGACCCTGGTGATCGAGGTCTCGGTGGTCTCGGTGCCTTCGTAGGCATAACGCGTCGACTTGTAGGCCGTGGCCCCGCTGTCGCAGCGAACGAGCTGCAGCGTTGAGCCGGGCGCGGTCGGCGTGTCGACCGTGGCCGAGGCATGCAGCTTGCAATCCTTGATCAGCAGGTTGGTGATGATGGTGCTGTTGCTGCAAAGGCTGCCGCTCAACTGGCTGAGATCGAGCGCCTCCAACACCATAGGGCCGGCCACGCTGCTGGGCGCCAGGAAAGTGACCGGCACCGACGAGCCGGACACCAGCACCGGGCCGGTGTTCTGCCAGGTAAACTGGCAATTAGTCGGGATAATTTTTTGCCCGGTATTTCCGAACTTCACCGTCGTGTTGTTGAAGGTCACTGTGCCGTATGAACCGGCGCCGATTGTTATGGTGGCACTCGAGGCGGAGGTCGTCGCAATTTCAAACGAACAGGCATCCACATAGGCCCAGCCATTGCTGGTCGACAACGTAAACGCCGCACCGGTTGACTGCCCGACGCCGACCTTGAAGGTCAGCCCGTAAAGATAGAACCCTCCACCTATGGTGAAGGTCATGTTGGTCGCGGTCGTGGTCGAGATCGACGCGCCGGTGGTGATGTCGCCCGCTGCCGGCGGATAGCTGCCGGAATGGTTGTGGCAGATCGCCCGGCCCATGGTGGAAGCGCTGACCGCCGGGTTTGGATTGAGTGCCGAAGTCAGGGTCTCGGCGTGGTTGTCACCGACATAGATCGTATTACCGGCGGCAAACCAGTTCGACGCGCAGGCATTGGCCAGCCGCGCATGCGGCGCCTGCCCGCCGGTGAAGTTGCCCACGGCCCCGAGCGACGTCCAGGTGGTGGTGCTTTCCGTGGTGGTGACGCCGGCGGTGTCGCTGAACGCCGGCTCGGACGCGCCCAGCGATCCTGCCGTCGAGCAGATCTGATAGCTCGCCCCGTTGTTGCGCTTGATGATCGCGCCGAGCGTCGGGCTGCCGATCGCCTTGGCCTGCGTCCAGGTCGGCGTATTGGTCAGGTCGCCGTTGACCGCGGACGCTCCGGTGCATTCTTGCCAGGTGGCGGTGCCGTCGGTGGTCTTGGCGCCGCGCGTGGTCGTCCAGGTTGCGTCAGTGGTGTTGGCGGTGGTGCCGGCCACGATGCAGACGAACACCCGCTCGCTGCCGACTGCCGGGGCGGTGAATTGCCGCCGCAGCACGCCAGCGGCAACGGCCGTGTTCTGCGGCCGCACGGTCACGGCATAATAGCCGGTGGTCGAACCGTCGCCGAAGTTGCAATACCAGGTGGTGTCGTAGAAGGCCATCAGCGCCCTACATTGATCACAGTCAGCGTCGCGCTCGGGAAGGTCGTGTCGAACATGAACAACGGCCCAGGCATGCTGGTCGTTGTGACCGCTGTCGCCGCCGCGATACTCGCATCGGGCGCGTCGGCTGCGGTCACGGCCTCGGTAACCGAGTCGGTATAGGTGGCTGGAACCGCGCCGTCCTCGACCGCCGCCGCACTCGCGCTCTCATCGACGGCGGCATTGAGATCGAGCCCGGCCTCGACCACATCGGCCGCGCTCGCCGCCTCAACCATGATCTCGCCGAGATAGGCGTCGACGAAGTCACCGACCGAGGCCGGGTCGTCGACCAGCGTGGCGAAGACAACAAAGCCAGTCGTGGTCGCGTCCAATGCAATTGCAACTTCCGCAACGTCGGCCAGGACCGCGCGTCGCGGCGGTCGCATGCTGACATGACAAACCAGCATTCATCTCTCACGAGCATCAGGCGGTGGCATCTTCGTCTTTCTTGAGATCCGATAATGGGGCGGCCGTAATCGTGTTGATCACTTGATAGTTCTCATCAGGCCCCTGGTAAATAATTTCCCAGGTATTCCCGTCATCAATCGAGGCTGCGATCTGCGCCCGAAAGTCGGCAGATGACCCGCCAGCCATCACAATTTCCGACGCATACGCCACGCAGGTCACATAAGTGATCGGCGTCGTTTTCGTTGTTATGGTCGTGTGCGCATCCTTGAGCTTCGTGATGGTTATTGAGTTTCCATAGTTGTCGCCTTCAGGACCGCTGAAAAAAACAAATTTGGAAAGATACCATTGCGAATCAAATTGCTCCGGAACCACCAGATAACTCTCAACGATGACGCCGTCGTCGTCCTTCTTCTCGTAATAGCCGAACTTCCCATCCGGCAAATGGGATTCGGGATTGACATGCGGCATGAAGATGCTGGGCGGCGACGTATTGGTTGGCGGAGGCTCGCCCCCCACAGCCGCGCTATCCCGGCGCAATTCATAGCTACCCTCGGTCCAGCCCTTTCCATCAGATGATATTAACGAACGCTCATAGGTCCGGGCATTCGTTGGCGTAAGATCCTCGCCTCCCTCGAAATAGTATTCGTCCGACAACACATGCCCATTAAACTCACGATTGTCCCAGGCAATGTGGCCCACGCCGGAATCGTTTCCAATCCAGTCGGGCCATTGCTTGTAAAATGCCTGGGTCCAGTTCTTCCCGTCGTGGGAATACATGACAACCGAACCGGTGCCGTGCGTTCCCGTTGCCTCGTCCTCAACCGAAAACGACCCTGCCGTTACAAAGGTCGCCTTTTCCAGTTTTCTGTACGAGCTTGCAAACACTCCGCTGCCAGAGGTGGGGCCGGTAAAGTCCAATGGGCCGAGGTCTTCAAATATCTTGGCATCACCATCGTTATCCTTCTTGCGTTTCTCTATGGCCGTTTTGTCCAAAGCGTCCTTGCTCGTCTTGGCGTACAGAACGAACTCGCTGCCGCCTGCAATGAACACGGCGCTGGCTTCATCCTCCCACTGGACATTGATGATCTGCGACAGAAAATCCAGCCCAAAGCCCGACTCTTCCGCCATCAGATATCCGTGCGGATAAATGGCAGCGTCACCGACAGCCCAGCCGGCGCAGCGTTGTCGGACTGCGTCACCCGCAATGCGTAGTGATCGCCCTCGGCAAAATCCGTTGCTGCCAGAATGGTGAAATCGCCGGCCTGGCCGCCGGCGGTGTCAATATCGCCACCGGCGTCGAAGGTGATGGTGCCGATCTCGCTGCCGTTCTTTTCGATCGAGAGAATGATATCGGTTGCACCGGTCCCGTCGTTGCCGACATCGAGATAGGCATAGGCATTGGCATCGCCGGCGCCGAGCCGCATAGCGCGGTTGGCGATCCCCAGAAAAAACAATTCGTCGGGCTCGCGCTGGATGCTGCCGGGCACGAAAATCGCGGCGTCATAGTTCACGTCCCGTAGCGGCATCCAGAGTTGGTAGAGCGCATTCTGCGCGGTGCTGCCGTCGGTGGCATTGGGATCGAACGCAGCCGGCCACGGCGGCGTGGTGTGGCTCTCGAGCACCTGATAAAAACCGTTGCCGGCGGTGAACAAGTCGCCGGGACCATACGGCGCATCGTTCGTCCAGTTTCCGACATACTGGAAGGTGGCGATCGGCAGCGGAATGACCTGCGACGTTCCATCGGTGAAATGGAACGTCATGCTGTTGCTGGTATAGGTGACGCTCTCGATGCGCTTGCCCTCGGCCAGCGCCGCATCCAGGTCAAGGACGCGCTGATCGAGATCGTAGAAATTGCCATCGACTTGCGCCGCACTGATCGGCGCGCCGGTTCCGGTCCCCCAGGCGCCAGTCGTGACATAGACAATCGGCATGATTGGTTTCTCTGGTTAGATCGGACCCGCCTCGACTTCCGCGCCCGATCTCAGGATATGGTTATGCTTCTTGATCTCGATATTGTCCGCCTCTTGAATAGGCCGATAATTTTGCACCTCTACATTGCCGCGGATGACGCCAGGGGGAAAATCGGGAACATCAAACGCATGGTCGCCGGTGTCAGGTGAAGGCTCGCTTGGGCCTTCCATCCAGATCTTGTTGGCCACCTCGATGTCGACAAAATTTTCCTTGTTCACCGTTCCATCGTCTTTCTTCTGATAGATGCGCGCCACGTCGACGCGACGCTTGGTTTCGCGCTGCGTGGCTGTTGAGACGCTGGCGCTGTAACTGTTGGTCAGATCGATGTGCTTGGCGCCGTTGCCGCGGATGACGGCGAAGCCCTTGTCGGGATCATCCGCCGCCGGCAACGGTTGCGCCGGTGCCGGCCGGATGTCCGGAAACACGACCGGACGAACGACGACTTCCAGACCAGCCATCACGCCGCCTCGAGATCGTAGCCGGCCGGGATCTTCAGGTCGGTGACCTGCATCTCGTACTCGGTCGCGAACGCGCGGGTCATGCTCTTGAGCTTGAACTTGGCGCGGGTCTCGTACTGCGGCAGGATTTCGTTCTTGATGAACTCGCTGCGCATTGCAACCAATTCCGACGTTTCTTTGCTTGTCGTATTTCTGCTGTTACCTTCGTTGGTCGGCGGCACGTCCTGCGTCGGGTCGGGACCGTGCTCAACCACGAGGTCGATGTCGATCACGTCCTGCGCTCGCAGTGCCGACAGGAAGTCGATGCCGTCATCGTTCGGCGAGGCGTCGGGCGGCTGATATCCCACCGACGAATCGTCGAAACCAGCAACCAGTATGGTCCGGTCGATGAACTGCTGATAATCCGGCCCGGTATAATCGACGCTGCAATAGGTCGGCGTTCCCTCGATTGCCGTCGCCAGGCCGCCGCGCCCGATGGTGCAGCCGATGCGGATCTGGCAATTGGGTCGGCCGTCGGCACCGTCGAGCGAAATCGAATAGCCGATGATCTTGCCCAGCGCCTCGCCCACCCGCGGCTCGGCCAGGAATGCACTTTTGCGCAGCGTGACCTCGGGCATGCGCGCGAGCTTGGGTGCGAAGGTGATTTCCACTGCCCGCGCCCGCTTCATCAGGTTGGTCCGCGCCAGCGCGATCAGATGCTCGAGGCTTTGATTGCCGCGCTCGGTCGCGATGTATGACCGCCGCCGCGGGTCGATGATAGGCGCCAGGTCTTCTCCCGAGCTCAAATTGACCGAGCGGATGTCCTCGATCCGCAGCGCCTCGCCGTCCTCGGGATCGGTCAGGATCGGCTGCACATCGGCAAACAACGAAAACGAAACCCGCTCGGTGCATTGCCGTTGCGCCTTGTAGCCGGCCACCAACGTGGCCACGATCGATTGCACCCCGACCACCGCGAAGGTGCTGGAACGGCTGCGGCTGGCCGAGGCGGCGCCGCTTTGGTTCGAGTCAAAAGTTGCGTTGCTGCTGTCATTGGTGACGATCTCGCCGAAGCTGATCAGCGCACCCGAGCTTTTGACCTGTGAGGTGGACGTGCTCCAGGTGATCCTCGAGTCCCCTTCGTCATCGGTTCCTTCCAAGGTGATCGAGCCGGTTCGGGTTTCGGTATGGGTCGAGAAGTCGAACACGTCCTGCGCGCTCGATTCCGCGACTTCCCAGCCATCGCCGAGACCGGAGCCGTGCTTGGGCCAGTCGGCGGCATTCAACGACGGGATCTGGCCGCCGATCGAGCCCGGCCAGTGTGAGATCAGGTAGTTGGTCAGATCGACGGTGCCGCTCGCCTGCTGCGTCCAGGTATACTCGGCGGTCACATCGACACGCGCCAGCGGCCCGCTTGCGAGGCTGAGGCCGAGGCCGTCATAGAGCACCTTGCCGTCCTCGCTGGCACCATCGAATTCGACCATCCCGTCCTCGCCGGTAATCTCATCCGAGACGGTGACGACATGGGTCTCGCGGTCGTAATGCCAGATTTTTGTATAGCCCTCGAGCACGACGTCAGGGTCTTTGCGCCGCTCGGGATCGATCACCGCCTCGTCGTAGAACGGCAGCACCCGCAGGGTATCGGCGAGCGCCGCCTTCTGCGCCACGACATCGAACGGCCGCGCCACGAATTCCAGGGTCACCAGATCCTCGAACAGGCTGGTCGGAATGCCGACCAGGCGGCCGCGAAACTTGATCAGCGCCGGGCCGCAATCGAGTGCGAACCAGGCCCAGATCTTGCGGCCGGGACCGAGCAGCCCGATCGGATCGCCGGACACATTGCGCGGGCGGCGCACCGAGGCGGTCAGGCTGGCCGGATTGCCTTCCTCCTGCTTGAGTTCGAACGAGAACACCGCTTCGTCCCAGCGCAGATGCTCGGGACCGAACGTGGTCTCGCCGGCATCGATCCAGGCGAAATACGGCAGGCCCGCAGGCATCGCTCAGACGGTCCTCTGCTCAGCCTCGAGCTGCCACGCCACCTCGGCCGCCCACTCGTCGCGCGAGGTGTTCCAGGCCGTCACCTTGGCCAGGATGGTCAGCACGTCGCCGCTGGTGTTGGCAGCGCCGAGGCCGGGGATGCAGGTGATGGTGATGTCCTGGCCGGGCCAGACGTCGGTGAGCTCGGGAACCTCGTGATCGGTGCAGGAGATCGTGACTTTGTATTGTCGGAACTGCGCCACCGAGATATCGGCCAGCGCCCCGCGGCAGTCGCGTGCCACGTTGGCGGCCTGGTCGATCGGCTCGAGCGTCATGGTGATGCCGCGCACGGCATATTGCGAGAAGTCGATGTCGTCGATCGCTAGCAAAGTGTAGGGCGGGTGCGCCATCAGGAATACCGGCTCGGCTTGCGGCCGCCTGAGCGGACCTGCGCCAGCGCCGCCGCCTTCTGCAATTGCTCGACCACATCGGACGAGGCACGCAGGCCGCCGATCGCCGGCAGGCCGGGGAACTGGATGGTGACATGGCTCATGCTGCCAACCGCGCCGCCAGCGGCAAACGCCGGCATCCGCGGCACCAACCCACCGAGCGCAAACCGGCCCATGCCGTCGAGCACCCGGCCGAGGTTGCCGCCGGAACGCCGCA
>Ga0193696_1000655_pt1 | contig 11565 bp, 10 predicted proteins | sample L3m1metaG_FD_145074 | JGI IMG/M metagenome (GOLD analysis project Ga0193696, IMG submission 145074) | Soil microbial communities from a riparian zone of the East river system, Colorado, United States - L3m1 | ecosystem: Environmental > Terrestrial > Soil > Riparian zone | place: USA: East River... | reverse complement strand
TTCAGTTAATTGAGGCAACTTGCCCTTCTTATAGAGCTTGATCATGTCGTTGTAGACCTGATCGTAGAATCCTGGACCACCTTGTGGATTGTAGTCCTCATGGAGTTTGTTACCCTGGTAGCTCTTGAATGCTCGGCCTCGATCAATCTCGACGATACCATTAGGAGTGCGCAGAAACTGCGCCCCGTGAGCATCCATGTTTCCTGTGAGCCAGTCAACAGGGTGATTTCTGATTATGTCTCGAAGTTCCTCTGCAGTGAGCGTTGTGAGGTCTACCTCTTTGAGTGTCGGCCAATTCATGTTGTTTCCAACAGCGGCCTGCATCGTCCCTGTCTTACCACCCATATCCATCTTCTCTATCTTGATAGGATGTAGACCCGAGAGGTTAGCGATCTTGTTTGCAGATACCTCTTGGTCTGCAAAGTAAGGTGGGTTGGCCTCTTTGAACAGATAGTCCTGACCACCCTTACTGTAAATTGATTTGCTCTTTGTGCCACCGAGCATATCTTCGGCGTCAGGAACTTTGATCTTATAAGTGTTATCGACAGCAGGAGCCGCGCTCTTAATATTAGTAGGACCTTGAATCAAATCCTCGATGGGCTTAACTTTAGGACTGCCTGATATCCAGCCGCCATTCGGCTGTTGCTTCATGTATTGCGTGACGAATGGGTATGATGAAGCGTCTGCCTGAAAGAATGCGAGCTGTAACTTAGCAAAGTCAGAAGGGTCTAAACCGACCTTTTCAGCCTTCTTCACAAGCTCATCTGCAACTTGCTGAGGTGTATACTTACTCGATCCTTGAAGAAGCCCACCAATCATGTCGTGATTGAAAAGTTCCGTAGCAAGCTCAATATCTTCCGGATCAAATCCTTCCTTCTGTAGAATGTCCCGCATGATAGGAACAGTATGTGAATGCTGCATAGTCTTGTCGCCAGCAGCTATAGCTTGTGGCTTTCCAATGTCGTGCAACGGAAGCGCGACATTCATTAAGGCTTCTACATCTATCCCAGACCGCTGGGAGATATCTTGAAATTCCTGTGGGGTTAGCTGAGTCTTCCACTGCTTGAGCACATCCTTTGTATGGGATTCGATGCTACCCATCTCTGTCCCACTGTGCTTACCAAAGTTCTCTGCAACCTCTGGATAAGTATTCTTTAGGTAGTCTAAGCTACCCTCAGCATCAAGGACTCCAATGGATTCTTTGCCCATTGGACCAAGAGCAGGAGGAGGCTCGACAGGAGGAAGTTTACCTATTTCATCAGACCAATCCTCAACGTCACCTTGCTCTCCAGCAAGCCAGCTATTCTCATGCTCGATTGTGTCTTGTATATCTAGAGCTGTTTTGTATTCGTAAGGATGAGCATTCTTAACGTAGATTTGATCCTGTGGCGACAGAGCCTTCCAGGCATCATATACCTCTGAAGTTTCATCCGCATTGACCATCCTATCTAAGAAATGATCTACATCCATAGACGTCTTAGCAGTGAGAGTCTTTGGAATTGTCGCCTTACCAGCCTGAATTTTTCCAGGTCCTCCACCCATAGGATAACCCGGCATATTCATTTGCTGCAGGTCATCGAACAGGTCAGGACGTGATTCTTTGAATGCCTGCTTCATGTGAGCGGGAAGATCACCCCACATCTCCATGATGTCAGCATCAAAAGATTCTGGATTCTCGAAATCGTTTATGAAGGATTGTAATGCGTGACCTTCACTCTGAGTCAATGCATCCATAGGATGCACATCACCTAGTTTATTCCCTAGCCCGACTTCTTGGTCACTGAATCCTGTTATACCCTCGGGCAGAGCAGGATTCTTCTTCAGTTCCCAGAGTTCCCTGATCTCGTCAGCCGCTCCAGGATAGCCAGCGTTCTCTGCTGCGATGATCATATTCTGATGCACCTCAGCAGGACTCAGATCTGGATTGTTACTTAGAGTTCCAAAGAATTCTTCTAGATCATTTCCCCATGCAGGAGGAACATTATGTGTTTCGTAGATACTTTGTATATCCTTCCAGTGCTGCTCCATCGTTGCCTGAGTCTGGGGTTGGTGGAGCGCGTCCTGTGGTTCAAACTCAGATACAGTTGGAATAGAGTTAAAGTAATCACTCGGAACATGACCGCCCTTTACGAAATCGATGGCTTCATCTTCAGAATGTCCTTGACTCTCAAGTTTTGCAACTTGATCCCACTGCTCTGGAGTCAGACCTGGAGCTTCAGGAATAGATCCCAAGTTCCAATTCTCAGCAGCTTGTTTGTTATGCTTTAACCAACTCTCTTGTCCAGCAGGACTCATACTATCAAAAGTCTGCTTAATAATCTGTGCAGCTTCTTGACTTGGATAATTACCTTCAGCATGATACATCGCCGTTTGGAAGTCAGCGATTTGCTGATAGACAGGTAGAGATGTATTTATTGGTGTAGCGACAGAAGTTGGAACTGGAGGAGTAACCTCAGGAACTCGACCAGATTCATACTGCTGAATAGCAGCGAGTTTCTTTGTCTGTATCTTATCAAGAGGTCTGCCAACCGCAGCTAGTTCTTTGAGAGTCCCTTGCTCGTATGTCGAGATAGGCTGACCCTCATAGGTCGGACCTTCAGCAGGATAGACCTTAGGCTTCTTTGGTTTGATCTTAGGAGGATTGGCGTTCTCGGCCGCCCACTTCGCCTCTTGAATCTGCTGAGGAGTCTGAGGAACTGGAACATCAGGTAGAGTTATTGGTTGACCAGGAACAGGCTTGGACACTCCACCTGGTACATCAGGAGGCATCAAACCTGAGTAGTATCCACCTTTAGGATTCGGTGTATTGGGAGGCGCGAGCTTACCCTGCTGCCAAGGTGTCTTAGCAGGATCTACGTTAGAACCTATTGGAGCAAAACGAGTCTGCCGTGGATCAAATGCTATCGACGGATAATTGCCTGAAGTGTTATAATCCGGGTAATGGATTGCACCGAACTCTACTGTCTGACTTGGCTGATTAAGTGGTGACTGTCCCTTAGCATAACTTCCGCTTGCACCTGTACCAAAATCTGCGCCGTAAGTCGTTCCACCTTCGCCGAGGAGACGATTCAGGCGCCGCACAGAATCCAGAGCTACTGGATCTTGTTTGATTTGTTTATAATGTTGTGCGAGTTTCTCGACAGGAATCTTTCCAGACCTGACGTCTGAATGTTCCATGACATACTTGGCCTGATCTTGCCAAGCCGCCTCGATGGCTTCGATCTTATTCTTATCCTTAACTGGATGAAGAGTCTTAAGAATTACGTCAATATCTTCCCTTGGAACTGGAACATCTACTGTATCGAGAACCTTGACTTCAGGTCCAAAGTCAATAGGCATGTACTTAGCATATGAGCTACCAGTGTAACTTCTATTTGACGTACCTACTGGAGCTTTGCCTGCCTTCTTTGCCGCCTTTGCGGTAGCAGGACTATATGAACTTCCATGACCCCAGCGACCTAGGATGTCACTACTATCAGGAATTCCAAACCCTTCCTTAAGGATCTTCTCAGCATGTGATCCAGAACCTAACTGAGTCGTGAATCCTTCAATGTTTCGAGCTTTCTTGAATAGATTCGGAGGAAGCCACGACATCATGTGTGCAGCTTCTGGTCCTGCACCAAGGGCCGCACCTAGACCAGCAGCTTGAATATGACCAGGAATGAGGTTCGTTGGGTCAGCGACAGCGTTAGCTCCAAATCTCAGAACTTGCTCACCAACCGGAGTGATACCTAGACTCTCAGCAGGCGCGCGTTTGAAGAATTCCTCACCGACGTTAGTAGTCGTTCCGAACGGCTTCTCGTATCCTGACTTGAGACCTTTAGCAGCTTCCCAGGCTACATCGGACATAGGCTTCTTTTCAGAGCCTGTGTTCCTTGGGTCAGTGACATCCATCAATGTACCGAATGCACGACCTGCACTCTCCTCAGATGCACCAAGAACGCCAGCAACTTTACCACCGGCCTGCTTTACAGTCTGCTTGACTGAAGGGACTGCAGCTTTACCTACCTGTTCGCCAACTGACTCAAGTGTAGGAATCCTCTCATACCAAGGTTTTGGCGGAGTTTCAACAGGAAGATTGACGTCAGTAGCATTACGTTTGCGAGGACGATTAGGATCGCTTTGCTCAGACCACCAGTCACGCGCACCCGTAAGTGCGCGAATCGCTCGGTCATATAGACCGTAATCTCTATTCCCCTCAGCCATTTACTTCAACTGTAGGAAGTTTCCCAGCTTTGTCGTAGTCGGCCTGCACGCGCTCCCAATATTCCTTGTTAGCGTTGGGATGTGTTTCGCGTTCCTTCTGCTCTGCTAGTCTTCTCAGCTGAGATATAGAAAGATTGTTTCTGAGTGGTTTCATCTCAGCGTCAGGCTGTTCAGTCTGAGCAGGAGTCTGGCGCGCCCCAGGAACGACCATCGCAAGTAGACTTGCATAACTTTCTCTTTCTGACTTGAGAAGGTTCTGCAAGTCCTCGATGTGCATCCTGTGTGCGACACAACCAGCACAGGACTGTGGAAGAGTATACGTACGAACGAAGAGACTCTTGAACCACTCAAGCAATTTAGAGTCTCCCACGACCGAACAAAAGATACAGGATGAGGATTAGTAAGAGAAGTCCTATTGGGCTGTATCCCCAGCTACGACTGTATGGATACCATGGTCCAATGCCGATTAACAGAATCAGGAGGACGATGATGATCAGCATGTTTACCTCAACGAAAGTTACTCTTTGCTCTACCCCGACGCCACGCATCCCGGACATTCTGTCTCTGTGTGCCTTCGTAGATATGATCTGGATTTATACAGTTCATCACATCGCAATGATGCTGTGCTTGATAGCCCTCCCTTATAGGACGACCAAGAGTTTGCTCTAAAATGTAGCGAGCCTCACAAACTTTCTTTCCAGAGCCCTTTAGCGGCCTGAAATATGTCCTTCCATTCTTACTTGGTGCAAATTTTGAGATAATACAAGATGTATTAGTGGGCGACATAGTAAGGGTAACGACTCCTTCTTGGTCTCTTGTGAAATAACTTGACTGGTCTATCATTATGTCTCTTATCTCTTTCGAGTTTCTCCATTTTTCGGTAGAAACCCGTCATGTTACCGGTCTCTTGTAAATATTGGAGGACAGAATTAAGTCTTTCCCGGTCCTCTGATACTGTAACACTCTGCTCAATCCAGCGATGTATCTCTTTTACAAGATAGCGACACCCGTCGTACGGGTCATCGCCATCGAACTCCATGACGTCTTCCATTCGGGTGTCGTCATAGATGCAGAGCGGGAGAACGTCTTCGAGCGCTCCGAGATCCTTCTCCACGTACATACGTGAGTCTCTGAAGATCTGGAGTTTCGGGAGATTCGTCTCTGGCTTTTCTGGCTCAAAGAGGGATGAGTACTCCCGGAATGCTTTTTCTCCATAAATTCTGAAGATTCGCGCACCAGTCTCAACGTTGAATCCTTCTTTTGGTATGATTCTGGGTGGTTTTGGCTTCCACCTGAGATATTCATGCATTAGCATCTTACCGCTAATGCGATCATTGTCTGCCAATGTGATCTTGAACCTAGCCTCTAGACTAGGGGGGTTCAAAACATCACTGAATTGTTGAAGAATTGACTTAAGATCCCCTTCACGTCGCTTCGCAGAGGGATCAATAACAACTGAATCTATAATTTCGTCTTGTGACAATCTGACGAAGTCAGAAGCCCACTCAACAATCTTGCGATTCTTCTGTCCGTATTGCCTATAAATGAATGTCTGCCCGTTTGGTGCGATTGCTGCCCAGCCTATCCAGGTCATTGCAGCGTGGCCCCAATCAATCCCAACTATACGAGGCCAATATGACGGTATATCAAAGCGATCTATCAAATGTAAAGCGTTATTGGGTTCCCCAGCAAAGTGCTCGAATCTGTACTCATCAAAGACTTGGCCGGTGAATGTCCACCAGTCACCTTCGAGCTTGGCCTTACGTTCCGCAAGTGGTAGAAGTTGGAGTCTGTTGATGTAGTTAGGGTCCGCCTGCATCAAGAACTGATTGTCTGTCAGCTTGGCGGGGATGAAGATTCTGTAGCTTTTGGCTGCTCTGTCAAAGATCTTGGTGTATCCTGCTCTAGCAGGTTCGACAAAGCGACGACGAACCCAAGCATGGCCGACGTTACCAGGGTTAGTAGCACCCCTAACGATTGCAGGTAAAGAAGAATCTGAAGTACGACATCTGGACGTGAGGAAGACGTACTGGAATTCTTCAAACGCCGTGAGTTCATCGAAACCTATGTAGTTGTATTCGGCGGTGTCGTGGGACCTAGCATCTTCAGCGCGCAGCATATAGCTGAACTGAATCCAGGCTCCCGACGGAAATGTCCAGCGATGTTTTGTGTCATTGTAGGTTGCTCCGAAAAGTGGGTAGATGTCTCTCGATCTGGGGATAAGCGACTCTTCCAACTCTGGGAAGGTGCGCCTGAATATGATTCCTTTGAAGAAAGCATTCTGATACCACCCTCGAACAATGGGTAACATCAGAAGGATTTCTGACTTACCTCCACCGGCCGCGCCCCCGTACATCGCCTCAAAGATCGAGTCGGGGATTTTGATGAAGTCTGTTTGCCTTTTGTTAGGCTCCCAGACTTTGTTGCCATCTACTAACTGAAATGGCATTAGACCTTAGCCGTCACCGTAGCTGCGCCAGTCGTGCATCGAATGAATGAGGCTGCGGTGCGCACACCTGCAACAGGTGCAGTCCAGGGACCAGTAATAGTTTGCCCAACTTCACACGCTGGCTCAGTAAAGAGCATACACGCGCGCGCAGGTAGAGCATAGATGACATTTTGCAGGAGGATTGTCGGGACTCCAGCGGGAACACTATAAGTAGGCATTACTTCTTACTCCAAAGTTTTCTTTTCCGGTCGGGCGTAGCCCGAACGAACTCCTTTGCGACAGCAGGGTCGATCTTCTGAGGACCCTTCAGTCCACCGTGCGCGGCTGCTTGCATGAAACGATATTGCTTAGCAGACTTGGCAGGCACCTAACTACTCCTTCGGCTGACTACTCCTTCGGTTCGTCGTCAGTATAGTGCCGGAGGACGTCGTCCTCGCACTGCTTCCAATGCGATTGGATCTACTTGGTTTGGATTCGGTCCTTGCATCGGTCCTTGCGGAGGTGCTTGCATTGGCATCCGAGGCACACCTCCACCGAGTCCCTGTGGCGCGCCCATCCCAGGCATAGGACCTCGTCCCATCATTCCTGGAGGTCGCATCGGCGGACGAGGACCAGCTAAAGGTCCCGGACCCGCACCCATCATTCTTCGACGCTGAGGCATCTGAGGAGGCGCAGCATCACCAGGAGGATACATGATTGCTCCTTAAGGGGAATGGGGACCGAAGTCCCCACTCCTTCGGTTCGTCGTTACCGTCTGGCCTGAGGAACGTTCGGTGATTGAGGAACTGAACCTCCGCCGCGCACGATCGGAGGCGGAGCATCACCTGTCTGCCAGGTCGTTCCATCCCAGTATGCGTGGCTGTTGTCACCGAGAACTACGTGCTGACCCTCAGTCCACGGAGTCGTCGGGCTGGCTGTACAGGCGCTGAGACCTGCGAGGTCTGCCGCCGGTGTTGCGCCGCTCGGAGTGAAAGAGCCAGGACTTCCCGCTGTCGCGCCTGTCGCGTCGCCCTGTTCTGGAGGAGGGGCTTCACCACCTGCATCGATAACTTCGATTGGAATGGACTGAGGAACCAGAGTTGCAGTCTCTGAAGGTGTAGCAGTGGGAGGACCCTCACCTGAATCGACAGGCTTCCAGACCTGAGCAACCGTTGCGCCCTCACCTTCCTTGCCCTGCATTGAGAATGCGTCGACGAGCTTCTGCTTCCGGGCGCGCTCCGTATCACGGGCCTCACGAGCATTCGCCACTTCGCGCTCGATGTTCTCGTCGGCTTCGGCTTCCTGCTCTGGAGTCATGGGCAGACGGTTGCCGTCATCGAGGCGTCGTGCAATAACACCTCGCTTCAGAGTCTCCCTGAGCAGATTGTCCCAGTTACCCGTACTGAAGTCGAAACCTTCCAGCTCCTCGAAAGCGTCCTGCGAAAAAACCGCGTGATGACCTCCGACGCGCATCACGATGTCACCAGGACCTGCCTGGACTTCACCGTGTTTGGTCTTGATGTTCAGCGGCGTCGAGAGGTTGATGAAGATCTCCTGCTTCTTGAGCTTCTGCACGTCCCCCCGCTCCCGAGCGAGGTCGATCACCTGCTTCATCGTGCGGCCCGCTCCTATCGGTAGGGGTGTCGTTCCCCCGAAGGAGGTCGCTGTATTGACCGAGATTGTTGAAGCCGGGTCCTTGATTCGAGGTTCCGGTTCCGGAGGAAGGTTCTCCACTCCCTCGATCGCTCCGCTGGGGTTCAGAGGAATTGTCGTCGCCGAGCCGCCCGGCTGATATCCCTCTTTCGCCCTGTCCTCGTTCCCCGGGGATCTGCTGTCCCTGTCTGAGGTCGTTGGTGTCGGTTCTGCCATTTGGATCCTCTCTGACTATCAGCACATTTAGTGCCTTTGGCCCTTGGTCACCTTCCTCAAATGTAAAGGTAACTTTGTCGTTCTCCTTCATATTTCTGAAGGGAACTGAGGATCGAAGGATCTTGGACCAGTGACAGAAGTAGTCCCGCTGATCTGAACCTTCGATGAACGCGAAACCTTTATCAAGAAATATCTTTCTTACATATCCAGTCATTTGTCACCCTATCTCGATAGTCTCGTAATGTGTCTCTTTTTCCTGCTCTGGAGCAAAGACTATCACTTGCGCGTTATTAGCAGGAGGAGTAATAACAGTAGGCTTCGTCGAGGCAAGAATGCCTGAAAGGTTGCGCGCGATCATCGACAGCTCTTTGGCGTTCTGGTTCTCAAGCTTTTCTGGAGTGATCTCTGAAACAGTAGCAGCTAAGACATCTAGAACCTGAGCACGGATGCACAGCGTGTTGTGATCAACAGCTTCAGAGAGTCCCGGAGACTCTTTGTCTTGAGAGGTGCGCCCGTGTTTATAGTGGTGAGCCATTGTTGGATTGACTCCCCAGGTCTTAGCAGTCGCGGCTGCTGTTCCGAGTCTTGCAGCAGAACCGATGAGTGCTCTGAAAATTGGAGGGACATTCCCCTGTTGAGGATATCTACCTCCTCTTTGGTCAGAGGTTTTGAGATGACGTCGGCCAGCCAGAATAGCAAGTCGGACTGCGTCATCTTCAGTGGGTTCGGTGGGATCGTTGTTGACTTCATCTAAAGCAATGTCTACTTCAGAGATAGGTTCAGGGACAACCTTCGGGATGGGGATCTTTCCCAACCTATGCAGAAGATTGTCAGGTGAATTCCGCCGTCGGTCTGATTCTTCTTCCGATATAAACATTGCAGATGGTACGTGCAGATTCTAACACAAATCGGAAAACATGTCAAGCAAATTCGCTAAACCCTTTGTTTGCAACGACTTACAGGCAGCCGTTCACCAAGTGAACAGCTAACTACTGTGTGTCATTTTTTATTATCTGGTCAATAGGTACGGACAATATGGGACCCGTTATATAAAATCGTAAAAACATACGTTTTATAAACAAACGTGTGATGACTAGCCTTCCCCCGTAGGGGGAAATGGGACCCGCGGAGCGGGACATACCTCCCCCGACAGGGGGAGGAGAGCAAACGACGACCGTGAGCATTGGGCGTCTGCCCAATAAAAATAGGGCACTTGACATAATATATATGTCATGGTATACTGTCTGTATGGTCATCACATTGACGCGCAAGCAATACCGCAAGCTAGGCAAGTGGGCAGTGTCCATGCTGCTGTGTGGTGGCGCGCGCCTGAGAGTAGTGTAAAGACTACACACTTGACAGGGCGCGCGCCATGTGGTATCATTGTCTGTAGTGAGGTTATATGAAAGTAACGGATTACGTCATCGTCAACGGCAAGCGTATCTATGCTGGCATCTGTCAGCGATGCGGCAGTGTTAAGCCAGTGCAGTCGTCGTGCGACTGCTTTGACAACGGCTGTCAGTAGTCAACAGGGCAGTGTAAAAACTGCCCCCTTGACAATTCATTCCAGTGTGCTATAATACAGGAATGGCAGGCAAGCCCGGATCGAACAGCCCAAAAGAAAAAACGGCTAAGGGGCTTGACAAACCTGCAAAGTGTGGTATACTTAAAAGGTAGCAAGAAACGGAAACCGGCGGAGACGCCAAACAGTGTAGGAGTTACGCAATGAAGAAAGTTCGCGCAGAAAAGGCCGAGGAAGTGGTCACCCTCATGGGGGGTGAGTTGGATCTGAACACCGAGATCTCGAAGGAGAGCGAGGAAGTTCAGCGGCTGATCAAGGCCGGGGAGATTCGGGCCGACATCACGGTCAGCAAGCGCAAGGTCGACGGCAAGATGTATTCCAAGCAATACCTCCGCCTGAAGCCCACGACCGGTGTCGCCGTGGTCGCGTTGCAGCCCACCGAGACAACGTGGAAAGAGGAGAAGGATAAGGACGGCAACGATATCTCCGATTTCGACGGGCCGTGCTGGGTCAAGGACTTTTTCTACGGCAACGATCTCGGGGTCAAGAACCGTGAATCGCAGCGTCTCGCAGTTCTGGTCGAAGGACCGGATAAGGCGAAGCAGGCCGCGGCGAAATCCCTCGCGAAGGCGTTCAACATCTCGGAGGACGAAGCGCTCAAGCGTATCAACGCGATGGGCATGTAACACCGACGGGACCACTGGCAGAGGGACTGCAAACCTCTGCCCCTTTTTTGCCTCGATATGAGGGTTTACGTCATGAACCCTGATATAGCGGCAAACGACGTGAGTTACATTGGCTTCCGAACGACTAGTTTGTTTCTAGTAAACGACTAGTTCGTTATCAGTGTCGTATTAGTGTGCGGAACGCCCGTAACCCGTTCATTTGCAAGGGTTTACGCCGATCGGGGGATCGGGGCAGTTTGCAGGGGACTATATGTGTGTCTTTTCTTTTTTTATTTTTTTTTTTATATAGTTCCCCCACACCGATACAATCACCTAGGGTGGTTGACAGAATGGCAAGGGTATGGTATAATGCTCTTGAATGGTGCAACTCCTTTGTTTTCAACGCTTTACAGCCAAACAGTGTAAAAGCTACACACTAGTAACGTCGGGTTATTGCACTAGAGGCAAACGTGAAACAGAATAGAAGCCCGGAAGCCATGTTATCTGATGTCGTTGAGGCACTATATAATGCCTCCGGTCATGAGCTAACACGACAGAAACTCATACAGAGATTCTACGGGCGACAGGATGTTTCCACAGCCACGTTAGATCGTGCAATGAATTTACTGGTCAAGAGACGTATTATACAGTGGACGGGTCAAGGCTATATGCTTACCCATGAATACACATCAAGTGACGAATACAAAGTGAGAGCCAATGAAGATTATTCCCGGTGAATACGACATTGTCAGCAGGCAGACAATGAACCCTGCAAGGTTGCGCGCCGCGCATCGCACGTCATGTGATGCTTCGATGGCATACTTGCTGGTCGCTGTAATGCATTCGCACGCATTTCCTAACGGCCAAGTTCAGAT
>Ga0193696_1000653_pt1 | contig 11581 bp, 19 predicted proteins | sample L3m1metaG_FD_145074 | JGI IMG/M metagenome (GOLD analysis project Ga0193696, IMG submission 145074) | Soil microbial communities from a riparian zone of the East river system, Colorado, United States - L3m1 | ecosystem: Environmental > Terrestrial > Soil > Riparian zone | place: USA: East River... | reverse complement strand
GTCCCGGGACATCGAGGTGCGGCCCGTCAAAGAATCAGGGGCGGTCGTGGTCGCGCAGATAGTCGAGTACGTACCGCGTCACGCGGATGACACCGGCGCCACCTGCCACCACACCGATCACGAACGCGGCCGCCACCGCGACATCGGACCATGTCATCTAACGGAACGCTTGCAACTGTTCCCACGTCATGCCACCGGCGGACACCGTGACCGACGGGGTGGTGCGCTCCCGGTACACCCGTTGGTATCCGGTGTTGGCACGGCAGCAGCACCGTTCGTGGCACGGGTCGGTGCGGTGTTGGTACCGGGCCCGGGTGCCGTGCGGTGGCAGAGACTTCGCCATGTTCACCATCATGCTGTAACGGTGCGACATCATGGGCGGATGGCTCACCCGGCGTACCGTGGCCGCCGGTGGATCGACACCCGGGCCGCGGTGCTGCACCGTGACCGGTGGATCTGCCAACTATGCGGTGGTCTGATCGATCAACACCTGGCACCCGGATCGCATGCCGACGCCGGTACCGCGGACCATGTCGTGCCGATCGCACGCGACGGGCGGTGGTGGGCACTCGAGAACCTACGGGCCGCGCACGTCAGGTGCAATCAGTCCCGTGGTGCTAGACCGCGACCGGGCCGCTACCCGACACCGCGGCCGTGGTGACCACCAGTTACTGACGGGTAACCGTGGGGTGTTCCATGCACCGGGCAGGTGGGTGATATGTCGATTGAGATTGGCTTGGTCAGCGCGCCGAAGTAAGTGCGACGGCAATGGCATGGTGGGTAACCGTCGGTGTCGTCGGTCCATTCGTTGCCGTCGTCATCGACGTGAACGATGCCGCACACCTCGCACTCGTACTCGGTCATGGCTGGTCCGTTACTGACGGGTAACGGTCGTCCCTCGTTTCGCCCGTGTCGCGGAAGATGCGGTTGTGGTGTTGCAGCAGATTCGATGTGTCCACGAACGTGATCGCTGGCGGTGGGATGGTGTCGGTGCCCGATGGCCAGGGGACGCGCAACTCGATCTCGATGCCCATCTCGTCGCGGTAGATCAGTGCTCTCATGGTTGTGCAGTCTCGTCCGTTACTGACGGGTAACCCATCATGTACGGCCGCGTGCGTTCTGCCATTTCGCGTCGAGTGCCGCGTTCTGCGCGACGCTGCCGGGGTGGAACGGTGACGGGCCGATCGCGGTGACGGTGTCGAGCAGTGCCGACAGTTCCGTTTCGGTGATCGGCACGACGGTGACCCCACCTCGAGCTTGCAACTGGTCGGCCGGTGAGATGACGTGAACCAGTTCGGAACCGGTGTAGGTGAGTCGGGTCCACCACGGGTCGATCACCGGGACACCGAAATCGAGTGCGAGCATGTCTATCTCCTGTTTCGTGGGGGGTGGTTGCGGTGGTTCGGGTGTCGGGGTGGCACGGCGTAGGCATTCGGCGCGCAGATCGAACAGATCCCACGTCCCCGAGCTACTGGCCGACGACGGCCGCCATGCCCCTTGCACCGCTGCAGCGGTGGCCGGGTCAATCTTGCGGCCGGGGGCATAATCGAAATGTCCCGCCACGTCATCGGGGTGCAACCCGTACGCGGCGGTGATCGCGTTCGATGCTTTGAAACATGCGTCGATCTGAGCGGTCGGGTAGTTCTGGCCGGTGCCCGTGTTCGATATCTCGATACCGACCGCGTACGTGTTCATCGAGTCGACGGGGACGGTGCCCCTCGAGAACGTGAGCGGACCACCCTTGCCGTTCGTGTTGGTGGGCCCGGCGGCGCATACGTACACGACCCCGTCACGGCCGATGACCAGATTGCATATCGGCGCGTCGGGGTGCGAGAACGTGCAGTAGTCGGCATCGGCGGCCCCGTCCCCTGAGCTGGCGGTGTGGTGCCACATCACGCACCACGGGCGCCCGTCCGCGTACTTCGCGTTGTTGGATCGGCCACGGGTCTGCCACCCGGCCAGTTCCACCACGGTGCACCCGGCGGTGCGCAACACGTTGGCCAACTGCTCGAGGTACGCGCTCACAACCGGCCCCTGACGAATGCGATGTCGGCGGCCAGGTCATCGGCGCGCAGCACGTCGCGGGGGAGCGGCCGCAACGGCCGCAACCGGGCCAGTACGTCTTCGATCAGATCGAGGTCGGAGATGAAATCCATCCCGTCCGATGTGATCAGTAGCGCCAACCGGGCCAACAGGTTGCGCACCTGTTCCGATGGCAGGTCATCGGGGTGCCATGCGTCTTCTGGTTCGTAGTCATCGAACACGGTCATCCAGTCCTCATTTCCTGGCATCGATCGCACCGCCACCGGTGGGCCCGGGACGGGCCACCGCATTCGGCACAAGTGAAACTCAGCGCCGTCGGCGCAAGGTTCTCTAACTGGTTCTCTAACTGGTTACGCGCGTCAGGAGACGCGGGGGTCGCGTCTATAGACGCGGGTCCGCGTCCCGGGACGCGGGTAGGTCGCGTCTCTAGACGCGGGTTGGGGAAACCGATCCGGTACCGGTTGGTCCGCCCGGGACGGCGTTCCACGTCGACCAGACCGGCCACCTCCAACCGGGTCACACAATGTCGGACGGCGCCGGGTGTGAGCCCGGTACGGGCCGCCAGGTCATACGACGAACACCACGCGTAGCCGTGCTTGTCATTGATGCGGTCGGCGATGATCATCCACACGAGACGTTCCGCGACCGGGAGCCATGAGGGCAGGTGGGCGAGCGTGTCGAACGCGGCATCTTTGGCGGCCCTACTCATGATGCGGTCTGCACTCGAACGCGTAGTGGTCGACTAGGTGGGCCAGGTCGTTGCAGAGCTTCCCGCAGTCCCGGCACCGTTGGTCGTACTCCGGCGGCCGGCGCCGGGTGCGTTCGGCGGTCAGGTTGACGAGATCAACCGGCATCGTCGTAGCGGCGAAGCTCCCGCAGAAGCTCGCGTCGGGCGTTTCGGTCGTACCGGTCGCGTTCGGCACTGTTCGCCGAGAGCAGGGTTGTGCAGATCACCAGCATCGACAGGAGTGCGAGCGCGAGGAACTGGCCGCCGGTCATGCGACGGCCCCGGTGTTATCGGAACATCTACTTCTGAGCCATGTTTCGCACCGTTGTTCGGGGTACCGCTTCTGAGCTTTGGGGCCGTCACCGAGACGGTAGAACGGCAGACCCTGCAACTCCATCCGGCGCAGTGTCGGTACCGAAATTCGGTACTTCAGACACATCTCGCCGGACGTGAGCATGACTTCAAACTCCATGCGCGTCGTTTCTTCCATGTCGTGCATACTAGACCAATGTCGTTCGATGTCCTAGCTTCACTCCGGCGCGACATGAAAGCCAGTCCCCGGTGTTACTGCACTGAGACGATCGACAAGCGAGTGGCGACGGTGCGCCGGTACCTCGAGGCCGTCCCCCATTGGAAGACGGCTACACCGTTCGATGTAGAGGATTGGGCCGGGTCACAAGGGTGGTCCCCGACCAGCATCCGCGATGCCGTGTCGCACGTCCGGGCGTTCTACCGGTGGGCGATCCGGCACGGGTACGCGACGTCAGACCCCACAAGTACTGTTGAACTTCCGCGGGCCCCGAAACGGCTACCGCGACCGGCACGCGATGTGGCGATCTCGGCGGCCGTCGCCACCGCCGGGCCGGAGATGAAAGCGATGTTGGCACTCATGGCCGGTGTCGGGTTGCGGTGTTGCGAAGTGTCCCGGTTGCGGTGGTCCGATGTGGACATGATCGCCGGGACCATCCACGTCACCGGCAAGTACGACCGGGAACGGGTGCTAGAAGTCTCGACCGGGGTACGGCGAACCCTGGCGGCCATCGACCACCCCGGCCCGTTCGTGTTCTTCAGCGAGCGAACCGGTAGACCCCACAGCCCTACCCGGATCAGTCAACTTGTCTGCGCCCATCTTCGCAGTGTCGGCGCGGGGTGTACGTCTCACCAGCTACGGCACCGGTTCGCGACCGCGGCGCTCGAGGAGTGCGAGAACATCACCACCATTCGCGACCTACTGGGGCACTCATCGGTGTCGACCACCGAGATCTACGCGGCGGTGACACCGGGCGCCGGGGGTGCGGTGTCACGGTCCGTGGTGGTCCCCGGTCTATAGGTGCCCTGACCTGGCATCCCTCAGAAGTGCAGACTTCTCTCACACAATCTCGAGGCGACCGGTCACCCCTCGCGCTGCACCCGAGTTCTGGTACACCTGAAACTTGATCGTGTCCCCGGCGGCCAGGGTCCGCACGAACGTGAGCGTGCCCCCGAACCATGCGGACTCGAGCGGGAGCGAGTACATGGTGGTGCCGTTGATCATCGCCGACATGGCGGCCAGGGTGCCGAGCAGACCCCCGTTGAGTATGAGGGTCGCGGACACGGTGTAGCGGCCACCCTTACCGGCCGGGACGACAACGTCTACGGCGTTGGCGGCATGCCAGTTGTCGGGGTCCGATATCTCACCGTTCCAGTTGATGTCGTTCGCGGCGCTCGACCCGATCGATATCCCCGTGGCGGTGAGAACGACGCCGGGGCTCGACTTGATCCGCGGGTCGAGAGCTTCCGCCAGTGCACGAATGGCATCGGCGCCATCGGCGATCGGGTCGGTCGGTACCGGGTACGGCAATCCGTTGGCGGTGATCCCCATAGGTCAAGTCTCCTGTTTCATGCGGCTATCCCGTACATGTCGAACCATGCGATGGTCGGGTCCATCTCGTTCCACGCCCACGTCGGGTCCATCTCATCCCACCGGGCCGACGTCCCTAGACCGGTGTTCGATGACGTGTTCATCGCCAGTTCCCACGACCCGTCGAACCGGTACGTGCCCCCCTCGAGGTACAGCCCGACGGTGTCATCACCCGGCCACAACGGCACATCGGACACGATCAGACCGCGACCCAACCGGGCGGTACCGTCCAACAGGTTCAACATGTCGGCGGTGGCGGCCCCGGCGGCCGGCGGTGTGATCCCGGCGTCGAGAGTGAGCCCGGTCGTACGCCACTCGACATCGGATGCACGGAACAGAACATGGTCGGCGATCGAGGTGGCATCGCTCTCGGTGGTCAGGTGGGTGGTGACCGCCATCCGGCGCACACCGTGCCGGGTGACGGTGTCGGGGTCCGCCATGACGGTGACCACCCGGTCAGTCGGTTTCGGGTTGCCGGTGTCGTCCAATGTCTGTTCGGACCATGTCGCGTCGACCCGGGTGATGACATCGGAAACGTCCCGCACCCACACCACCGGGTCGACCGGCAGTAGGCACCCGTCGAGGTGTGTCGTCCCGCGGCGTTCTTCCCCGTCCTCGATGATCACGACCATTGCCCCGACCATCTCGAGGTGACCTAACTGCGCGCGGCCCCTCATGTCCTCGAACCAGAGGAACGGGCCGGTGGTGGCATGCGTCGCCGACCAGAGAACACCGTCGACCCCGGCGGTGTATTCGGCGAGCAGTGACCCGGCCGCCTGGTTGTCGACGTCCAACCATGTCACCAGATACCCGGCCAACCCGGGGTCGATGATCGTGTCGACATCGGCACCCGACGCGGTCAGAATGTGCCCGACCCTGGCCGCGAACGTCTCCGACGGCCACGGCACGTCGGCCACCGCACGGTTCTCGAGGTCAACCAGTTGATCGGCGGCCACCACCGTCGCGGTCAATGTCCCCGCGGCGTCGGCCACCACCGACATGTCAGTCACCACCCCGGAGAACACGAGAACGGTGCGCACGTTGTCGGCCGGTGCGATCATCGCCACGTCATCGACCACCACCCCCCGGTAGTCGAGCCAGGTGCCGGGTGCAGCGGCCCACGTCCCGGGCACCACCGACCAGGGGGTGCCGGTCGGGACGTTCACCAACAACCCGACCCACCCCCCGGCGGCACCACCCGCGGGGGTGGTGGCCCCGGTGGCGGTGATCCACCCGAGCGGCCCGGTCACCGTGACCGGCGGACCGATCGCCGGGCCGGGGGTGGTGAACGTGGGCCCGGTGAGCAGTACCGGGGTGATCGTGACCGGTTGCAGGTGGTCGACGTGCACCGCCAACGACCAGTTCCACACCGTCGACGGGTCGTAGGTCTGAATGTCATCCCACCCGGTCGGGTCACCGGCGGTGAACGCGGCCGGTGGAATCAACATGGACCCCCCGGGAACCGGGTCATACGCGATCGCGCGCACCCCGGCATGTACCGGTGCGGTCACCACCGTGGCAACACCGGTGGTGACCGCGACCCGTGCCCCCGCGGGGCCGGGGGTCAACGTCTCGAAACCGGGGTCGACCGCGACGTTGTCCGCGGCCCCGGTCGCGACGTTGCCGGATGCGAACACCTCGACCGGGGCACCGACGTCCAACACGGCGAGCAGTTCTGACCCGGCGGTGCGGTCAACGATCACCGTCGTGCACGTCGCGGCGGCCGGTTGGTCGACGGTCGTGTCACGACCCCACACCACCGTCAGGTCGGCCAGTGCGGTCGGTGCCCCCGTGATCAGATCGGGGACGGTGTCGGCGAACGGTGCCCCGTCAACCCACAACGTGCAGTCGACGGCCATTAGCGGATCCCGGTAGCCAACTGGCCGACCCCACCGACACGGCGTGACCGGGTGCGCAATATCCGTTCGATCTGCCGGGCCACCGCATCGGGGTCGAGTGCCCCCTGCACGTTGATCGTGACCCCACCGGCACCGGCCACCGTCGCGGCCGTCGTGTGACCGGCCACCCGGGGAGCGGCGAACGCGGCCGCGGTCGTGGGGGCCGGTGCCGACTTCTGCATGAAATCACCGGGCAACCATGACGGCAGGGTCGGGAACTTGATCAACTTGATCTTGTCGATCACACCCTGAATGCCACCCTTGATCTTGTCCACAATCCCCGAGATCGTGTTCCACGCGGCCGTGAACGGGGCCGACAACCACGACGTGATGTTGTCCCACGTATCGCGGATCCAGTTGTACACCGACTTGATCGCGTTCCATATCGAGTCCCGCGCGGTGGTGACCGCCGATACGGCACTCGAGAACGCACCCGAAATCCATTCGGTGATGTTCCCCCACGTATCCGAGAACCAGTTGTAGACCGCCTTGATCGCGTTCCATATCGAGTCCCGATGCTTGATGACCAGCGCCACCGCCAGACCGAACGGCCCGGCCAGAATGGTGAGCAGCAGCGGCCAGTTGGAACTGATCCAGTTGTAGACCGTCTTGATCGTGTCCCACACCGCGTCGACCGCGGAATCCACGATCCGGCGGAACGTGTCGCACTTCATGTACGCGATCACGAACGCGGCACCGATCGCGATGATGATCGCGGCGATGATGAATATCGGGTTGGCCAGAATGGTGAGCTTCAATGCTTTCATCACCCCGTCGAAGAACACGACCGCTTTCGACAGACCTTCTTGTGCCGCGGCGTAGAGGGTGGCGGCCCCGTCCAATGACTCGAGAGCGGTGGCGGTGACCCCCATCCCGGCGGCCAGTTCGGGGAAACCGGCCATCGCGATCGCATCGGACATGTCGCGCAACCCGGTGGTGGCCCCACCGGCCACACCCCCGACAGAATCGATCGCACCGCCGACGTCACGGGACTGTTTGGTGGCGGTGTCCGCGGCGTCCCCGTACTGCTTGACCGCGGCCTTGGCCTTATCCAGATCGGCCACCGCACCCGACGTGGTGGCGGTGACATCGATGGTCAGTTTCGCCTTACCGGCCACGGCGCACCCGATCCGCTTGTTCGGCTAGCACGGCCAGTGCGGTGGCGATCGTCGCGTCATCTTCCCCGGCCCACACCGACGGGGCAATGTTGGTCGCGATCGCCAGTTCCACGATCATCCGGTGCCGGGTACCGGGTCGGTAGGGTCCACGTCCACCGGTGTCGGATCGATCGACAGACAGGTGGCGGCGAAATCGTCGTACGACACGTCTTTGGTGATTGTCTTCTCACGCTGCAGCGCATGCCATGCGAGGTAGGTCATCCATTCGATCTGCGCGTCTTGCGGTGGCGGCCACCCCCGTTTCCTGGCGGTGCGTTCGTAGATGAGCATGTCGAAGTTGTTTGCTTGCACGGCGTGCACGGCGCCGTCTTCCATCAACACGGTCAGGTACGGCGCGATCATGCGCACTTTGTCGGTCACCGGTTCACACTTTCTGTTCGATGAGATGGTCGACGTCGGTCGTGTAGGCGGCGAGAATCTTCGATTGTTCCTGCTCGACCGCTTTATGCAGGAACGGGTTGGCACGTTGCCCCCGGGCCGGTACCCCGAAATGCACCGGCATCGCATAGGTCGAGCTTGAACTGATCGTGGCGGTCGACCCCGAACCGCGACCAGAGAGCGACCGGGCCAGTGCCCCGGTGTCGACCGGCGCCAACCGGCGAGCCCTAGCCACCACGATCGAAACAGTGTCCCCCGCGGCGCCGGTCAGATCATCGAGCCCGTCACCGATCGCCGACAACGCGGCGGCCAGATCATCCGAGCCCTTCTCATTGATCGTCATCGGCGAACACCGGCCACGTCGGGGTCGGGGCACCGACACACGACCATGAGAAATCGGATGTGAGAACGTCACCGAACGACCCGTCCGACGTGCCAATCTCCAACGGGTCGATGATCACCGTCCCGGTCACTTTGGTGACCGCACCGGTGGCCGGGGTGAAATCGAACGCGACCGGTTCCCCCTGGTTCTCCCAACTGAATTGCACCAACCCGGATGCGATCGCCAGATCCTGCAGCACGACCCCCTCGAGTGAGAAGTCATATTGAATGGATCCGGGTACGGAATCACCGCACAGCACGGTGATCGTGTCCCCCTCATCTTTGTTTGGGACCACCCCCATCGATTGCACCTGACACGAGAAATCGGTGCCGGGTGCGGTACCCAACGTGAACAGACCCGGACCGAACCGGGTGACATTGACGGCCATATGTTTCTCCTATCGGATAGCGGGGACTGGTCGGGTGACGGGTGGGATTTCGGCGACGGTGGCCGGGGCCGGTGGGCACATCGTGTCGACGTCGACCATCACCGTGCAATCGATGACCGCGGCACGAAACCCGGCCAACTGTTGAACCGTGCCCGACAGGTCACCGGGCACCATGCGCAGAGCTAGCCAACAGTTCTGCAGCAGGTCATCCATCATCGCGATCTGCGCATCGTTGGCACCGTCGACCACGATCCACACCGGGAACGTCGCGAACCATTGATGGTCCGCCTTGAACGGGGGCACCGCTTGATCGATGAACACCGACGGGGTCGACCACCGTTTCGACGTCGGTGGGTACGGCGACACCCGGCCCGGTAACACGATCTCGAGTGCAGCGGCGATCGCGGTACGGGTGGCGGCCAGGTCGTTCACGCGACCCCCCATTGTTCCCGGTACGTATCCAGTTCGGTAGCCACATCCGCGACCGGGTCGAACGGCCGTGACGGTGCGGTGGCACCGACGGTGGCGGCTACTTGATCACGGTGGTAGATCGCGATCGTCACCGTCTCGAGTGCCACCTGCAGCGGCCCGGGGGGTGTCGGTCCGGGGACGGCCACGACCGGGTCGATGTAGGCGGCGATAGCGCGACCGGCCGCCGGGATACACGCGGCGATGTGTTCCGCGTCGATGTCCCCGCCACCTAGGCGTAGTTGCCACAAGACGGCGGTGAGCGTGGCGGCCGGATCCCACCAAACGGCGTCGAGGTCCGCGGCCACTACTTCTTCGACGTGCTCGAGGTGGCGACCCCACCGGCGCCGACAAGACGGATCCCGTTCGGGAGGAACGCGGCGAACGCGCCCATCCCCCACACCGCGACGTTCTGCCCGAGCTTCTCGACGTCTTCCGCGGTGACCGTGAACGGGCCATCTTCGAACCAGTCCGCGGCGGTGCCGTTCGACACGATCAGAGTCCCGGCGGCGAGCGACGGGTCATGGATCACCGCGATGCCGCCGACGTTCACGACCAGTGAGCCACCGTCGGCGGTACCGGCCACATTCAGGTTCCCATAGGACGCGGCCGCCACGACGGCGAGCCCACCGGCTTTGATGAACACGTCGGATGCGGCGAGCGCGAACGATGCCGGGGCACCCGTCGCGGTCTGCACCTCGACCGACGCGGTGAACAGTGCGGTAGCCAACCCGGCCAGGTCACCGGTCGTCGGCGCCCACGTCGCGGCCGATGCCACCGCGGCCGCGGTCGCGGCATCCGCTGCAGCGTTGTTCGTCACGACGGCGTAGGCGGACATCATGATGCGCAGATACGCATCCCGGTAGGCGGGGGACGAACGCCGGATCAGTTGATAACTGAGGTCCGATCCACCTGCATAGGTGACGATCGGTTCGGACCCCTTGAGCAGATCGACCCGTACGGAAACGATGGGGGTCTTCTCGACCAGTTGCGGACCGACCAGGGTCGTGAGGTCACCGGCGAAGTACGGCCAGTCGACTTCCATCCCGGCGGCCGGGAGAGTGCCGGTACCGAACGCGGTGATCGTGGGCCGCGCGGCGTCGATGATCCCGGCCACCGACGTGAGCCACGCCGGGGGGATGACACCCGGGTTGTTCGTCGTGATCTGATCGGCGAGAGCCCTAGTCAGGTTCTCGACACTGGCCGGTTCGGCGGTGAACAGGTGGTCGGCGAAATCGACCAGTGAACGGAACCGGGACGCCGGGTGGCCGGTGTCCCCGCGTCGGGTGTCGACAAGTGCGTCACGGCGCACCTCATCGAGAGCGGTGTCGAACGCTTCACGGGTCACCATCCCGGCGAGCATTTCGTCCACCTGCTCACGGGTCAGGGTGTCGACGTCGGTCGTATCAGTCATGGTTGGGTTCTCCTGTTCACGGGTTGCGAGGATTGGGGCATCGTGGGCGGGACGGAACGCGAACGCGATGCCATGCAGTCGGGAACGTTCCCGCCACACGACACCCCCCGCGTCACGGTGGGCAAGGGGCTCGAGTTCCATCGACACCGACCGGATCACCCCGGCGTCGATCAGTGCCAGGGTGTCGTTCCCGGCGGCGGTACGGGCCAACACCAGTTCGACGGTGGGGCCGTCGTCGGTGTCGGTGAACGTGGCCGGGTCGGCCCTACCGATCAGATCGCCACCGTGCCGGTTCACCACCTGCACGTTGGCGGCCAGATCCAACGACCCCGGTGGGTAAGCCTCACGGTAGACGCGACCACCCGGCGAGTCCGACACATCACGCGGTTCGTTCCACCGGCACAACCGGACGGTGGCCCGTCGGGTTTCGGTGTCGACCGAAACCACCGTCGATTCCTCACGGGTCAACATTCAGAGTCCCCCTACGTTCGGTTGGATCGGGTCGAGTGCAGCACCGGTGTCGGCCGGCAGACCCTCGAGTGCGCGCACTTCCGCGGTCGTGTGGATCCCGGCGGCGATCGACGTGGCATACGTGTCGATGCGGCCCGGGAAATCCATACGTGTCAGGTTCGACGTGTCGAAGATTGCGGACTGGCCGCGTGGGATCAGTTCGGTGAACGCGGACTCGATACGTGACAGGAACATCGGATACAACCCGATGTTCAACCACCGATCAAGTTCCGCGGCGGTCGTGGAATAGGTGAGCGAAGAGTGAGATTCAGCGTTCACCAACGATGGGGGGGTG
>Ga0193696_1000652_pt1 | contig 11615 bp, 23 predicted proteins | sample L3m1metaG_FD_145074 | JGI IMG/M metagenome (GOLD analysis project Ga0193696, IMG submission 145074) | Soil microbial communities from a riparian zone of the East river system, Colorado, United States - L3m1 | ecosystem: Environmental > Terrestrial > Soil > Riparian zone | place: USA: East River... | reverse complement strand
TTGACGACTTCCTCTCCGACAGCCTCGACGACCTCGCCGCCTCCACCGTCCACCGCCTCTACCGCACCATCCGGCGCATGTGCGAGGTCGCCGTCCGCAAGGGCCGGATCACCCGCAACCCGTGCGACGCCGTCACGCCGCCCAGCGTCGAGGACCACGAGATGCGGTTCCTGTCCGTCGAGGAAGTCATGGTGCTCTCCGCCGCGATCTCGCCGGGCCAGCTCCGCAAGGGCGGCGTCCGCAACGGCACCGGCCGGTACCGGGCGTGGGTCCTGCTCGCCGCATTCGGCGGACCCCGATGGTCCGAACTCGTCGGCCTCCGCCGACGCCGCGTGCAAGACGCCCGGGTGCAGATCGTCGAGCAGCTCGTACGCCGCGACGACGGCGAGTGGCACCGCGACAAACCAAAGACGAAGGCCGGGCGGCGCACCATCACCGTGCCCGCGTTCGTCGCCGACGAACTCGACGGCCACCTCGACACGTGGTCGGCACCCGGTCCCGACGGGCTCGTGTTCCCCAACCGCAACGGCGACCCCCTCAACGCACCCAGCTTCACGGGCAACGTGTTCAAGCCGGCGCTCGAGCGCGCCGGCCTCGACCCGGGCATCCGCATCCACGACCTGCGCCACACCGCCGTCGCCCTGGCCATCGCCGTGGGCGCCCACCCGAAGGCGATCCAGACACGCATGGGTCACGCCTCGATCACGACCACCCTCGACCGCTATGGCCACCTGTTCCCAGATGTCGACCAGCAGATCGGCGACCGGCTCGACGCGCTCGTGAACGAGCGCCGGGCTGCCGCGGCCTGCCGCGCCATCCGGGCTGCTCTCGCCGCGTAGGTCGGGTGTGGTCGCGCCGGCACGGTTCGGCACGCACGGGTATCGTGCCCGCCGTGACGAACCCCACCTTGCACGAGGGGTCGTCGACGGCGGACAGTCCGTCTTCGACGCGCCCCCACATTGACCCGACCACGACCCCACCCGCGGGCCTGCCCCGCTCAGCGAAGGTCGCGCTGGCCGTCATCGGCCTCGTGTTCCTCGCTTGCGGCAGCCCCAAACCGGACGCCAACGCCGGCGGCGCCGGCGCCGGACAGGCGTCCACACCCGTCGCGCCGGCCGACGCCGGCCCCGGCGCATCCAAGGACAACCCGGCCCCCGTCGGCACCGACGTCGCCGCGGCGAAGGACTGGCACATCACGGTCACCGCGCCGTCCACCGACGCCACCGCCGACATCATCAAGGCGAACCAGTTCAACAAGCCACAGGTCGCCGGCCACAAGCTGTACGCCGTGCCGCTGAGGATCCACAACGGCTCCGACAAGCCCGGCATCGCGCTCGTCGAGATGAAACTCGGGGCGCTGCCACCCAACGGCGTCCGCGTCGACCAGGTGTTCTCGACCGCCGGTTACCCGACCCTCGATGCCAGCGCCCAACTACAACCGGGCGCAACGCTCGAGGGCCGCATGGTGTTCGAGCTTGACCCCGCCACGTTCGGCCAGACGGTCCTGTTGGCCGAACCGCAGTTCACGCTCGACACCAACGCCGACCAACGGTTCCTGGCGCTCCAGTAGGCCGCCGGATGAACGCCCGGGGTCGGCGGCCAGGCCCCGGGCTCATCGGATGGACGAGCGATTCTTCACCTCGATGACGCATTCCGACCCGTCGGTAGTGATGACGCTCAGATCCGAGGCCGGGCGTGCCGGCATCTCGAACAATGCGCCCGAGTTCGTGTTCGGCACCGTTCGCAGGTACCGGAACCCGCGGCGGCGGTAGAGGTCCTGGAGCTTCTCATTCGTGGACCACACGTCGATGCGCACCACCTCGGCGCCGGCCTCCGCAGCGGTGTGGCGCGCCCAAGCGAACAACGTGGCGCCGATGTCCCGGCCAGCATGGGCGCGGGTGACGTTGGCCTTCGAGACGTACCGCGCCGGTCGGGTCAGTTCCTCCGGCGTCCACAGCTGCGGGTCGCCCTCGGACGAGGAGGTGATCGTCGCCACCGGCTCGCCGTCGGGCTCGAGCGACGCCATGAACGTCTCGCCCCGGTCGACCCAGTTCTCGAGGTTGGCCCGCGGGTACGGGGTCGACCACTGGTCAGTGTCATGCGTTCGGGCCAGCCAGGCGGCAGTGGCCCACCGCCACTCGTAGATGGTGTCGATGTCCTCGCGCCGGCCCCGCCGGACGTACAGCGTCGGCGCGCTCATGTCGCGCGACGGTTCCCCCGGCCCGCCACGTCGTACACGATCTCGTGCAGGTCGGACCGGTAGACGGTGGGCGTGTACCGGAGCACGCGCCCGCGCGGCTCGTCGAACGACACGCGGGCGCGGATGAGTCCGACGACCCCGGGCGGCGCCTCGAAGAACAGCGCCTCTTCTCGGGTGAAGGGCCGGGCCGACAGGTGGTCCTGGTGGAACGTCATCGGGTGGCCCTGCTCAGCCACGTACGAGGTGGTGCCCTGACTGATGTCGTGGGGCTCGCCGAGGCGGGGGAGCTTCTCGACAAGCCAGCGGGGGAACAGGCTGGTCTCGACCGAAGCCGGCGTGCCGTCGATCGAGCGCCAGCACCGGCGCATCGTGAGCGCCTCGTCGACGTCCACGCCGAGCAGCTCCGCAAGCTCTCCCGTGGCGGGCACGACGCCGCACTCGAATCGCTGGTGCGGCTGGCGGCCAGCGCCGAGCACGTCCGTCGACCACGAGTCCTGCGCGGTGATGCCCTCGCGGCGGTCGAGGTCCTCGGTGTGTGTCGCGTTGATGGTCAGCAGCTGCCGGTCCACGACGAACGTGCCGGTGCCGTGGCGGGTCTCGACTACGCCGGCGCTGGCGAGCGACCTGATTGCGGCGCGCACCGTCGTTGACGATGCCTCGTAGTGCTTCATGAGCTGCTGCTCGGTCGGCAGTCGCCCGCCGGGCGGGAACTCGCCGGCGGCGATACGGCTCAGGAGGTCGTCGGCGATCCGCTGGTACATGGCGCCGCGCTGACGCGGTGGGTGTGCGTGGTGTTCCGCAAGGACGGGTGTCATGGCTGTCATTGTACGTAAATGCACACACATTGCAATGACTGTAAGGACGAGATAAAACCGACGTCATGGCTGTTCCGCTCGCTGATTCGCTCGACATCGAATCGCAGCTCGCCCGCTGTCGGCCGGTGATCGCAGGCGCCGTTGACGCCTGGCGGCAGGCGGTCGAGGACGTGACCGCGGGCTTGCCGGACGAGGCCCCGGTTGACGAGTTCAACCGCGCGTGGTCGCTCCTGGAGCGTCACCGTGCCGGCGCGCTCCGGCCGCTGCTCGATGACCTGGCTGACCTGCTCGCCTCCGCCGGCTACACGGCGGCTTGAACCCCCATGGACGCCCGCGACGTCGCAAGACCCGTGCAAGGTTCGGGTGCTACGCGACGCACAGCGTGCCGATTTCTATGGTCACGGCCGGCGTTAATCAGCCAATTCGCTACAGAATGCGGCCGTCAACGCGGCCGAAGTGTCGCAGCGTGGTGACGACACGCGCCGCTCCGTGTCTCCAGACACAAGCACCCTGAGAGGCGCTAGGGTCACGCATGTTTACGTTAAGGAGAAATCGGCGTGTCAGGCTCACTTACCGTCAAACTTGTGCGGGTTGACCAGTCACGCTCCGAGCAAATGGTGGCGGACCGGAACCAGGTAGATGTTTTGAAGAAGGGAGCGGGTGTGCGTGAGGCGGCCGAAGGTGGAGGGGACGGTGCCCAGGTGGTGGACCTTGAGGCGCTGATCGATCAGAAGGTTGCCGAGGCAGTGGCAGCCGCTGTGGCGGCGGTGTGGGAACAGGTGACCAGCAACACCGCCGCCGTCGAGGACCTGCGCCTAGTCGTGAGCGGAGTCGGCGCCGTGCTGCGCGACTGCGTCGTATAGCGTCCGCAGCATCTCGCGGCCCTTGGTGGTCAGCCGCGGATCCGTGGTGAGAAAGTCCTGGAACGTCGTCGGTGACTCGACGTAGCCGGCAGCTCCGAGGATTGATCCCCGGAGCCTGCCGCACACATCCTCGATCTTGGCCAGGTCTTCATAGCTGGGCGTGTATTCGCCGCTGATCCAGCGGTTCACCGTCGAGGCCGCGACACCGAGCGCCTTGGCGACGTCTTTCTGGGATCGCCCGGCGATTGCCTCGGCGATCGCTTCGCCGACGGTCATCGCTGTGCGAGCCACATGGGCTCCTGCTGATGCATGTCCATCAGTTGCGAATATAGCAATCGGTATGCCCGAACCGGGCATTGTCGGCGTCACCATCGGTAGCACTCCCTCGTCCCCCAAAGATTGTGCAAATCGCAATCTGAGAGCCTTGACAGCAATTGCGCGTAGCGCACATACTAGGCGCTGTGAGCAACACTCTCACCCCCCTTCAAGAAGTCGGTGAACTCCTGCGCATTGAACGCCTGAGGGCAAAACTGCGCCAGCGGGACCTCGCCGAACGCACCGGAATCAACACTTCAACGATGTGTCGCATCGAGCAGGGGCAGCTCAGCGAGCTACCGGTTGCCACCCTCATGCGCCTCTCCGAAGAACTGGGCATCAGTCCAACAGCGATCACCGCGCCATTCTTCACTGAACGCGAGGCGCACCACCGGCATAGCGAGCAGGTCGCCTCATGACCGGCGTCGTGCTCTCCTCGTCGATCGACCTAGCCAGGGCCCGCGGCGCCGTCGTTGAGCGCAACTGGCGGGGCGCCTACGTGGCCACCTGCCCGCCGGTCCTCGGCCGCATCGGCGCCGGCCCGTGCGGCAGCGAAGAAGAGGCCCTCGCCGAACTCGGCGACCTCATCCGCATCCACGAGGCCCGGCAGGCCCGACAGGGGAGCGCAGCGTCGTGAGCGTCCGCGGAGCCGCCAGCGACCGCGTCGAGCGCCCCAAGCGACGCCTCACCGACAAGCCCGGCGCAGCCGAGTACCTCGGTACCACCGTCCGGCACATCGACCGCCTCGTCTACGAGCGCCGCATCCCGTTCGTGAAGGTCGGCGGCCTCATCCGCTTCGACATCGGCGACCTCGACAAATACATCAAGGCCAACCGCACCGAGGCCGCGTCATGAGCCCGGCCCAGATGCGCCGACGCCTCGCCGAGAACCGCCGCGTCCTCCGCATCGCCGATCAATCCCAGTCCACCGATCTTCCCCCGACCGCCGGCACTTCCCCCCCCTCGCCGGCGGTCACCCGGCGGCACGAAACCTCAACCCCTCCCGAGGCCGCGCCGCCGCCCCCGGAGACCACGCCCCTGCCGTCCCGCCGGCGCAGGGGCTGGTCTCCGGCTCCAACCTGACCCCGTCCTTCACCCCCCCGGCGAACCCGAACGCGCCCAAGAACGCGTCGGCCGGCCCACCCGAACGCCGGGCGATCCACGCCTACCTCGAGGTCCCGAGCCACGAGATCTGGCACTCCACCTCCGAAGAGGAGGGCGTGAGCCTCTCCGGGCTCCTCGAAGCCCTCGCCATGGACTTCAAGAACTACCCGCCCGCTGACGGGGGCCACCCCCGCTGGCGCGACGTCGTGAAGTCGGCCCGCAAAATCGACGCCGAACGCCGCCGCCGGGGACCGGTCCGGTGATGGCCACGTTCTCACTCCGCCCCCCGAGCGGCCCCCGCTCCCGCAAAGGCCCGCCCACCCGCCGGACCGACCGCACACAGACCCACAAGACCGTCGACGGCGTCGAACTCGTCCGCTGCGGCACCGGCTGGCGTGTCGACGCCGCCTGGTTCGGGTTCGAGTACGACGAACACGACCGGGCCTGGCGTGTCCTCGTCCCCGGCGAGCGCGACGAACTCGCCAAGACGCTCGCCCGCGGGATCCGCAACCTGCGCAACCGGGGACTGCTGCCGAAGGCGGCGAGCTGATGGCCTCAGAGGAGGGCTCCGAGGGCAGGCGCGGGAGCGAAGCCGGAACCGGCGTGGCAGCGCCGACGACCACCGCTCCCGTGCCCCTGCCCCCGTGCCCGATCTGCCGGGGCCACGAACTCAACCGCCTCGTCCCGCACGAGCACGACTGCCCCGCCCCCGGCCGGCGCGCCGTCGTCGAACTCATCGACAGCGAATGGGTCGCATCGTGCGCCGCCCTCGACCAGCGCGACCCCGGGTCAATCGCCGCCGACGCGCTCGCCGACCCCGAGAACGCCCGCATCGTCGACGGCTTCATCAACGAGATCAGGAGGAACCGATGACCCTCCCCGCCCTCACCGAGGTCCCGCTCGTCGACATCGTCGCCGGCGACGCCGTCTGGTCACCCGACGACCGCTGCTTCTACTTCGTCGACAGCGCCGTGCGCGTCGGCCAGCGCCTCACCCTCGTCTACGCCGGCGGGATCGCCGTCCCGTTCGACCTCGACCAGGTCCGGCGCATCCTCCGGGCCGAGGACCCCGACGCCGCCGAGATCTTCAACCTCGAGAAGGGGTGGGCGGCATGACGACCATCGAGGCCTACCTCGCCGAACAGGACTGGGCCGCCGACCGGGCGCACGCCAACGAAGCGCACCAGCGGCCCACCCGCGAAGAGCGCGCCGAACTGCTCCGGCTCGCCGACCGCGGCGAAGCCCGAGCCCTCGCCGCCGCCGACTGGTGGACACAGGTCCGCGCCGCCGTCCTCAAAGGCGACCCCATGCCGCCCGCACCCGAAGGGGTGCGGCTGTGACCCTGCTCGACGCCCGCCCCGAAGCCACGATCACCGAGCCCGGCGTCTACGACCTGACCGCCGACGAATACCACGCCGACCCTGTCGTCGGCGGCTCGCTCTCCTCGAGCGGCGCCCGCCGGCTCCTGCCTCCCTCGTGCCCAGCTAAGTTCCGCTACGAGCGCGACCACCGCGACGAGGTCGAGCACAAGCGGCACTTCGACCTCGGCCACGCCGCCCACAAACTCGTCCTCGGCGCCGGCCCCGACCTCGTCGTCATCGAAGCCGACAACTACCGCACGAAGGTCGCCCAGGCGCAGCAGGACGAAGCCCACGAAGCGGGCGCCGTGCCGCTCCTCGAGCACGAGCACGACCAGGTCCAGGCCATGGCCAAGGCTCTGCGCGAGCACGACACCGTCGGGCCGCTGTTCGACCCCGACGGCGGCTGGCCGGAACTCAACCTGGTGTGGCGGGACGACCCGACCGGGATCATGTGCCGGGCACGCCTCGACCTGTTCCGGCCCGGCGCCCGCCCGGTCATCGTCGACTACAAGACGACCCGCGCCGGCGACCTCGACTCAATCAGCAAGTTCGTCGCCGACCACGGCTACCACGTCCAGAACGCCTGGTACGGGGCCGGGGTCGAGGCGCTCGGGCTCGCCGGCGCCGACACGCCGTTCGTGTTCGTGTTCCAGGAGAAGGACCCGCCGTTCCTGGTCACGCCCGTCTACCTCGACCCGACGGCCCTGCGCATCGGCGCCGCCAAGTGCCGCCAGGCGCTGTCGATCTTCCAGCACTGCACGGACCAGGGCCACTGGTACGCGCACACCGATGACCTTGCGCTCGTATCCCTGCCCCCGTGGGTCGAGCGCTCCGAAGGAGAACGCTGATGGCCCCGAACAAGATTCCCGTCGACCAGCTCCGCCCCGTCCCCGGACCCGACCACGTCAGCCAGGCCACCGCCGTCGAGCAGGCCCGCGCCGTCGCCGAGGTGGCCGCCGCCGTGCAGGTCGCCCAGCAGAACCCCCGCAACATCGACACCGCACGCCGAGCGCTGCAGGCGTCGTGCTCGATGCACAGCCTCGCCTTGGAGGCGTTCTACGACTTCAACCAGGGCGGACGGGTGCACGGCCCGACCGCAACCCTGGCCCGGGAGATCGGGCGCTGCTGGGGGAACTTCCAGTCCGGCAGCGAAGAACTGCGACGGGACACCAAGAACGGCTACTCCGAGATGAAGGCGTGGGCCTGGGACTTGGAGACCAACTCCCGGCGCTCGACCATCTTCACCGTCCCCCACGAGCGCGACGGCAGCGGCGCCGCACTCACCTCGGTCCGGGACATCCGCAACAACAACAACAACTGGGCGGCCCGCGGCGAGCGCGAGATGATCCTCTCGACGCTGCCGGCATGGTTCGTCGACGAAGCCACCACCCTGTGCCAGGCGACCCTCAACAAGGGCGACGGCACCACGGTCGAGGAGCGCCGGGAGCGTGCGGTCACCGCGTTCCAGGCGCTCGGCGTGTCCCTCGACCAGATCGAGCGCAAGCTCGGCACACAGAAGGACCGCTGGTCGGTGTACGACCTCGCCCAGCTCACCCAGGTCCACAAGGCGATCAGCCGAGGTGCCGTGTCGATCGCCGACGAGTTCCCGCCCGTCATCACCGCGGGCGCGCTGACCATCGGGTCGGGCAGCGCCGGTCCGTCCCCGGCCCGCAAGCCCGCCGCCAAGCGCACCCCCGCGAAGCGAGATGAGCCGCCCACCGACGAGGCGCCGCCGCCGAGCGATGACGTCGCCCCGGCGGCCGCCAGCAACGGCAACGGCCAGCTGCAGTACGCGCCAGACGACCCCGGTCGCCCGTTCGGCGAGGACGGCGACTGATGCCCGCCCCCTGGACCGAACTGCCCGCCTTGAGCATCGACCTCGAGACGACTGGGGTCGACGTCGCCCACGACCGGATCGTCGAGCTGGCCGCCGTTGAGGTGTCCCCCGACGGCGAGCCCGGCCGGTCGTACTCCACGATCGTCGACCCCGGCATCGAGGTCCCCGACGAGGCCGCCGCCATCCACGGGATCACGACCGAACGCGCCCGCGCCGAAGGCGTCGCCCCGAAGGCCGCACTGGAGCAGCTCGCCCGGATGGTGTGGCGCCACGTCAGCCTCTACGACGGCCAGGCCGCCATCGTCATCTTCAACGCCCGCTTCGACCTGCCGGTCCTCGTCAACGAGTGCGCCCGGCACCGCATCGAATGGCCGCCGTTCGCCGGGATCCTCGACCCGCTCGTCCTCGACCGCATCGCCGACCACTGGCGCCTCGACGAAGCCGTCCACTTCCAGCCCGTCGCCCACACCCACACGGGCGGCTTCGAGCAGGCCCGAGCCCACCGGCGCAGCCGCCGCCAACTCGTCAAGGTCGCCCCCCTGTACGGCATCGAACTCACCGAGGCGGACGCCCACGGCGCCCTCCCGGCCGCCCCCGCCGCCGGCCGGGTCCTGTGGGGAGTCGCCAGGCGGTTCCCCGCGTTCACCCGCCACTCGCTCGCCTCCCTGTGGCTCTGGCAGGTCCAAGGCGACGCCCGCCGGCGCGACGGACTCCAGGACTGGATCCGCCAGAACCGCGACCCCTCCGCCGAACTCGTCGGCGGCTGGCCCCTTCCCGAACGGGCCGAGAGCGACACCGAACCAGCGAAGGCGGCGTCATGAGCGCCGGACTCTTCGACCCCGACCCGGTCGGCGCGCCCATCGTCGTCGGCCTGGACCTCAGCCTCACCGCCACCGGGTACGCCGGCCCCGACGGCACCCGGGTCATCAAGTCGACCGGGCACAAGGGCGACACGCTCGCCCAGCGGGCCGCCCGGCTCGACACCCTGGCCTGCGACATCTTCGACGCCCTCGACGGCTGGGAAGCAGACCTCGTGCTCGTCGAGGCGCCCAGCATCGGCCAGGCCCGCGGCAGCTCGGGGTCCGTGCACGACCGCTCCGGGATGTGGTGGATCGTCGTCCAGCGCATCATGAGCGCTGGGACCGGCACCGAGGTCATCGAGGTCCCGCCGGCCACGCTCAAGAAGTACATCACCGGCCGCGGCAACGCCCAGAAGCCCGACGTCCGCATGGAGATCTTCAAGCGGTACGGACTCGACATCCGCGACGACAACGAAGCCGACGCCTTCGCCCTCCGCGCCCTCGGCCTCGACCTCCTCGGCCACCCCCTCGTCGACATGCCCGTCACCCACCGGACCGCGCTCGAGAAGCTGCCCCGGCCCGCCCTGCGAGGTGCCGCATGACCTTCGCCCTCGCCGTCGCCTGCGTGGCCCTGGCCGCTTACGTCGTGCGCCTCCGCCTCCGTGCCCGCGACCAGCGCGACGCCGCCACCTGGCAGGCCATCACCCACGACGAAGAGACCCGCCACCTCGTCGCCGAAGTGTTCCGCCTCGACGCCGCCAACTGCGGGCTCCGCGCCGACAACGCCCGGCTCCGCTCACAACGCCGGGGGCTCGCGTCGTGACCGTCCTGTGGATCCTCGCCGGGGCCGCCCTCGTCGGACTGTCGTTGGCCGCCGCCATGGTCATCTCCTCGATCGTTGTCGACCGCATCAACGACCGGGTCATCGCTCACGGCCGTCTCCGCGACCAACTCGAAGGGCGCGACCAGTGATCGACGGCCGGATCCGTGCCGCTCTCTACGTCGTCGCCGGACTCGGCTGCGCCGCCCTCACCGTCGGCTGGAGGCAAGCCCAGGCCGACCCTATTGCCGCCCACATCGTCCGCAGCGCGGCCGCCGGCCTCGCCCTGATCGTCTGCGCCGGAGCCGTGCTCGCCGCGGGCGTCAGCGTGCCCCTGCGGTACCTGCAGCGCAGGGGAGGGGAGAGGTGACGGCGCTCAACGACCGCCTCGACGCACTCGCCCTCCGCATCGCCCGCGGCGAGATCGGCACGCCCTACACGGGCGCCGGCACATCGTCCTGGGCATGCCCCTCCTGCCGGGCCGGCGAGCACAACTGCAAGAGCTGCGACTGCACCTGCTGCAACGGAGCGAACCGCGCCCAGCACCCGAAGACCCCATGCCGCACCTGTGGTGAACCGACCCGGACGGCCAGCCGCTACCACCACGACTGCGAGCCCACCACCTGCGTGTGCGACGTCCCGCGCCCCGACGGGCTCGGCGAATGCGCGGGCTGCCACCGGCTCGTCCTCAGCCACTCCTGGCACAACGGGAGGCCGGCATGAGCGCCAGCCAGGCACACGTTTTGAGGGCTACCGACCCACAGCGCAACGCGCCGACGATGCGCCCAGTACTCCCACCCGATCGACCCCTCACCCGAGGTCAACGATGACCACCGCCCGCCTCCCGTACGAGCCCCTCGAGCGCATTCTACGTGCCCGCTATGACAGCGTTGACTGGCTGCCCGAGGTACAGGGCCGCCGCGAAGGCCAATGGCACGGCCTGTGGCGCGGGCCCGCCGACGCGACCGACCACGGCTTCTGGTGCCGCAAGACCGCCGCCGTGATCCTCGGCGTCGAGCCCCGATCCGTCATCCGCTGGGCACGCAACGGCCTGTCGCCATGGCAGGCCGACGACGCTGCGACCCGCGCCGGCCTCCACCCCCTCGAGATCTGGGGCGAGGACTGGCAGGACGCCTGCCGCTCCGACGAGACCGAGCGCGACGTCACGAACGGGAAGCGCTTCCAGCAGCCCTGGCGCTGGCCCGACGGACGCCGCGAGTGCTGCTGGCGCGACGACATCGAGACGCAGGGAGCCGTCGCCTGATGGCCCCGCCGAAGATGCCCTGGTTCCGTTTCTACGTCGAGGCCGCCGGCGACCGGAAGCTCCGCCGGCTCACGCCCGCCGAGCGCTGGCTGTGGGTGATGGTCCTGGCCGCCGCTCGGCATTCGCCGGTCCCCGGGGTCCTGCTCGTCACCGACGACGAGCCGATGACGATCAAGGAGCTTGCGGATTTCGCTGGCATGAAGGAGCGCGAAGTCACCGCCGGCCTCGAAAAAATGGA
>Ga0193696_1000651_pt1 | contig 11626 bp, 9 predicted proteins | sample L3m1metaG_FD_145074 | JGI IMG/M metagenome (GOLD analysis project Ga0193696, IMG submission 145074) | Soil microbial communities from a riparian zone of the East river system, Colorado, United States - L3m1 | ecosystem: Environmental > Terrestrial > Soil > Riparian zone | place: USA: East River... | reverse complement strand
GTCGAACGTGTCAGGCGACGCCGTCTCCTCGACGCGCAACGCGACGTTCGACTTGATCTCCTTGAACAGGCGGTCGCGCAGGTTGCGGGAGGTGACGAACTTGCCCTCCTTGCCCGCGAACGGCCCGTTGTTCGACATGAACTGCATCTTGACCGTCGGCTCTTCGATCTCGAGCAGCGGCAAGATGGTCGGGCGCAAGATCTCGGTGATGGTCTCGCCGACCGTCAGATCCTGCATGCCGGTGACCGCGCAGATGTCACCCGCGGCGGCCTCGGCCAGCTCGAAGCGCTTGAGCGACTGGTAACCGAGCAGCTTGGCGACGCGGAACTCTTCCTTCGCTCCGTTGCGGTGCGCCAGCAACACGCGGTCGCCAGACTTGATGCGGCCCGACTCGATGCGGCCGATGGCCACGTAGCCGAGGTAGTCGTCGTAGTCGAGCGTGGTGACGTGCATGGCCAGCGGCGCGTCGACGTCGGTCGCGGGCGGCGGCACGAAGTCGACGACCAGATCGAGCAGCGGCCCCAGGTCCTTGCGCTCGTCCTTGAGCTCCTTCGCCGCCCAGCCCTCGCGCCCGGAAGCGTAGACGATCGGGAAGTCGAGCTGCGCATCGGTCGCGCCCAGCGCGCAGAACAGATCGAAGGTGGCGTCGACCGCGCCTTCGGGATCGCAGCCAGGACGATCGACCTTGTTGACGACCAGGATCGGGCGCAGCCCCAGCGCCAACGCCTTGCGCGTGACGAAGCGGGTCTGCGGCATCGGCCCCTCGAACGCGTCGACCAGCAGGCAGACCGAGTCGACCATCTTCAGCACGCGCTCGACCTCGCCGCCGAAGTCGGCGTGGCCGGGGGTGTCGACGATGTTGATGCGCGTCCCCTTCCAGGTGATGGCGGTGAACTTCGACAGGATGGTGATGCCGCGCTCACGCTCGAGGTCGTTCGAGTCCATCGCGCAGTCCGCGATCACCTCGCCCGTGCGGAACTGCCCCGCCTGGCGCAGGAAGCCGTCGACCAGCGTCGTCTTCCCGTGATCGACGTGGGCGATGATGGCGATATTCCGCACGTCCGAACGGACCTCGGAACGTGGACTGGTGGCTACGGCTTCGGGCATGTGGCGGCGGCATGTCTACTCGGGTAACCGCCCGGGCGCAAGGTTTGCCGTCGAGAACGGCCGTGATCTGCATGCCGTCGCGTGTCACCGGATCGTAAAACATCGTGTTTTCTTGTCCCCGAAGCGGGTCCGGGCGCCGTGGGGTGCCACAGTTCAGGCGTGGCGAGCATGGCAAATGTGGGTCGTCCAGTGGTCAGACAGCTGGTTTTTGGGGTGTTTCTGGGCGCCGTGGTGCTGGCCGCGCTCAGCTGGTCGCCCGCCCGGCGCTGGTGGAAGGCCGGGGTGATGCTGACCGCGCTGTCGAGCGCGCAGGCGGCCGCGCCCCGGCCCGCCGAGCGCCCCGACCCCGACCGCCTCATCGAGGAGGAGGTGACCGTCCCGGGCCGCGACGGCCCGATACCGGCGCGCATCTACCGGCGCGCGGACCAGGCGCGCGGCCGCGGCCTGGTCGTCGCGCACGGCATCCACCACGAGGGGATGAACGAGCGGCGGATGGTCCCGTTCGCGCGCGAGCTGGCGCGCGCCGGGCGCGTCGTGCTGACGCCCGAGCTGGCCGATCTCGCCGACTACCGGATCACGCGCCAGAGCGTCGCGGCCATCCGCGACGCCGCGCTGTACCTGGGCGCGCGCCAGGACATCGTCTCCGAGCCGCGCGTCGGCTTGCTCGGCTTCAGCTTCGCGGGCGGCCTGTCGCTGGTCGCCGCGGGCGAGCCGGAGCTGGCGGGGCGGGTCGAGCTGGTCACGAGCGTGGGCGGGCACCACGACCTCGGCCGCGTGCTGCGCTTCCTGATCCGCAACCAGATCGAGACGCCGGCGGGCGTCGCGCGCAAGCAGGCGCACGACTACGGCCTGGTCGTGTTGCTGTACGGCGCGGTCGACCATTTCGTGCCCGAGGCCGATCGCGCCACGCTGCGGGACGCGCTGCGCGCGTCGCTGCACCAGGATGCCGATGGGGCGCGGACGCGCGCGACGGCGCTGCGCACCGACGAGGGCCGCCGGCTGTGGCGCCTGGTCGAGGCGCAGCGGCTGCAGGAGCTGGCGCCCGCGTTCGAGGCGATCGTGCGCGAGCGCGGCGACGAGCTCGCGCGCCTGTCGCCGGCCGGACACCTCGCCGCCGTCGGCGTCCCCGTCTACCTGGTCCACGGCGCGGGCGACAGCGTGATCCCGCCCGCCGAGACCGAATGGGCGTCGCGCGAGCTCGCCGACGCGCCCCACGTCGCGCTGGTGACCCCGCTCATCGAGCACGTCGAGGTGAACGGCGAGGCCGGCATCGGCGACAAGCTGGCGCTGCTGCGCTTCATCGCAAACATGCTGTGACCGCTGTTAAAGTGACCCGGCGATGGCGCTTTCGTCACTGGTGTTGGTCGCGGCTTCCCTGTGGGCGTGGGGCTACCCTCCGGTCGCCCCGGTTACAGACCCAGCGTCGATCTTCGCCCCGAACCTCGCGGTGCCCCCGGGGACGACCACCGGAAGCCTGGACAAGGAGATCATCCGTCGCGTCATCCGTCGCCACATCGACGAAGTGAAGCAGTGCTACGAGAAGGAGCTGACCGCGAACCCCACGCTCGCCGGCCGAATCATGGTGGAGTTCACGATCGCCGCCACCGGCCAGGTCACCGGGTCGGTGGTGCAGCACTCGACGATGGACAACAGCCGCGTCGAGAACTGCCTCGTGCAGGCTGTGGGCCGGTGGCAGTTCCCCAAGCCCGTCGGTGGCGACATCGTCATCGTCGCGTATCCGTTCATCCTCGGCCCAGCGCCCATGCTGCTCGTCGCCGGCGGGAACGACGGCGCCGGCGAGGTCGAGGTCGAGGGTCTCGTCAACGGGGTGGTCGTCCACCGTTCCCCCGACGCGAACGGCGTGCCGTCCAACGGCCTCATCTTGATCGACACGGCGTGGAACGAGTCGCAGACCGAAGCGATCCTGCGTTACGGCGACGAACACCTCAAGCAGCCGTGGATCGGCGCCGTGATCACGCACGACCACAATGATCGTGCTGGCGGCGTGGGTGCGCTGCTGCGGCGCCGTATCCCGGTCGGGGCCGTGGACCTGACCGTCGCCAGCCTGGAAAAACGCGGCGTGCGCGGCGTGCGCAAGCTGTTCGCGGCCGCAACCGGCGCATACAAAGACGATCGCGGCTTCGAGGCGTTTTATCCGGGACCGGGGCACGCGCCCGACAACATCGTGCTGAAGCTCAATGATGTCGTGTTCGGCGGCTGCCTGATCAAGTCCACCGCCGCGCCCGACCTGGGGTTCACGGGCGACGCGAACCTGGCCGCGTGGCCGGCGGCCGTCCGTCGCGTCTCCGAGCGCTACGGCAAGATCACCGTCGTCCCCGGCCACGGCCCCGTCGATGCCACGGGCGACGTCTACGAACACACGCTGAAGCTGCTCGCCGCGCAGAAGCGATGACATGACCATGGCGTCGGCGGCCGCGCGCGCGATGTTCGCCGCCATGGCGCTGGTGGCCGCCGCCCCCGCAGGCGCGCGCGCCGCCACGGCGCCTCCCCCGGCTGCCACGGCGCTGGCGTTCACCGACGCGCGCGCCGGCATATCGCTGGACGGACCGTGGCACGTGATCGTCGACCCGTACGAAAACGGGCTCATCGACTACCGCAGCCAGCCACGCGCGCACGGTTACTTCGACGACGCCAAGCCGAAGGACAGGTCGGAGCTGATCGAATACGACTTCGCCCGCTCGCCGACGCTCGCCGTCCCAGGCGACTGGAACACGCAGCGGCCGGACCTCCTCTATTACGAAGGGACGATCTGGTACCAGCGCCGGTTCGACTTCGCACCGCGCGCCGGCAACCGGGTGTTCGTGCAGTTCGGCGCGGCCGCGCAGCGCGCGACCGTGTGGCTCAACGGCAAGCGGCTGGGCGATCACGAAGGGGGCTTCACGCCGTTCGCGTTCGAGGTGACGGGGCGGCTGGTGCCGCGCGGCAATTCGATCGTCGTCAAGGTCGACAACACGCGCCGCGCCGACGCGCTGCCGGCGCTCAACACCGACTGGTGGAACTACGGCGGGCTGACGCGCGGCGTGCGCGTCGTGGAGACGCCGCCGGTGTTCGTGCGCGACGCGCTGGTGCAGCTGGGCCCGGACGACGCCGGCCAGGTGCGCGGCTTCGTCCGCCTGGATGGCGCGCGCGCCGCCACGCGCGTCACCATCGACATCCCGGAGGCGCGCGCCACCATCACCGTCACGACCGACGGCGCCGGTCACGCGCGCTTCGCGTTCCCGGCGCGTGTGGCGCCGTGGTCGCCGGCGTCGCCCAGGCTCTACGAGGTGACGTTCCGCGCCGGCGTCGATCACGTGCGCGATCGCGTCGGCTTCCGCACCGTCGGCGTGCGCGGACGCGACATCCTGCTCAACGGCAAGCCGATGTTCTTGCGCGGCATCTCGTTGCACGAAGAGGCGCTGGGGCGGGGTGGCCGCGCCACCACGCGCGCGGACGCCGAGGCGCTGCTCGGGCTGGCGAAGGAGCTGGGCTGCAACTTCGTGCGCCTGGCCCATTACCCGCACGGTGACGAGATGACGCGCGCCGCGGAGCTGCTGGTGTGGTCCGAGATCCCGGTCTACTGGACGATCGCCTGGTCGAACCCGGACACGCTCGCGTCGGCGCGGCGGCAGCTAACCGAGGAGCTGGCGCGCGACCGCAATCGCGCGTCCGTCATCTTGTGGTCGGTCGGCAACGAGACGCCGGTCTCGGAGCCACGCACCCGCTTCTTGCGCACGCTGGTCGACGACGCGCGCGCAGCGGGGGACGGGCGGCTGGTCACCGCAGCGCTCGAGCACCACTACGTCGACGCGCGCACGGTGATGCTCGACGACCCGCTGGGCGCGGCGCTGGACGTCGTCGGCCTGAACGAATACGTCGGCTGGTACGACGGCCTGCCCGCCAAGTGCGCGACGCTGTCATGGCGCTGCGCGTACGACAAACCGATCGTCGTCAGCGAGTTCGGCGCCGACGCGAAGGCCGGCCACCACGGCGACGCGCTCACCCGGTTCAGCGAGGAGTTCCAGGCCGACCTCTACCGGCAGCAGCTGGCGATGGTGGCGCGCATCCCCGGCCTGCGCGGCGTGTCGCCGTGGATCCTGGTCGACTTCCGCTCGCCGCGGCGGCCGCTGCCCGGCATCCAGGACGGCTGGAACCGCAAGGGGCTGGTGGCCGAGGACGGCACGAAGAAGCAGGCGTTCGAAGTCCTGCGCGACGCCTACCGCGCGTGGGCGGCGTCGCCGCCGTCCAGGTAGCGCGGCTCAGAACGAGTGAAGATACGCGAGGCCCGCCATCGGCCATAAGATCCGTCGCGCCGTCTGGGTCTTCACACCCGCGGCATCGGTGTCGCGGTCGGTGATCGAGCCCCACCACCCGCCGACGTCCAGCGCGACCATGTTTTTCAGGCCGTCGTCGAACACGAAGCCGATGCCGGCCCGCGCGTGCAGGAACGTGAGCGTCGTCGATCCACTGCCGAGCGGGCAGTCGGTCATCGCCGGATCGCAGCCGTCGGCGACCTTGGGCCCGAAAGCACCGGCGACGCCGCCGCCCAGCCCGACATGGGGACGCCAGCGGCTGCCGGCGGGGGGCATGACGACCAAGCCGAGGCTCATGTTCGTCCCATGGGGGGCGCCGAATAGCCCCGTGTCCAGGTGCACGGGCCCTGCCAGGCGATAGCGGTACGCAACCTGAAGGAAGCCCGTCCCGCCGACCTGCACCCCGAGCTGGTGTCGGGGAGGCGGCGGCGGTGGAACGACCTCCGTCTCGCCTGCGGCGCTCGCGGTCGCGCACGCCAGCAGCGCCGCCACGATGGCAGAACGCGACACCCAGATCATGGTCGACCACCGGTTTCCGCGGGCGAGCGCGCGCATGCCGGTGGTCAGAGCAAGAAGCAGACCCGGGTCAGCGGCGCGCGAGGGCGCGCAACGACAGCGCGTGCAGGATGAACGCCAGGGGGACAAAGAACGTCGGGATCAGGCTGAACGGGTAGACCGCGAGCCGATCGGTGGTCACGTGCGTCGCCAGCACGCCGAATGACGAGCTCGAGTGTGTGACGCCGAGGGTGAGCGCGGTCATCAGGTCCGCGAGCCCGAGCAGCGTCCAGGCCGTCGCGAGCAGGCGCGCGCGCGGCCGTCCGGCGGCGACGGCCGCCGCCACGAACGGCGCCGCGACACCGATCGCGATGTCGCCGAGCCCGGCGGGGAGCGCGAAGGCCGCCGGCAGATCGCCCTTCGCCCACGCGATGACGAAGAACACACCGCCGATGCGGAACGTCTGCATGGCGATCAGCGCCGGCAGGTCCAGCTGGGCGAGGCCGCGAAACAGCGGCCACCCGAGCCGCGCGTCCGCCGCGAACACGAGCAACGGCAGCATCACGCCGACGCCGAGTCCGATCGGCGGCTGCCCCGCGGCGCCGGCCACGCCCGAGAGCCCTAGCCAGACAGCAGCGAAGAACCAGACGACGAGCACCGTCAGCGTCCGCCTGAGGCCAGAGCCGCGGTCGTCGCCGACGGCGTTCGAAATCCGCGATCCGATCATCGTGCTGGTCATGACGTCTCCTCCTGCTTCCGTTGCTTCGTTTGTCGCCGTGCCATGGGGTCGACCGCCGACAGCAGCCGCAGCGATTGAGGGCCGAGCGCGAGCCGCGCCTGCCGCTGCGCGCGCCGCCACGCCGGGTGCGCGGCGCGGATCAGCGCCGCGCCCCGCGGCGTCACGCGCAGGCCGCCGCCGTCGGCGGTGACCAGCCCGGCCGCCCGCAGGCGGGCCAGGTTGCGGCTCACGGTCGACTTCTCGAGCTCGAGCCGCCGCCCGACCCACGCCGGCGTCGTCGGGCCTGCGAGCGCGATGGCGACCAGCATGCTCAGCTGCGCGGCGGTGACGCCGTGCTCGCGCAGCGCCCCGTCGTAGATACGGGCCAGCAGCCGGTCGAGGTAGCGGACGCGGGACCCGAGGCACTCGGTCGCGATCTCGAGCGCGTCTCGCCTGTCGGCCGGTCCGGTCGTGGACATCGACATGGGTTGTATATACAACCCATGCGCGTGACGCGCAATCGGATTTGCGCCCCGGGTCAAAGCGGCGACAATTCCGGCTGTTCTGAAGATCTCCGCCCCACTGGTCGCGCCGCTGTGTCCGGCGCTGGTCGCGCTGGCGCTGGCCACGCTGCAGGCCGCCGTGCTCGCGCTCGCGAACCTGCAGCTGCCGGCGCCCGTCGTACCAGCCGCTCCCGCGCGCAGCGCGGGTCTGCGGCTGCCTGAAAACACAACAGTCGCACACCGCGCCTGCGGCGCGGAGCGACTGGTGACCGACGCGGCGGGCGCGTCGCCGGCGCCGCCCGCGCGCGTGTTGCTCGTCATCATCGACGGGCTGCGCGCCGACGTCGCCGCCGAGCTGCCGTTCGTGCGCGAGCTGGGCGAACGCGGCGCGCGCGCGGAGCTCACGTCCGAGGTCCCCGTGTTCTCGTCGGCGCAATACGTGTCGATGTTGACCGGCGTCCCGCCGCGCGACTCCGGCGTGCGCACGAACGTCGCGTTGCCGCGCACGCCGCTCGACAACGTCGCGCGCCGGCTGCGCGACAGTGGACGGCGCGGCGTCGAGATCGGCGACCAGGTCGACTGGTGGCGGATCCTGTTCGGCGACGACTTCGCGGCGACGCGCGTGACGGCGCCCGACGCCCTGCCCGGCGAGGCGACCGCGCTGATGCCGGGCACCGACCTGCTGCTCGTCCATCTGTGCGACGTCGATCGCGCCGGGCACGCCACCGGCGCGGCGTCGCCGGCGTACCGGACGGCGGCGCGCATCGCCGACGACAAGACGCGGCTGCTGGCGGCCGCGTGGGGGTGGCCGGCCGCAAACGTCGTCGTGCTCGCGGACCACGGACACACCTGGCGCGGCGGCCACGGCGGCGACGAGGCCGGCGTGCGGCGATCGTTCTTCGTCGCCGGCGGTCCGGCGATCGCGGCGGCGGCGCGCCGCGCCGACATGCACATGATCGACGTCGCCCCGACGCTGGCGGCGATGCTGAGCGTGGCGACGCCGGCGACCGCGCAGGGGCGCGCGTGGCTGGACGCGCTGGCGCTGCCGGCGCCGGTGCGCGCGGCGCTGGCGGCCGCGGACGACGAGCGCATCGCCCGCGCGACGGCGGCCGCCGCAACGGCACGCGCTCCGTTGCGCGGCGCCGAACAGCGCGCGCGCCTGCTGCGCCTGGCCGGATGTGCTGCCGTGCTGGCGGCGGTCGTGCTCGCCGTGCGGCGCGTGCGGCGGGCCGCGCGGCTCGGCCTCGCGTGCGGTGTGGCCGCGTTCGCGCTGACCGCGGCAGTATTCGCCGTGCGCTTCGGCGCGCCGTCGTTCAGCGCCGATCGCACCAGCGAGCGGCTGGCATACGCGACCGTGCTGATCGCGGCGGCGGCCTGCGCGGTCGCGTTCGCGCCCGCGTTCGTCGCCGTCGTCCGGCGTCGACTCACCGCCGCGCACGCAGCCGCTGTGGCGCTGTGCGCGACGGCGGGCGCTGCGCCCGCGGCGATCGTCGCGTTCGTGGCCGCCGGCGCGTACGCGCCGCGGCTCACCTGCGAGCCGGGGTGGCTGGCTGCGCTGCCGCTGGTCGCCTACGCGGCCTGGGTCCCCGTCCTGCTGACCGCAGCGCTGCTCATCGGCGTCGCTGTCTCGCTCGAGGCGATCGCGGCAATCACCTCGGTTGCTGCGGGAGCGACGGAACGGGATCGCAGCTAGTCTAGAGCGCATCTCATAAATGCCTCAGGCCCCGTCTTCGTCCTCGTGATCGTCCTCGTCCTCGTCGCCGTCTCCGACGAGAAGACGAGTACGGCGACGAGGACGAGGACGAGGACGAGGACGGGTTGGCGATTTATGAGATGCGCTCTATGCGCTGCGATGAACCGCTCGGTTGCAACTGACCGGGGGCCGGGCCGATGATAGCCGTCACTTGCCGTGCACCCCGCGCTCGCCACCCTGCCGCCGGAAGAAAAGGGCTTCGTGCTCGCGGCCGCGCTCGCGCGCACGCCCCCGGCTGAAGCCGCGAGGCGCCTGACCGGTCCGGCGAGCGCGCGCTGCGCCGCCGCGCTCGACGCGCTCGCGCAGGCGGACCGAACCGTGCGTGCGTCCGCGATCGCCGAGCTCATCGCGCTAGCCCGGGCGCCCGTCCCCGGCGGCATCGAAGGCGTTCATCCCGACTGGCTGCGCGAGCGGCTGGAGGCAGAGCCGGACGCCGTCGTCCGCGCGGTGACGGCCGGGCTCCCGGACGTCGTTCGCGGGGTTGCCGCGAAGCTTGTCGCCGCGCGTGGCGGCGACCCGGGGAGCTCACGCGCCGACCCGCCGCGCGACGCCGCCGCCGACGCGGCCGACCGGCTGCTGCGCGCCGTCTTCGGGGGCATGGTTCCGCTCGCGGGACCGGGCGGACCCGCCGGCCCGATCGCCCGGGAGCTCTGCGCGCTGCCGTTCGCAGCGCTGGCCGCCGACGTCGACCGCCGCGGCGCGCAGGTGCTGGGCGCGTCGCTGCGCGGCGCGCCGCCGGCGGTCGTGGCACGCGCCGCGGCCGCGCTCGAACCCCCGCTCGCGCGCGCGGTCATCGACGCCGCCGGCCAGGACAGCACGCCCGCGGCGCGCGACGATGCCCGCCGGCGCGTCGCCGCCGTCGGCAAACGCGCGTCGGCCGAAGCGGTGCGTGAGCTGGGCGCGCGTGCGCTCGCCGCCGCGCTCGCCGGCGAAGGGCCGGCCGCCGTCGCCGCCGTCGCACAGCGCCTGCCGGCGACGCTCGGGCGCGTGCTGCTGCGCGCGGCGCAAACGCAAGTGCAAATGGCCGACGGGTGAGCTGGTAGCCATGGGTCGGGTGATCAAGACGATGGGACACGTGGTGCCGGCGGTGGTGGTCGACGCGCGCGCCGAGGCGGACGCGCTGCTGACGGCCGCGCGCGCCGAGGCCGCGGCCGTGCGCGCGGGCGCCGACGCGATCCGCGAGCAGGCGCGGCGCGACGGCGCCGAGCAAGGGCGCGCGCAAGCGGCAGCGGAGGCGGCGGCGTTGGTCGCGGGCGCGCGCGCCGAGGCGACGCGCCTGCTAGCGGCGTCACGGCCCGCGGCGATCGTGCTCGCCGCCCGGATGACCGAGAAGATCGTGGGCCGCGGTGTCGCGCTCGACCCCAGCGTGATGGCCGACATCGCGGGCGCGGCGCTCGAGGCCTGCCGACCGGGCGGCGACTGGATCCGTGTCCGGGTTCACCCCGACGATCTGGCGAGCGTGACAGCGAGGCGCGACGCGCTCGCGAGGCGCGCGCCCGCAGCGGCGGCGCTGGACCTGGTCGCCGACGAGGCGGTCGGCCGCCACGGCTGCGTCATCGAGACCGCGCTCGGGCGTGTCGACGCGCGCCTCGCGACGCAGATCGCCGCCCTCGAGCGCGCGCTGGTGGAGGCGTCGGGATCCGAGGACCATGGCGGCTGACTTCGACCTCACGCGCGCCCTCGCGCGCCTCGACGGAGCGGTCCCCCGCCGCGAAGCCGGGCGTGTCACCGAGGTCACCGGCCTCGTCATCCGTGCGTCGGTCCCCGGCGTCCGTGTCGGCGAGCTGGTCACCATCTCGTCGCCCGCCGGCGCGCCCACCGGCGCCACCGCCACGCTGGACGCCGAGGTCGTCGGCTTCCGCGGCGACGAGGTCGTGCTCATGCCGCTCGGCGAGCCGGCCGGCATCGGCCCCGACGCACTGGTCACGCCCACGGGCGGCCCGTTTTCGATCGCCGTGTCCGAGGGCTTGCTCGGCCGTGTGCTCGACGGTCTCGGGCGTCCCATCGACGGCGCCGGCCCGATCGCCGACGCGCGCGACTGGGCCGTCGAGCGCGCCGCCCCCGAGCCGCTGTCGCGCCGCCGCGTCAGCCGCCCACTGCCGCTGGGCGTACGCGTGCTGGACGCGCTGCTCACCGTCGGTGAAGGCCAGCGCGTCGGCATCTTCGCCGGCTCAGGCGTCGGCAAATCGACGCTGATGGGACAGATCGCGCGTCAGACGGAAGCTGACGTCAGCGTCATCGCGCTGTGCGGCGAACGCGGCCGCGAGGTCGTCGACTTCCTGGAGGAATCCCTGGGCCCCGCTGGACGCGCGCGTTCGGTCGTCGTGTGCGCGACCAGCGACGCCCCCGCCCTGGTCCGCCTCAAGGCGGCGTTCGTCGCGACCGCCATCGCCGAGTTCTTCCGCGAGCGCGGCCGCCGCGTGCTGTTCATGCTCGATTCGCTGACGCGCGTCGCCCGCGCGCAGCGCGAGGTCGGCTTGGCCGCGGGCGAGCCGCCGGCGCGCCAGGGCTACCCGCCCAGCGTGTTCGCGCTGCTGCCGCGGCTGCTGGAGCGCACCGGCAACAGCGCCGCCGGCTCGATCACCGCGCTGTACACCGTGCTGGTCGCCGGCGGCGATATGGAAGAGCCGATCGCCGACGAGGTGCGCGGCATCCTCGACGGACACGTCATCCTGTCGCGCGACGTGGCGGCCCGTAACCACTGGCCCGTCGTCGATGTATTCTCGTTTTTGTCACG
>Ga0193696_1000650_pt1 | contig 11626 bp, 9 predicted proteins | sample L3m1metaG_FD_145074 | JGI IMG/M metagenome (GOLD analysis project Ga0193696, IMG submission 145074) | Soil microbial communities from a riparian zone of the East river system, Colorado, United States - L3m1 | ecosystem: Environmental > Terrestrial > Soil > Riparian zone | place: USA: East River... | reverse complement strand
AGCTGTCCACGCCATCGACGCGCAGGCGCACGAAGTAGTCACCCGGAGTGATGCCGGCCGCCTGGAACGCCAGCGTGTTCGTTTGCGCGGCGTGCGGATCGGCGAAGACTTCCTGGCTGCCGAGCAGCAGCGTTGCCCGCTGCTCCGGCCGCACTTCGGGACTCGTCGTCAGCGTGTAGGTGATGGCTCCGGCCGGTGCCGAGCCAGGTGCGATCGTGAACGACGGCGCCAGCGAGAATGGCAGTTGGTTGGTGGACCGCCGGAACGAGTCGCCCGGCCGCTGCACGAGGACCTGCACCGTGTAAATGCCAGCGGGCCAAATCTGCGGCTGATTGGGAATCGTGACCACGACGCGCGTCGCCGTCGCGTCTGGCCCGGCGGGCACTGCGATGTCCACCGGCGTCGTCCACAGCGGATGGTTGAACACGACCGACACGTTCGTGCCGTCGAGATGGTGGCCGTCGAGGACCATCGGATCTCCGAGGTGCGCGCTGCTCTGTTGGTTCGCGAGCCCGAGGCTGTCGAGTCCGGGGAACGGTGGGGTCAGGTCCGCTTGCGCGCGCGGTCCCTGGTCGCCGCTGCCGCGGGTCAGCGCCGGGAGCGGCGTGCGCGCAGGCCGGCTGCTCTCGATCAATGCGACGGCCACCTCGTACGCCGCGGACAGCCGGTACTGCGTCGCAAAGCCCGTCCAGAGCTTGGAGATCTCTTCGAGCGTCAGCGGCTGGAAGGTGATGCGAATGCGCTCGATCTGCCGATCGAGATCGCTTCGGGGCAGCGCGGCGGCCGTCGCGCTGCGGATGTCGTCGGGCCCCAGAATGCAGTGATCGTGCAGCGTGCTCATCGCCTTGCCGAGCAGCTCATGCCCGAACGGCTGCGTGGCATCGCCGTCGCGCCCATAAGCCGTCACCAGATAAAAGAGATTGAGCGCCAGCGGCGGCACGCCCGTCTCACCTGGCTTGACCTGCTGCGGAATGTCGCGATTCGACCAGGCGGCGTTGCGCGCGATCTGATAGAGGAACAGGTTGAGCTGATTGTTGTTGTTGTTGCCGCGCGCCTTGTCCAGCGGCAGCGTCGTCACGGTCGTGTCGTTCAAATCGGGATCGGCCGTGATGCTGGACAGCAGGACAGTCTGCAGCGTCCGCGTCGTCGCCGCGATGGCCAGCGAGTTGCTCATCGCGCGCCTCCCCTGGCGCGTGCCTTGAGGTACTCGTCGAGACCCATCACCGGCGATGCGGTTGATGCCTTGCGATCGGCGCTTCGCTCGACCACGGCGCGGACTTCAATCCGTCCAATGCTGACCTCGACGATGGGATCGATGGCGCGGGATGCAGGCGGCTCGAAGCGGAATCGCGGCGTCGGTGCGGGGACGAGCGTTGGATGCGCCGCTTCCGTCGCCGCTGCCAGGGGATGCGATGGTGCCCTGTGGAAGGTGTCGAATCGCCCCGGATCGCGCTCGACAAGCGCCCCGAGGCTCGCAGAGTCCGCCGTTTGCGCAGAAGTCCGCCCGCGCGGCGAGGAGACGCCGTCCTGCTGACGCCGAATGCCGCCGGGTGCATGCTCGCTGAGTCCCTGCGCACTGGCTGGACCGGCGAAGCGATCCGATCGTTCGCGCGCCACGACCCCAGTGCCGTTGACCGGCAGCGCCGTGCGTTCGCGTGCCGGTGCAGGGATCGCGCTTGCTTCCTGGGGATCGAGCGCGCCGACACGCCCGGGCACGTCGGGTGGCACCACAATGGCGCGCTGATCCCGCAACGCAGGGAACGATCGAGCCGGCGTCAGTTCCTGGCGCGCTGGCGGAGGCGTGGCCGGACCATCAATCGCGAGTGCCTCTTCGCCGTCCAGCTCCGAAGACAGCTGCCACTCCTTGGGGGACGCGCGCAGTTCTCCTGGCTCGAAGAGCGACGCCAGCCGTGGACGCACGACATCCGCGGTGCCGCGGCTTCGCGACAACAGGTTGGCGACGAATCCATTCATGGCCCGACCAGTTCGAGATAGCACTGGCGTCTGAACGGCGTCAGCGCGAGGATCGCCTCCTCCGTCCAGCCGTACGCCGACGCGAGCGTGTGCACCTCGCGCAGGATGCGGCACGCCCATGCGTCAATCTCGTGCCAGAGAAACGACGTGATGTCGAAGATCATCGTGGTGTCGTGCTCACAGGCCGGGCAGACGAGACGCAGGCGAACGTCCGCCTGAGGGTCTCGATCAGCAAGCCGTTGCTCGGCAATCTCGAGCGCCGCCGCTGGCACGTCATCAGGCCCGACGGGCATGCCGCCGCGCTGCGCCGACAGGACGCACCGACGGAGGATCGCCACGCGCGCGTTCGACATCTCGAGAGGCGCCGCAGCGACGACATCGTGGCTGTTGGGTGGCCGCAGCTGCAGGACGTAGTCACCGGCCTCGACCGCCGCTCCCGAAGCCGACATCGATCCGAACGTTGACGCCGAAGACGGCATGTCCAGTTCCGCCGCATTCAACGCGATCTCGATCCGCGCGCGGCACGCCGGGCAATCGGCAACGCCCGTGAGAGTTGGACCGAAGGTGGCTTCGCGCAGGCGCAGCAACAGCGCGTCACGCTGGCCGATGCTCAACTCGGCCAGCGCACCGATCTCATGGTCCGGATACGCGGCGGCCAGCAGCGACAATGCCTGATGCACTGGTGCATCGTGCGCCGCGCGTTCCCACACCCTTAGCAGATCCGACGCGGACAGCGCGCGCATGGCGCTATCCCGCCGGCGCGGTCAAGGTCGGCTCGGCGGGCTCTGGCACGCTGACGTCACGCTCCCAGCCTTCGGTCTCGAGCTTGATGTGCTGGATGGCGACGGCGTTGGCGTTGGCGTCGAGATCCGGCAGCGCCTGATACTCTGAGACCCAGCAGCGATAGACCTTGTAGGTCAGCACCACCTGGCCCGCCTCGTTGTAGACCTCGATGAGGAGGTCCTTGCGGAAGTCCTTCAGCGACACTTCCTTGCCGAGTCCGGCATTCAGTTGCCAAACCTTGCTGGCCCAGTTCTCGAACTCGAGGTCGTGGGTCACGCCGCGCTCCAGCGTGATCGCGTCGTATTCGGTGCGCCCCGGCGATTTGCGGCTGCTCGAAGGGTCGCCACCTTCACGGTGTTTGACGACCTCAGTCGTCCGCTTGAGCGTGCCGACCTTGCTCACGCCGGCCACGTAGCGCCCGTCCCACTTCACTCGGAACTTGAAGTTCTTGTACGGATCGAATCGTTGCGCGTTAACGGTGAATTGGGCCATAAGCCACCTTTAGGTCACGATCTGACCGGCGATCTGCTGGATCTGGATGATCACGAACTCGGCTGGCTTCAGTGGCGCGAAGCCCACCACGATGTTGACGATGCCGAGGTTGATGTCGTTTTGCGTGGTTGTGTCCTTGTCGCACTTGACGAAGTAGGCTTCCTGCGGCGTCTGTCCCTGGAACGCGCCCTGGCGAAACAGGTTGTGCATGAACGCGCCGACGTTCAGCCGGATCTGCGCCCAGAGCGGCTCGTCGTTGGGTTCGAACACGACCCACTGCGTCCCGCGGTAGAGGCTTTCCTCGATGTAGAGCGCGAGGCGGCGGACGGGGACGTACTTGTAGTCATCCGCCATCTGATCGGATCCGGCCAGCGTACGTGCGCCCCAGCAGACCGGACCGTAGACCGGGAACACCCGAAGGCAGTTGATCGCCAGCGGGTTCAGCACGCCGTTCTCGCCGTCGGTCAGTTTGTATTCGAGACTCTGAACGCCCGCGAGGCTGGCTTCCGTGCCGGCCGGCGCCTTCCACACGCCGCGCAACCCATCGGTGCGCGCGTAGAGACCAGCAACCGTGCCGCTCGGCGCGGAGGGGCGGGGGCGGAAGTCATTCAGCGGATCGGCGACGTCGACGCTTGGGAAATACAGAGCGGCGTTCCGGCTGCGCAGCGAGGCGTTCGCGTCGAGCCAGGTCATCACGCCGTCGAGCGTGTCGCGATCGCCCGCCTGCTGCGGCGCGTCGAGGACATACATGGCCCGCCGATCGGTGCAGAGCTTTTCCGCCGCCGCGGCGATCGCCTGTGCATTGGAATCGGGCAGATTGATCGTGACGGGGAGACACAGGATGTTGAACAGATCCACGTCGAGCAGCGCGTAGATGCCCGTCTTCAGCGCGGGATTGCCAATCACCCCGGTCGTGATTCCGGTCGCGTCGCCGGTCGCATCCCATTTGCCGTCGCCGCCCTGCTGTTGCGCCGCGGGGCTGCCGGGCAGCGCCTGCCCCTGAGCCGCGGTGCCGCCCAGCGCGTACTGCTGCACGTTCTGCTTGGCCGCCTCGAAGGTGAGCTTCGTCGCGATGGTGCCGCTGAGCGCCAGAAAATCGTCCGGCTTGCTGGTGCCCGCCGTCGCGACCAGCCACGTGACGCTGGAGGCGCTGCCGAGCACGGAGACCGTCGCGTTGGCGAGACTCTTGTCCACGGCGCGGATGAGGGATTGCAGCGTGGACGCGAGGTCCGCGAGGCTTGTCGCCACGGCGGGAAGCGTGATCGTCCCAAGCTTCGGACCCGCGCCGAGCGCCACGTCCATCGTGTCGTTCTGCGCCGGTGCCTTGTAGTCCGGATTGCCCTTCGTGAGCGTGCCTGTCATGGCCGGACGCTTACCTGTGCCGCCGCTCGCCGCCTCGAGCGTGACGAGTCGCGACGTGGCGTTCACGATCTTCGCGGCGTCGTTGGGCTTGGCCGGATCGATCTCGAGATTCCGGAACGTCTCCGTCTTCAGCACCTTCGTCTGACCCTGCACGACGCCGAGCAGGCTCACCGTCAGGTTGAACTGCTTCGACGGATCGGTCGTCGCGAAGTCGACGGCCAGCCGGACGTTGTTGCCCCAGGCGCCCGGACTCGTTGCGGTGGCCGTGAGCACGACGGAGCCGCCGGTTGCCGCGTCCTGCATCGCGATGGCGGCGGCCGCAGCGGCATTCGCGGCCGTCCCCGATGTGGTCCTGACCACGTAGGCTTCGCTGCCGCCGTTCAGGAAGAACTGCTGGAGCGCATAGCTGCCTTCGCTGCGGGCGTCGAGCCCTCCGAACTGCCGCTCGAAGTCGGCGAAGCTCAAGATGCGCACGGCATCGTTCATCGGCCCTTGCGCGAAGAAGTCGACGAACGCGCCAATCGACGTCGCAACGCCGACGATCGTGCGGACTCCGCTCGGGATCTCCTCGATATACACGCCTGGATAGGTGACGGCGACGGGCATTGGGCGATCTCCTCTGTTAAAACACGTGTCACGCGTGGCAAGCCGTCACGGCGATCGCTCAATTGACGCGCGGCCGCGGTGCCGGTTCCGAGCTCCGCAACAACCGCTCGGCCTCATCCAGCTTGTCGGCATTCAACCGATACAGGGGCGGGGCGGCGACCGTGTCAGCGGTTCGCTGGAGGTACTTGTGTTCCACGAGCCAGCGCAACGCCTGACGGGTCTCTTCGACCCGACGCTGCACGACCTCCTCCAGCAACAGCCATTCGGCGATGCCTTCCAGACTGTCGGCGCTCGCCGGATGGTCGACGTAGTGCTTCAGGATCTCTCTGGCCCGTACAGGCGGGCCTTCGGGTCGTTCCACCAGCATGACCTGCGTTGCCGGCTCAGGAGCAAGCGGCGAACCAACCGCCGGCGATCGCCGCATCTATTTGGTTCCGCGTGCTTTTAGCAATACCCACGGCGCTGGGTCTCGTCGCAGGGTGCGACGCGGCGATCCCATGGCAGGCCTCCAACGGTCGGGAGCGTGTCCGACTGGCGAGAGATTGCGGCCGTGGGACCGCGAGGTCCCGGGTGGGATCTCAGCGACCCAGGTCAGACCATGCCACGGTCGATCTGGTAGCGTTTTATCAAACGGCCGAACGCCCGACGATCCTTCTTCGCTTCGCGAGCGGAGCGAGTCACGTTGCCGTTGTGTTTGCGCAACAGGTTCTCGACATACGATCGCTCGAACGCTTCGAGGGCACGCGCGCGCGCCTCGCGGAACCCACCCGCCACCGCTGATGGTGGCAACCCATCGTCGGAGACGGCCAGGTGACTCGTCGAAATCGTCGGGCCTTCCGCGAATACGACGGCCTGTTGAATCACGTTGAATAGCTCGCGGACGTTGCCCGGCCATGCGCCTCGTGACAACTGCTCGATTGCAGCGGGCGCCAGCGACTTGCGAGAGATGCCCGCTTCGTCGCACAGCACTTGTACGAAATGCTGCGCCAGCAGGAGAATGTCGTCGCGGCGATCGCGCAGCGGCGGCATGACGAGCCGTAGGACGTTCAACCGGAAGTAGAGATCGGACCGGAATTTCTTCAGCTGCACGAGGTGTTGCAGGTCGAGATTGGTCGCCGCGATGATTCGCACATCGGCGCGCGAGAACTGATCGGCACCGAGTGGCTTGTACGTGCCCTCTTGCAGGAGGCGGAGCATCTTTGCCTGCGCGGCGGGTGTCAGCGAATCGATCTCGTCGAGGAAGAGCGTCCCCCCCGCGGCCATCGCCACGAGACCGCGCTGATCGCGATGCGCATCGGTAAACGCGCCGCGGACGTGGCCGAACAGCTCGTTCTCGAACAGGAAGTCCGGCAGCGCTCCGCAATCGACCGGAATGAATGGCAGGTGCCGGCGCCGGCTCAGCTGATGCACCGCGCGGGCGCACAGCTCCTTGCCCGTCCCGGTCTCGCCGAGAATCAGCACCGGGCTGTTGGCCCGGGCCACGATCGGGATCTTTTCGACTGTCGAGATGAACACCGGCTCCCGCCCGATCAGCCTGGCGAGCGCCACGTGTTCGGTGACGCGAGTCGCTACCTCTTCGGTGTGTTCACGTGCGGTCGTCACGACGGAGTAGCCTCGGAGCCTCAGAGGGTACTAGCACATGAAACAGGCGGCCGTGAAGATCTAGAGAAAAAGACACCAATGTTTTTCTGCTGTTGAGTCTCCAGCGTAGCTCAGCCTTTGAGCTCAACAATTCATGCAATATCGTGCAACGCACGACTCGCTCACCCGCGCGCGGGCAGCAGTCCAATGACGTGACGGGTGGGTTGATCGAGCGTCAGATCTTCGCCCCGATGAAACGTGGCTCGCTGTTGATGTCCCGCCAGACGCCCGGCCGGGCCTGATGACGAATCTCTTGAGCGACGAACCTGCGCGGGGATACAGTCTCAACGCTCAGCTCCCAAGTCTCGAGCCTGGAGGATCGAATGACGCGCAAACAAGCCTTCGTCGTTGTCGCCGCTGTCGTCGTCGCGCTCGTTCGACCCCAGGCGCAGGACAATCCCCAGGCGACCAGCGGCAGCTGGCGGCCGACGATCGTCGCGCAGCACGGCATGGTCGCGGCGGGTCATCCCCTCGCTGCCGAAGCCGGCATGCGCATTCTCAAGGCGGGTGGCAACGCTGTCGACGCCGCAATTGCCACGTGGGCGGTGCAAGGCGAGGTCGAGCCTGGAATGACCGGTCTCGGCGCCGACATGTTCGTCCTCTACTACAACGCCAAGACCGGCCAGGTGAAGTTCATCAACGGCACTGGGTTCGCGGCACAGGCGGCGACGATCGACTTCTACAAATCGAAGGGCGGCATCCCGGACGAAGGTCCGCTGTCGATTGCGGTGCCCGGTGCGGTGAGCGGCGCGGCCTACGCCGTCAAGACCTACGGCACCAAGCCACTGGCCGAGGTCCTCGCGCCGGCGATCGAGATCGCGGACAACGGCTTCCCGATCACCGAGGCTCTCGCGCAGGGACTGCAGAGCGGCAAGGCCAAGCTCGCCAAGTACCCGTCGTCCACCAGGCTTTGGTTCAAGGACGGCAAGCCACTGGCGATGGGCGACATCATGCGCAATCCCGATCTCGCGCGCACGCTGCGCGCGATCGCCGCGCAGGGTCCCGATGCCTTCTACAAAGGCGACATCGCGAAGAACACCGCCGCCTTCCTCAAAGCCAACGGCGGCATCATCACCGAAGCCGACCTCGCGGCGACAGCAGCGTTCGAGGACACGCCGGTCCACGTCAACTACCGCGGCGTCGAGGTCTACGAGTGTCCGCCAAACTCTCAGGGCTACGTGATGCTCGAGGCGCTCAACATCCTCGAGGGCTATAACCTGAAGGAGATGGGGCGCAACAGCGGGCCGTATCTGCACGCCGTCACCGAAGCGCTCAAGCTCTCGTTCGCCGACCGCAACGCCTACATCGGCGATCCGAAGTTCGTGCCGAACATCCCGATGGCGCAGCTGCTGTCGAAGGAATACGCGGCCGTGCGCCGCTCCCAGATCGATCCCAACCGCGCCATTCTCGGCGAGCCGGCGCCGGGTGATCCACGCGCGATGAAGCCGACGACGGCCGGCCAGGCGCAGGTGTACGGTTCGCCGCTAGGCACGCCGACGGTCGTGAAGCCGTTCGACCCGGATGAGATCCTGAACCTGACGACGTACCTGACGGTCGTCGACAAGGATCACAACATGGTGTCGCTCACCTCGAGCCTGCTGAGCGGCTTCGGCAGCGGCATCGTGGTCGAGAAGGGCGGCTTCTTCATGAACGACCGGATGCGGTACTACTACCTCGATCCGAAGGACGTGAACTCGCTGCAGCCGGGCAAGCGCGTGCGCCAGACGATCAATCCGGCGATGGCGTTGAAGGACGGCAAGCCGTGGATCGCGTTCGGCACGCCAGGGGCCGACACCCAGCCGCAGACGCAGCTGCAGTTCTTCCTCAACGTCGCGGAGTTCGGCCTCAACGTGCAGGAAGCGCTCGAGCAGCCGACCGTGATCAGCAACAGCTTCCGCGATTCGTACTATCCTCACGACGTCAAGGGCAAGCTGCTGACGCCGGCGATGCTCCCGAAAACCGTCCAAGACGCGCTGTCGGCGAAAGGGCATCAGCTCGACATCCGCAACGTCAAAGGCGTCGGATCGGTGAAGGCGATTCTGATCGATCCGCGAACCGGCGTGCTCATGGGCGGCGTGAGCCCGACCGGCGACAGCTATGTGATGGCATGGTAGACGTGTTGAAGGGGGACGTGTGACAGACCTGAGGGGCAAGGACCGGATCATCGTCGCGCTGGACGTGCCGACCGTCGATGAAGCGCTGGTGAGTGTTGAGCGGCTCGACAACATCTCGTTCTTCAAGGTCGGCCTGCAACTGTTCATGACGGGCGGTCTTCCCGACCTGCTTCACGCCCTGAGGAACAAGCGGGTGTTCGTCGACCTGAAGCTGCCGGGCGATATCTCGAACACGATTGCCGCCGTCATCGACGCGTGCGTGAACATGAACGTGGAACTGCTCACGTTGAGCGAGTCGATGCCCCTGCCGGCGATCAGGGCAGCCCGCGCCGCGCGCGCGGCACGAAACAGTTCGCACCCGAAGTTCCTGACGGTGCCGGTTTTGTCCAGTCTCGACGCATCGGACCTGCCAGCGGGCGCCGGAGGCGAGAACGGCGTCGAGGCGGTGATCGTCAAGCGCGCGCAGGCCGCGCTCGACGCGGGGTGCGACGGCATCATCGCGTCGGGCGACGCCATCCAGGTCTGCCGCCGCGCGTTTCCGTCCACGCTCATCGTCAGTCCCGGCATCCGGCCCTCTGGCGCGTCGACTGACGACCACAAGCGGCACACGACGCCCACCGAGGCCATCAGGCTCGGGGCCGACTATCTCGTCATCGGCCGCCCGATTCTGAAGGCGCCGGATCCGCGAGCGGCAGCACAGCGAATCATCGAGGAGATCGATCAGGCGCACAGCGTCAGTACGCTCCTTCGATAATCGCCGCCAAAATTCGAACAGGAGTTCAGGAGATTAGGAGGCGCCTTGTGAGGCAGCGATTCGACGGGCGTCGCGAAGCGACGCGCGCGACCGATCGGATCGTGGAACGAACATCCGCACCCGGCCACTCGATGTTCGTTCCGCGATCCGATCAGCCGCGCAAGTCGGCCTGCTACGCAGGCCGACCCGTCGAATCTCCCCTCCAGATCTCCTGATCTCCTGTTGTCCCGTCGGGCGCGCGTGAAGGCTGCGATTCCGACACTCGGCGGTGCTACATTGAAGGCGCATGGCCCCCTGGTCACGCCGATCGTTCGTCCGGTCCGCCGGGCTGGCGGCCGCCGGCGCGCTCACCTGCGGACCGGCGCTGGTCGCCGCGCAGCGACGCCCGCCCCTCTCCAGCCGGTACTCCGATCTCCGCCGTCATTTCCTGTTCGAGTACTACCCCTGGTATCGCAACGATCCGTGGGAACACTGGCCCGAGGGCGGGCATCATCCACCCGCGGATTTCGGATCGAACTTCGTGCCGGCGCTCGGCCTCTACGATTCGCGATCCACGGCGGTGATGGAGCGCCACGCGCGCTGGATTGCGGAGTCAGGCGCCGGCGCCATCGACGTCAGCTGGTGGGGGCCGGACAGCAACGTCAACGAGGTGATTCCGACGTTGATGGACGTGATGAAGGCGCACGACATCCACGTCGCCTTCTACGTGGAGCCGTACGCCGACGATCACGCGCGTAATTACGCGCGCGATGTCCTGTACCTGATCAAGAACTACGGCGATCGGCGGCACTGGGACTGCTTCCTGCTCCACGAATACGAGGACGCCACCACCGGTCCGATCTTCAAGTCCTTCCGGACCATCCTGCCGGACACCAGCACCGACTGCCACGGCGTGACGACACCGATTACCGACTACGCGGCCGACGATGTCTGGAAGCGGCAAACCGATGCGGTGCGGGAAACGCTCCGCCACGATTTCGATCGGGTGACGCTGCTTGCCGATTCGCTGCATGTCGGCCGGACCCAGGCCGGCGGGTTCGACGGCATCGCGCTGTTCGACAACTACGTGACGCCCGACACGTGGCGCCTGCACGCGGACAACTGCACGGCGCGCAACCTGTTGTTCTCCTTTCAGGTCAACCCCGGGTTCGACAGCATCGTGTTTCCGCATCCCGAGCCCGACACGTGTTATAAACCGCCGGCGTTCTCGCCCGGCGGCGGCGTCTACGACTGGACGCGCGCCGGCGACCGCGCAGCCGCCCAGGACGCCAGCCGCGGGCGAATCGCCGAGTCGTTCAAGACGACGGTGGGGCTGCAGACGTCCGCGGCGCTGTCCAACGCGAAGCGCGGGTTCTTCCTCGTGTACATCAATTCGTTCAACGAGTGGCACGAAGGGCATCAGTTCGAGCCGATGAAGGACCGGGCGAACTTGAGCAGCGAGGAACGCGCGCTCGGCTATCACAACCCGGAGAACGGCCGCTACCGTCTCGATGCACTCCGCGATCTCGTGCAGGAACTCGTCGCGTAGGCACGTCGTGCCACGAAGCCACGAAGCCACGAAGATAGCCACAGAGGCACAGGGACACGGAGAATGTCATGCGTGACGTCGGCGGCGGATCTGAGCGCGCTGACGATTCGGCGTGTCGGCCTGCGTAGCAGGCCGATCGTCGTGGGCGGGAACGGGTGGACGAATGAAGGTGTCCCCGTCAGATCGTTCATTCGTCCGCCCGTTGCCCACCCACGGAGCGCCGCTTCGCGGCGCCACGCCGAATCTCGCAGCGCGCCTCTGTGACTCTGTGTCTCTGTGGTTAAATGCTGACTCGCAGCGTGGGGGTGAAAGCCGTATGCGTCTGATCCGATTCGGCGTCGCGTCGATGTTGCTCGCCGCCTTCTCGCTGTC
>Ga0193696_1000649_pt1 | contig 11631 bp, 10 predicted proteins | sample L3m1metaG_FD_145074 | JGI IMG/M metagenome (GOLD analysis project Ga0193696, IMG submission 145074) | Soil microbial communities from a riparian zone of the East river system, Colorado, United States - L3m1 | ecosystem: Environmental > Terrestrial > Soil > Riparian zone | place: USA: East River... | reverse complement strand
TCTTCGCCGATCCGCACGCCGCGCAAACGAACACGCTGGCGTTCCAGGCGGCCGACATCACTCCGGGTGACTACTTCGTGCGCCTGCGCGTCGATGGCGTGGACAGCTTGCTCGTGGACAAGACGGTGACGCCACCCGTCTTCGATCCCGCACAAAAGGTGACGGTCACATGATGGACACGGCAATCTGGCAGGAGCAGAACACCCAGCACCTGACGACGGCGCTCGCCGCCATCCGGGCGCGTCTGCAGCAGCACGCGCGGCCGGACCCGTCGTCGGTGCTGACGCCCGAACCCATTCCGGTGGACGAGACCAGATCGCCATGGCGACTGTTCGGCCGTAAACAGGTTCCGCCGGCGGTCACGCGGCCGGCGTTGCCGGCAGCGCCGGACGGAGCGTCCGCGGTCTCCGGTGCCATTCCGCTTGCCGAGTCGTCCAGCGACCTGGCGGCAGCGCCCGCCCTGGTCACACTGACCGAGCGGCTCGGCCTGACATCGTTCGAGCGCGATCTCCTGCTTCTGTGCGCGGGCATGGAGCTCGACACCGGCTTCGCCTCGTTGTGCGCGCGCGCGCTGGATCCGAACAAGCCATATCCGACGTTTGCGCTGGCGCTCACCGTCTTGCAGGACCCGGCGTGGGAAGCGCTCTCGCCGGAGCGCCCGCTGCGCTACTTCCGTCTCATCGAAGTCAATCAGCCCGGCAACCAGCTGCTGACCACGAGCGCGCTCCGAGCCGACGAGCGGATCGTCAACTATCTCAAGGGCCTGAACTACCTGGACGATCGGCTGGCGCCGCTGCTGGTGCCGTTCGACGCCGCGGACCCGCGCGACCTGCTCGCCTCACAGCAGCACGTCGTGGAGGCGATCGACGCACAGCTCAGCACGTCGCCGGGCGATCGCAGACTGCCCGTCGTGCAACTCCTCGGCCGCGACACATCGACCAAGGCGCTGGTCGCCGGTGTCGTCGCTGCACGACTCGGACTTCGAGTCTTTCGGCTGCAGATCGGCGCGGTGCCCTCACAGCCCGCCGATCTCGAAGCCTTCGCGCGCCTGTGGCATCGCGAGAGCCTGCTGCTGCCGGCGGCGCTCTACGTCGAGGGCGAGACCGGCGACATCGAAGGGACGCGGCCGCAGGCGATTCAGTACCTGCTCACGAGGCTGAACGCCGTCGTGTTTCTCGACACCCAGGATCTCTGGCAAGGGCTCGGCGCGTCGACCGTCGCGATCGAAGTGGACAAGCCGACGCCTGCCGAACAGGAGGGGGCGTGGGTGGATACACTGGGCGACGCCGCCGGCGAAAGTCCCGCGTTACTCGCGGGGCAATTCGACTTGAGCGTGCCCAGCATCCGGGAAATCGCGCGGCAGGCGCGTCTTCAGACCGACGCCGCGACCGCCGGCGCGGAGGGCGGTCCGGCATCGCTTCATCAACAGCTCTGGCAAGGGGCGCTTGCGGCCGCGCGTCCGCGTCTCGACGCGCTGGCGCAGCGGATCGAGCCAAAGGCCTGCTGGGACGATCTCGTCCTGCCCGACGCGGAAATGGCCCTGCTCCGACAGATTGCCGCGCAGGTCGGCAAGCGCAGCACCGTCTACGATGCGTGGGGTTTTCGCGAGAAGACGAGCCGCGGCCTCGGCATCAGCGCATTGTTCTGCGGCGAGAGCGGGACCGGCAAGACGATGGCGGCGGAGGTGCTGGCGAGTCATCTGCAGCTGCACGTGCATCGCATCGATCTGTCCGCGGTCGTCAGCAAGTACATCGGTCAAACGGAAAAGAACCTGCGGCGCCTGTTCGACGCCGCGGAGGACGGCGGCGCGGTGCTGTTCTTCGACGAAGCCGATGCGCTGTTCGGCAAGCGCAGCGAGGTGAAGGACAGCCACGATCGCTACGCGAACATCGAGGTCAACTACCTGCTGCAGCGGATGGAGGCATTCGGCGGCCTCGCCATCCTCGCCACCAACATGAGGAGCGCGCTCGATGCCGCGTTCCTCCGCCGCCTGCGCTTCGTCGTCACGTTTCCGTTCCCGGGCGTCGCCGAGCGGCGATCGATCTGGCAAAAGGTATTTCCGCAGAAGACGCCGACCTCGGGCCTCGATTTCGAACGGCTGGCGCGTCTGAACGTCACCGGCGGGCACGTCCACAACATCGCCATGAACGCCGCGTTCCTCGCCGCGCAGGCGGGCACGCCGGTGACCATGCCGATCGTGCTCGCCGCCGCGCGCACGGAGTTCCGCAAGCTGGAGCGGCCGATCAACGAAGCAGACTTCCGGTGGCAGGCGCGCCCCGAGGCCGTGGCATGAGGATTCGCATCCGCATCGATCGCGTGATCCTCGACGGCGTGCCGATTGCCGCCGCGCATGCCCCGTTGGTGCGCGCCGCAATCGAGTCGGAGCTCGGACGCCTGTTCGTCGAGCGCGGGCTGCCCGGCAGTCTGGCCGGCGGTCAGCCGCGCGGCGGCACCACGCCAAGCCTGCGTGCGCCGGACACGCGCGTGGCACGCGAGCATCCCACCGGCACGGGCAGCCGCATCGCCGGTGCCGTCTATCGGAGCCTTGGGACGACGCGATGAGCACGGCGCGGACCGCAGCGGCCCAGAAGACCGCGACACCGACGATCACGGCGGTGCCGACGAGAATTCTGCAACGCCAGTGCGAGTGTGGGGCGCACGCGGCGGGCGGCGAGTGCGAGGACTGCAAGAAGCAGAAAGGTGTGCTGTCGCGAAAGGCATCCGGACACAGCGCGTCTGACACGTCTGCCGCGTGCGAGATGTCGGCGATGTCGCCGCATCTCGTCGCCGAGGCGCTGCGCTCGCCGGGCCAGCCGCTCGATCGCGACACGCGCGCCTTCATGGAGTCGCGCTTCCAGCACGATTTCAGCGCCGTGCGCGTCCACACCGACGTGCGGGCCGCCGCGTCCGCGCGCGCGCTGCGGGCACGAGCCTGGGCCCTGGGATCTGACGTCGCCTTCGCCACAGGCGCCTACGCGCCCGGCACGGCAACGGGGCGACGACTGCTCGCGCACGAACTGACGCACGTCGTGCAACAGGAACAGGCCCCGGCAGCGGTGCCGAGCCCGGACACGGCGCTGAACGTCAGCGAGCCCGGCGATGCCTCCGAACGAGAAGCCGACCGCGTCGCCGATCACGTCGCCGACAGCTCGCCGCTGGTCGTGCGCTCGCAGGCCGTGCCGGACGCGATCCAACTCAAGGGCTGGGACGACCTCAGCGGATGGGAGAAGGCCGGCGTCATTGGCGGCAGCGTGGCCGGGGCGGTGGGACTGGTCGCCTTTTTCAGGTGGCTGGCGAACCGGAAAGGTCCCGAGGACATCGACAATGAGCCGCAGTGCGGATCACGTCAGCACGAGAAGATCGCTCCGGCCATGTCCACGGCGCGGCAGTGGGGCGCGCGAGCACTGGAGCGGCTGCGCGCCTACAAAGCGCGGCCGCGCGATCCCGCGAATCAGTTCGTCGACGCCGCGCTGAACCGTCGCTTCCGTTCCGCCGCCGCGCCGGTGGTGGAGAAGATCGAACGCGTCATCAGCCATCTGCAGGCAACCCTGACCGCCAGCCTGCCCGAGAACTGGTTCTGCCATACGGCGAAGGAGCCGACGTGTACGATTGCCGCGGCATTCGCGACGCCCGGCAAAAACGAGATCCACTTCTGCCAGTCGTTCTACAAGAAGGACAGTTCCAAGGGCGCCGTTGACATCATCCACGAGGTCGCACACAGCCTCGTCGGGGGCGCGAAGATCCTCGATCGCGCCTACCAGGCGGAGCGCATGTTCGGTGGCGGCGCGGAACCGAATCGGCTGAGCCCCGACGAGAACTTGACGAATGCCCAGTCCTACGCCGCGTTCATCGCCGATCTCGGAACAGGGCAGGTCTTCGGCGAGCCGGCGCCCGTCGACATCCTCGAGTGTCCGGCTGACTGGATAGAGCCCATCAAAGTGGCGTTGGCGCGCGCGCAGCGCGCCAACACCAATCTCGATGTCGATATGGCGCAGAAAGCTGCCGGCGCTCGTATGGAGCTGATCCAGCGTTGGGTGGCCGTGAATGGGCCTGGCAATTCGCCAAGAGGCGAGGACGCCGTGGCGGTGCTGCGACCCGTGCTCAACCGGCTCTGGCAGCCGATTCGGATCGTCTGCAACGCCAACCCGCAGGACCACTGCCGCGAAGGCGACTTCGAGTGGGACGATCGCGCGACACCACCGGCGCTCACGCTGTGCGCCACCTGGAGGGCCAAAGCGGAGCCCGACCGCGCGGAGAGCCTGCTGGCCGGCCTCTATGGCTGGATCGGAAAGATCGACCGGGCCGCGTGGCGAACCGGACTCGCGCGGGTCGCCATGGACACCTTCAACCGTCCGAAGTACGCCCCGCCACAGCATGCGGACGTGTTCGGCAGCGCGGCGTGGACGCCCGATCTGCTGAGAGTCGAATATACACCGCTTCACCCGTTGACCAGATTCGCTCCCTACGTGGAGAGCGGTACCGTGCACGAGCGTCAGTCGGCGGACCTGCCGACGTACACGCAGACGGACTGCAAACAGCCGAAGCTGAGGCTGAGTTTTGTGCCGTACTTCTTCATCGACACGGCAGACGTGCCGCGCCCAGGGCCGTACACCAAGCCGCGTCTCTCGGTGAAGTACTCACATCCAAGCAAGGAATTGGAAGAAGCGGATACCAACGCGGTCCCCCCTGACGAACCGGGCCAGGAGATCCCGACCTTCATCAGCAAAAGTCCGCAACGCGTGACATTCGATGCCAACGGCACGTTCACGGTCGATGTCGAGTTACGCGATCCGGACAGCGGCACGAGGCGCACGTATCACGACGAGATCAAGGTGGAACCGGTGCTGGCCTGTCCCGACGCGATCAGTGGTGCCGATCCCGCCACGCCGGCCAGACCCGACGCGATCAGCGGCGCCGATCCCGCCACGCCGCCCAGACCCGACGCCATTAGCGGCGCGGATCCCGCCGCGCCGTCGAGCAAACCCGTGCGCGTGCAGCGCGCGCCCGACGATCTAGGGCGCGACATCGCCATCGGCGCCGGCATCGCGGCCGGTGCCACTGGCATCGGCTTCGGCATCGCGGCACTCGCCGGCGCGTTCTCGTCGAAGAAGAAACCCGACGACAAAGACAAGGACAAGGCGAAGGCCCCACCGCAGCCGCAGACCGCCGCCGCGCCGCTGCCGAAGATCTCCTTCGTTGACGCGCTCCAGGAAGGCGCGACCGCGTTGCAGCCAGGATTCGGCACCGCGACGGGCGGCCGGTCCGGCCTCGATCCCGATGATGGCTACGACGCGCGCGAGTGGCGCGAAGAGCCGTCGCGTGGCGCGACCGGCCTCGCGATTTCCGCGACGACCTCCTCGAAGTGGGTGGCCGTGGACCACATGATCAAGAACATCGGCAAGGACATCCCGAAGGCTGGCGGCGGAACGACGAAGTGGCGCTTCGACTGTTTCGAGGGGGTCCACGTCCTCCGGCTCTACGCGTACTGGCGCACGATGAGCCAGGCGGAGTTCGACAAGAAGTTTCCGACACTGGAGATCGGCTTCGATTCCAATTTCAACCGTGAATGGAAGGAACCGTTCCGCGCGAAAGGGCCGGGTAAGAAGCCGTACGTCGAGGGGCCACCCGAGGAGAAGCCCGGAGTGATGAATTTCCTGCCGTCGGAACAGCCTGCGGGCAAGTCGTGGGCGACGCTCCTCACGGAGGCGCCGATCGGGTCGCAGGTGATCTGGACGAACCGCGATGCGCAGCAGCAGTGCGCGAAGGACAAGTCGCTCGATTTCTGCGCCTTCCAGAACGAGAACGCGACCAAGCTCGGGCCCGATCGCTACTGGGCCCATCCGTTCGGTACCGTCAATGAGCAGACGATCAAGGACGAGATGTCGAAGTCGGTGATCGGCCGCGTGTCCAGGGACTACATCGCAAAGAACATCTTCATCTCCGCGCTGCGGCATCCCAAGGAGCCACCGCAATGAGAGCGCGAGAGCGTCGCTGGACGCCGTCGAACCCATGGCGGGCGGTGTCCTCCGCGCTGCGGCTGCAGCCGCGCGCGTCCAGCGGATCGCGGGCCGAGGCGGTGCCGGGCAGCGTCCGCGAGACGGTGGAAGCTCCGGGCCGGCCGCTCGATCCCGCCACCCGATCGTTCATGGAACCGCGGTTCGGCCAGGACTTCAGCGGCGTACGCGTGCACACCAACAACGAGGCCGCACGATCGGCGCGCGACGTGAGCGCGCTCGCCTACACCGCGGGTCAGAACATCGTGTTCGCGCCGGGCCAGTACACGCCCGACACCGCTCGCGGCCAGCATCTGCTCGCGCATGAACTGGCTCACGTGGTGCAGCAGCGCCGGGCGCCTGCGCCCGACAAAGACACGATCAGCCGACCGGGCGATCGCGATGAAGTCGCGGCTGAACGCGCCAGCGCGGCGGCGCTCACGGGACAGTCTCCGGAGCTGGATCACGGCGGCGGCGCGCATGCACTGCAGCGTCAGCCGATGGGTCCGCCCGCGGCGGCAGGCGTCGACCCGATGGCTGGTCCGGCCAAGCTGCCGGAAAAGCCCAAAGGCGAGGACGAAGCGATTGCCGCGGCGCTGGAGAAGGCCTACGACGACTTCACCAAGACGAAGCTTGGCAAAGAACTGAAGGAGCACGCCAAGTCCTACATTCTCAGCGTCGAAGGCCTTCCCTTCGACATCTTCGTCGTCGCCAACGTCGCCACCTTCGTCGCCGCCAACGACCCGAAGCTGCCCAGTCTGCCCGCGTTCGAGATTGGCGACGGGATCAAGCTAAAGATCGACTATCAGGGCCGCGTGTCGGATCTGCCGCCGTTGATGAAACAGCTGTTCACCCAGCAGCACGATCCGAATCGGCCCATCGAACGCGATGCCCAAGGCCAGCCGAAGAACGAGACGCATATCGGTTTCAGCGTCGAGTTCACCTGGGAAGCGTTCGCGGACTTCGTCAAGGGCGTGGGCCGGTTCTTCGCGAAGGCGGCCGTCTGGTTCGCGAAGGGCATCGTGAAGATTGGTACCGTCATCGGCAAGGGCATCGCCGCCGCCAAGCACGAACTGATCGGCGCGGCACTGGGCGGCGCGTTGGGTGCGGCAATCGGCGGCCTCGCGGGCGGTGGGATTGGCGCGCTGGTCGGCCTGGGCATCGGCGCCGCCGTCGGCGCAGGCTTCGGTGCCATCGCCCACGTGTTGGACAACAAGAGGAAGAAGGCATAGCGGCGTGAGCGCGTTTCCCGGATCGCCGAAGGTGCTCAAAGGCGGGATCGTACTGCTCGATCCCGACAAGTTCACCGTGCTGCCCAACGGCATCATCGTGCTCCAGTACAACCCGGACACGTTGACGCGCAGCTTGAAGATCAAGGGCGCGGATGAAGGCGGCGATCGATCGGAAGCGCTGCGCCTCACCGGGCCGCCGGTCGAGACGTTCAAGCTGGACGCGGAGATCGACGCCACTGATCAGCTCGAAGTCGCGGATGCTAATACGCTGCAGTACGGCATCTTCCCGCAGCTCTCCGCGCTCGAGACCCTGGTGTATCCGGCGAGCCAGACCCTGCAGCGCAACTTCACCCTGGCGCAGCAGGGCACACTCGAGATCATGCCGATGCTGGCGCCGCTCACGCTGTTCGTGTGGAGCGCGAACCGGATCATCCCGGTGCGGCTGACCGAGTTCAGCATCACCGAGGAGGCGTTCGATCCAGCGCTCAATCCGTTGCGCGCGAAGGTCAGCCTGGGCATGCGCGTGCTGTCCATCGACGACCTGGACTTCAACGACAAGAGCGGCAGCCTCTACATGACCTATCAGCAGCAGAAGGAAAGTCTCGCGCGCCTCAACCTGGCTGGCACGTTTGGCGCGCTCGGCATTCGGGGGATTCCATGACGTCGCTGCTCAACCTCGATCCCGTGCAGGCGATGCTGGCGCAGACCGCGCTCAAGCGGACGCTGTTTGCCGCCACCAGCCGCTACTACGGCCTCGACACCGCCACGCTCGAACGCCCCGGCCGTCCGCCCATCGTCTACGTGCTGCGTCGCTTCCTGCCCTCGCCGGCGCGGTTCCAGACGATCCAGGAGCACACGGTGACCCAGGGCGAACGGCTGGACAACATCACCGCGCAGTATCTCGCGGATGCGACGCTCTTCTGGCGCCTGTGTGATGCCAACCGCGCCATGCGTCCCGATGAACTGACCGAAACCGTCGGACGACGCATCCGGATCACGCTGCCGGAAGGCGTGACCGGCAGCGCCTTGTAAACGTCATGAACCGCGGCTTCTACGTGACGCTGATGATGGGCTCCTTCACCGCGAGCCCAGTGCCACAGCCGGTGATCGATGCGATCACCGAGCTGCAGGTGACGTCCGCGGTTGGCGCGCAGGCCGGCTTCCAGTTGAAACTGCGACTGGGCAAGACGTCGCCGGTCCAGCAGCTGCTGCAGTCCGGCTTCTTCGATCCGCGGCAGCGCGTGATCATTGCCGTCACCGTCAACGGCACGACAGACGTGCTGATGGACGGGATCATCACCAAGCACGACGTCACGCAGAGCAACGAAGCCGGCAAGAGCATGCTCACGGTGACCGGCCTCGACCTGACGGCGCTGATGGACTTCATCGACTTCACCGGCATTCCCTATCCCGCGCTGCCGATGTTCGTGATCGTCGAGATCATCCTCGCGAAGTACGCCGTGCTTGGTGTCGTGCCGCTCGCGATCCCGCCGATCATGGCGCTGATCCAGAACCCGATCGAGCGATTCCTGAAGCAGGACGGCACGGACTTCGCCTACGTCACCAAGCTCGCGCAAGACACCGGCGCAGTGTTCTATCTCGATCCGGGGCCCAAGCCCGGCATGAGCCTGGCCTATTGGGGCCCCGATCTCAGCAAGATGTTCGGGGGGCCACAGCCCGCGGGCAGCATCAACTTCGACGCGACGTCGAACTGGGACTCCCTCAGCGCGTCATACGACGGCACGCTGGCGACGCAGTACTTCGTGACGATCATCGAGCCGAACTCGAAGATCCCGATTCCGATCCCGGTGCCGAACCTCGACATCCTCAAGGCGCCTCTCGGCAAGCAGGCGCCGACGCCCCTCAAGAGTGCGCAGTTGAAGCCGATCGCCAACGAAAATCCGGTGGGTGCCGCGCTCGCGGGCCTCGCCGCGCTGTTCAAGACCGCGGACGCCATCTCCGCGAGCGGACAGCTCGATGTGCTGCGCTACGGCCACGTCTTCAAGGCCCGGCAATTGGCAGCCGTCCGCGGCGCCGGCAACTATTACGACGGCAACTACTACGTGAAAAGCGTGACGCACAACATCAAGCGCGGCGAATACAAACAGAACTTCACGCTCGCGCGCGGCGGGGTGGGCTCCTCGGTCTCCTCGGTGAGCGTATGACGACGAGCGGCGCCACCTACTACGGGATCTATCGCGGCACGGTCGTGAACAACGTCGACCCGATGCAGGTCGGTCGAATCATGGTCCTCGTCCCCGATGTCGGCGGCATCACGCCGTCGACCTGGGCGATGCCGGCGGTGCCGATCGCCGGGAAGCAGATGGGCACGTTCATGGTGCCGCAGATCGGGTCGGGGGTCTGGGTCCAGTTCGAGGCCGGCGATCCGGATCGGCCGGTCTGGACCGGCGGATGGTGGGGCAACGCGGCGGAGGTGCCGGCGCTCGCGCTCGCCGGCGTCCCGGGAGATCCCAACATCGTGCTGCAGACGACGCTGCAGAACTCGATCGTGCTGAGCGACCTGCCCGGTCCAACCGGCGGCATCATGCTCAAAAGCACGACCGGCGCCACCATCATCGTCAACGACACCGGCATCTACATTCAGAACGGCAAAGGCGCCAGCATCGTCATGACTGGCCCGACCGTCACCATCAACACCGGTGCGCTGGTGATCACGTAACGTGCGGAGACGATGATGCCCGGATTTCTTCTACATGTCGGGGCCACGGTGATGTGCGCGCACGGCGGACAGGCGCAGCCGACGGTGCCGAACGCGCGCGTGCTCGTGATGGGTCAGCCGACCGTCACGATGACGGCTCCTTACGTCGTCGCCGGCTGCGGGTTCGTGCCGCCCGGAGGAAACGGTCCGTGCGTCACCGCGCAGTGGATTACCGGGGCGGTGAGGGTCACGTCGAACGGCCAGCCGCTGCTGCTGCTGGACAGCCAGGCCATCTGCGCGCCGACCGGCACGCCGTTGCTGATCACGGTGACCCAGACGCGCGTCACAGGGATGTGACCATGAACATCGATTTCCCGTTCCACTTCGACAGCCGCGGCCGCACCGCCGCCACCGACGACAGCGATCACATTCGCGACATGGTGGAACAGCTGCTCTTCACCAATCCGAACGAGCGCGTCAATCGGCCGGACTTCGGCAGCGGCCTGCTGCAGATGGTGTTCGCGCCCAACAGCACCGAGCTCGCAGCGGCGCTGCAGTTCACGACGCAGGCGGCGCTGCAGCGCTATCTCGGCGACGTGATCGATCTGCAGCAGGTGCAGGTGATCGCGGAGGATGCCACGTTGACCACCACCGTGCGCTACGTCGTGCGCGAGACCCAGGAGGGGCGAACGGACACCTTCGTTCGCCAGATCGCGTGACGAACCTGTTCTGTGCCGACGATCGCCGCCGCGAAGACGTCCGCGGGGCTACGCTCTTCGGGCTCGATTTCGTCGAGGTGACGGACGCCGATCAGCGCCGCCTCGAAGTGTTCTTCCTGGGCCGCGCGCCCGGCGCGATCGCGACTGCCAACGTGCGAATCACCGGCGGCCGCCGAATCCGCGACGTCCGCGCGATCGATGTGCGTGTGCACCGGCAGGCCGACCCGACACTGGATGACTATCTCGAGGTCGAGGTCTCCCAGGCGGGCGACGCGTCCGAGTACGGGTTAAGCCTCGTGAAGCTCGACGAGCAGGGCCGTCAGACCGACGCGCCGATGGACGGCTTCGATCCGGGTTTCGCGTCCGTGTGCTTCACGTTCAAGGCTGGCTGCCCTACCGATCTCGACTGCAAGACCCCGCAGGTGTGTCCGCCACGTCCGCGAGCCGGGCTCGACGTCAACTACCTCGCGAAGGATTACGCGAGCTTCCGGCAACTGCTGCTCGATCGGCTTGCGCTCACGGTGCCGCAGTGGCGCGAGCGCCACGTGCCCGACATCGGCATCATGCTCGTCGAGCTCCTGGCGTACGTCGGCGATCATCTCAGCTACTACCAGGACGCGGTCGCCACCGAGGCATACCTTGGCACGGCGCGGCAGCGGATCTCCGTGCGGCGACACGCGCGCCTCGTGAGCTACCAGATGCACGAGGGCTCCAACGCGCGCGCCTGGATCACGATCGCCACGGACGATGACATCCCGCTCGACCTGCGGCAGATCTTCTTCACGACGCCGCTCCCGGGCCTATCCGATCGGCACGTTCTGCAGACCCAGGAGCTGGAGCGCATTCCGGCGTCGACCTACCACGTCTTCGAGCCGCTGGTGTCCAATCGGGAGAAGCCGGTCGTCGTCCACAAGGCCCACAACGAGATCCATTTCTACACGTGGGGCGATTGCGCCTGCTGTCTCGCTACGGGCGCGACCCGAGCGACGCTCGTCGATGCGTGGGTGCCAGTTTCGACGAGCGTCGCT
>Ga0193696_1000648_pt1 | contig 11636 bp, 11 predicted proteins | sample L3m1metaG_FD_145074 | JGI IMG/M metagenome (GOLD analysis project Ga0193696, IMG submission 145074) | Soil microbial communities from a riparian zone of the East river system, Colorado, United States - L3m1 | ecosystem: Environmental > Terrestrial > Soil > Riparian zone | place: USA: East River... | reverse complement strand
CGCAGGATCCAGAAGCCTGCGGTCGCGAGACATCCGATCGCCACCGCGCCGACGGCGCCGGCGAGCGGCCGCCGCGACGGCAGGCCCAGGCATGCACCGATGGTGAGAAACAGCACGATCGCATGAGCGAACCAGTAGACCGGCTGACCATGCGGCAGCACGTTCGCCCACAGGTAGTCGCCGACGGTGCTGACCGCCGCCGTGACGACGGCGCCTATAACGGCATTTCTCATCGGTGGCTAATCACTTGTGAAGTGCTCCGCGAGGCACAGTAGTCTGGCGGTATCCAATCCGCGAAGCAGCGTAAACCGTCGTCAAAACATCGTGCCGCCGGACCGATCGATGAACGAAGGCTAACGCCACGCCGCCCAGCCGCGAGCGGCCGTCGCCACTGTTTCGAGATCGGCGCATGCTATGCAGAGTGGTCGCTGTACCTCCACCCGAAGAATGCGCCCTTCCTGAGTTCTGTGCCGCATTCCGCGCAGGCCGAATCGCGCACGAACCAGAAAACAACGATCTCGTCCCGCCGTGAGGAGGGCTTCCCTGTATTCGTAAGGGCGCTCACGATTGTGCGATTTGTCCGCATTGATGACGGCGGTCTAACGACAGCGCTCAGCTGCGGGCGCCACGCGCGAAGACCACTCTCCGCGGCTCCCGTCGGCGGCAGCGCATGTTAGGTTGCTGATCCTTCGGTGCAATACAACAACAGTTCAGCGACAGAAAGACACTGGCCGCCATATTCCTTGGTCACCGCTGCCAGATCGGCATCGTCGGTCACGAGGACGTGGCTTCGCTTAATCGACGTCTCAGCAATTAGAGCATCGTGAACGTTGTTGGGCTTTGCTCCGTTGATGCTGTCTAAGCGATCTTTCAACGCGGAAATTAGTTTGTCCTCGGCCGCATATTTGGCCTGCCCATACCTAGAGACACCATAGACAGCCGACTCCGTAGGGACGACCCGCTCGCCGCCTAACCGGGCTTCGTCCAGGCGCGACACATCAAGCACAAAGGAGTCTGTAGGCAGTGGCGCCACGACTTTTCCGAATACCTGAGCAAGCGCGGCCCGTCGGGCCGGATTCGTCGTGTTGTTGATCTCGTCGCGTTGAACATGCGTTGCGCAGGCTTCGAGGCGACCAGTCAGTGTCTGAAGCGATATCACGCCGTCCAGAATCCGGTTGAACACATTTGTGTCGAACATGAACGCAGGTGATGTACCCATTCTGCAACTTGACGCGCGGCTTCAGCCGCAGCGGCTCATGGTCGCATCGCCCGCCATCCGCTGCAAGCGCTTGTTGGGCGGCGAATCCAAGCGTAGGATCTTGGTATGACGAAGGCCGTTCAGGCTGTCCTCGCCGACGCCCTACGCCTTGATGTTGACGCCCGGGCCGAACTGGCCGCCGAATTGCTCGCCAGCCTGGAGGGCCCAGCGGATCCCGACGCCGAAGCGGCCTGGGCCGTTGAAATTGAACGGCGCGTGGCGGCGATCGAAGCCGGCGCCGTCAAGCTGGAACCCTGGGAAACCCTTAGGCACCGAATCGAAAAAGAGATTCTCGGCGCGGTTTGGCCATTGTTCCGAGCCTAACGCACGCGCTTTGGCTCACGATGCCGAGAGATCATGTTCGTAGAATGCGATTAGACCGGCGAGGTGCTGCACAAGTTCAGCGGGCAGTTCCTCTTTGCGAAGCACGCCGGCAGCGACCGCTGAGGCCACCGCCGGCTCGAGGTGTGTCGTCGCGTACCTTTTCCATATGTCGCGCGCAGTTCCATGATGGAATCGATGCACAAGATCGTTGAGCTCGAACACATCAATTTCGCCACGATCCCAGCGATCAAATTGCACGCGAAGCTCGCTGAGGGCTTTACGCAAGTCGCGATCGTGAGCGATCCCCGCCCATTCTCGGACTAGGCGTTTGAGCTGTTTTGGCACTTCCCGCATGAGTTTGTCTGGCTAGGTCACCGACTGCTGGTGCGACCGCTCCATCGCGTGTTAGCCGCTCATCTTTACCAAACCCCAGGGACAAGTCGCTTCGTGCGTGCCGCGTAAGTTGCGTATTCATCGCCAAACGTGTCGCTCATCATCTGTTCTTCCGCATGTACACGTAGCGTGAACAGGATCGCGAACGCTACCAAATTCGCCGGACATGCCACCCAATTCGGAATAACCAGCGCATGGCCCAAGGAATACAGTACCAACGCTGAGTACATTGGATGGCGGATCCGGTAGTACACGCCTTGAGTGATGAGTCGATGCTGCTCACGCACCTCCAGGCTGATCGACCAGTTCGTGCCAAGATCAGCGTGCGACCTGTAGAAGAGCCAAAGGCCGACTACGAAGCACATCACCCCGGTGATGAGTGGGCCGAGAGTCAGCGGGTACTCGGCGAACGAGAGCACAGGTGACGCGAGCCAGATCAGAGGGACGAAGAAGCCAACCCACACTAGAACCAACAGGCCAGTCTCAAGGGGAGTCTTGTGGCTCTTGGCGACCTTGACGCTTCGACTTCGGCGGCCATGTGGGGCACGAATGGCAATCATCGTCAGGGTGCCCGCGAGTACTACCGCCTTAGCGATCCACGGGTTCATCGCAATGCTTTGTCCTTGACCCAATCGCGAACGATGTTGCGAATTGGCTTATCCAGCTAAAGACCCCGAGTTATGCCGCACCGTCGCCACCGGCTCGGGCTGCCGGCGACAGATCTTTCACCATGACAACCTGCTCAACACCATCTGCTTCGTGATGCCGTCGAAGAGGCGTCCAGCCGAGACCTGCATAGAGCCCACCATCTAGGCGCTCCGTCTGTAGATACACGTGTTCAACCCCGCGGCTCCTCGCAGCCTCGAGAATCTCGGAGCAGAGCGCACTCGCGACTCCGCGGCTCCGCCATGCCGGGTCTACGTAGACGCCGCTCAGCCAATGCGACTGCCCAGGAATCATCGGATGGTTGATCTTCACCTTCAGAGTGGCAACGCCAACGACGCAATCAGCTTGATCCGCGAGGAGATGGAGCGGAAGCGTGCCGGGTACCAGCGCCTGCAGTTCGTGGACATACTCGGCACATGAAGAGTGACGACTCGGAAGTCCCCACTCGTCGCACCACCACTGCGCCACCCGCGGGATTGCTTGCGGGCGGTGAGCAAGGAGGGTGAAGGCGAGCGTCGGGTTCATGAGCGATGGGCTCCAGTCCCCAAGTCGGCCTAACGGCTTGGGCATCAGCCGCGGCGCGCTGGAGCCACAGCGCGTCGGCTGCCGTGTTAGACCGCAAGTTTCTGTTTCTCGATCCGGGCATCCATTCTGGGTTCTTCTGAGTTTAAGTGTAGCCTCGATGAAAGAACTCGAGAGGCGATCGAGCTTAAGCTCGTCGACAAAGAGATCCTGTGTCCCCGGCTCGATGAAAGCGCCCTTGACGTCGAGCATGGGGCGTTCCTTTCTCAGTCCCCCCAGTCCCCGACAGCTAGCCCCTAGCCCCCGCCGCCGCTCGCCCGGGACACGCCGAGCTTCCGCCTGCGCGCCGCGCGCTTCGGCGGACAAGTCGGCGCGGCAGGCTGTGTGGCTAGCCCCTAGCCCCAACGTCCATGTCAGCTACCCCCTAGCCCTACTCCGGTAACTCCTCCCGCGACGGTTCCGGAAGCCAGAAACTGCCGACGAACCCGAGAAGATATGCGGCCGCGCCGACGATGGCCGATGCGTAAGCCAGTTTTGCAGACGGCGAGCTGCCTGGCACGACGTTCACCAACTGCGTCGTCAGCAGCGCCGCGCACGTGCCGATCATCCGGCCGCCGACGTTGGCGGCAAAGCTTTCGCCGGTCCCCCTCAGGTAGGTTGGATAGACGCGCGGGAGATAGTTTCCCCAGAAACTGAACTGCCCGATGGTCGTGATGCCAAACAGGAAGATGCTCCATTTGAGCAGCGTCAGGTTGCTCGTCGCCAGGACGAACACGACGGGCACGAGCACCAGGCCAGGCACCTGAAACACGCGGAGAACCTGCCGTCTGCTGACGATGCGGACGGCGAGGAACGCGAGCAGGAACCGGCCGGCGAGTCCGCCGAATTCCTGAAACGACTGCACCGCGCTGACCGTCTGCTCGATGGCGGCGCGGGGCAGGGTGCGAACTTCCGGGAGGCCCGGCACGATGCGCGGCATCTGCTGAATGGCGCCGAACGCGGCGGCGTACGCCGCCGCCATCATCACCGTTGTCACGATCGTCGTGGTGCGGTAGCGGACGTCGAACAGCTCGGCGAAGCTTGGCCGCTTGAGCGTGCCCGCTTCTTTCTTCAGCTTCCAGGTCGGCGATTCCGGCAGGAACGGACGAATCAGGATCAATGGAATCGCCGGCACGATCCCCGACATCAGCGTGTAGCGCCACGCTTCGTGTCCGCCGCGTACCATCGGCAGGTCGTGTCCGTAGGTGACGAGCAGGTAGTACGCGCCGGTGGCCATCAAGCCGCCGACCGATCCGACCACCTGCGTGTAGCCGACGATCGCCTCCCGTTGTTTGGCGTTCGGAAACAGCTCCGAGAGCCATGCGACCGCGGCCACGAATTCCACACAGACGCCGACGAAGGTGCAGCAGCGCCAGAAGAGCAGCCATTCCACCGAAGGTGAGAAGCCGGCGGCGAAGGCCGACAACGCGTAGAGCAGGATGCTCCAGACCAGGACGCGGCGGCGCCCGAACAGGTCCGTGAGGTAGCCGCCGAGCAGCCCGAAGATGCCACCGGCGACGGCCGGCACGTAGAAGATGATGCCGACCCAGTCGTTGATGGAGGGGTGTGTGGGCGGCACGTGCAGCAGCTCGCTGAGCGCGGGCCGCACGATCAGCGGCAGCATCAGGAGCTCGTACGAGTCGAACGCGAACCCGATCGCGGCGATCACCACGATCAGCCATTGCAGCGGCGTCAAACCCCGATGCGACTCGTCCATCAGAAATACCTCGCGAGCGTCGCCGCGGCCGGTCGCGACGCGGTGGTGCATCGCGACACGACCACCATCAACAACGCCGAGATCAGCGTCATCGGCACGACCGGCAGCAGTCCCAGTACCGTCGTTCCCGAAGCGGCTCTGGCGATGACATCAATCCCTGCGATCGACAGGATCGAGACGGCCGCGCCCGCCGGGGGCGGCGGCACGACGGTCTGCAGGACGGCGATGGCCAGCACCGCCGCCGCGGTCCAGACGGTGGCGGCCAGCGCGCCCCACCTGGTGCTGCCTCTCCAGAACAGCGCGGCCACGAGCAGCGGCGACAGCGCCGCGTAGCCGGCAAACGCGTACTGCGTGGCGATGTCGAAAATCGATTGCGGGGCGACCAGCGCCACGACGTACGCGACCAGCGTCACCAGCACGACGAACAGGCGCCCGGTCTGCACCTGCAGCGCGTCGCGCGCGCGTGTGGTGCTGACGTAGAACGCGAACACATCCTCGGTGAACATCGTCGACAGCGCAAGAATCTGTGAATCGCTCGCCATTACGGCGGCCATGACGGCCGCGCCCAGCAAGGCCGTGAGCCACAGCGGAGCATACCCCTCCACGAGCTTCAGAATCACATCGTCTCCGGACGCCTCCGCCCGCAGTTGATCGCGCCGGTCGGCGGACAGCGTCGGCCCTTCGGCGGCGAGCGTCGCCCGCGCTTCGACCTTGGCCTTGACCGCGGGAATGTCCGTGGCTCGATTGGCGATCACGCCGAGAAAGACCGACGGCAGCCAGATCGCCAGCATGCACAGGGGGTAGAGGACGACGGTTTTCCGGAAATAGGCGAGCCGTCGCGCCGTCAGGCAGAAGATCCCGATGTGCGGAAAGGCGATCGAGGACAGCGGAATGAATGTATAGCTGAAGAAGTACAAAGGCGACACGCGCTCGCGCGTCAGCAGGGGTGCGGTCGAAGGCGAGGCGAGCATCGATTCGACCGCCAGCCCGAACCCGCCCATGCCGCGGCCGATCGTGACCACCGCGATGGCGCCGAACGAGAGGAAGAGAATGGTTTGAAACGTGTTGACCCACGCGGTGCCGCGCATGCCGCCGAAGAGCACGTATCCCATCACCACGAGCGACACGATCGCGCCGCCGAGCCAGAAGGGCACCCATCCCCCGCTGACGGCTCGCAGCGTCGTGCCGCCGCCGATGACCGCGATGACGATGTACGGCACGAGCAGCACCGCCTGGACGGCGAAGATCACCGTGCCGATATGCGCGCACTCCCATCGATCGCGAAACATCTGGACCGGCGTCATGAAGCCGTGACGCTTGCCGAGCGCCCACAGGCGCGTGCCGATGACGAAGAGGCTGAGCGGGATGATCAGCGCGGACGAGGAGGCCATCAGCCCGTAGGTCACGATGCCGTTGGCGAAGGCGTGGCCCGACGCGCCGAGAATCGAGAACGCGGTCATGTTGGCGCCGAAGAGCGACAGCAGGAAGACCGCCGGTCCCAGCGATCGGCCGGCGAGAAAAAAGTCCTCGGCGTCCTGACGTCTCGCTGAGGCGCTTCTCGCCACCAGGCCGATGGTGAGCACCGCACCGAGATACACGAACACGACGACCGCGGGGATCATTCGGGCGAGACGTCCTCGAGGTGCGCGGGCCAGTGCGTTCGCACGAGCACCCACAGCAGTCCCGAGGTCGCGACCGTGTACGCGGCGTGATAGAAGAGGCCGATCGGGAGGAATCCGAACACGAGCGGCCGCGCCTCGCGCCAGAACCAGAAATCCTGATGCAGCGCGTAGAGCAGCACCGTCGCGAGGAGGGCCAGCATCACGCGATATACTACGCGATCATGCGCGGACCGGAATTGAACGCCGGCGCGTGACGTGTGGAGACGTCGCGTGACATGTGTGCTGCGGTGTTCGGGTGTGGACAGTGGCGCGCGTGACCTGATGATGGCCACAGAGACACAGGGGCACAGAGATAACTCGATTCGGCGGTCTGCCGCGAAGCGGCGCGAACAATCGAACGATCGACGCAAACGAATCACGGAGAATCAGAGGTGACTCGTTTGCGCCGATCGTTCGACCGTTCGGCTGGCCGGCTCCGCCGGCCAGCACCGCCGAATCGAACGTCATTTGTGCCGCGCGCCCTGTTGTCAGCGTGTACGCGTTTACTCTGTGTCTCTGTGCCTCTGTGGCAAACGTACGTGGATCCGATCGCAGCGTGACGCATGACTCAAGTGACATCCTCGTCGGCCTCGTCCGGCACTGACGCGCGAACCGCTCTCGATACTTGGGTACGAGAGGTCGTGGCGTGGCATTTCGATCCTACGACCGGCTGTCCCTACTGGCTCGATTACGCGAAGCAGGCGGGCTGGGATCCGCGCCGCGAGATCACGCGCTTCGCGGACCTGGCGCGGTTCGGGCAGTTCGAAGACGAGGCGCTGCGCGGCGGTCCGGTCCAGCGCTGGATTCCCAAAGGGCTCGCCGGTAAACCGGTCTTCGTCTTCGAGACGGGCGGCACCACCGGTGTGCCGAAGACGAGGGTCGCTCTCAACGACTTTCGCACCGATTACGAGATCTTCAGCGAGACGCTGCCTGACGAGTTCTTCCCGAAGGGCTCGAACTGGCTGATGCTCGGCCCGTCCGGGCCTCGCCGCCTGCGCCTCTCCGTCGAGCACCTGGCGCAAATCCGCGGCGGCATCTGCTTCTGCGTCGATCTCGATCCGCGCTGGGTGATCAAACTGATCAAGAAGGGCTGGAGCGAACACCTGCAGGCGTACAAGGATCACGTGATCGACCAGGCCGTCACGATCCTCAACGCCGGGCACGACATCCACTGCATGTTCGCGACGCCGAAGCTGCTCGAATCGCTGGCGCTGCGGCTGGAGTCGATGGGCACCACGATTCGCAAGGCCGGCATCACCGGCATTTTCTCCGGCGGCACGGAGTTCACTCCGCAGTGGAACCGCTTCGCCCACGAGGAGCTGCTCGACGGCGCCTACATGACGCCGACCTACGGCAACACCCTGATGGGCCTCGCGGCGAGCGCGCCAAGCGGACCGCACAACAACTACAAGATCGCCTACTACGCGCCGCAGCCCAGGGCCGCCATCGAGGTGGTGGACTTCGACGACCCGAACCGGATCGTCGGCTATGGCGAGACCGGCCGCGTCAAGCTGACCACCCTGACGAAGGAGTTTTTCATGCCCGGCTTCCTCGAGCGCGACGAGGGCGAGCGCGAGCCACCCTGTGAGAAGTACCCCTGGGACGGCATCAGCGGCGTCCGGCCGTACCGCGGGTTTGCGGCGACAACCACTGTCGGCGTGTATTAGCCACGAAAGCACGAAAGCACGAAAGAGAATGATTTTGATTTCGTGTTTTCGCGTTTTCGTGGCAGTTTGAGAGCTGATGTTAAATATTCCCGTCCTCCGCTGGGGCACGCCCTACACGAGCATCGACGTCGATCCCGTCGTGCACTTCGCGACCGGTGAGCCTATCGCCAATGTGAGCCGCGCCAACGGCGGCCTGATCCAGCGCGACATGCGTAAGGCCGCCCGCGCCCGCGAGGTACTGCGCGATATTCCGATCGACGATCTGATCGCTCGCGCTGGCAAGGCGGGCGAGCTCTACATGAACGCGACGCTGCCGATGGGCGACGGCACGCAGTCGCCTGACGAGTTCGTGCGGGCGCAGTCGGCGTCGACCGGCCTGCCCGAGCGGATGTGCCGCGCGAACATGAAGAAGAACGCCTTCGTGCTCGCCGAGATGCGCGCCATCCTCAGCTCGCTGACCCGCGGCCTGGCGTTGGACGTGTTGTCCACCGGTCACGGTGAAGAGCGCGGCGTGCCGATCAGCTTTCAGGCGCAAAGTCCGGTCGTGGGTCTGGTCCTGCCGTCGAATTCGCCGGGTGTTCACACGCTGTGGCTGCCAGTCATTCCGCTGCAGGTCGGTCTGGTCCTCAAGCCCGGTCCACAGGAACCCTGGACGCCGTATCGCATGGCCGAGGCCTTCTTCGCGGCTGGCGTGCCGCGCGAGGCGATCGCGGTGTACCCAGGCGGCGGCGACGTCGGCGCCGCCGTGCTCGACAGCTGCGGCCGCAACCTGATTTTCGGCGGCACGGCCACTGTCGATCGGTACCGCGGGAATCCGCGCGTGCAGGCGCACGGTCCGGGTTTCTCCAAGATCCTCATCGGCGACGACCAGGTGGATCGCTGGGAGCAGTTCGTCGACGTGATGGCCGACAGCGTGTTCCTCAACAGCGGCCGCGGCTGCATCAACTGCTCCGGGATCTGGGCCAGCCGCCACACGCGTGAAATCGCCGACGCGTTGGCTCGTCGTCTGGCTGCCATTGCGCCGCTGCCGCCGGACCACCCGGACGCCAGCCTGGCCGCATTCACCGTGCCCGGCGCCGCCGAGGCGATCGACAAGGCGATCGACGCCGATCTCCAGGCGCCCGGTGTGACGGACGTCACCGCGGCGTATCGCGATTCGCCGCGGCTGATCAAACAGGAACGAGCCGACTACCTGCTCCCGACCGTCGTGCACTGCACGTCCCCGGACGCGGCGATCGCCGGCAAGGAGTACATGTTCCCCTTCGTCACCGTCGTCGAATGTCCGGAAGCGCGGATGCTCGACGCGATCGGCCCGACGCTGGTGTGCAGCGCGATCACCTGCAACCCGGCGTTCCGCCGGCGGCTGCTCGATGCCGTGCACATCGATCGGTTGAATCTCGGCCCGGTGCCGACGACGCAGCTGAATTGGCTGCAGCCGCACGAGGGCAACCTGATCGAATTCCTGTTCCGCGAGCGCGCGTTTCAGACAGCTGACCTGTGAGGCGCGTCGGCCGCTGGCGGCGCGACGTCAGATCTGGCCACAGAGGCACAGAGACACAGAGACGGCGCTTCCAGGCGTCAACACCAGGCGCGTCACCACGGCTATCGAATCGTTCAGCTCTGTGACGCTGTGTCTCTGTGGCCAAACTCCGGGCGCGCGCCACGTCGTGCTTGAAATCCTCGATAATCGGGTAGGGCGATCGTGAGGATCCTGTCGATTACAGCCGGCGCGGCGGGGATGTACTGTGGCAGCTGCTCGCGCGACAACGCGCTGGCGGTCGAGCTGCTGGCGCGCGGCCACGAGGTCACGCTCGTCCCCCTGTACACGCCGACCAATCCTGACGAGCCCAACGTCAGCCGCGACCGCGTGCTGTTCGGCGGCATCAGCATCTACCTGCAGCAGTCGATCGCGCTGTTTCGGAAGACGCCGCGCTTCCTCGACCGCCTCTGGGACTCGCCGGCGGTGATCGGCGCCTTCGCCAGCCGGTCGCTCTCCACCGATCCCAAGCTGCTCGGCGATTTGATGATCTCGATGCTCGAAGGCGATCGCGGCGTGCTGCGGAAGGAATTCGCGAAGCTCCTCGACTGGGTGGCCGAAGAGCCGGTGCCTGACGTCGTCAACCTGCCGAATGCGTTGCTGATCGCGCTGGCCGGCCCGCTGCGCAAGGCGCTGCAGCGGCCGATTGTCTGCACGCTGCAGGGCGAGGATCTCTTCCTCGATGGCCTCGTGGAGCCCTACCGCAGCCGGGCGAGCGATCTGATCCGCCGGCAGACGGCTGATGTCGATCGATTCATCGCCGTCAGCGACTTCTACGTGCCGGTCATGGCGAAGCGGCTCGCGGTTCCGGAGAGCCAGATCGCGGTGGTGCCGCTCGGCATCAACATGAAGGGCTATCAGCAGCGGCGGCGGTCGGGCGGCCTTTTTCGGGTCGGATACTTCGCGAGGATCGCACCCGAGAAGGGGCTGCATGCGCTGGCGGATGCCTACATCCACTTTCGCAAACGCACCGAAGCCGCGTCCGATATCCGGTTGGAGGCGGCCGGATATCTGAACCGCGCCGATACGCCGTATTTCGAGAACGTCAAACGCCGGCTGGAAGCCGCCGGGCTGCTGTCGGAGTTCACGTATCGCGGCGCGGTGGACCGCGACGGCAAGCTCGCCTTTCTGCAGACGCTCGACGTGCTGTCTGTGCCGGCGCCATACGACGAGCCGAAAGGCGTGTTCCTGCTCGAAGCGATGGCGAGCGGCGTGCCGGTGGTGCAGCCGCGCCGCGGCGCCTTCACCGAGATCGTCGAGAAGACCGGCGGTGGCCTGCTGGTCCCTCCGGACGATCCGAAGGCGCTCGGGGAAGCGTTGTACGAGCTGTGGCAGGACCGCGGGAAGGCGGCCACGCTCGGCGAGCGCGGATTCCAAGGCGTCCGCGCGCATTACAGCGTCGCGCATTCCGCCGATCGATTTCTCGAGGTGTGTGCCCCGCTCACCGCAGGCGCCAGCCGCGCAAATTCCTAATTCCTAATTCCTAATTCCTAATTTCGGATCGCATGCTGAACGTCTCGCATCTCAGCAAGGAATACCCCGGCCCGGCAGGCCCGCTGCCGGTGCTGACGGACGTGTCGTTCTCGCTCGCGGCCGGCGACGCGGCGGCGATCATGGGTCCGTCCGGCAGCGGCAAGAGCTCGCTGCTGTACGTCCTGGGCGCGCTCGAGCCACCCTCGTCCGGGACGATCACGCTCGACGGCCAGAACCCGTTCCAGCTGTCGCTGGACGGGCTCGCGGCCTTTCGCAATCGATCGGTCGGCTTCGTGTTTCAGGATCATTGCCTCCTGCCGCAGTGCACGGTGCTGGAGAACGTGCTCGTCCCGACTCTGGTCGCCGAAGACGATGGGGG
>Ga0193696_1000646_pt1 | contig 11641 bp, 11 predicted proteins | sample L3m1metaG_FD_145074 | JGI IMG/M metagenome (GOLD analysis project Ga0193696, IMG submission 145074) | Soil microbial communities from a riparian zone of the East river system, Colorado, United States - L3m1 | ecosystem: Environmental > Terrestrial > Soil > Riparian zone | place: USA: East River... | reverse complement strand
CCTTCTGGCCGCGCACGTGGTCGAGCTTTACGCCCCAGTCCGCGTCGCCCGGCTCGAAGCCGCGGATCTGGGAGATGCCCATGAAGAGCATCGGGCCCATCAGGATCCCGAAGTTGAAGATGAAAAAGATGCCGAAAGTGAAGAGCAGCCCGAGGGTCTGCCCGTTCACGTGCGCCTTCGAGGCCAGCCAGTTCCACGAGTCCTTCGCCGTGTCGACGATGCTCGCGTCGGCGATGCCGTACTTGAGCACGCGCACCACGTAGATGGCGAAGATGATCAGCAGGATGAACCAGGCGATCTTCGCCCACCAGCGCCAGAACCAGACGCGCCGGCGCGCGACCACGTCTTCCTCCCGCAGGTCCGCGTTGTCGATCCCGAACAGGCTCGGCCACTCGATGAAGCGGTGGAAGATCAGGTCGAGCAGGCCGCGGAAGGCCGCGACCCCGAGGATCGTGGCCACGATCGCCCAGGCGAGCGTGACCTCCTGCATCTTGTAGAGCCAGACAAAGAGCGCCGGGCTGGAGAGCCCCGCGACCGCGGTCGCGGCACGCCGCAGCGCCCGCCACTGGTTGCCCAGCTCGCGGGAATCCTCTGTAGAGAGGCGCCCGACGACCGGTCCCGCGCTCATTGACGCAGTGTAGTTGGCACTAAGCTCACCTACTTCGACGTGAAAGCTTCGGATTCGTTTGCCGCGGACGAGATCTCGCGCGCCCGCGACTACCATCGGCCGCTCTACCTGGCGCTGTTCGCCGACTGGGCGTTGCAGCTGGCCGTGCTCTTGTTGATCGCCTTTGGCCCGCCCGGCGACTGGCTCTGGAACGCGACCGGCGGCCCATGGTGGGCGCGGACGTTCGAGCTGACGGTGCTGGTGCTCGTCGTGTCGGCGTTGGTTCGGCTGCCGCTCTCGGCCTGGCGCGGCTGGGTCTGGGAGCGGCGCTGGGGCTTCTCGACGCAGTCGTTCGGGGCCTGGCTCGGGGACGTGGCCAAAGGACTGTCCCTCGGCGCCGTTCTGGCCGGCCTTGGCCTGACCGCGCTCGTCTGGTCGGCGCGTGTCTGGCCGACGTGGTGGCCGGTTCCCGCTGCGCTCGGGGCGGCCTTGCTCGCGCTCCTGCTCAGCCTGCTCGCGCCGCTGCTCTTCGAGCGGCTCTTCAACCGCTTCGAGCCGCTCGCGGACGAGGAGCTGGCGCGCGACCTACGCAGCCTTTCCGACCAGGCCGGCGTGCCGGTGCGGACGACGCTGGTCGCCGACGCCAGCCGCAGGACGACGAAGCACAACGCGTACGTCTCGGGGCTCGGCCCGACCAGGCGGCTCGTCATCTACGACACGCTCCTGCGCGACTCGCCGGTGGCCGAGCTGCGCGGGGTCGTCGCACACGAGCTCGGCCACCGCCGCTACGGCCACGTCGCCCGCGGCACGGTGCTCGCGATGCTCGGCGCCGCCGGCGCTGTGCTGGCCCTGCGGGTCGTCTTCGCGTGGGACGGCCTGGTCGAGGCTGTCGGCTCGGACGGCCCCGGCGACCCGCGGATCGTGCCGCTCGTGCTGCTCGTGCTCTTCGTGCTGGGGATCGGCGCGCTCCCGTTCGAGACCTGGCTCTCGCGCAGCTGGGAGCGGGTGGCCGACCGCTTCGCGATCGAGCTGACCGGCGATCCCGAGACGATGCAACGGATGCACCGTCGCCTGGCCCTCGCGAACCTGGCCGACCTCGACCCGCCGCGGCCGGTCTACCTGCTGCTGTTCACGCATCCGACTCCGCCGGAGCGCATCGCGGCAGCCAAAATGGAGACGTGAGCCACTCGCACTCCCACGCCTCCGCGCGGCGCCCGCTGGCGATCTCGCTCGGGCTGATCCTAGGCCTGATGGTGGGCGAGGTCGTCTTCGGCGTCCTCGCCGGCTCGCTGGCGCTGCTCGCCGACGCGGGCCACATGCTCACCGACGCCGCCGCGCTCGCGCTCGCCCTCGGCGCCCTCTCGCTCGCCGGCCGTCCGGCGCGCGGGCGCTGGACGTTCGGCTTCCGCCGCCTCGAGATCCTCGCCGCCCACGTGAACGGGATCACGCTGCTCGTGGTCGGGGTCGTGATCGTCTACACGGCCGCGCGACGTCTGGTCGACCCTCCCGAGGTGCGTGGCGGCGTGGTGCTCGTCGTCGCCCTCGCCGGGATCGCCGTCAACCTCGTCGCGGCCGCGCTGCTGCACCGTCCGAGCCAGGACAGCCTGAACGTGCGCGGAGCGTTCCTGCACGTCGCGACCGACCTGGCCGCTTTCGTCGGCACGGCGATCGCGGGAGCGGTCGTGCTGACCACCGGCTGGAACCGCGCCGACCCGGTCGCGAGCCTCGTCGTGGCAGGGCTGATCTTCTGGTCGAGCTTCGTGCTGCTGCGCGAGTCGACGCGGATCCTGCTCGAGGTCTCGCCGGAGGAGCCGAGCGAGATCGGGCAGGCGATGCTGGCCGTGCCGCATGTTGCCGACGTCCACGACCTCCACGTCTGGACGGTCGGCAGCGGCTTCCCGTCGCTCTCCGCCCACGTGCTCGTCGATCCGGGCGCCGACTGCCACGCGATCCGGCTCGAGCTGGCGACGATGCTGCGCGAGCGCTTCAACCTCGGCCACTCGACGCTGCAGGTCGAGCACGCGCCCGCGCACGCCCCGGAGAGCCAGCTGCCGATCGCCCGTTAGAGTCAGGCGGTGGGCGCGCTCGAGGGCAAGACCGCGATCGTCACCGGCGCCTCGAGCGGGATCGGGGCTGCGACCGCGCGTGCGCTCGCCGAGGCCGGCGCGAAGGTCGCCGGCGGCGCCCGTCGTGTGGACGAGCTCGAGAGCGAGGTCAAGCTCGAGCTGGACGTGACCGACCCCGCGAGCTCCGAGCGCTTCGTGGCCGACGCGGTGGCTGCGCTGGGTGGGCTCGACATCCTCGTCAACAACGCCGGGCTCGGCCTCGGCCGTGACCCGTTCGACAAGAGCACCGAGGAGGACGAGGAGACCGTGCTCGACACGAACGTCAACGGCCTCCTGCGGATGACGCGTCTCTGCCTGCCGCACATCCGCGACGGCGGCCACATCGTGAACATGGGCTCGATCGCCGGCCGCCAGCCGTACGAGAACGCGGCCGTCTACATCACCTCGAAGTACGCCGTGCGCGGCTTCTCCTACGCGCTCCGCGAGGACCTGCTCGGCCGCCCGATCCACATCACCACCGTCGAGCCTGGCCTCGTCGAGTCGAACTTCTCGCGTGTCCGCTTCCGCGGCGACGAGGAGAAGGCGGGCGCCGTCTACGCGAACGTCGAGCCGCTCACGCCGGACGACGTCGCGGAGTGCGTCGTCTGGGCGGTCACCCGGCCGCAGCGCGTGAACATCGACGAGCTCGTGATCAAGGCGCTTGCGCAGTCGACGCCCGTGCGCATCGTCCGCGACTGATGGCTCTGACGATCCTCGAAGGCTCGACCTTCTGTATCTGCGACGAGCGGGGCGACATCACGGGCGACACGCACGGGTTGTTCGCCGACGACACGCGCTTCCTCTCGCGGCTCTGCCTGACCGTCAACGGCGCCTCGCCGCTGATGCTCTCGTCCGGAAAGGTCGAGTACTTCTCGGCGGCGTTCTTCCTGCGCAACCCACTCGCCGGCGGCCTGCCGCAGGACTCGCTCTCGATCATCCGGCACCGCTTCGTCGGCGACGGCATGCAAGACCACGTGATCGTCGAGAACAACGGGATCGAGCCGGTCGTGTTCGAGCTCGCGCTCGAGCTGGCGACCGACTTCGCGGACATCCTCTCGGTCAAGGAGCACGACTTCGCGCTCGGCGACCCATCGCGCGCGGAGCCGCTGCCGGTGCCGGTGGTGCCCAGCTACGAGGAGGAGCACAACCAGTTCGTGCTGGAGGAACGCAACGGCGAGGGAGCGGCGCGGACGCAGGTGATCCTCTCGCAGCGCGGCGAGATCGAGGAGCAGAGGGTCGTGTACCGGCTGGAGTTGGCCCCGCGCGAGAGCTGGGAGCTGCGGCTCGACATCCTCGCTTCGATCGACGGCGACACGGTCGCGCCACGCACGGCCGAGCGGCGCTTCGGCGACGAGCTGACGCGCGTGCGAGAGTCGCTCGCGGCCTGGCAGCTGCGCGTGCCCCAGGTGCGCGCGGACTGGGACCAGCTCGACCGCTCGTTCTTCCAGTCCGTCTCCGACCTCGCCTCGCTGCGGATGCGCGGCACGGGCCGCACAGGCCGGATGCCCGCTGCCGGGATGCCGTGGTTCATGACCGTCTTCGGGCGCGACACGCTGATCACGTGCCTGCAGACGCTGCTCTTCGGCCCGGAGCTGGCGCGCACGGCGCTCGAGGTGCTGGCCGAGCTGCAGGCTCGTGACGACAACGCGGACGTGGACGCCGAGCCGGGGAAGATCGTCCACGAGCTGCGCTCCGGGAAGGCCGCCCAGAAGTGGTTTCGCACCTACTACGGCACTGTCGACGCGACGCCGCTCTACCTGGTGTTGCTGTCCGAGGTCTGGCGCTGGACGGACGACGCGGCGTTCGTCCGCCAGCTGAAGGAGCCGGCAATGGCCGCGCTGCGCTGGATCGACGAGTACGGCGACCGTGACGGTGACGGCTTCGTCGAGTACGAGCGCCGTACCCCCCGCGGGCTCGAGAACCAGTCGTGGAAGGACTCCGGCGACTCGCAGCGCTTCCACGACGGCTCGCTCGCAAGAACGCCGATCGCGCCGGTCGAGGTGCAGGGCTACGTCTACGACGCAAAGCTCCGCACCGCCGAGCTGGCGCGCGAGGTCTGGCGTGACCGGCCGCTCGCGGAGCGGCTCGAGCGCGAGGCGGAGGAGCTGAAGCGCACCTTCAACGAGCGCTTCTGGACCGACGCGCGCGGCGGCTACTACGTGCTCGCGCTCGACGGCGAGAAACGGCAGGTCGACTCGCTCTGCTCGAACATCGGCCACCTGCTCTGGAGCGGGATCGTCCCGAAGGAGCGTGTCGACGCGGTCGTCGACCAGCTGATGGGCCAGGAGCTCTGGTCGGGCTGGGGCGTGCGCACGATGTCGAGCGGCGACGCGGGCTACAACCCGCTCGCGTACCACAACGGCACCGTCTGGCCGCACGACAACTCCCTGATCGCGCACGGCCTCGGCCTGCACGCCCGCTGGCCCGAGGCACAGCGGATCGTGCGCCGAATGCTGAGCGCCGGGTCGTACTTCGGGTACCAGCTGCCGGAGGTGTTCGCCGGCCTGCCTCGCGAGGAGACGCCGTTCCCGATCGCCTACCCGACCGCCGCGCGGCCGCAGGCCTGGGCGGCGGGGACGCCGGTACTGCTCCTGCAGGTGCTGCTCGGTCTCCAGCCCGACCGCCGGCGCGGCCAGCTGATCACCCGCGCGCCAGAGGAGCTTCCCTCGTGGGCCGGCCGCTCGTTGCGCCTGACGGGGATCCGGGCCTTCGACCGCGCGTGGGACGTGCGCGTCGAGCACGGCCGTGTCACCGTTGAGGAAGCCTGAGGCGTCGCTTGCGATGCCGATCTCAGGACGCGCGAGCTTTTGCTCGTGCGTCCGTCTGAAACGACCAGTCGATGCGCTGTCAGTTAAAAGGTGAGGCATGAAAGTCGCAATCCTGAGCCCGCCGTGGTTCTCGGTCCCGCCGACGGGCTACGGCGGGATCGAGTGGATCGTCTCGCTGCTCGCAGACGGGCTCGCCAAGGACGGGCACGAGGTGACGCTCTTCGCCTCGGGCGACTCGCGCACGCGCGCAAGGCTCGCGTGGGTCTACGAGCACGCGCCGAGCGAGCAGATCGGCCGCTCGCTGCCGGACCTTCATCACGCGCTGGCCGCCTACGAGCGGGCCGGCGACTTCGACGTGATCAACGACCACACCGGTCACGTCGGCGCCGTGCTCGGCGGTCTGGTCGAGACGGCGGTCGTACACACCGTCCACGGGCCGCTCGACGGCGAGCCGGGCGAGGTCTACGAGTCGATCGGGCGGGTCGCGCCGAAGGTCGGCCTGATCTCGCTCTCGCTCAACCAGCGGCGCCCGAAGCCCGACCTGAACTGGGTCGCGAACATCCCGAACGCACTCGACCTCGAGCACTACCCCTGTCACCCGCACAAGGGGGACTACCTGCTCTTCGTGGGCCGCATGAACCACGAGAAGGGCGCCCATCGCGCGGTCGCGGTCGCGATGGAGCTCGGCCTCCCGCTCAAGCTTGCGGGCAAGGTGCGGGAGGCGAAGGAAAAGGAGTACTTCGCAGAGTTCATCGAGCCGCATCTCGGCGACGGGATCGAGTACCTCGGCGAGGTCAACCACGGCGCGAAGGTCGAGCTGCTCCAGAACGCGCGCGCGACGCTCTTCCCGATCGAGTGGGAGGAGCCGTTCGGCCTGGTGATGATCGAGTCGATGGCGTGCGGCACACCGGTGATCGCGACGCGGCACGGCGCCGTCCCCGAGGTGATCGAGGAGGACGGACGCGGCGGGCTCGTGGTCGACTCCTGGCGCGACATTCCCGACGCGCTCGAGCGCGCGGACGAGATCGACCCGCGCGAGGCGCGGCGCTACGCCGAGGAGCGGTTCGCGCCCGAGCGGATGGTCGGAGACTACGTGCGCGCCTACGAAGCGGCGATCGCCAACCGGTAGCTACGCGACGAGCGACGGCTCGGTCGAGTGCACCTGGCCGCGCCGGCGCAGGTGCCGCACCTCCGGTACGAACAGCACGGCCACGGTCGCCAGCAGGCTGAACGCAGCGGCGGCCATCAGGGTCGGCCGGGTGCCGATGGCCTCGGAGACGGGCCCCGCGATCGCGTAGCCCAGCGGCACGAGGGCCCACGAGCCGAGCGCGTCGTAGGAGTAGACGCGCGAGAGCCGGTCGGCCGGGATCTCCTGCTGCATCGCCGTGTCCCAGAGGATGCCGAAGGTCTCGACCCCGATCCCGGCCAGGAACGCGAAGCCGAGCACGCCGGCGAACGGCAGCGGGGCCGCGAGGGCCAGCAGCAGTGGCAAGGTCAGGAGCACGCCGAAGGTCGCCACCAGCAGGATCTGCTGCGGCCGCAGGCGCAGCAGGATCAGGCCGCCGGCGATCAGCCCGGCCGACTCGGCGGCCAGGATCAGTCCCCAGCCGAGCGCGCCGCTCCAATGCTCCTTCGAGATCGCCGGCCCGAGCACGCCCGACGCCCCTTGCTCGACGGCGTTGACGATGCCGAACTGGAGCACGATCGCCCAGAGCCACGTCCGCGAGGTGAACTCCCGCCAGCCGAGCGAGAGGTCGGCGAAGAAGTTCGAGCTCTCCATCCGCCCGGTCTTCGGAATGTGCATCGCGGCGGTGAGCAGCGCGGCGACGCCGAACGAGGCGGCGTCGATCGCGATTCCGGTGGCCGGGCTGGTCGCGTGGATGACGAGGCCGGCGATCGCACCGCCGACGATCACCGAGCCGTTGCGGCCGAGCCGCAGGAACGCGTTAGCCTGCTGGAGCTTCGACTCGGGCACAGTCTGCGGCACGATCCCGCTCGAGGCCGGGAAGAAGAACGCCGAGCTCGCGCCGGCCACCGCCGTGAGCGCGGCCACCTGCCAGACCTGCGCATGGCCGCTGAACAGCAGGATCGCGATCGCGGCCTGGCTCGCGCCCGAGACGACGTTCGAGACGACCATCACGCGATGCCGCGGGAGCCGGTCGGACCAGATCCCGCCGACGAGCAGGAACAGCAGCGTGGGGACCGCGCGCGCGGCCAGCACGTAGCCGAGGTCGGCCTTGGAGCCGGTCAGCTCGAGGACGGCGAACGCCAGCGCGACGATCGCGAACGAGTTGCCGAGGAACGAGATCGTCCGCGCCGACAGCAGGAGGCGGAAGTCCCGTTCCGCCAACGGCGAGTTATGCAGCACGCTTCTCCCAGTAGCGCTTCAGGCCGGCGTACGACTGCCAGAACGGCATCGCCTGCTCGTACGCGGCCCGGTCGGCGGCGAGATCGTCGGCGGCCAGGGCGGCGAACTGCTCCTCCGTCGCGCCCGCGCGGACGCGCTCGGCCCACTCGGGCAGGCGGCGGCGGAGCTCCTCGAGGTGGCGCTCGACGTCCTCGAACACGCCGAAGTGGATCAGCGCCATTCGCTCGGGTGCGAGCCGCGCGATCTCGTCCAGGGTCTGTCCCCAGACCTCGAGGTCGACCTCGGGCGGGGGCGTCGGCGGTAGCACGAACTCGCTCGGCCGAATCCGCACGCCCGCGGCGTCGCCCGCGTAGAGCGTGCCCTCCCCGTCGAGGTAGCAGACGTGGTGACTCGCGTGGCCGGGGCTCGGGAAGGTCGCGAGCCCAAGGGTCTCGTCGCCGACGACGTGGATGTTCTCGCCGGGCACGGGAGCGAGCTCGCCCCAGAGCCGGTCGAAGTCTTCCCCGTACAGGCGCCGCGCACTGCGCTCGAGCCGGCTCGGGTCGACGAGGTGCGGCGCGCCGATCTCCGAGACGTGCACCTGCAGGCCCGGGTGCTCGCGCACGAGCACGCCGGCGGCGCCGGCATGGTCGAGGTGGATGTGCGAGAGCAATAGGTGGCGCACGTCGGTGAGCTCGAGGCCGCGCTCGGCGAGGCGCGCCTTCAGCTCGGGCACGCAGGTCGTCGGGCCGCAGTCCTGCAGCGCGGTGCCGTCCTCGGTCTCGAGCAGGTACGAGCCGATCACCCGCTCGTGGCCGAGGTGGCGGAGGTCGAGCGGCTCCGGCATCAGCGCCATCCGTGCCAGCGCTCGGGCTCGAGCCAGGCGCTGACCCGTGGCCTGTCACGCGTGCGGAAGGGCCTGCCCGTGTAGCGGAGCGCGAGGCGGTCGATGTCCTCGAGCGACTCGTCGTTCGTGATCGAGACGACCCGCCCGAGCAGGCTGACGTGGCTGTACCAGTCGTCCTCGCCGCTGCCGAGCACCGTCAGAGCCGCGCGCGGATCGCGTTGCAGGTAGACGAGCCGCAGCCTGCTGTCCTCCATGTTCAGCAGCACGCGGCCGTCCTCCCAGTCGTACCAGGTGGGCACGCTGTGCGGCGAGCCATCGGGCCGTAGCGTCGCGACGACGGCCGGGTTCGCGCGTCGCAGAAACTCGTCGACGTCAGCCGGGACGGGGACGCGGGGCACGCGTCAGGCGCCGGCGGCGGCGGTGGAGCGGACGAGCGCGGCCTCGAGGTCGGCGACCAGGTCCTCCGCCGACTCGAGCCCGACCGAGAGGCGGATGAGGTTGCGCGGCGCGGCGAACGGCGCGTCCGCGGTGGAGGCGTGCGTCATCCGAGCCGGGTGCTCGATCAGGCTCTCGACGCCGCCGAGGCTCTCGGCCAGCATGAAGATCTTCGTGCGGGCGCTGATCGCGACGGCTTCCTCCTCGGACTCGACGAGGAATGAGACCATCCCGCCGAAGTCGCGCATCTGCTGCGCCGCGATCGCGTGCCCAGGGTGCGTGGGCAGGCCCGGGTAGAGCACCCGCTCGACCTTCGGGTGCCGGTCGAGGAAGCTCGCGACCACCTCCGCGTTGCGGCAGTGCTCGCGCATTCGCACGGCGAGTGTCTTCAGGCCGCGCAGCACGAGCCAGCAGTCGAACGGGCCGGGTACGGCGCCGAGCGACTTCTGCAGGAAGAGCACGCGCTCGGCGACCGTGTGGTCGTTCGTCGCGATGAAGCCGCCGATCAGGTCGGAGTGCCCGCCGAGGTACTTCGTCGTCGAATGGATGACGACGTCGGCCCCGAGGGAGAGCGGCTGCTGCAGGTACGGCGAGGCGAACGTGTTGTCGACCACGACCAGCGCGCCGGCCGCGTGCGCCGCCTCGGCCGCGGCGCGGATGTCGACGATGTTCAGCAGCGGGTTGGTCGGCGTCTCGAGCCAGACCATCCGTGTCCGCTCGTCGAGGTGCGCGGCCAGGTTCGTGTTCACCTCTTCCGCCGGCACCCAGTCGAAGAGGTAGCCCTTCGGCTCGTAGACCTGCGAGAACATCCGGTAGACGCCGCCGTAGACGTCGGCCACGGCCACGACCCGGTCGCCCGGCTCGAGCAGGTGCATCAGCGTGGTCGTGGCGCCGAGGCCCGAGGAGAAGGCCGCGCCGTGCTCCGCGCCTTCGAGCGAGGCGAGGCAGAGCTGCAGCGCCGTTCGCGTCGGGTTCGAGACCCGCGCGTAGTCGTAGCCCTTGGTCTCGCCGACCGCCTCCTGGACGTAGGTCGAAGTCTGGTAGATCGGCACAGTGATCGAGCCGGTGGCCGGATCCGGCTCTTGCCCGTCGTGGATCGCGCGCGTCTCGAAGTCCACGGTTCGATTCTAGGCCGAGCGGCCTAGCTGAAGGGCTTGACGACCATGTCGAAGACGATCAGGAACATCAGCGCCACGTCCGCGCGTGCTGCGAGCAAGATCCGCCGCAGCCAACACGATCGAGACCACCAGGAACACGACCGCGATCACGGCAGAGCCGATCAGGGACCGGCGGCGACCGCTCTCGGCGGCAGGCGTGGCAGCGACTGCTTCAGGCATTGACCCTCCTCTAGAAATGACGACCCGAGGAGAATCTAACGCGGTCAGGCGACGGTTACTACTCGCTCCTCGGTCGTGCCGTAGTCCGCGCCGAGCTTCTCGCGCAGCGTCCGCTCCAGCTCGCCGGAGGCCTCGAGCTCCTCGACGATGTCGGCGCCGCCGACCAGCTCGCCGCGCACGAAGACCTGCGGGATCGTCGGCCACCCGGAGAGCGCCGAGAGCTCCTCGCGGATGCGGGGGTCGGGCAGGACGTCCACCGTGGTCACGGGAGCGCCGGCGCGGCGCAGAGCCTCGAGCGCGCGGTGCGAGTTGCCGCACATCACGAACTGCGGCGTGCCCTTCATGAACAGGGCCACGTCCTCGCCTTCGACGATCTGCTTGATCTGGTCGTGAATCTCGGTCACTCCGGTCCTTTCGTCTTGATTCGCAACTCGTGAATGGTGCCATCGGCGAGTGGGGTGGCGAGCGCGTCGTAGACGAGCCGGTGCTGCTCGACGAGCGAGAGGCCGTCGAAGCGCGGGCTCGTGACCGTCACCTGGAAGTGGTCGCCGCCGCCGGTGCGGTCCTCGACCGCCACCTCGTCGCCCGGGAACGCGTCGCGGAGCAGCTGCTCCAGGCGTCCCGTCACTTTCGCGCCAGGTACTCGAGCAGGTCGGAGCGGGTGAGCATCCCGGTCGGCTTGCCGCTGGTGGCCACGACGACGGCCTGGCTGCCGCCGCTCAGGGCGGCGAAGACCTCATCCAGCGACTCGTTCGCCTCGACCGCCGCCAGCGGCGGCTGCATCGCGGCGGCGACCTCCTCGTTGAGCGCGTCCGGGTTGCGGAAGACCAGGTCGAGCAGCCCGCGCTCCTGCAGCGAGCCGACCACGTCAGCCAGCGAGCCGCCCGAGTCGTGCCGCATCACCGGCAGCTGCGAGATCGAGTACTGCTGCATCAGGTCGATCGCGGCGCCCACCTTCTGGTGCGACTCGATCGTGACGAGCTCCGGGGCAGCGCCGTTCTGCTGCTTGAACTGCACGACTTCGCGCACCTTGGGCGTGGGCGCGCCGCGCTCGAGGAAACCGAGCTCGACCAGGTAGTTGTCGTCGAAGAACTTCGACAGGTAGGCGCGGCCTCCATCGGGGAACAGCGTGACCACGGTCTTGCCCGGCCCGAGCTCCTTCGCGATCTCGACCGCCGCCCAGGCCGCAGTGCCA